>Ga0265327_10000574_pt1 | contig 62215 bp, 53 predicted proteins | sample 41621metaG_FD_202089 | JGI IMG/M metagenome (GOLD analysis project Ga0265327, IMG submission 202089) | Rhizosphere microbial communities from Carex aquatilis grown in University of Washington, Seatle, WA, United States - 4-16-21 metaG | ecosystem: Host-associated > Plants > Roots > Rhizosphere...
AATAGGCCTTGGTGGAGTAACAAACGGGTTTGGACATGGGAGAAAAGAAGGTAATCTGCCAAGGTTGCTGGTCTTGCCGGAACTGCAACTTGCGAAATGCGGAGACTCCGCGCAGGCTCCCCGCCGTGTCCCGACTGCGGCTGTCCGGCCGGCCCATGGCTGGATTGCGCCCGCACAGGGCTCCCTGTCAACCCACCCCAAAATGAACCGACGTGATTTCCTCCGGAACGCCACCGTCGCCGGCGGTGCGTCCCTTCTCCTCGGCACAAAGTTCGCCCAAGCGAACCCGTTGTCAGCCGGGTCCGGCGGAGAGTCTCCCCTCACCGCCTCCGCCGGCGACCCGCGCCCCAAATCGCCGCCACGCGAACTGACCGTGGCGGGACTCCAGATGTTCGTCACCCGGGACGTGAAGACCAACGAGGAGGCGATCCACCGGGCGATCGACCAAGCCGCGGGCGTCCGCGCCGACTTCCTGCTGACGCCGGAAGGGAGCCTGTCCGGCTACTCGCCGAATTTCGACCAAGCCGTGGTCGCCGGTGCTCTCCAGCGTGTGGCGCGGCATGCGCAGGAGTCGCGGGTCGGCCTGTTGCTGGGCACGTGTTACCAGGACGCGGACGCCTTTTGCCACGATCAGGTCCGGGTTTACGCGCCGAACGGGGACTTCCTGGGCGCCTATTCAAAAATCCTCCTGTGCAGTTCGCTCGACCACCCGGGAACGGGGGAGATGCGCGACTATGCGGCCGGAACCCTGAAAACCTTTTCGTGGGACGGCCTCACCTTTGGCGTGCTCATCTGCAACGACCTGTGGGCCACCCCGGGCTTCACCACCACGGCCAATCCGTATCTCGCCTGGCAGCTCAAGTCGATGGGCGCCCAGGTGATCTTTCATGCCGTCAACGCGACCGGCCCCGAGTACCTCCGCTATCGGCCGTACCACGAATCCAACCAGAGCCTCTGGGCGCGGGGCCTCCGGATTCCCATCGTCACGACGAACGCGGTCGATGGCACCAATCCGACCAACTGTCGGGCCGGGGTCGTCGGCCCGGACGGCGAACGCAAGCTCGTCGCGGGGGAAGTCGGCGAACAGTTCTTCACCGGCAAGCTGACGATTGGCTGAGCGGGCTCCCCCGGGGCTCCGGCGGCGCCGTCCGCCGGTGGACTTCACCATTGGCGAGGCCCACCGCGCATCCATTCCAGCGTCCGCCATCGGCGAAGATCCATGGGTCGTCCTGCGCCCGGGGGTGGGCAAGGCCCCATCGCCCCGAACGCCTTTTGCGCCTACACTCCATTTGCCGGGGCCCGAATGCGGCCTCGCCAACGACGGTCGCCCTCGCGGCCAAACAAAAATTATCATGCTCCAAAATATCAAAGACCTCTACGGAAAGAAACTGGCGGCGTCCGACGGCGACATCGGCCACGTCAAGGATTTCTACTTCGACGACAAGTCGTGGGCGGTCCGCTACGTGGTGGCAGACACGGGCTCGTGGCTGCCGGGGAGACAGGTGCTGCTCTCGCCGCACGCGTTTGGGCGCTTCGATCGGACCAAGATGATGCTCTCCGTCAATCTCACCCGAAAGCAAATTGAGAACAGTCCCGTGATCGAGATGCACCGTCCGGTCTCGCGCCAATACGAGGAATCCTACTACGCGTACTATGGCTGGCCGACCTACTGGGACGGCAGCGGAATGTGGGGCGCGGGCGGCTTTCCGGGCGCAATGCCGCCGTCGACACCCGAGAACCGGCCCCACCATGGGCACAACCAGCGGGACGACGTCCATCTGCGGAGCATGGCGGCCGTCAAAGGCTACGACGTCCAGGCCGGCGACGGAACGATCGGCTCGGTGGCCAGCTTCATGGTGGACGACAAGACGTGGGCCGTGGGCGACCTGGTCGTCGAGACCGGCCACTGGTACTCGGGCAAGGAAATCCTGATCGCCGCCGCCAAGATCCAGCGAATCAGCCACGACGAGGCGAAGGTTTTCGTCCTGCTTTCCCGGGCCGACATCCAACGAACCCCGGAGAATGAAGTCGCCCGCGCCGGCACCTGATAGGGTACAATGCAGTTGAAGGTTGAGAGTTGAAAGACTGCACCGGCGGTGGCGGCATTCTCACTTGCAGGAGCTTGTTTACAAGCGACGCGGAGCGACATCGGTTGGCGTGTGCTCCAAATCCCTGGTAGACCCGTTCCTCCAATTTGAAATGAACTCACCGGGCAGGACATTGGTTCAGCGTAGAGAGGCGATTTGATTTGCCGAATCGGGCGCGCCCTCGGGGTCGGGTGAGCGACGCCGGATCTTCGACCTCCCGTCTGCCTGCTTCCGCCTGCGACCGCTCCGCATTTCCTGTGGGCCGGCGCCGCGCCCGCCCATGGGCAGACCAAGAAACGCGGAGCATTTGGCCTCGGTGCCGCCGGGCCGCGGGGGTAAGGTCCCCGATCTAGATGCGTGGGCCTGCCGCCAAGTTTCCGGACTGACACCGGCACGCGCGGGCCCGTTTCAGGAGACATCCCTCAACCATCTCTGGAGATTCGTCATGAACTACCTGCGATCCGTTCGAGTGCTGCTCGGAGTCATCCCCGTTGTCGCCGCGCTCTGGGGCCAAACCGCTTTGGCGGCCACAACGCTCCACTTCTCGTCCCCCGACAAGGCGCATCCCTTCAAGCTGTCGGGAAAACTCTACCTGCCCGAGTCAACCCCCGGCCCGTGCCCGGCCGTCGTCATCGTCCACGGCACCATGGGGGTCGATTCGCGGGGCGAGTTCTACCGGGCCGCGATCCTGAAGGAGGGCATTGCGATCCTGGAGGTGGATTTCAAGAGCGGGATCTATTCCGGACCGCTGAGCCGCCCCTCGTCCGAGACGCTGGTGCCCATGGGCTTCGCGGCGTTGCGGGAGCTCCGCCGGCAGCCGGCCATTGACCCCAGCCGGATCGCCATCATGGGATTCTCGATGGGCGGGCACCTGGCGGTCACCACCGCGTTCGAGGCCAACCGGAAGCTGTGGATGGGTGAAGATAAGGGATTCGCCGCCCACGTGGCCTTCTATCCGGTGTGCAGCCCCTTCCTGCGGCAGGGCGACTGCACGATGACCGGCGCGCCGCTCATCATCCTCTACGGCACCGAGGATGCCTACGGGGACGGCAAGAATGTGCCGGAGTTCAAGCGCCTGCTGGCGGCCAAATACAATTTTGCGGTGACCACGGTCGAGTACGCCGGCGCCCACCACGGCTTCAATCGGAACGAGCCGGCCATGAGCTACCGCGACCCCGCCGCCATCGGCTGGAAGGGTTACATGGCCTGGGACGGGCCGGCCGCGAATGACTCCCTGACCCGCGTTGCGGACTTCCTCCGGAGCACCCTGGCTGCTAAGTGAAGGTGTGCCCGCATTCCCTTCCCGCCGGATCGACCCGCCCAAACCGTCAAACGCCGCCATCCCCCAGTCGGCCGGACACTCCCGGTGGACACGATTTCGGGTCGCGTTAACATCGAACGCGCTTTTGCCTTTTCTTTTTGTGACCCCCGCCGCCCTGTCCGCCAGCACCTCGTGGGAAAAATCCGCCTGGAAAGGCGAAGCCGCCTGGACCGCCACCCAGGGGGGTCTCCGCGCCGTGGTCTCCGAGGTCCGCTGCCGCCTGATCTATCTCGGGCCGGCCGACGGCTCGCTCAACCTCATCAACGCGCCTTTCCCGCAACCATTGCCGGACGCAAAGGGCCAGTGGCCGAACCAGGGCGGGCACCGCTTCTGGCTCGGCCCGCAAAGCCGCTGGAAATGGCCGCCGTTGCCCGAGTGGGAATATTCGGCGGCCGCCGGGGTTGCCGCCGATGGGGCGGTGCTGACGCTGCGCGCACGGCACGACAACCCGGATTATCCGGCCATCACCCGCGAATACGCCTGGGAAGGCGGCCGGCTGCGTTGCACCGCCCGCTGGCAGGACGACGGCCGGCCCTCCTTCGGGCTGCACGTCGTGCCGGTGGATCTGCCGTTTGCGGTCACCGCCCGGCTCGAGGCCCGGCCCGGGGTTCCCGCCGGCGCGGTCGTGGCCCAGATGATCGACCCGGAACCGCCGCTCACCCTGCCCTACCCGTCGGTCACCGTCGACGGCAACCGTGCCACGGTGCGCTCCGGGATCCGGGTGGCCAAGTTGGGCTTTGTCCCGCAGGCGCTCACGATTGAGCGCCGCTCCGGCTGGAAATTGTCGGTGCTGCCGGGCCCGTTCGAGGGCGTCGCCGTCGGCTCTGCCGACCAGGGCTATCTCAGCCAGGTCTGGGTCGGCGGCACCGCCGAGCACGAACTGGCCGAACTGGAGCAGCTCTCCCCCCTGCTGCGCGGTGACGCCGAGGGACGCTGCGCGAGCTCGATTTTCATCGAAGTCATTCCGCCCGGAACCTAGCCTTCGGCCGCTAGTCTTCACCCCCTCCGCCCCACTCCCCATGTCCACCTACGGATATTTCGACGACCCCAGCCGCGAATACGTCATCACGCGCCCGGACACCCCGCTGCCCTGGCTGAACTACTTCGGCCAGGACGAGTATTTCGGCATGTGCACGCAGACCGCCGGCGGCTTTTCCTTCTGGAAGGACGCGAAGCTGCGCCGCCTGACGCGCTACCGCTACAACAACAACCCGATGGATAACGACGGCCGCTTCCTCTACGTGAAGCAGGGCAAGTCGATCTGGAACCCGGGTTGGAAGCCGACCCGCACGAAGCTCGACGCGTTCGAGTGCCGCCACGGCCTCGGCTACTCGCGCCTCACGGGCAAGAAGGACGGCATCGAGGTCGAGCAGCTCATGTTCGTCCCGCCGGGCGAAAACCTCGAGGTCTGGAAGGTCTCCGTCCGGAACCGGACCCGGAAGCCCCAGAAGCTCACCCTCTTCTCGTTCGTCGAGTTCTGTTTCTTCGAGGCGTTGAACGACATGACGAACTACCAGCGCACGTACTCGATCGGCGAGGTCGAGATCGAGGGCTCGGCCATCTATCACAAGACCGAGTACCGCGAGCGCCGGAACCACTACACCCTCTTCGGCTGCACGCGCAAAATCAACGGCTACGACACCTCGCGCGACGCGTTTGTCGGCGTGCACCACGGCCTCCAGGACCCGCAGGCCGTGCTGGCCGGCCAGTGCACCAACAGCCGCGCCTACGGCTGGAATCCCGTCGGCGCCCACCAGGTCGACCTGCAGCTCAAGCCCGGCCAGGAGGAGACGTTCGCGTTCGTCCTCGCGTACGTCGAGCAGGGCGACCTGCCGAAGTTCGACGCGCCGTTCGTCATGAACAAGACGAAGGGCCGCGAAATCCTCGCCCGGTTCTCGGACCTGCGGGCCATCGACACGGCCTTCGCCTCCGTGAAACAGCGCTGGGAGGACCTGCTCTCCATCTACCAGGCCCCGAAGGTCCCGAACGAGCACCTCCGCCGCATGGTCAACACGTGGAACCAGGCCCAGGTCATGGCGACCTTCAACCTGTCGCGCTCCACCTCCGGTTACGAGACCGGCATCGGGCGCGGCATGGGCTATCGCGACTCGAACCAGGACATCCTCGGCTTCGTCCACCTGCTCCCCGACCGCGCCCGCCAGCGCATCCTCGACATCGCGTCGACGCAGCTTTCCGACGGCACCTGCTTCCACCAGTACCAGCCGCTCACGAAAAAGGGCAACGCCGACATCGGCGGCGGCTTCAACGACGATCCGCTCTGGCTGATCCTCTCGACCTGCGCCTACATCCGCGAGACCGGCGACGCGACGATCCTCAACGAGCCGTGCGGCTACGCCGACAAGCCGGGCTCGAAGGACACCCTGCTCCATCACATCGAGACGTCGATCGCCTACACGCTGAACAACCGCGGCCCGCACGGCCTGCCGCTCATCGGGCATGCCGACTGGAACGACTGCCTCAACCTCAACTGCTTCTCGAAGGAACCGAACGAGTCGTTCCAGTGCGTCGGCGACATCGCCGGCTCAAAGGCCGAGTCGGTCATGATCGCCGGCCTCTTCCTCTACGCCACGCGCGACCTGGCCGCCCTCTACCGGTTCATGGGCAAGGCGGGCGACGCGGCCCGTGTCGACGGCTACTATGCCGACATGCTCAAGACGGTCGAGGAGCAGGCCTGGGACGGCGAGTGGTACACGCGGGCGTTCGACGCCGCCAGCCAGCCCGTCGGCTCGCACACCTGCGACGAGGGCAAGATCTACATCGAGAGCCAGGCTTGGTGCGTGCTGGGCGGCGCCGGCCAGGCGAACGGCCGCGCGCGCCAGGCGCTCGCGGCGGTCGAGAAATATCTCTACAAGCCGAATCTCGGCTGCGCCCTCCAATATCCGCCGTACTCGACCTACCATCTCGAATTGGGCGAGGTGACCAGCTATCCCCCGGGCTACAAGGAGAACGCCGGCGTGTTTTCCCACAACAACACCTGGATTCACATCGGGTGGACGATGTTCGGCGACGGCGAGCGCGCCCTCGCCTACTACCTGAGCATTTGCCCGTCGGCCAAGAAGGATCACGACGTCTACCGGTCGGAGCCGTATGTCTACGCCCAGATGACCGCGAGCCAGTTTTCGCCGACGCCCGGCGAGGGCAAGAATTCGTGGCTGACCGGCACCGCGGCGTGGTCGTTCGTCGTCGCCAGCCAGTACATCCTCGGCATCCGGCCCGACTTCGACGGCCTGCGCATCGATCCGTGCATCCCGAAGAAATGGAAGGGCTTCACCGTCACGCGCAAGTTCCGCGGCACGACCTACCAGATCGCGGTCAGCAACCCAAAGGGCGTCTCCAAGGGCGTGAAGTCGCTCGTGGTCGACGGCCGGAAGGTCGCGGGCAACGTTTTGCCGCTCTTCGGCCGCCGCGACACGCCCGTCACGGTCGAGGTCACCCTCGGCGCCTGAGGTGGACGCCGGCGTTCGGGCGGGCGTCGATGTCCCCAGCGACGCCTGGCGCCGGGGAGACATTGACGGCGACCGTTTGGCGGGTCCGCTTTCGTTTTGCGCCCCGACGCCGGGCCGTCAGGGCCGCGTGCAATGCCGCAGTTCGCAATCGACGTTGACGATATGGGCTCTGATCCAGGCGCTGGATTCGCGCTGGATGTCATGCGTGAGCGAGAGCGGGGCGCCGCCCAAGGTGAGCAAATTGAGCCAGCCTTCGAGCTTGGCGGCGAATTCCCGGTGGGCCGCGCAATTGGCCTCGCGGGCCGGGCACGCGACCCGGAGCATGTGCGCCTCTTCGCGGCAGAAATGTCCGGTCGCGTATTTTTGCAGGATCCGGATCAGCTCGACCACCTGTTCGCGCCCGCCGCCGGCTTCGATGGTTTCCCTGAGCGCTTTCAACTGCCGGAAGAATTCGCGATGCTCGTCGTCGATCTGCGGATGGCCCGTTTCAAAGGCGGCGCTCCAGTTTGGCATGGGGGGTCGGGGTAGGCGGTGCGGCCGCCCGCGCCCCTTGGCGCGACGGCCAAAAGGGATAATCGGCCACGCGCGCGGTTTCTTTAATGAAATTTTACGGACCCGGGCGCCGGGCCCCACAAGAACCACCTGCCCGGCCTCCCGCCCGAGCGTTGCGCGCTGCCAAGACGACCGCGGCCGCGCATTGGCCCGAAGCCGGGACGACTTTGGACCTGGCGGGACGCGGCGCCAGGGGGTCGGCTCGCCGGCCTTGGACCCCTCGACTCCCTGGTCCCGATTCAGTAGATCTCCGGCACGATCATTTCACGACGCACCGGCTCACGCCGGTAGTCCGGATGATGAATGCGCGGGGGCAGCACGATCTGCTCGTGCGGAACCTCCGAATACTTCACCAGCGAAAGCAGGTGCTGGATGCAGTTGAGGCGGGCCTTCTTCTTGTCGGCGCCCTGCACCACCCACCACCGGGCCTCGGGGATGTGGGTCCGCTTGAACATCGTCTCCTTCGCCTTCGTGTAGAGTTCCCAGCGCTTCCGCGACTCCAGGTCCATCGGGCTGAGCTTCCACTGCTTGAGCGGGTCGTTGATGCGGCACCGAAACCGGAATTCCTGCTCCTCATCCGGAATGGAGAACCAGTACTTGACGATCTGGATGCCCGACCGGACCAGCATCTTCTCGAACTCGGGGACCGAGCGGAAGAACTCCTCGTACTCCGCGTCCGTGCAGAAATCCATCACCCGCTCGACCCCCGCCCGGTTGTACCAGCTCCGGTCGAAAAGCACCATCTCACCGGCGGCTGGCAGGTGCGCCACGTAGCGCTGGAAATACCATTGTGTCTTTTCGCGGCTGGACGGCGCCGGCAGCGCCGCGACGCGGGCCACGCGCGGATTCAGCCGCTGCGTGATGCGCTTGATCACCCCGCCCTTGCCCGCCGCATCGCGTCCCTCGAAGAGAATCACCAGCCGATGGCCGCTGCTCACGATCCAGTCGTGCATCTTCACCAGTTCGCCCTGCAGCCGGAACAGCTCCCGGAAGTACCGGTTGCGGGACTCGTTCGTGGAGTCCTTTTCCACCGGCCGGGCCGGCTGGTTGGGATCGAGGTGCTCCCAGTCCTCGCGCTCCATCTCGAGTTCCTCGTCGTAGTCGTCGATCAGCTCGCGATGCACGCGCCGGATCAGTTGGTTCTCTTCTTTGCGGGTGATGTCGGCCATGGGAGATTTGGGGAGGACTTCAGCGAAGCGCGAACCACGGCGGCCGCAAGCTGCGAGAAGCGGTGCGCTTCCCGGGAACTCGAGTTTTAACACAAATGTTTCATTCGCCGATCCGATCGGCCGCCGGCGGCCCGCACCGCTGGCTCGACTTCCGCGACGCCCGCGCCAGCCTCGACCCCGCATGGCGAAAGCACGGCAGCGGCTGGCGAAACGGACGTACCAGGCCCGGGCGCGCGTCCTGCGCGAGGCGCTGGTCCGGCTGCAGGTTGATCTGAAGAAGGTTCCGTTCAAGGTGCTGCTGATCCTCGCCGGGCCCGAGGGCGCCGGCCGGGGCAACCTGCTCAACACGCTCGCGGAATGGCTCGATCCGCGCGGCGTCGAGACGTTTTCCTACCATGCGCCGACCGACGAGGAGAGGCGGCACCCCCACCAATGGCGCTTCTGGCGGAGCCTGCCGGGCATCGGCCGGATCGGACTCTACGCCGGCTCGTGGTACACCGAGACGCTCCGCGAGGAGGCGCGCAGCAACCGCGCGCTCAGCCAGGTGGCCCGCGACGCGGAGCGCATTTGCGCGTTTGAGAAGCTCCTCGCCGACGGCGGGACGTTGATCGTCAAGGTGTGGCTGCAGATCTCCAAGGAGGCCCAGGGGCGCCGCCTGCGGACGCTGCGCGCCGATCCCGCCACGGCGTGGCGGGTGACGGACGAGGACTGGCATCACCACCGGATCTACGGCCGCCTGGCCAAGACCGCCCGACTGATCCGCGCCAAGACCAACCGCCCCGGCGCGCGGTGGACGATCATCGACGCCGAGGACGAGCGCGCCCGCGATCTGCAGGTCGGCCAGTTGCTGCTCCGGGAATTCCAGCGCCAGCGGAAGAAGGTGCGGCCGGCCCCGGCCGGGCCGCCGCGCACCGTCACTCCGCAGCGCCCCGCCGGTGTCCGCCGCCTGCTCGCGCTGCCCCTCGACCAGGAACTCTCCGAGAAGGACTATGACGCCCTGCGCGAGAAATGGCTCGGTCGCCTGAACCGGGCCGTCCGCGCGGCCCTCGCGGCCGATCGCGCGATCGTTTTTGCGTTCGAGGGCTGGGACGCCGCCGGCAAGGGTGGCGCCATCCGGCGGCTGACCAGCGCGATCGATCCGCGCGACTACCGCGTCATCCCGGTGGCGAAGCCGAGCGCGGAGGAAAAGCACGCCCACTTCCTCTGGCGGTTCTGGCGGGACCTGCCGCGGGACGGGCGCATGGCGGTTTTCGACCGGTCATGGTACGGACGGTTGCTCGTCGAGCGGGTGGAGGGCTTCTGCCGCGAGGACGAATGGCAGCGCGCCTTTGCCGAGATCAACGACTTCGAGCGCCAGTTGACCGACGACGGCGTGATCGTCCTGAAATACTGGCTGCATGTCTCGCACGACGAACAGTTGCGCCGGTTCCGGGAGCGCGAAGCGGCGCCGCACAAGCGACACAAGATGAATGCCGAGGACTGGCGCAACCGGCGGAAGCGCTCGGCTTATGAGATCGCCGTCGGCGACATGCTCGCCCTGACCGACCGGGCCAACGCCCCCTGGCACCTGGTGCCGGCCGACAACAAGCGTTACGCCCGGCTCGAGGTTCTCCGCACCGCCAGCCGCTGGATCGAAGGCGTTCTGGCCGGCTGACCGGCCGGCGCGACGGCCAAAAAAAAGGCCGGGGCCGCTCGGGTGGAGCAGGCGCCCGGCCGGAAAAACGCGGTGGAATTACGGAACCGTCAGCTCGAGCGGGGCAAAGCCCGCAGCGGTGATGATGACCTTGTCGGCCGCTGCCAGGTCCGGAACCGAAATGGACCCGCCGGCGGCAATCGACTGCTCCGGAAGATTCCGGGCCTTGTTGTCCGCATGGAACGCCACGCTCAGGAGAACCTTGACGGTGACCTTGAGGGCGTCCTTCGACGTGTTGGTGACCTTGAGGACATACGGGCCCTTTTCACCGGCCGGGCCTTTTTCGAAGGCGGTCGTGACGGGCAGGGCGGCGGCCTTTTCAGCGGCCAGCGGCTGCATCGTCGTGGCATCGGTGGCTTTCAGGGCGGGCGCCAGCAGAAGGGCGCATCCGAAGGCCACCAAGGTAACCCGGGCAACGGCCGAGCGGGGGGAGGAGATGTGGTTGTTATTCATAGGGTGAATCGGCTCCCAAATTACGCCACCCCTCCGCGCGGAGCAAGCACTACCGCGGTAGGGATAACCCCCCCTATTCCAACGTCCGCAGGTAGACGACCAATGCGGCGATCTCCTCCGCGCCGTGCTTCTTGGCGAACGACGGCATTTCCCCCTTGATGCCGGTCGTGATCACCGAGGCTATCCGCCGATCGCTGACCTGCAGGTCGTGCAGGTCGGGTCCCTCGTCGCCGCGGGCGTCGTTGCCGTGACAATGCGCGCAGCTGTGGAGAAACAACTGGCGGCCCCGCGCCACGAGCACCGGAGTCGGCTGATCGGGTCTTGCCACTGACCGCGTGGCCGCCGGCAGTTCATGGGAAACCGCGGCCGCCCGTGTCCGCAGCACGCCCGCCAACGCCCCGGCACCGCCGAGGGCCAGGCCGCCGGCGATCATTGGGAAAAGGAGGGACGGGGCGGCGCGCATCAGGACAGCCCGTGCAACATCTGGCCGCCGAAATATCCGGCCGCGCCGACCAGAGCCGATGCGAGGAACAACACCCCGACGTAGGCCGCGTGACTTCGAAGGGACGCCTCCTCGCCGGCTTGTACCCGCCAGGCCGCCGCACTCACGATCAAGGCGAAGGCGGGCCAGACCATGCGGTGATGCCACCCCAGCGCACCGGCTCCCCAGACCTGCCCTTTGGTGAGGAGAAGTCCCGAGACCACGGCCGCGATGCTGCCGAGCGCACTGACGGCGATGGCGGCGGCTCCCGCCTGCCGCAACCGCGCGCCAAACGGAGTCCGCCAGAAAAACAGCGCCCCCGAATCGAAGCCCAGGGCGGCGATCGTCAGCGCGACGGGAAAATGGGTGCTGGCCCCGTGTAACGAGGCCCACGGGAGTGAGGCCACGGTCCTACGAGGCGTCCGCCAAGGTGGAGTCGACGACCGCCAGCGGCGTCCCGTGCTCAACGTACGACACGCGGGTGAGCCCGAGGAAGGAACGCAGTTTGCCGGCTTCAACAACCATCGGGCCCGGCCTGGGCGCGGTCCCGGGGGCGGGTTGCGGGAACGCCGTCGAGCGCGCGGTGTGAAACGTCACGTTGCCCTCGACCTTCTGCATGGCCTGGTGGATGTGGCCGTTGAGCACGGTGACCGAACCGAACCGCCGCAGCAGCGCCAGCGCCTTCTCGGCGTCGTTCGTTCCCCAGCCCCATTGGGGATAGACGGACCACAGCGGGATGTGGGCATACACCACGATCGGGGTGTCGTCCGACAAGGGCGCCACGTCGCGGGCCAGCCAGTCAAGCTGCTCGGCCCCCAGCACGCCCAGGCCGCCCTCCGCCAACCCGGCCACGTTGACGAGCCCGACGAAGTGCACGCCCTTCTGGTCGAAGCTGTGCCACCCCGCGCCCAGGGTGCCGCGGCCGAAGCGTTCGCGGTACCGCGCGCCGTTGTCGTTCAGGATGTCGTGCTCGCCCGGCACGTAGAGGACCCGACCGGTCCGGCAGTCCTTCAACATCTGCTCAAGGGTGTCGAATTCCTCCGCCTCCGCCAGGTGCGTCAGGTCCCCGGTGTGCAGGATGAACTCGGGCGCGGTCGGCAGGGCATTGATTCGGCGAATGGCCTCACGGAGAGTCCCGACGACGTCCTGGTTCGCGGGCTTGCTGAAGCCGATGTGGCTGTCGCTGATCTGCACGAAATCCAACTGGCCCGCCGCCGCGGGCGCGGCGGCCGGGACCGCCTGGCCGAGCACGCGCGACGAGAGGACGCCACCGCTCACGGTCCAGAGCACACCGGTGCCGGCCCAGGCCATGCATTTGAGAAAACCGCGGCGGTCGAGGCCGTCGTGGTGCTGATCGCTGAGGATGAAGTCGCCCATTGGGGGGAGGAGTCGGGAGTTGATGGTTTCATGGGTGAATACGCCGGCGGGTCCCTGGAAATTCCCCCGCGGCCCGCAATAAATATTTCGCCGACCCGGGAATAAACGCGCAGATTGGGCGTTACCTTTATAACAGACCGATCGCCGCTCCGTGGCCTCCCCTTTCGAACAGAGCATGCTCCCCCACCTTGACGCCGCCTACAACCTGGCGCGGTGGCTCCTGCGCAACGAACACGATGCCCGCGACTCGGTGCAGGAGGCCTACCTGCGCGCTTTCCGGGCCTTCGGCCAGTTCCGGGGCGGGGACGGCAAGGCCTGGCTGCTGACCATCGTGCGCAATGTCTGCTACTCGAAGATGCGGCGGGAGCGGCGGGCCGACCCGGCCGAGGCCTTCGATGAGACCGCCCATGGCATCGTCGACGAACGCGCGGACGTCGCCGAGCGCCTGCACCGCGAGGTCAGCGCCGAGCTGCTCGAGGCAACCCTCGCCGCGCTCCCGGAGCCGATGCGCGAGGTCATCGTGCTCCACGACCTTGAGGGCCTGCCCTACAAGGAAATCGCCCAGGTCGCGGGCATTCCGATCGGCACGGTCATGTCCCGGCTGGCCCGCGCCCGGCTGCGCCTGCAGCGCGAACTGCGGCAAAACCTGGCCAAGGAGTCTTCCCATGGATTGTAACGAAGCCCGCCGCTGCCTCGCGGCCCATCTCGATGACGAACTCGACGTCGTGCGCGACGCGGAGGTTGTCGCCCACCTTGACGCCTGCCCGGCGTGCTCGGAAATCGCGCTCGCCCACGCGGCCCGGCGGGGTTTGGTGCGCGACAAGCTGCCGCGTTTTTCCGCTCCCCCGGACCTGGTTACGGCTGTACGCGCCCAGATTCGGCGCGAGGATCGGACGGCCTCGATCGCGCCGCCCGCCTGGCGGCTGAACCGCGGGCTGGGCCTGGCCGCCGCGCTGGCCGTCACCGGACTCGCCGGCTATTTCTGGGGCGTGCGGCAAACCCGCGCACAGGTGCTGGCCGACGAGCTGGCCTCGTCCCATGTGCGCGCCCTGATGACCGGACATGCCGTGGAGGTCGCGTCGACCGACCGGCACACGGTCAAGCCGTGGTTTGCCGGCCGGTTGGATTTCGCCCCGGCTGTCAACGACCTCGCCGGCGACGGGTTTCCCCTGATTGGCGGACGGCTGGACCGGGTGGGCGGACGCACCGTGGCCGTGCTCGTGTACCAGCGGCGCCAGCATTTCATCGACCTTTATGTCTGGCCGGCGGACGGCGGAGCGACCCCCGGCGACACCACCCGGGCCGGCTTCAACGTCATCGGTTGGTCGCAAGCCGGCGAACAGCACTTCGCGGTGTCCGACCTGGCCGGCGAGGAACTCGCCGAGTTTGCGCGGCTGCAGCGCGCCGTCGCCCGCCGCGACCGCTAGCCGGCCCGGTGGCGCCGGCTCCGGTAGGTGTCGAGCACCACCGCCAGTACGATGACCGCGCCCGTGATGATGCGCTTGGTCGGCTCGGTTGCCCCGACCTGGGCCAGCCCGGCCTCCAGCACGGAGATGACCAACACGCCGAAGAAAGTGCTCACGACCGAACCGCGCCCACCCATCAGGCTCGTGCCGCCAATGACGACCGCCGCGATGACCTGCAATTCGACCCCGATGCCGGCATTCGGATCGGCGGCCTCCAGGCGCGACACCTGGAACAGGGCCGCCACGCCCGCCAGCGCCGCCGCCAGCACAAAGACCGCGATCTTGTACGGCCGCGGATCGATGCCGGCGAGCCGGACCGCCTCCTCGTTGGTGCCGATGCCGGTCACGTAGCGCCCAAACACCGTTTTGACCAGGACCACCTGCGCGACCACCATGCCCGCAAACGCGACGATGAACGCCGGCGAGATGCCCAGCGCCAGCGGCGTGCTCAGCCAGTCGAAGGTTTCCCCGATGTATTCCGTGCGCGAATCCGTCAGCCGGTAGGCCACGCCGCGCGCCGCCTCCAGCACCCCGAGCGAAACGATGAACGAGGGGATTCGCCAGGCAACCGTCACCGCGCCGGTGACGCTGCCGCACAACGCCGCGACGCCGACGCCCAGCAGGGCGGCCGGGACCGGCCCCCAGCCCCACTTCACCACCGCCACGCTCACGGTCGAACCCGCCAGCGCCAGCACCGAGCCGACCGAGAGGTCGATGCCGCCCACGATCAGCACAAATGTCATGCCGACCGCCATCACCAGCAGATCGGGAATCTGATTCGCGATGGTCGTGAAGGTCTTCGCCGTCAGGAAGTGCTCCGACAGCGTGCCGAACAAGGCGATCATCGCGGCCAGCGCGACCACCAGCCCGAGGTACCCGCGGGCCAGGGCCGGCCATTTCGAGGGGGAGGAAGCGGCGCTCATGCGGAACTGGCCGGTGTTGCCCTCATGCCCTCCGCGGCGGCTCCGGAGTTGAAGCCGCTGAAGGCGGCCGCCAGCAGCGCATCCTGGCTCCAGGCGCCGCGCTCGAAGACGCTCACCAGCCGGCCGGCGCTCATGACGCCGATGCGATCGCACACCAGCATCAGCTCGCGCAGGTCGCTCGACACGATCACCTGCGCCTTGCCGCGCTGCGCCAGTTCGCCGATCATCCGGTAGATTTCGAACTTGGCGCCGACATCGATGCCGCGCGTCGGCTCGTCGAGCAGCAGGACGGGCTGGTCCCGCTCGAGCCAGCGGGCCATCACGACCTTTTGCTGGTTGCCGCCGCTGAGTTCGCCGACGGGCTGGGCCGGCCCGGCGCAGCGGATGCCGAGCGCCCCGCGGTGACGGTCGGCCAGGGCCCGTTCCGCGCCGGTGCGAATCCAGCGACCGAGGGGACCGGGCCGGGCGATCGCGTCGAGGTTTCCCAGCGCAATGTTGGCCGAGACCGGCAGGGGCAGCAGCAGGCCCTCGCCCTTCCGGTCCTCGGTGACCAGCGCCAGGCCCGCGCGCACTGCCTCCCGCGGGGAGGAAAGGGCCAGACGTCGCAGCGGCGACCCGAGCCAGACCTCGCCGGAGTCGGCGCGGTCGGCGCCAAAGATCAGGCGCAGCAGCTCGGTGCGCCCGGCGCCCACCAGGCCCGCGATGCCGAGGATCTCGCCGCCGCGCACCTCGAACGAGACGTCGCGCACGGCCCGGCCCCGGCCGAGGCCGGCGACCCGCAGCAGGACGGGGCCCGGCGGCCGCGCGCCGAAATCGAGGTGCTCGCCCACGTCGCGCCCGACCATCAGGCGCACGATCTCCGCGGGGCTGAACTGCGCCATCGCGCCAACGCGGACCAGCCCGCCGTCACGCAGGATGGCGACCCGGCCGGCGATTCTCGCCAGCTCCTCGAGCCGGTGCGACACGTAAACCAGGGCCACGCCTTGGGCCTTCAGCCGTTCGATCTGCGTGAACAACAGCTCGACCTCGCGCGCCGTCAGCATCGCGGTCGGCTCGTCCAGAATGAGCACGCGGCAGTCGCCGATCAGGTTGCGCGCGATCTCCACCATCTGCTGGTGCCCGATCCCGAGTTGGCCGACTGGCGTGTCCGGGGAAATGTCGCCGAGCCCGACCTGCGCCATCACCGGCCGGGCCTGCGCCTGCAACCGCGTCCGCGAGATCCAGCCGGCGCGGTGGGGCAGCCGCGCCATGAAGAGGTTTTCCGCCACGGTCAGGGTCGGCACCAGGTTGAGCTCCTGCATCACCAGGCGGACGCCCTGCCGCTCCGCCTCCGCGCGGCTGCGGGGCCGGTAGGCGGCGCCGAGAAGGCGCATTTCCCCCGTCGTGGGCGGAATGAGCCCGGCGATGACCTTCGCCAGCGTGCTTTTCCCCGCACCATTCTCGCCGGTCAACGCGAGCACCTCGCCGGCGCGTAATTCCAGGTCGATGCCGCCCAGCACGGGCCCGGCGTAGGATTTGCCCAGACCGGAGACGGAGAGGATTCCTGCGAACGCGGACATCGGCAGCGATCCGGCGGCGCCTCAGTGCGCGGGCGGGATGACGAGGTCCACCGGCGTCTCGACCACCGCGGCGAGCTGCCCCTGCGGCGTCTTGGCCGCGAGCGCCTTCAGCGCGAGCTCGATGCCGAAGACCGCCTGCTGGGCCGCATGCTGGTCCGCCGTCGCGAGAATGCGCCCGTCCGCCATCATCGGCTTCACCGCGTTGATGTTGTCGTAGCCCACCACCAGCGTCTGGCCGGTCCGCCCGGCGGCCCGCACGGCCGAGACCGCGCCGAGCGCCATGCCGTCGTTGTCGCACAGCAACGCCCGGAGGTCGGGATGCTCGTTCAACAGCGCGGCCGCCACGGCGTTGCCGGGCTCCATTTCCCACTGACCCGACTGGATGCCGACGACCCGGGCGCCGGCGGCCGCCATCGCGTCCTTGAATCCGGCCGTGCGCTGCTGGGAATTGGTGGTGGTCGGGATGCCCTCGATGATGGCGACCGGATCGCCCGGCTTGAGCTGGCGGGCCAGGAAGTCGCCCACCAGCCGGGCGCCCTTGCGATTGTCCGGACCCACAAACGGAATGTTGAGGTTCTTGGACGTGAGCACCGCCGGATCGAGGCGGTTGTCGATGTTGATCACGAGAATGCCGGCCTGAATGGCCTTTTGGAGCGTTCGCGCCAGCGCCTTGGAGTCGGCCGGCGCGATGACGATGGCGTCGACGCCGGAAACGATCATCTGGTCGACAATCTTGATCTGCGCGATCGTGTCGGTCTCGTCCTTGATGCCGTTGGTGATCAGCTCGTATTCGTCCGCATGCAGCCGCTGATGCTCCCGCGCGCCGTTTTCCATCGTGAGGAAGAACTCGTTGGCGAGCGATTTCATCACGAGGGCGACCCGCGGCTTGGCGGTCGCTGGCAGCGCGCCCAGCAGGCAGATTGCGACGAGAAACAACGAGCGGCGGGTGGGAATGGACATCGGGGTACCGGGCTTTCCCGTTGCGGGAAGCAAGTCCTGTCTAAACCCCCGGGCGCCAAAAGCAATGCACGGAACTCAAGTTGCACTTCTGAATGGATGGTGGGACGCGATCTCCGGCCACGCTTCGAGCGCGCCCGGAGGCCGCGCTCCACCCGATTACGTGGCTCCCGCCGCCTAGTCGTCGCGCAGCGCCTCGATCGGCGAGACGCGTGATGCGCGGCGGGACGGGAGGAAGGTGGCGAGGAGAACAACCGACGTCAGGACGAGCGCGGTCGCCACCAGCACCCCCGGATGCATGGCACCGACGCCAAACAAGACGCCGCGCATGGCCCGACCGGCCGCCCAGGCGCCCAGCACACCCGCGACGGTGCCCGCCAGCAGCAACTTGGCCCCGAGGCCGACGAATTGCGCCAGGACCTGCCCCGGCCGCGCACCGAGCGCCATGCGCACGCCGATTTCCCGGCGGCGCTGGCCGACCGCGTAGGCAAGCACGCCGTAGGTGCCGACGGCGGCGAGGACGAGCGCGACGCCGGCGAAGATGCCCGCCAGCACGGCCGGGGAGCGGCGGGTCACCAGGCTCTCGTCCACCCACGTCTGCATCGGCTTCAGCTCGTCGACCGGCAGCTCCGGGTCGAGCTTGAGCACGATCTTTTGCATCGTGGTGGCGAACGTCGCCGGCGGGAGAGCCGTGCGCACGACAATCGTCAGGTGATTCGTGGGATAGTTGATATACGGAAAGTACAGCGCCCCCTGCGCCTGCGACTCGGCCAGGTCGGTCTGCTTGATGTTGCCCACCACCCCCACGATCGTGACGGCATCCTTCTCCGTGAAGGTCGGGCCATTCACGATGCGGTGCCCGAGCGCGCTCTGGCCGGGCCAGTAGCGCTGGGCGAAATCCTCGTCGACCAGGCAGACTTTCTGTTCACGCCGATTGTCCGCTTCCTCCAGGAACCGCCCTTCGCGCAGCGGAATGCCCATCGCCTGCCAGTATTCGCCGCAGGCCCCGCTGGTGTAGTGGGCGCGGATGGTTTCACCCGGCTTGAGCTCGGCGCCCTCGACGGCGGTGGCGTTGTTGTCCGAGCTGCCGGTCAGGGGCAGGCCGGAGGTCAGCCCGGCCGCAATAATGCCCGGCTGGCTGTGCAATTCGGCCATGAGGCGCTCGACGAACGCGAGCCGGGGCTTGGGCTCCGGATAGTTTTTCCACGGCAGCGAGATCTGTCCCGTCAGGACGTGGTCGGGCTTGAAACCGGGCGACGTGCCGAGCACGCGCTGCAGGCTGAGCCCGAGCAGGCCGGCGCCGCTCAGGAGCACAAAGGCCAGCGCCACCTGCGCGATGATGAACCCGTGGCGCACCCGGTGGGCGGCCCGGCTGACCGTGCCGCCGCGGCTCTCCGCCTGGAGGACCGGCGCCAGCCGGGTGTGCAGACTCAGCCAGATGACCGGCAGGGCGAGAAGCAGGCCGATCAGCACCGCGACGCCCAGCGCAACCGCCGCCACCCGGCCGTCGAACGTGATGGCCGAACCCAGCGGAAGGTGGTCGGTGCCGAGGATGGAGACCAGCCGGATTCCGACCGCACCCGTGGCGAGGCCGAGCAGGCCGCCCAGCGTGGCCAGCAGGACGGTCTCGAGCATGATCCCGCGGACCAAATGCCGGCGCCCGGCCCCGAGGGCCTGCCGCACGGCCATTTCCTTGGCCCGCCCGCTGGCGCGAATGAGGAGAAGATTCACCAGGTTCACCCCGCCAATGAGGAGAAGCGCGAGCACCCCGCCCTGCAGGAGCAGCAGCATCGGCCGCACATCGCGCACATGATCCTCATGCAGCGAATAGACCGTCGTGTGGTATCCCGCACCCTTGATCAGGTTCGCATAGGGGTCGTCCTTGAGCTGCTCCGCATTGAACGCGTCAATTTGCTGCTGGGCCACGGCCAGGCTCGCGCCGGGTGCCAGCCGGGCGATGAGCTGGAAATTGTTCGAGTGGCGGTTGCCGGGCTCGCGGTCCTTGGGATCGGACGCCGCCGGAATGAAAAACTGGGCGTGACTCGAGAGGTAGCGGAAGCCGGGGGGAAGGACGCCGATGACCGTCACGGGAAGAGTGTCCACCTGGAATTTGTGACCGAGGACCTGCGGGTCGGCGTTGAAATTCTTGCGCCAGAACGCGTCGGTCAGCACGGCGACACCACTTGCCTTGTAGAACATTTCCTCCTCGGTGAAGGTGCGGCCCATCGCCAGCGGCACGCCGAGGGTGGCAAAGAACTCCGGGGAAACCCGAGAGCGCTCCACGCGGTTGGGCGCACCGGCTTCCCCGATGATCGCGTCGCCGCCCTGGTAGATGGCGGTCGAGGCGAAGGCCTTGATGGCCGTGCGCCGGTCATAATAGTTCGGCAGCGAAGCGCCCGCGCGCTCGACGCCGGCGCCGGGATAGCCGTTGACCGCCGTCACGAGGCGGGCCGGCTCCGGAAATGGCAGCGCCCGCACCAAGATCGCATCGACGACCGCGAAGATCGTCACGTTGGCGGCAAGGCAGAGCGCGAGCGTCAGGACGACCGTCGCGGCAAAGCCGCGCTCGCGCGCCAGCCGACGGAGCGTTTGCCGAAAATCGGCAAAGGAAGGAAGGAGTTGCACCCTTCCATAACTCCGCAGGCCGGCGAAAGTTTCACAAAATGCCGGAAAACAGACCCCGGGGCGCGGGACCAAATCCTGCGCAACCCCTTGGCAGACCCTGCCTCAGCCACGAACGCTCGGGTTACTTTGCCGCGCCGACTCGATCAAGGAACTCGTACCGGTCGCGGTGATCGTCGGTCGTGACGACCGGCTGTGCCCTCAGGTGCATCACCGCGCGGACGCCACCCGGGCCATACGCCGGCCAACGCGGCAGTCCCGGCCCGTTCGGATCGCCGTTCTTGGCGAAGTTGGTCCAGTAGGCGGCCATCATGTCCGAAACCGCGAAGTCGTCCGGCCCCCAGGGCAGGTTCTTCGAGGAAAGGACGTTAAACACGAACTCGATGTCGGCGGAGTGCACCGCCAACGCCTCCGTGCCCGGCGGGGCGCCCACTGGCGGCGGCCTCGGCTGATCGAACTGGTAACGATAGACCGCCGACCCGCCGGTTCGCCGCTGCATCTCAATCCAGCGCCAGGTGGAGTGTGCGATGAACTGGTCGCCGCCGAAATCCTGCGCCGCCCGCTTCGCCTCGGCGACGCTCGTCGCCGGATAAGCCTTCAGGAACGCGTCGGCGTCCGGGCCGAGCTTTGCCCGCACGCGCGCCACGTAGTTTTCAACCGTCGGCTCGGCCTGCTCAAAAAAGTCCCGCCAGTTCCCCTCGTCCCGGTTCCAACCCGCCAGCAGCGCCACCTGGGCCTGTCGGCCGGCCGCAAATGTCGCCACCGGGTCCTCGGCGAGGAAATAGCCGTCCACATCCGGATGAAAGTCCGGACGCGGCTCCTTCCAAGCGGCGTCGAGCACCCGTTGGGCCGGCAGCTCGCGCAACTTGTCGATCGACGTGGTGCCGAAGGCGGCGGCCACGAATTTCAATCCGGCCGCCTCCGCCTGCGCCCGCGAGCTCAAGGGATGGGTGGCGCTCAGCAGCGCGCCACTCTCTCCAATGGCGCGGTGGAAAAGGCCCCTGGCAAGCGGCGAGGCCATCAGGGCGCTGACCGACCAGGAGCCGGCCGACTCGCCGAAGATCGTGACGTTGTCCGGGTCGCCGCCAAAGGTGGCGATGTTCTTCTTCACCCACTCGAGGGCGGCGACCTGGTCGAGCAGGCCGTAGTTGCCCGACGCATGGTGGACCGACTCCTTCGTCAGCTCGGGATGGGCGAGGAAGCCGAAAATGCCCATCCGGTAGTTCATGCTCACCACCATGACCCCGAGCTTGGAGAGATTGCCGCCGTCCTGACGCGGCTCCGAGGTCGCGCCTGCGATGAAGCCTCCGCCGTGAATCCAGACCATTACCGGCAGCTTCGCCACCGCCGGTTTCGCCGGCATCCACAGGTTGAGGTAAAGGCAGTCCTCGCTCGGCCCGGCGTCGTGGAAAAACATGTCATCCCAAATGTAGCCCTGCATGGCGCGCGGGCCGTACTCGGAGGCCTTGCGGACCCCGGCCCACGGTTGCACCGGCTGGGGCGGTTTCCAGCGCAGAGGTCCGACCGGCGGGGCGGCATAGGGAATGCCCTTGAACGTGCGCACCTTGCCGTCAGCGCTGACCACGCCCTCCAACACGCCGTCGGCGGTCTTCAATTGAACGTAACTCACCTGCTGGGCGGAGGCGATGGCCGGCAAAAAGGCCAGAAACCCAATCCATTTGGAGCGAAGAAAGTTCATGTTTGATCCTGCGTTCTTGACCGGAAGAGCTCCGGTCGGAGCCCGATTCCGTCTGAGGGGTATTCACAAATCCACACCAATGTTGTCCGGCGGCAATCGCGACGCAACAACCGTGTGCTGCCGGTGCCGAGCGACAAAAACAATCCGGACCGCCGTGGGTGGAGAAATGATGTAGCCGGGGTCGTTGACCCCGGTGCGATTTTCCTCCCTCTTAGGTCCATCTTCCGGGGTCGGCGACCCCGGCCACAAAGGATGCGCAATTCGCCCAAGCCGGGGTGCGGGTCCGCCGGCCCAAACCGGCCGCTCACTCCAGCCGCACGTTTGTGGTGCTGTCGAGACGCTTCGCCAGGTCGACCGGATCGCCGACCGAAACCTCGCGCGGATTCACCTGGTAGGCCCAGACCTCGAAATGGGTCAGTTGGGCCGCCCCGTAGATCGTGGAGATGGCTGAATCGACGGCGTCGGCGCCGTGGGCGACCTTGACCCGGCCGATGCGCGGCACGTTGAAGCGCGGATCGAAGGTCAGCCAGTCGTCGCCGAGGAAGACCTCGCAGTAGGCGTGAAAATCCATCGGCGTGCCGGGATCGAGGCAGCCGATGTCCGGCAGGTGGCCGGTCACGTAACGGGCCGGCAGGTTGAAGGTGCGACACAGGGCGATCGCCGCGTGCGCGAAATCGCGGCAGACGCCATAGCGGCGCCCGATGACCTCGGATGCCGACAGGTCGGCCCGGCCGGACAGCGTGCGGTACTCGATGTTGCGGTGCACCCAGTCGCAGATCGCCTGGACGCGGGGAAGTCCGTGGGGGACCTGGCCGAAATTCTGCCAGGCAAAATCCATCAGCTTGTCCGAGTCGCAATAGCGGCTGGGCAGCGTGTAGCGCAGCAACTCGTCGGGCAGGTCGCCAACCGGCCGGATCGGTCCGCGCACCTCGCGGCTGTCGGGCCAGGACGAAACGGCGACCAGCGCGTCATGCAGGATCTCGTTCCGGCCGGGCATGAAGGTCGAGCGATAGGTGGTGTTGCCGTGGCTGTCCTGAAACTCATGCGACGGCCGGCCGATGCCGAAGGAAAGCTGTTCCGCCCGCACGAGCACGCGACCCTCCACCCGCGGCTTGAGCACGAACAGGACGGGTGTCGGCACGGTGGCTTCATAGGCCATGCGGCAGCCCACCCGCACCGTGAGATTCAAGGGAGACCAGTTCACGCGTGCTGGTGTCGCCCATTTGGGCTGCATTTGCAAAGAGTCATTGCGCGGCCCGCCGGTCGATTGCGACGGTCGGACGTCGGCCGATCACGTAGCAGCTCCCGGACCATCGTTCCACAAAGCGATGGCCGGTGACGCGAGGTCGTCGCGTTCAAACCCCAGGATGCCGAGCGCCACCGGGTCAAATTGAAGGCGGCGCGCGGCAGTCACCGGCCAGCCGACCCAGCGCGCGGCCAGGACGCGGCCGAAATGCCCGTGGGTGAAGACCGCGACGTTTCCCGCCATCGAACGCAGGCGGGCGATGACCCGATCGGCGCGAGCGGACACCTGTTCCGGCGACTCGCCGTTCGGGCCGCCGTCCCGGAAAAGATCCCAATCGGGCCGCGCCTGATGAATCTCCGCGGTCCGCAATCCTTCGTAGTCGCCGTAATCCCATTCGGCGAGCTCGGGCTCGATCTCGGCGCCGGCGCCGAGCCCGGCCAGTTCACAGGTGCGCCGCGCCCGAAGCCGCGGGCTGGCCAGGATCCGGGAAAAACGCCGCCCCTGCAGCCGGGCGGCGAGCCCCCTTGCCCGCTCCTCCCCTCGCGCGGTCAAATCCGGGTCGGCCCGGCCGGTATGCCGGCCAGCCAGCGACCACTCGGTTTCGCCGTGGCGGATGAGATGGATGCGGGCGGGCATGCAGGCCTCGTTTGCCGGCGGGCAGCCAGGCCGGTTTTCCGGGCGCCTCAATCCTGGCTTTTCCCCGCCAGTTGCCGGCGGATGGCCTGGAGCTCCTTCCGGCGCTCCCTGGTCACCTTCGGGTAACTCATCCGGAGGCCGCGCAGGGCCTCGATGACAATCTGCGAGATGATGAGCCGCGCGTTGTACTTGTCATCGGCCGGCACGATGTACCAAGGCGCGTGCCGGGTGCTCGTGGCGGCCAGGCAGCGGCCATAGGCGTCCCTGTATTCATCCCAGAATTTCCGCTCGGTGATGTCCGCCTCGCCGAATTTCCAGTTCTTGTCCGGCTCGTCGATCCGGTCGAGGAATCGCCGCCGCTGCTCGTCCTTCGACAAGTGGAGGAAGAACTTGATGACCCGCGTGCCGTTGCGATGCAGGTGCCGCTCCAGGTCCGTGATCGACTGGTACCGGCGTTTCCAGAGGCCCTTCCCCCCCGCCTTTTCACCCGGCAACCCCTCGCCGGCGAGGATTTCCGGGTGCACCCGGGCGATCAGCACCTCCTCGTAATAGGAGCGGTTGAACACGCCGATCCGGCCGCGCGCGGGCAGACAGCGCGTGGTCCTCCAGAGGAAATCGTGCTCCAGCTCCCCGGCGCTCGGGTGCTTGAAGCTGGTGACCTCGCAGCCCTGGGGATTCACCCCGCTCAGGACATGGCTGATCGCGCCGTCCTTTCCGGCCGCATCCATCGCCTGGAAGATCAGCAGGATCGCGTAGTCGTTCGAGGCGTAGAGGAGGCGCTGCAGGGAACTCAATTCGGCCACGTGGGCGGCGAGTGCCTCCTTGTAGTCCCGGGCCGAGCGATAGACGGGCCGGCCCCTCGTCGGCCATTTCTTCAGGTCGAGGTTCTTCCCGGACGGGGCGCGGAAGGCTTCGGGATCGATCTTCATGTCGTCTTCGGTGTGGAGCGGAGGTTCGTTTCCCCGGGGACTGACCTTCGCCCTCGGCTACAGTTCCCGCAGCGCCGCGGCGATCGGCAGCCGCGCCGCGCGCACCGCCGGCAGGAGCCCGCCGATCAGGCCGATCGTCGTCGCATAGATCACCCCCAGCACCAGGAGCCTCGGCGTCACCGCGAAGGCGAACGCCACCTGGCTGAAGCTCTGCCAGTTCATGGTCGAGGTGTGGAAATTGTTGAAGGCGAAATACGCCAGCCCGCCGCCGATCGCGCCGCCGATCAGCGCCAGCAGCAGCGACTCGACCATCAGCGACACCACCACGGCGGCGCGCCCGAAGCCCAGCGCGCGCAGCGTGGCGATCTCGCGCGTGCGGGCCGCCACCGCGCTGTACATCGTGTTCAGGGCCCCGAAGACCGCGCCGATCGCCATCAGCGAGGCGATGAGGAAACCGAGCGTGGTGATCAGCGTCGTCAGGGTCTGCGAGTGCTCGGCGTAATAGTCCGACTGCCGCTCGACCTTGACGTTGAGCTGCGGGTTGGTCGTCAGCGAATCCTTGAAGCGGTCGAACGCCCCCGGCGAATCGAGCCGGGCGGAGACCGACTGGAACGAATCGCCCCGGTTGTAGGCGGCCTGGAGCACCTTGGCGTCGGTCCAGATCTCCGATTCCGCCACGCCGCCGCCCGCGGAAAAAATCCCGACGACCGGCCAGTCGTAGCGACCGACCTTGATCTTGGAGCCGACCTCCAGCCCGGCGAATTCGCGGGCCGCGCCGACCCCGACGATGACCTCGTCCTTGCCCCAGGCGAAAGGGCGGCCGTCGGTGATCTTCACCTGGTCGCGAACCAGCAGGGCCGCGCTCTCGACCCCGCGCAGCGGCACGTTGGCGTCCGTGCCCGTGGTGCGCTTCGGGAGGTTGATGATGACAAAGAGCTCGGCCGACGCCAGGGCGCCCTGGGCCGTGCGCGCCACGCCGGGGGCGTCGGCGATCAGGCGCGTCTGGTCGCGGCTGAGGCCGCTGACCATCTCGCTGTCCGATCCACTGCGCATCACGATGACGGCATCGGGCGCGCCGGAGACGGCCATCGCCCGCTTGAAACCCGCGGCGATGGAAAGCACGCCCACGAGGACGGCCACCACGCCGGCGATGCCGATGACGGTGGACGCCGCCGCGCCGCGCCGCTGGGGCAGGCTCATCAGGCCGACCTTGGTGATCGCGCCAATCTGGGAGAACCAATTGAAGAGGCCGGCCATGTCACATCCTCCGGAGAGCCTCGGCGACCCGCAGGCGCATGGCCTGCCGGGCGGGAACGATTCCCGTCGCCACGCCCAGGGCAAGGCTGAGGGCCGCGCCGAGGCAGAGATCGCCCGTCGGGAAAAGAAAACGCGGCATCATGCCGCCGGTCGGATCGCCCCGCGAGATGAAGAAGGACGCGATGCCGAGGCCGAGCGCGCCGCCCAGCACCGTCAGCAGGCAAGCCTCCGCCAGCACGAGTCCCATCACCTGGCCATTGGTGAACCCGATGGCTTTCAGCACGCCGAGCTCACCCGTGCGTTCGCGCACGGCCTGCGCCATCGTGTTGCCGGTCACCAGCAGGATGGTGAAGAACACCGCCACGAGGATCGTCCCGACAATGAACGCGATGTTGCCGATCTGGTTGGCAAAACCCTGGACGAACGCCCCCTCCGGCTCCGTCTTGGTCTCGGCCGGGGAATTCGCAAATTCCTCATCGATCTTCTTCGCGACCTCCGCCGACCGCGCCGGGTCCTTGACCCGGATGGTGTACCAGCCGACCTGGCCGACGCCCCAGGACAAACCCTTCCGCACCTCGTCGAAATAGTCGTAGCGGAAGAAAAGCGGCGTGGTGTCCGTGCTCTTCTTCTCGCCGTCAAAGATGCCCACGAGGTCGAATTCCCAGGTGCGGTTGCCCCAGATCGGCGACATGATCGGCACGCGGTCGCCGATCTTCCAGTGGAAGCGGTTCGCCGTGCTCCGGCCGACGATCGCGCCGGTCCGGGTTTCCAGCCAGGCCTTCTTCTGCTCGGGAGCGAGGACCATTTCCGGGTGGATGGCCAGGAATTCCTCCGGGATTACCGGGTTCTGCATGAAGAAATTCTTCGGGTCCTGGTAGATGCCCCCGAACCAGGTCTGGTGGGTCGCGAGGTCCACGCCGGGAATCCGTTCCATGCGCGCCTTGTAGCTCTCCGGCAGCAGCTGGATGATCGACACCTTGTGGCGCACGACCAGCCGGTTCGCCCCCGCCATCTCCACCCCGCCGACGAGCGCCTCCCTGATGGCGGAGAGGTAGGCGAAGAGGACGAACGCGACGAGAATCGAGAGCAGCGTCAGCGAGGTGCGCAGCTTCCGGCGCATCAGGTTGCTCCAGATGAGGTGGAAATATTTCATTTCACCGGCTCGGTGCTGAGCTGGCCCTTGTCGAGGTAGACCGTCCGCGAGGCGCGCGCCGAGGCGTGGGGATCGTGGGTCACCATGATGATCGTCTTGCCCTGCTCGCGGTTCAGCGCCTGGAGCAGCGTCAGGATCTCGTCGCCGGACTTGCGGTCGAGATCGCCCGTCGGCTCGTCGCACAGCAGCAGCGTCGGGTCGGTGACGATCCCGCGGGCGATGCCCACGCGCTGCTGTTCGCCGCCCGACAGCGTGCGCGGGAAATGGCTGGCGCGATGCTCCAACCCGACCGCCGCCAGCGCCGTCGCCACGTGCTTGGCCCGCTCGGCGCGGGACAGGTGCGTCAGCAGCAGCGGGAGCTCGACGTTGCGCTCCGCCGTCAGCATCGGCATCAGGTTGTAGAGCTGGAAGACAAACCCGATGTGCCGGGCGCGCCAGGCCGCCTGCTCGCGGTCGGAAAGCTGGTCAACCCGTTCGCCCGCGATGCTGACCGAGCCGCGGGTGGGATGGTCGAGACCGCCGATGAGATTCAGGAGCGTGCTCTTGCCGGAGCCCGACGGGCCCATCAACGCGAGGAACTCGCCCGGCGCCACCTGGAGGTTCAGGCCCCGCAGGACATGGATGTCCTCCGAGCCGCGTCGGAAGACCTTCTCCACGTCGTCGACCCGCACCAGCGGGCCGTTGTTTGCCTTGTTGTCGCTCATAGCTTTTTTTCCGTCACGGTCGCGCCGTCGGCCAGCCCGGCCGGCGAATCCAGCGCCACCTTCTCCCCGTCCGCCACGCCCGCCATCACCACCGCATCGCCGCCCTGCGTGCCGGTGATGTTGACCGCCCGGCGCTCGGCCCGGCCGTTCTGGATGACAAAAACCACGTCGTGCCCGTCGAGGCTGCGCACGGCCTCCCGCGGGACCAGCACCCCGCGGCTGGTGCCGACCGCCACCGTCGCCCCGGACTCACGGAAGGCGACCTTCACGGCCATGTCCGGGAGGATGCGCGGATCGAGCTGGCTGAAACCGACCCGCACCTTGACCGTCGATTTCTGGCGGTCCGCCGTGGGGATGATCGCGATGACCTTGCAGGGGATCTTCCAGTCGGGATAGGCGTCAAGCGTCGCGTCCACCGGCTGGCCGGGCTCGACGCGGTTGATGTAGCTTTCGTTCACCTCGATCTCGATCTCCAGCGAGTCCATGTCGACGACCGTGCAGATGCCCGTGCGCGTGAAGCCGCCCGACGACATCGGGGAAATCATCTCGCCGGGTTGCGCGTTCTTCGCGGTCACCACACCGGCAAACGGCGCCCGGATGACGGTGTCGTCGAGCTGCTGCTGCCAGATCGCGACGGTGCGCTCGGCCACGGAAATGTCGCTCTGCTGCTGCGCCAAGCGGGCCCGGTACGCGAGCATCGCGGCCTCCGCGTGATCGAAGTCCGCCTGCGGCGCCACCTTGCCCTTGATCAACGCGCCCTGGCGGTCCCACTCCTGTTCGGCCTCCTTGAGCCGCACGCGGATCTCCTCCTGCAGCGTCCGGGCCGAGTCCAGTTGCGCGCGAGCCAGTTGCAGGCTCGCCTGGACGTTGGTGTCGTCGAGCCGCGCCAGGACCTGCCCGGCCGTGACCTTCAGGCCCTCCTCGATCAGGACCTCGGTGACCTTGCCGGTGACCTTCGAGGAAACCGTGGCCTCCCTTCGGGCCGTGACATAGCCGGAGGCGTTCAAAACCGTGCGGTCGGCGCCCGGGCCGGCCGCCGCGAGGCCGCGGACGGTGGCCGTCCGCACCTCGACCGGATGGGACCGGTTGAACCACCAGATCACGGCGATAACCACGGCGACAACGATCACGCCCACCGCCACCGGCCACTTCCGGCCGGACGGTTCGACCCTCGCGCCGCGCTCGATGCGCAGGTCATCCAGCTTGGTTTGGGGCGGGCTCATACCGACGCCATCCAAGCAACCGTTCCCCGCGGGGGTCAATGGTGTTAACGCCCGCCGCCCCGGGGAGACACTCCCCGGCGCTTGACCAGATGCCGGGCCGGGGTTGCGACGAGGGCGAAGCCTCGCCGGCTACATCATCCCTTAACCCGCCCTAGCGCCTCTGTGCGGTGACAACCTCCAGATTGCGTCGGGCCTGGGCGTAATCCGGGTCGATCTCCACGGCCTTGCGGAAGTGGGCGACCGCCTCGTCCACCCGGCCGGTTCGCAGCAGCACGAGGCCGAGGTTGTTGTGCGCCCGGGCGTTGCCGGCATCGAGCTGCAGGGATTTCTCGTAGTGCGCCGCCGCCGGCTCCAGTTCACCCCGCGCGAAAAACACATTGCCGAGATTGAAATGCGCGGGGGCGAAATCGTCCCTGAGCGCAAGCGCCCTTTGGAAGGCCGCGACGGCCTCCTCCGCCTGCCCCCGGCTCAGCAGCAGCGCGCCGTAATCGTTGTTGACCTCGGGATCGGCCGGATCGAGCTCCAGCGCCGTTCGGAATTCCGTCAGGGCCGGCTCCTCCCGGCCCGACAGCATCAAGGCGTGGGCGATTCCCACGTGAGCCTGCGCATTGCGCGGTTCGCGCTCGAGAACCCGCCGGCTCTCCGCGATCGCTTCGTCCGCCTTCCCGGCCTGGACCAGCGCCGCGGCCAGGAGATTGCGGCTGACGGCGTTGGCCGGCTCGATCTCCACCGCCCGCCGGAAATGCGCGATCGCCGGTTCGATCCGGCCCGTCCGCAACAGGACGCTGCCGAGGTTGCAATGGGCCGCGGGGTAAAGATCCTTCGCCGCCACGGCGTGCTCGAAACAGGTCACGGCTTGCTCCACCCGTCCCTGCTGCAGCCAGGCCAGTCCGAGATTGTTCTGGGCCTCCGCGTTGCGGGGGTTGAGCCGGACGGCGTTCTCGAAGTGGGCCGCGGCCTCGTCGAGCTGCCCGGCGTGCAGCTGGACAAAGCCCAGGTTGTTTTCGGCAAAGTCGTCCGCCGGATTGCTCGCCAAGGCGCGGCGGAAAAGCGCGGCGGCCTCCTCGGGCCGTCCTCGCTTGAGCAACAGGTCGCCGAGGTTGTTGCAGGCCATTCCGCAGTCCGGATTGCTGGCGAGGGTCGCCCGCCAAAGCGTCTCGGCATCGGCGTATCGGCCGCACTGTTTCCACGTGAGCGCGGCCAGGATCACGACAATCGCCGCGGCGGCAACCCGCACTCCGGTCGCGGCCGCGGCGGGCAGGTGTGCCGCCGCCAGCGTCAGGCCCGCCGCCAAGGCCGGCACCAAGGCGGCCGCCGCCAGATATTGGAAATGGTCGGCGACAAACGAGTAGACAAAGGGATAGACGTTGATGAAGCCCAGCGCCGGAAACAGCGTCCCGGCGAACAGCAGGGCCGCGGCCAACGGACCCCGCGTGCGTCGACGGAGGACGAAAAGCGCGGCCACCAGCGCGGCGGCCGCGGCGGGAAAGAGGTACATCCAGACGGCGCCGCGGTCGACGTGCCAGCGGGGGTAGATGAAAACCAGGTCGGTCGGCAGCAGAAGCTTGCCCGCATAAAACCAAAGGGCCCGGCCTGCCACGAGGATCCGGTCGGCGAGCGAAAAGTCAAAGGCCGCGCCCCGTGCGCCGATGAAGGCCCGCTCCATCCAGACCGTCACCGCACCGGCCGCGCCGGCCAGGACGAACCACGGCAGCAGCGGCCGCACGTCGCGCGTCCACGCCAGCCGGCCCCGCTTCCACCAAAACAACACCAGGAGCGCGGCGGGAATCGTGGCGGTGACGCTTTTCGTGGCGAGCGCCAGCATGAATAGGATTCCGGCCGCCACGTACCACCGCGGGCGCCGCTCGCGGTCATAACGAAGGTAGACCAGCACCGCCGAAAATCCGAATACCGCGGAGAGCGTGTTCTTCTGTTCCGAGATCCAGGCCACCGACTCGACGCAGACCGGGTGGAGGGCGAAGGCCGTCGCGCCGAGGAGCGCACCCGGCACCTCCAGCCGCCGCAGAATCCGATAGAGCAGAAAGGCGGCGGCGGCGTGCAACAGGACGTTGGCCCGATGATATCCCGCGGGCGCATCGCCCCACCAGCGGTGCTCCAGCCAGAATGCGCTGTGCAAAACCGGGTAATATTGCTGGGTCGCGCCGGGCTCAAACCAGATCCGCCAAAGGCCATGGAACGAGACCAGGTCCGGGCCGGTGACGTGCGCGTCGTCGTCCCACACAAACCCCGCGGACCAGGCCTGCTGGTAGGCCAGGAGCGTGAGCACCAGCAGGAGGAACGCGGCCAGCCAGTGGTTGCCCCTGAACAAATGCGCCGGCCCGGTCGCCACCGGGCGGCCCCGGCCCTCGGATTGGTGGTGCGGATGCTTCAAGGCTCAGGTGATGGCAACCGCCGGGGCGGGGCGGGTCTCGAGCTTCCCCTCCCCGCGCGCCGGCAGCCGGGGACGTTTCGACGAAGTCCCGACCGGTCGCCAACCGGGATGATGCGCGAGGGTTCTCGTCATTTTGCTCGAAAAGCGCGTGCCGCCATCGCGTCCGCCCTGGTCAGCAGCCGGCGGCTCCCGGTGGGCGGCCCGTGCTCATTGGAGAAACGCGAGGGCCTCGGCGGGCGTGGCGCCGTCATGAACTACCGCCATGAGGGCGCGGGTGATCTTTGCCGGATACGGGTGCTGGATAATGTTGCGGCCATAGACAATGCCCGCGGCGCCCTGGGCCAGCAGCGCGGCCGTGCGGGCGAGAATCTCCGCTTCCGGCGCCCGCCCGCCGCCGCGCACCAGCACCGGAACGCCGCCGGCAGTCTCGATGACCTTGTGGTAAAGGGAGGGATCGTCGGTGGGATCGGCCTTGATGATGTCGGCGCCGAGCTCCACCGCCTGGCGCACCAACGGGATGATCTTGGCCGGATCGCCGTCGACCAGGTAGCCGCCGCCGCGGGCGTTCGGCTGGAACACCAGCGGCTCGATCATCAGCGGCATTCCATAGTGATCGCAGGCGGGTTTCAGCCGCAGGATGTTTTGGATGCACTGGTCGGCGAGACCGGGCTGGTCGGGAATGCGAAAAAGGTTCACCACCACGCAGGCCGCATCGAGGCGCAGCGCCTGCACCACCGGTTCCTCGATGATGCGGGAAAACAGTTCGCGGGGCAGCTGGGCGCCATAGACGTTGGCCACGTCGGTCCGGAGCACCAGGGCCGGCCGGCCGCGCACCGGCAGCTTCTGCAGGTGCGGCGCCTGGCCGACCGTGAGCTGGATGGCGTCGGGTCCAGCCGCCACCAGCGCCGCCACGGCCGGCGGCAAATTCTCGATGCCGGCGAGGAAGCTGCCTTCGTTGAAGAATCCGTGGTCGAGCGCGACGTCAAAGCAGCGGTTCGTGCGGGGGTTGAACAGCCTGGTCAGGCGGGCGACTTTCATCGGGAAAAACGGGCCGGCGTCATTTCGGGGCGGCCGGCGTGGGGACAAACTCGACGGTCTTCCAGTCAAAACGCGCGGCATACTCCCGCATGGCCGGCTCCCATTTCGCAAACAGCGTGCGGGCCGTCGCCACGGAATCTCCCCTCGGCGCCGTGGCGTAAGCATCGTGCTGTTCGCACCACGCGTATTCCCATTGCGAGAGCTCCCGGTAGAAATCGTTCGCATCGTTGGCCGGGCGGTCGTTGCTGCGCGCCAGCTTGTCGTCGTTGTACCCGGCCGGCTGCGTGTCCAGCCAGGCGAAGAATTTCCGCCAGCGCTCGAGATAGAAGTCGCGGACGAGCCCGGACCACTGGCGGTTGGAATAGTCGAACAGGTAGGCCTTCGGGCTGGGCGGCCCCCACACGGTAATGAGCTGGCGGGCATTCCGCTCGTACTGGTCCGCCTCGCCCGGGGTCGCGCCCCAGCGGCGCGCGTCGGCGAGCCACCGGCCCAGCAGGAAATCGCGGCGGGTGCCGAGTAGCGCATCGAGATCGGCGCCGAGCTCGAGAAACCTCGCCTTGGCCGCGGCGAAGCGGGCCCGGTCGCCGGACCGGTAGGCGGCCGTCACCTCTTTCTGCAGAGGGAGGGACAGGTCGCCCAGGGCCTGGCGGGCGACGTCCACCAGGTCGTAGCGGAAGGGCTCGACCCGCTCAAGCGGGCCGGCGGCGGCCAGGAGTTCGCCCCACGCCGTCCACACCTCCCGCACATCGTATTCGCGCTTGAAATCGCCCCACGCGCAGACGTGGGTGACCGTCAACGCGGGCCGGGCGAGCAGCGGGCTCTCCGTCGAAGGCTCCGGATTGGCCTGCGAATAAACGGAGGCGAGCAGGCGGGCCCAGGCGCTGCGCGCGGCGGGCACGTCACGCCCGTACCGGGCGAGCCCGTAGCGGTTCACCCAGGCCGGAAGATCGGGCGGCGCCGGCTCCCAGGCGAGGCCGGCCGCGAGGTCGTAGAGCAGCGGGTTGTGCTCGACCGCCTCGGGAAACATCCCGATCCCGCTGAGCCGCCCGCCCTCGGGCTTGCCGAGCAGCGAGGGCGCATTCGCGGCCAGCATCGGGAGATTTCCTCCGAGCGTCTGCCGGCCGCCATAATTGTGCAGGACCCCGCAGACCCACGGTCGGCCCCAGAAGGCCTCGGTCTGCCGCCACTTCTGGCCTGTGAGGTCGAGCGCCAGCAGCCGGTCGGCGGGGATGCCCTTCACGATGTCCTCGCGGATCGTCCAGCCCTGCATGACGATGATGGCCTGCGGGTCGAAGTCGTGCGCGACGCGGAAGAGGGTCTCCCCGACCGCGTGCATGTACTCGGGCGTGTTCTTGGGCGGCTCGCCCTCGTGGAACGGATCGCCGGCGTAAAGGTGATCGGTTCCCAGCAGCCGGGTCTGCTCCTCGAGGAAAGCCCGCCCGAAGCGCGCGAACAAAGGATCCTCCGGGTCGAGCTGCGCGGTGCCGGGCGGAACCTCGCACCAGATCACCTTGCGAAGGATATGCGCCTCCGGAAACTTGGCGATGAAGGCCAGCGGCACACAGCCGGTGAAACCCTGCAGGATCGGCGTCATGCCCAGCTCGCGCTCGCGGTCGACGATGAACCGGCCGAGTTCGAGGTGCGAATCGATCCACGACTGCGGCAGCGGGCCGCCCCACCCCTCGAGATTGGTCATCCACTGCCACGCCAGGAAGGCCGGGCCGGCAAAAAAGCGGCGGATTTCGTCGTCGCCGAGGCCGAAGCGTCGCAACGTGGCCTGCCAGACGGCCTCCTGGCCGGTGGCCGCCAGCGGCGTGGTGATCCCGTTGAGCGCCATCCAGTCGATCTCCCGCTCCCAGCGCGCGCGGTCCCACCACGAGGCCGTGTAGTTGAACGTACAGTAGTTCAGATAGACCCGGTGACGGTAGGGCGAGGTGATCCGCACCTTCGCCGGCACGACCGGCAGGGCGGGCGGCAGGTCGAGGTTGTCGCCGTTCCACGAGACCTGGGCGTGGGCGACGTTGCGCAGGTACCAGTTCAGCGCGGAGCCGATCGAGACGCCCGTGTTGCCCCGCAGGACCAGCCGGCCGCCCACCGTCTCGACTTCAAAAACGTCCGCCCCGCCGGCGGCCGGCGGGAGCGTCGCCACGTCGATCTGCGCCGCGTGCGCGGGCAGGATCCGGGCGACCAAGCCGCGCGCCGCCTTGACCGAGGGTTCGGCGCCGGGCGCACTGGTCGCGACGAACCACAGCACGAGGAGCGAGGACAGAAAACGCCGGGGGCATCCCATGGGACGCTCAAACAATCCTCGTCGGGCACGCCTTGCGACAAAAAAACCGGCGGGCCCCGGCCGACTCCGCTTGCCCAACCAAGGCCAAAAAGTGGACCCGCCCCTCGCGGGGCGGGTCGGACACACACACACTACACTGACAAAATCAGGACTTCGCGATCACCAGAACCGGCGCGGACTTGAGGGCCTCGGCAGTGTTGGCGGCGACCAGCGGGATCTCGGTCTTGACCGCGATCGGCGTGCGGGCCGTGGCGCGAAGCTCATTGAGGCTTTGGGCAATCTGGACCTCGAAGTCGGCGCGGCGCGGCACCTCGATCGTGAAGGTGGGGAGTTGGACGGTTTCGGACTTGGTTTCGAGGGAGGAAGCCCGGGCGCTGATGACGGTGAGGCTGATGCTCACGAGGGAGAGGAAAAGGTGGGAGATTTTCATGGGGGAGATTGTCTGCCCTATATACACGCAGTGCTCGTGCCAAGTTGCAGCGACGTGGGTAAGTGCTCCCGATTCAGGCGCTAACGTTTTTATTGGCTCGGCGCGCGGGCGCCGGCACCGGGAAATGTGTCACGCGCCCGAAATCGCCGGTTCCCGCGAATGGGACAAATGGGGAAGCCGGGTGCCGCGGCCGCTAATGCCGGCAGGCGTTGCGGCCGGACCGCTTCGCGTCGTACAGACGCTGGTCGGCCGTCTCCACCAGTGCGGCGGGATTCGCGGGCTGGTCGGGCCAACGCGCCCACGCCAGCCCGATGCTCACGGTGATCGGAATCGTTCGGGCACCCTCGAGGTGTGGGCTGTTGGCGACGGCCTGGCGCACCGTCTCCGCCAAGGCGAGCGCATCGCCCCTGGTCACGTCGGCCATGAGAATCGCGAACTCCTCGCCGCCATAGCGAAACGCCTCGCCGGGCGCCTTCGCATAGGTGTGGAAAATGCGGGCAACGTGCCGGAGCACCGCATCTCCGACCGGATGCCCGTGGCGATCGTTGATTCCCTTGAAGAGATCGAGGTCGATCATCAGGAGGGCCAGCGACTGTCCGCCCCGGGCCGCGGCGGCCGTACCGGCGGTCAGGGCCTCGTCGAACGCCCCGCGATTGAGCAGGCCGGTCAGCCGGTCCCGGCTGGCCAGGTCGCTGAGTTGTTGGTTTTCGTTGCGCAGGTTGAGGACCTCGATCTCGGCCGCCAGCCGCAGGGTGGTCCGCTGCTCCTCCGCCTCGAACTCGATGGCGTCGAGGTCCGGTGGCTCGGTTGTCGGGATCGAAAGCAACTCGCCGTACGCAGTCCAATCCTGGCCGATCTGCTCCAGCAGCGGCCGGAACGTGTCGCGTTCGATCTGCGCGCTTGAGGCGGCCAGCGCGACCAGCGCCTCCATGTCGCGCCGCTCGCGCTGGCCCTCGCGGGCGATGAAAACCGCGATGCGGTCCGCCAGGCGGAGCACCGTCACCGAGTGCGCGGCGCGGGCCGGTTCCTGGCCGGAGGCGAGCGGCCCGACGGCTCCCCAGACTTCCTCGGGCAGTTTCCAGTCCTTGAGGAGAAGCAGCCCGATCTCGAGGTGGTCCGTGCCCAGCATCGCCCGTTCCTGCCCCTCGAGGCTTCCGCCGGAAGCGGCCGCTTGGAGCACCGGCTCGTACTCCGCGGGAACGGCGGTCGCGAGCACGAGCTGCCCGATGCGCATCACCAGCCCGGCAATGAACGCCTCCTCGGGATCCCACTGTCGGTTCAGCGCGGCGAGCCGGCGGGCCGCCACGGCCCGCGCCAGCGATTCCGACCAGAAGCGCGCGAAGTTGAAGCTCGGGCAGCTCTGGTGGTGCTTCTGCGACACCAGCGAAAACGACAGCGCCAGCAGTTGCGCCCCGCGCGTGCCGATGCGGGCGACTGCCTCCGACAGCGTCGTCCCGTGGAAGCCGAGCCCGATCAACGGCGAATGCAGGTACTTCATGATCTTCGCGGTCAGCGCCGGGTCCGCGCTGATCACGTGGGCGAGCTCGTCGAGCGTCGTGTCATCGGACGCCACCAGCTTCAGGATGCGCATCGCCACCGCGGGCGGGCTGGGCAGCCGGTTCGCGGCCTTGAGGGCGGGAAAGGACAGTTTGGTCATGGCGCTTCCGCGGGAGCGGCGAATCCCGATGAATAACGGCGCCGGCCGCGAAAAACAAGCAGGCGCGAACCCGGCCGCACCCACCGGACCGGAGTTCCCCGGCGCGGCCGTTCCGCTTGCCTCGGCCGCCCGGCTGCCTTGAATCGCCTCTGCTCCCCAACCCAAATCCCACGCCCATGAACCGACGCGAATTTCTCCAAACCTCCCTGGCCGCCGCGGCCGCCACCCTTGTTCCCGCCGCGCTGGCCCGGGGCGAGGCCGGCGGTCCGGCCCCGGTTCCCCACCCCCAGCCGCGCATCCCGCGGTGGCGCGGCTTCAATCTGCAGGGGTATGTGCGCGGCGCGCGGGGCCTCGCGTTTCCGGAGGCCGATTTCGCCCTGATGGCCGACTGGGGCTTCAACTTCGCCCGCCTGCCGATCTCGTACTGGAGCTGGACCGGCGGCGATCCCAGCCAGAACCTCGCGCCCAGGGATTGGACGAAGAACATCGCCGCCAAGGACTGGATGCGGATCGACGAGAACGCCTTCAAGCCGATCGACGAGGCGATCGAGCTCGGGCGTCGCCACAACATCTACATCAATTTCTGCATGCACCGCGTGCCGGGGTACTGCGTCAACGGCCGCGAGCTCGAGCCGTACCTGCTGTTCGACAGCCCGCGCGACTCGATGGAGCGCGCCCTCGAGGCCGCCGTCCACCACTGGCAGTATGTGGCGCGCCGCTATAAGGACATCCCGAGCAGCCGGCTGAGCTTCGACCTTTTCAACGAGCCGCCGTTCATGGCCGACCAGTCGCGCTACGTCGAGGTCGCCCGCACGCTCATCGCCGCAATCCGCGAGGTGAGCCCGGACCGGCTGATCGTCGCCGATGGCGCCGATATCGGGCAGACTCCCGTCCTGGGCCTCGCCGACCAGGTCATCGTGCAGAGCACGCGCGGCTACCTGCCGAAGATGATCAGCCATTACACCGCCGGCTGGGTGCCGGCCAACGAATTTGAGTCGCTGGAGAAGCCGACCTGGCCGATGGTGGACAAGCACGGGGTCAAATGGGACCGCGAGAAGCTGCGGGCCGAACTGATCACGAAGTGGCAGCCGCTCGTGCGGCAGGGCGTGCCGATTCACGTCGGCGAGTGGGGCTGCTTCAAGAACACCCCGCATGACGCCTGCCTCGGGTGGATGACCGACTTGCTCGCCCTTTGGAAGGAAGCCGGCTGGGGTTGGGCAATGTGGAGTTTCCGCGGCACGTTCGGCATCCTCGACAGTGAGCGCGAGGACGTCGCCTACGAGGACTTCAAGGGTCACAAGCTCGACCGGAAAATGCTCGAACTCCTGCTGGCGGGCTGAGGGGTCGGCGGCCCCGCCCTACAATTTCATTCGCCGGAGTCCCGCCTCACTTCACCTTTTCCGGCTCCCCCGACAGTGCGTTCAGCCGCTCGATCAGCTCGAGGCAGCAGCGGCTGTTGTGGTAGGGGCATTTCCAGACACTCAGCTTGGCGGCGGGAAACGAGACGCCGGGATGACGCGGGTCCTTGAACTCCAGGATGGGCGTGCAGTCGCGCAACAGGGTGTCGTACCAGTCGCCGTGCTGCCGGTCGACGAAATGGGCCTGGATGAAATCCCAGCTCCGCCGCGCGAAGACGTAGTCCGCCGGATCACCCGAGATCTGGTAGGCATTCAGGAACCCGATCGCGGCCTCGGCCTGCTCCCACCACTCCTTGTGGGTGTTCGTCGGGCCATGGGGGTCGCCTTCGTTATACACGCCGCCGTCGTGGTCGATGCCCTCGGCATTGGTCGCCTTTGCGATGGCCAGGGCCTCTGCCCGCGCCCGCGCGAGGATCGCCGGGTCGCCGAGCACCTCCGCGGCCTCGACCAGGAGCCAGCTCAACTCGATGTCGTGGCCGTAGGAAACCTCGTCCCCGATCGGCGTCCAATCGCCTTTCATGAAAAGGACGAGGTGATGGGTGTGGACGTCGATGATGCGGGTGAGCGTCAGTTCGATCAGCTCGCGGTGGCGCTGGCGGAGGCCGGCATCGGGCCAGACCCGCAGGAGGTTGGTGAAGGCCTCGAGGATGTGGATGTGGGAATTCTGGGACTTCACCGCCTCGCCGAGCAGATTGGCCTTGGGATCGGTTTCGCGCCGCCAATCCCGGGTGAGCAGGTCGAAATAGCCGCCGTGCACGCTGTCGTGGGCGTGCGCCTCAATCAACCGGTAGATCGCGATCGCCTGCTCCAGCGCGTCCCTGTCGCCGGTCGCGCGGTAATACTCCGCAAAGCTGTAGATGCCGAACGCTTGCCCGTAGATCAGCTTGTGCGCATCGAGCGGCTTGCGGTCGGGCCCGATCGACCAATAAAGGCCGCCGAATTTCTTGTCCTGAAAATTGTCGAGGACGTCACGGTAGGCATAGCGCGCCATTTCCAGGTAATCCGGATCGCGATAGGCCCGGTAGGCCGCGGAGAACGTCCAGAGAATCCGGCTCGAAAGCAACGCCCCGTGCGGCAGCAGCGGCAGGTCGTCGCGCACCTTCATGTCCTCGCCGATGAATGCATGGAAGCCGCCGTGCTCGCGGTCGCGCGCATTCTTCAGCCAGAACGGCAGGATGTTGCCGCGCAGTTCCTGCTCCGCCTGGCTGGCCAGCGCCCGGAACGCCGCCGGGTCCGGCGCAACGGGCGCGGCGGCGCCTGCCACGGCGCCAAACAGCACGGGCATGGCCAGCAGGATTGTGGAACGAAGTGTCATGGTTGCGAGTGGGCGTTTCGACGGGTCGCTGGCCTCTGCAATTGGTGGAACCCGGCCTCTGGACGGGTTGTCGGCCAAGCCAGACCAGAAAGCCCGTCCAGAGGCCGGGCTCCACCAGGTGTTGCGTCCTCGCGAGCCGCGGCCCGCGGGGACGCGGGCCCTCCACTTGTCTTATCCGTGTTCATCGGCGCAATCCGCGGCGAAAACCTTCCGGGTTCGCTCAACCCTTGAGGATCGCCTCCACCCGCGCGATCTCGTCGGCGGACAGCGGCGCCTGCGCGAGGGCCCCGTGGATGTCGTCGATCTGCGCGACCTTGCTGGCGCCGATCAGCACGGTGGTGATCTCGGGGCGGCGGAGCAGCCAGAGGGTGGCGAACTGGGCGAGCGTGCTGCCGCGCCTGACCGCGACCTCGTTGAGCGCCCGGACCTTGGCCAGCACCGCGGGCGTGATGGCGGCTTCCTTGAGAAATCCGGTCGGTTTGTGGGCCCGCGAGTCCTCGGGGATGCCCTGCAGGTAGCGGTTGGTCAGGAGGCCCTGCGCCAGCGGCGAGAACGGAATGCAGCCGACGCCGAGCTCCGCGAGCGCGGGGAGCAACTCCGGTTCCACCCAGCGGTTGAACAGGTTGTAGACCGGCTGGTGAATCAAGAGCGGCACGCCGAGGCTGCGCAGGATGGCGGCCGCCTGCCGGGTCCGGTCGGCCGGGTAGTTCGAGACGCCCGCGTAGAGTGCGCGGCCCGAGCGGACGGCATCGGCGAGCGCGCCCATGGTCTCCTCGAGGGGCGTCTCCGGATCGGGCCGGTGATGGTAGAAGATGTCCACGTAGGGCAGCCCCATCCGCGCCAGGCTCTGGTCGAGCGAGGCCAGCAGGAATTTCCGCGAACCCCAGTCGCCGTACGGACCGGGCCACATGCCGTAGCCGGCCTTGGTGGAAATGATCAGCTCGTCGCGATGGGCGGCGAAGTCGGCCTTGAGGATCCGGCCGAAGTTCTCCTCGGCCGAGCCGGGCGGCGGGCCGTAGTTGTTCGCCAGGTCGAAATGCGTGATGCCAAGGTCGAAGGCCCGCCGCAAAAGCGCGCGCTGATTCTCCACGTTGTCCACGCCGCCAAAGTTGTGCCAGAGGCCGAGCGAGACGCGCGGGAGCTTCAGCCCGCTCCGTCCGCACCGCCCATACTGGATCGACTCATATCTCCCGGGGTTCGCCGTGTAGCTGTCCATCGCACCATCGTCGGCCGGCGCCCGGCGGATGGGAAGAAAAAATGCCGGGGCGCCGGCAAAATTTGGAGTAGCCGCAGGCCGGATTCTGCCTAGGTTGCCGGGCGTTCCCCACCCCACGCCCATGGTGACCACCAAACTGCCCGGCGGGCTGCGCGCCGCCGCCTGGATCGCGGTCGTCGCGATTGCCGCGACCTCGCTCGGTGTGCTGGCCTGGTCGCGCGGCGAAACCGTCAGCGCGCTCTGGATGGTGGTCGCCACCGTGTGCGTCTTCGCGCTGGCGTGGCGGTTCCACTCCGCGTGGCTGCTGGCGGAAGTGCTCACGCTCGACGAGCTCCGCGCGACGCCGGCGGCAGTGCACGAGGACGGCCGCGATTTCGTCCGGACCAACAAGTGGATCGTCTTCGGCCACCACTTTGCCGCGATTGCCGGGCCGGGCCCGCTGGTCGGGCCGGTTCTCGCAGCCCAATTCGGTTTCCTGCCGGGCATGCTGTGGATTCTCATCGGCGCAACCCTGGGGGGCGCCGTGCACGACTGCGTCGTGATGTTCTGTTCCGTCCGCCGGCGCGGGAAATCCCTCGGCCAGATGATCCACGACGAGGTCGGCAGCTTCGCCGGCCTGCTCGCGCTGGTCAGCATCATCGCCATCATGATCATCCTCCTGGCCGTGCTGGCGCTGGTCGTGGTCAACGCGCTGGCGGAAAGCCCGTGGGGCCTTTTCACCATCGCCGCGACCATGCCGATCGCCATCGCCATGGGGCTGATGATGCGGGCCGCCGGCACCAAACAGGGCTGGCTGGTCTGGATCAGCATGTTTGGCGTCGCGGCCCTGCTCGCGGCGGTCTGGGGCGGAAAATTTCTCCCGGGGACGGCCACCGAGTCGTGGCTGACGCTGTCGCGCCCCGCCCTCGCGTGGTGGCTGATGGGTTACGGGGTGGTGGCCGCCGTCCTGCCGGTCTGGCTGTTGCTGGCCCCGCGCGACTACCTGAGCACCTTCATGAAGATCGGCACGGTGGTGCTGCTCGCCGGCGCCATCGTCTGGCTCGCGCCCGCGCTCAAGATGCCGGCGCTGACCAGTTTCATCCACGGCGGCGGGCCGATCCTGCCGGGGCCGGTGTTTCCATTCTGCTTCATCACCATCGCCTGCGCGGCCGTCTCGGGCTTTCACTCGCTCGTGGCCTCCGGCACCACGCCCAAGCTGCTCACCCGCGAGAGCCACATCCGCACCGTCGGCTACGGGGCGATGATCACCGAGATGGGCGTGGGCATCATGGCCCTCATCGCCGCCTGCGCGATGCAGCCGGGCGAGTATTTCGCGGTCAACCTCGCCGGCGCGCCCGCCGCGGTGACCGCCCAGGTGACCGCACTCGGGTTCCCCGTGACCGAGGCGGACATGGCCGCGCTCGCCGCCAGCGTCGGCGAAAAGACGATGATCGGCCGCGCGGGCGGCGCGCCGACGTTCGCCGTCGGCATGGCGCAGATGTTCGCCGGCGTGCTGGGCGGGAAGACGGCCATGGCCCTGTGGTACCACTTCGCCATCATGTTCGAGGCGATGTTCATCCTGACGACCATCGACGCCGGCACCCGGGTGGGCCGGTTCCTCACGCAGGATCTGCTGGGCCTGGCGTGGAAACCGCTGGCCGACACCCGTTCGGCCGTCGGCAACCTGGCGGCCACGCTCCTGTTCGTCGCCGCGTGGGGCTGGTTCCTTTACCAGGGCGTTGTCGATCCGCTCGGCGGCATCCGATCGCTCTGGCCGATCTTCGGCGTGGCCAACCAGCTGCTTGCCGTCCTCGCGCTCGCGCTCGGCACGACCGTGCTGATCAAGATGGGCCGCGCCCGCCACGCGTGGGTCACGCTGCTGCCGCTCGGGTGGCTCCTCAGCGTCACGCTGACGGCCGGCCTGATGTTGATCTTCAGTCCCAACCCGCGGCTCGGCTTCCTGGCCCAGGCCGACGTCCTCGCGCAAAAACTTGCCGGCGCCGCCCCGGCCGAGGCCGGGACGCTCAGTCGCCAGATTTTCAACGCCCACATGAATACGGCGGTGACCGGTCTTTTCCTCGTGCTCGTGGTTTTGGTCGTCCTCTCGTGCGCGCGGGTGTGGGTCCAGCTTCTGACCGGCCGGCGCGCCGTGGATCTGCACGAGGAGCCCTACGTGGCCATCGCCGCGGTCAAGTCGGCGTAGGCTTCCCCGCACTGGCCGTGAGGTGGAGCGCGGCCTCGGGACGCGCTCGCAACGTGTCCCGAGGCCGCGTCCCGCCCGCCGCCCACAAAAAAGCCGGTCGCGAGGACCGGCTTTCACAAAGTCTCTGATCCCGCTCAGGCCTCGTAGCCGGGGAGGGTCTTGTCGACCGCCTGCTTGTTGAGGCGGATGTACATCGGCAGCCCGTTGTCGAACGGCACGGTGATCTCGCCCTGGATCAGCGGCGTGGCGTAGCGGTAGAACTGGAAGTTCAGGCTGACGCCGTCCTCGTTGATCCATTCGCCGGGCAGCTTCTTCACGTTGCCGGCCAGCTCGGTCAGCGCGGTGAGGCCCGTCTCGCAAGTGTAGTGGTCGCCATCGCCCCGGACGAGCGTCACCATCTTGTCGGACTCGCCGTTGACCGCGGCCTTGACCGCCGCCTGGCCGGCGAGGAACGCCTCGTCGGCGTCCGTCTTCGAAGCCAGATGCGCGGCGGCGCGCTGGGCGATCCCGAGGCGGGCCACGCGCACCTTGGCGCCGACCTGGCCCTCGACGATGTCCTTCAGAAACTCACCCACGCCCCCGAACTGGGCGGCGCCGGAATTGTCGCTCGTCTCGACGGCGACGTAGTTGCCGTCCTTGTCGACGAGACCCTCGCCGACGACGAGCACGCAGTGCTTTTCCTTTTTCAGGACGCGCTGGATGTCCTCGACGAACTTCTCGGCCGAGAACGGCACCTCGGGCAGGTACACCAGGTGCGGCGGGTCGTTCGGGTGGTCGCGGCGCTTGGCCAGCGAGGCGCCCGCGGCCAGCCAGCCGGTGTTGCGGCCCATGACCTCGACGATGGTGACGAGGTCGCCGGCGCCGGTGGCGTCGGCGTCAACCGACAGCTCCTTGACGGTGGTGGCGATGTACTTCACCGCGCTGCCGTAGCCGGGGCAGTGGTCGGTGGCCGGCAGATCGTTGTCGATCGTCTTCGGGATGCCGATGACGCGCAGTTCGTAACCCTGGGCGCGGGCCAGCTCGGAGATCTTGGCGGCGTTTTCCTGGGCGTCGCCATCGCCGATGTGGAAATAGTAGCGGATGTTGTGGGCCTTGAAGACCTCGAGGGCGCGCTCGAAATCCTGGGGCTTCTTCAGCTTGGTGCGGCAGCTGCCGAGCGCCGCGCCGGGCGTGTAGCGCAGGCCGCGGATGGTCTGCTGCGATTCGGCGGCGAGATCGACGAGATCCTCGTTCAGGATGCCCACGACGCCGTTGAGCGCGCCATAGACTTCCTCGATGCAGCCGTGATTGAGGGCCTCGGACACAATGCCGGCGACGCTGGCGTTGTTGACGGCGGACGGGCCGCCGCTCTGGCCGATGAGACAGTTTCCTGCAAGTTCTGCCATTGGATGTGTGGTGTTAAAGCTGGTAAAGAAACAAACGGAACGTTCAAAAAAAGCCCGGGCCCCGGCGCTGGCAAACTAAATCTCCCGCCCCGGCAAAAAACCGGCCCGGCCTGGAAAAACGCGCGGCGCTTCGCCCTGCGCTAGAGCAGCTTGCCGGGACGATAGTCGGCCGCGCCCCTGCGGCGCTTTACGAGCGGCTGCACCGCCGCCACGAACTCGTCAACCTGGTGCGGGGCGGCGCCGACGAAGCGGTCGCTTTGCGCCAGCACTTCCAGCAGTTTTTTCCGGCCCAGGCCCACGCGCTTGTCGCTCGCAAGGCGGCCGAGCAGATCGGCGTCGCCACCGCTCCGCAAGGCCTTTGCCGCCGCGAGCGCGTGCTCCTTGATCGCCTCGTGCGCGGTCTCGCGGCCGGCCCCGCCCTTGACCGCCTCCATGAGAATCGTCGTGGTCGCCAGAAACGGCAGGTTGCGCGCGTTCTCGGCCGCGATGGCCGCCGGGAACACCTCCATCTGCTGCAGCAAGGTCACATAGGTCTCCAGCAACCCGTCGATCGCAAAGCAGGCGTCGGGCAGCGCCACCCGGCGGACGACCGAACAGGAGACGTCGCCCTCGTTCCACTGGTCGCCGGCCAGGTTGGCGGTCATCGTCACGTACCCCGCCAGGATCGTCGAGAATCCGCAGATGCGCTCGCAGTTCCGGGCGTTCATCTTGTGCGGCATGGCGGAGGATCCCACCTGCCCGTCCTGGAACCCCTCGGTCAACAGGCCCGCGCCGGCCATCAGGCGGAGCGTCGTGGCGGCGCTGGCCGCGGCCGCGCCGACCTGATGCAAGGCGCTGACCACATCGAAGTCGAGGGCGCGCGGATAGATCTGGCCGACCGCCCCGAGCGACTTCCTGAACCCGAGGTGTTTCAGGATGCGCGCCTCGAGCTGGTCGACCTTCGCCGCGTCGCCGCCGAGCAGGGTGAGCTGGTCGAGCTGCGTCCCGACGGCGCCCTTCAGCCCGCGCACGGGATAACGGGTGATCAGGTTTTCGAGCCGGTCGACCGCCAGGAGCATTTCCTGGCCGAACATGGCAAACCGCTTGCCGAGTGTCGTCGGCTGCGCCGGCACGTTGTGCGTGCGACCGGTGATCATCCGGTCGCGGAACTCGGCGGCCCGGCCCGCGAGGAGGTGGAGCGCCGCCACCGCCTTGAACCGCACGAGCTCAAGCGAGCGGGCGACTTGGAGCTGCTCGACGTTTTCCGTGAGGTCGCGGCTGGTCAGTCCGAGGTGGATGAACTGCCGCTTGGCCAGGTCGGAGAATTCCTCGATGCGGGCCTTCACGTCGTGCAGGGTCGTGCGCTCGCGCTCGGCGATGCTGGCCAGGTCGACGTTTTCCCGGACGCGCTCGTAGTCCTTGATGGCCTCGGCGGGAATGGCGACGCCGAGGTCGCGCTGCGCCTTCATCACGGCGATCCAGAAATCGCGCTCGAGGAGGATGCGGCCGTGCGCCGACCAGGTGGCCTTCATCGCCGCCGATGCGTAGCGCTCGGCCAGCACGTTGGGAATGGGTTCGGGCGGGAGGTCGGACGGCTTCACGGCGGGCCAAAGTGAAGCAAGCGCGTCGGCGAAGCCAATGGTAAAGCGCGGCCCGCAAAGCCGACCTCTGCCAGCCTCCGATCTTTCCCCGCGAACCACGCGAATCGACGCCAATTCAATCAAGCTGGGTGGAACGCGCTGTCCTCAACGCGTTTTTCTGAACGGGAGCGTCCTTCAGTGGTGCCTCGACTCGCAAGTGGCTCTTGTTTCGCGTCAATTCGCGTGATTCGCGGGCAAAAACAAAATTGCGGCGGGGTTCGGCGACCCCGCCCTACATCACAGAAACGAGCAGATGTACTCGCAGATCCCGTCCTTCACCTCGATCGCGAAGCCGGCTTTGCCGGGCACGTCGAATAGTTCGCCGGCGCCGTAATCCCACGCGAGGGCGGCGCCATCAAGCGTCACGCGGCAGTTGCCGTGCACGATCTCCATGCGCTCCGGTGCGTCCGTGTTGAAATGAAACTTGCCGGGATAAATGAGCCCGAGCGTCTTCTTCGCGCCGCCCGGGAGCAGGACGGTGTGGCTGATGACCTTGCCGTCAAAATAAACGTTGGCCTTGGTCACGACGGTGACGCCGGGGAATTCGGTGGGAAGAGCGCTCATACCGGGATCGTCAACCCCCACCCGCGCCGCGGCAAGACCGCTCCCGCCCCGGCCCGTCATAAACCCTCGGTTGTCGGACGGGGGCGCCTGCCCAGGGCCTGTCGAGCGGGCCAAACTCCGCCAATTTCCGGATTCTGCCCGCGAAACCCGCGAAACGGCGCGAAAGAAAAAGGGGAGTCGCCGGTTTTCGCAGCGGCGACTGGCGTCGATGTGGAAATCGAAACCCACCTGCGGGGCTGGCACACCCCACCCGACAACTCACGTCAGGCACCGCACGGTCATCTCGCGCAGGACCGTCTCCTGCTCGTTGGGACGCTGGACGATCTCCTCGAAGCCGCGGATGAACTCCTGCTGGTTGTCGATCAGCCGCCGGAGCGACGGCAGCTTCGCGGCGCCGATCAGCTTGCCGAGATACCATTGGTTCTGAGTGAAGACATTGTATGAGCTCTTCTCCGCGTCGCCGCCAAAATGCTCCGCGTAGGCCTCCTGCGCCCGCGCGAATGCGGCCTTGTCCACGCCATACCCGCCCACCCGCAGCTCGCCCGAGTCGAGCAGCACCCGCGCCTGGATCAGGATCCGGTTTCGGTTCTGCAGCGCCGCGAGGATCGGCCGGGCGTCTCCGCCGGCGAAGAAATGCCGCTGGAGCGCCCGCAGTGTGCCGGGCAGATCGCCCGCGGAAAAACGGTCCGCCGCCTCAAAAAAATCACCCTGGGCGGAGTTGGCGGTCAGCTCGGCCACGTCTTTTTCCTCGATCGTGACCTCTTTCGGAGAAGCGCCGGAGGCCGCGGCCCCGCCTGCATAGGTGGCGAGTTTTCGTACTTCCTCGGTCAGCAGCCGGGTGTTCGCGCCGACCTTCTGCAGGAGGAGCTCCACGGCGCCCTCGCCAAAGCTCGCCCCCATGTCCCGGGCCTCGGCCAGCGCCACGCCGGCCAGCGCGTCGCCGGCCTCGTCGCCATCGCCGCCGACCAGCGTGAAGTCCGCGTTGGCCTCGCACCACTTCGGGAAACTGCGCCGGCGATCCAACGGCGCCGCGGTGATGACAATGGTGACGTCCTCCGGATTCACCTTGGCGAGCAGCTCCTGCAGCGCCTCAACCTGCTCGAGCGTGCCCTCCGCCCGGCCGGTCACCGTGTCGGCGAGGAAGTTAACGTCCTTGAACCACACGACCCGCTTGCCGCCGAACATCGGGATCGTCTGCACGGCGTCGCGGAAACGGGCCACGGCGGCGCCGACCTCGTCGACATTGTTGGCGAAGCCGCTGATGACCTCGCGGGAAAAATCGTCGGCGCCGGCCTCGGCCGCCCGCGTCGTGAAGATCCCCTGCCCGATTCGGCTGACGAGAAAATCGTCCGGGCCGCAGACAAACGTGAAGGCTTTGGGCGCGGCGGGCATGGGCGCGGATTTGCCCACGAAACGCGCGAAAGCGCACGAAAAATCTTTCAGGAGAAATGCGTATCCGGAACCGGCGGGGGCGCGAAACTTGTCACCCAATAAGTGACATGTTCGGCCCGCGAAACCCGCGAATTGACGCGAAAGGAATTCGGCAGGCGAGTTTCGATTCCCACGTCGAAGCCGAAGATCGAGCGTCCCAAGCCCTCGTGTGGCTTCAGGACGGAGTGGCGCAAACCCTTCGCCGTGCCGTTGAGTCAGTAGCTCGTGCCTGTTCTTCGCGTGAATTCGCGCGTTTCGCGGGCAAATCAACGCGTTGGCGGGGTTCGGAGACCCCGCCCCACAGCAAACCTCAATTCGCCAGCGGCGCCGTGGCCTTGCGGGCCTCCTTCAACACCTCGCGGCGGAGCCAGTCGATCGAGGCGTTGACCGCCCGCACCTTGGTCGTGCAGCGCGGGCCGGGGTAGTTCAACTTCTTGAACCAGTCTCCTCCGGGGGCGTGCAGCCCGATGAAGATCGTGCCGACGGGGTTCTCCCCGCTGCCGCCGGTCGGTCCGGCGAAACCCGTCACCGCCAGGCCGTAGTCCGCGCCCAGCGCGCTCGCCACGCCCGTGGCCATCGCCACCGCGCACTCGGCGCTGACCGCCCCGTGCTGCGACAGCAGGCACTCGGGACAATCGAGCAGGAGCATTTTCGAATCGTTGCTGTAGCTGACGATGCCGCCCTGGAAGAATTTCGAGGCGCCGCAGATGTCGGTGAAGCTGTTGGCCAGCAAGCCGCCGGTGCACGACTCGGCCACCGCGAGCGTCCGGCCCTGCAGCCGCAACTGATCGGCCACGACCTTGGCGAGCTTGTCGTGGCCGAAGCACAGGAAATCGTCCCCCAGCAGCACCGCGCACTCGTCCGCGATGTTCCGCAGAGTGTCCGGCGAATAGCGCCCGTCGGGCGAGCTGATCCGGCAGTCCACCTGCCACATGTGGGCGCAATAGGCGATGCCGAGCCCGGGATACCGGTCGAAGGTCGGCTGGAACTTCGTCTCGAGCGCCGACTCGCCGATCCCGGCCGAGCGGATCTGAATATAGGCCTCGCCCTCCGCGAGCAGCCCGCGTTCCGCGAGGCGCGGCAGGACCTGCTCGGTGAACATCGGCCGGAGCTCGTTCGGCGGGCCGGGCAGCATCACGAGCACCTTGCCGTCCTGCTCGACCCAGAGCCCGGGCGCCGTGCCGTTGGCGTTCGGCAGGACCTCGCCCCGCTCGAACCGGTAGGCCTGCTTCAGATTGTTCGGCGTCGGCTTCCGGCCAAACTTCGCGAAGCGCTCCTCGATCGCCGCCTCCAGGTCCCGGTCGAACACCAGGTTTTGCCCAAGGCTCTTCGCGATCACTTCCCGCGTCCGGTCGTCGCAGGTCGGTCCGAGTCCGCCGGTGGTGATGACCACGTCGGCCCGGGCCCAGCTTTCGCGGAATTGCGCGGCGATGGCGTCGGCCTCATCGGTGATCGTCACGTTGCGCTGCATGAGCACGCCGCGGCGGCCGAGCTCGGCGCCGATCCACGTCAGGTGGGTGTTTTCCGTGAGCCCGAGCAGCAGCTCGTCGCCGAGCGTGACCAGTTCGTAGCGCGGGGAAGCTTTACCCACGCCGTTGGACGCGGGATCAGTGTTTGCAGGGTTGTGTGCCATACTAGCCGACCGAGGGGAACCGTACCCCGTTTTTCGCAAAATGCCAGCCCCGCACACAGTTCATTGAACCACGAAGAGACGCGAAGGTCCCCGGAGGCGAACCCCGGCCCAGGCAGCCAAATTCCAGGACCATCAGACCGGGCGGTTCCCTTTTCCGAATGGTCATTTTCCCGGTCCGGTCCGGATTTGTGTTCATTTGTGTCTCTTCGTGGTTTCCTGGGCCTGACTTTTCGCGTCTTTTCGTGCCTCCTTGTGGCCATGTCCGTTGATCTGAAAGAAAAGCTTCGCGCCCTGCCGGACGGTCCGGGCGTGTACCTGATGAAGGACCGGCTGGGGCGGATCATCTACGTGGGCAAGGCCAAGAGCCTGAAGAAGCGCGTGGCGTCCTACTTCCAGGCCGGGCGCGCCCGGGCGCTCCGTCACCAGCCCAAGATCCGCACGCTGATCGAGCTCATCGCCGACTTCGACATCGTGGAGGTGAAGTCCGAGCCCGAGGCGCTGCTGCTCGAGGGCAAGCTGATCAAACAGTGGCGCCCGAAGTACAACACCGACTTCACCGACGACAAACGCTTCCTCCTGGTCCGCGTCAATCCGGAGGAGGAGATGCCGCGGTTCACCCTCACGCGCTTCCGCAAGGACGACCGCTCCCGCTATTTCGGGCCGTTCGCCCACTCCGGGCTGCTCCGCCGCACCCTGGCCACGATGCGCAAACGCTACGGCATCCTGCTCGGCGACTCGCGCCCGGTGAAGCTGCCGGACGGGCGCTACCGCCTCTACGATGACGTCCGCGCCGAGTTGTCCGGCTGGCCCAACGAGGTCGAGCCCGCCGTCTACCGGGCCCGGATCGAGGAGGCCTGCGATTTCCTCGACGGCAAATCCCGCGAGTGGCTTGGGGAACTGCGCACCGAGATGCAGGCGCGCGCCGCCAAGCAGGAGTTCGAAAAGGCCGCCGAGCTCCGCGACATCGTGCTCGCGCTCGAGCGCACGCTCGCCCGCACCCGCAAGTTCACCCGCGACTTCACCCAGCTGCGGCCGGACGACGAATCGCTGCGCTCGCTCCAGGAGGCGCTCGGCCTCGAGTCGCCACCGACACACCTGGAGTGCTTCGACATCTCGCACATCAGCGGGACGTTTGTCGTTGCATCGATGGTCCACTTCACCGGCGGCCGGCCCGACAAGGACCAGTACCGGCGCTTCGCCATCAAAAGCTTCATCGGAAACGACGATTTCCGCGCCATGGAGGAGGTCGTCGGCCGCCGCTACCGACGGCTGCTCGCGGAGAAAAAGCTGTTTCCCGACGTGGTTGTCATCGACGGCGGCCGCGGCCAGGTCGCCGCGGCGCTCAAGGCCTTCCTGGTCCTCGACTGCATGCCCCCGCCCATCGTCGGGCTCGCGAAGAAGAAGGAGACGATCATCTTTCCCGACGGGCGCGCCCCGCTGAACCTCCCGCTCGACCATCCCGGCCTCAACCTGCTCCAGCGCCTGCGTGACGAGGCGCACCGGTTTGCCAACACCTACAACGCGGAGCTGCGCTCGCGAAAGATCAAGGAGAGCGTCCTCGATGATTTTCCGGGCCTCGGGCCGGTGCGGCGGGCCGCGCTGCTGGCGCATTTCGGGTCGATCGACCGCCTGCGCCGCGCCACGGCGGAACAGCTGGCGGAGGTTCCCGGTTTCGGAGCGAAGTTTGCAGCGGAACTGCGAGGATTCTTAGACGGGTCGTAAGCAGACTAAAACCGTTGTCTTCAAGGTGGCACCCGGCCTCCGGACGGGTTCGGGAGGACTTCCGCGAGGCAAACCCGTCCGGAGGCTGGGTGCCACCATCTGATGCCCACGTTTGGGAAACCCCAATCTCTTCGCGCCATCGCGGCCTGAAGCCGCTCCTTCAGCCAACCATGTCCGTATCGGGACTTTTTTGGGGAGGCGGGACGCCCTCGTCCCGAAAATCGAGGCCATCGTTTGCGTTCCGCGCGGGGTACAGGCGCCCCGCCTCCACTCAGGTTGCGGCCCGCCGCCTATTTCCGCACTCGCGTCAGGTAACCGATCACCCGGTCGGGTAGGATCCAGCGGGCCAGTAAAAACAGCTTGGCGTGGAACGGCGCGCTGTAATGCGGCGCAGGACTCCGGCTTCGCAGCGCCTTCTCCACCAGCCGCGCGATATCGTCGGGCGAGCCGGCGCTGCTGCGCAGCCGCTGGTACCCCTGCCTGAATCCGGCCAGGTACGGTTCGTAGGCGCCGGCGTTCTCGACGACCTCCGCCGACGCCTCGTCCGCCGCCGCGGTGAAACCCGTGACAATCAGCCCGGGGCGGATGAGCGTCACGCGAACGCCAAACGGGGCTAGCTCGCCGCGGAGCCCGTCGCTGATCGCCTCGAGCGCGTGTTTCGTGGAGTCATAGATGCTGGAGAGCGGGCGCGCGATGCGTCCGGCGACGGAGCCGATGTTGACGATGCAGCCGGAGCCTCGCTCGCGCATCTGGGGCAGCACCAGTTGCGTCAAGGCGATGAGCGAAAAAAGGTTGGTCTCGAAATTCTTCCGGATGACCGCCACCGGCACGCGCTCGACCGGACCGCGCGTGCCGTAGCCGGCGTTGTTCACCAGGGCGTCGATCCGGCCGAACTTCACCACCGCTTCGCCGACCAACCGGTGGCGGTCGACCTCGCTGGTGATGTCGCCCGCGACCGCCAGGACGTTGTCGCCGCCCGGGTCGAGTTCGCGCGCGAGCGCCTCGAGCCGGTCCTGGCGCCGGGCGGTCACGACCACCTTCGCTCCGCCCCTCGCGAGCCGCCGGGCTGTCGCCTCGCCGATCCCGGACGAGGCGCCGGTGACGATGACGACCTGTCCTGCGAGCGCGGGCATGGGGGCGGGCTATTCCGAATCGAAGATCTGCACGCGGTTCCAGCAGCCCTTGCACTTCTCCACGAACGCGAGGTGAATCGGGTCGATCTGGTAGGCGTCGTGCGCCGCCACGTCGCGGCACTCGACGATCAGCGCGCAGTCGAAGCTTTTTTCGACGACGGGCCGGGCCGTGGTGCCGGCCGGGCCGCCCACCGTGATGCGGGTGACGCTGCGGATGCCCTTGAGGGTCTCGACGCCACGGCGGAAATCGGCGCGCTGCGCCGCCGTGAGTTCGGGTTTGAGCCAGAAATAGACGCAATGGAAAAGCATGGCGACCCGAGGAAACACGTCCGGCGGGAAGGAGGCAAACGCCGATTGCGGGCGGTTGGGGCACATTTTGGTGGCACGCGGCCTCTGGTCACGTGGCGAGCGCGCCGGGGTGAGCGGTCCACGCCCGGTTCTGCGCGGGACCGCGGCGGCCCGGCTCAAAAACCAATCGGCTCCACCTCGCCCGCAAACGGCCAGGCCTGGACCGAAGGCGCGTGGCCGGCCCGCACCGGGTTCGCCCGGATGTACTCCAGCCATTCCTGATAGACGTCGGCTGTGTCCAACGGCTGGTCGATAAAACCCGGCTGCCAAATGGGCGGCTCGACCTGCACGAAACTGGTCAGCAGGCACGCCGTCCATTTCTTCCAGTTCCGGATGAACGTGCCGGCCAGGTCGCCGCCCGGATGCGGCCGCGCGAAAAAGTGAACGTGGTCCGGCATGATCACGTAGCGGCCGACCACCCAGCCGCTGGCGGTGGCTGAGGCCCGCCAGGCCACCCGCAGGACCCGCACGATTTCGGGCGAGGTCAGGTGAACTCGCCGGTCGGCGGCGTGAATCGCAATGAGGTGAATGGGTTTCCCCGTCGATACCTTCGGCGGGCTCGGAAGTTGGTCGCAGGCTGGCATGTCCCAGTTTTCGGCTCGAAGGCCGCTCGTCCGCCAATCCGGAGTTTACGTAAATTGAAGGTGGGGCAGGTCGTCGCAGTGGCGTGAAAGGACGCCGAGGTGGCCCAGTGGCTACGGGCTGGAGGGTCGGCCTCCCGACCGGGCGATCAGAAACACCTCTGCAACTACGGTGGGGGTTTGCTTCCGCCCCAGAGCAGGATGGGCAATTTTGTAGCCGGGGTCGGCGAGCCCGGTGCAAGGGGCACGCGACCGGGAAGCGTCGAACCGGGGTCGGCGACCCCGGCTACACTTCCATTCAGTGCGCCTTAGCGGCCAGGCCGGCGGTTCTCCCGGCCGAGCATCCATTTCAAAACGTCCCCGACTCGCGCGCCCCACGCGGCCTCGTGGTGTTCGGCACCGGGCACTTCCTCATAATGCAGGTCGTCGCCCTGCGCCCAGCCGCGCCCGACGAGGGTGTCCCGCAGAAGTTGCACCCCTTCCCAGCCGGGCTCGGCCGTGCCGGTGTCGAGCCACAGCCGGACCGGCAGCTTCCGGTGCAGCGCGGCGAAATCCCGGAGGACGACGCGGTTGTCCCACCACACCGAAGGCGACAGTGCGGCCACCTGGCCGAACACGCGGGGATGCCACAGCGCGAAATAGAGCGCGACGAGCCCGCCCATTGAAGATCCGACCATCGCGGTGGAGCGGGCGCCGGGCAGCGTGAGGTAGCGGGCGTCGATGAACGGCATCAGCTCCTGCACAAAGAACCTCGCGTAGCGCTTGGCCAGGCCGGTGCTGCGGCGGCTCGCGCCGTCGAGCGCGGTGAATTCGCCTCGGGTCGGCGTGTATTCGTTGACGCGGTTCTCGCCGGTGTTGCCGACCCCCACCAGGATCGGCGCGACGATCTCCCGCCCGCGCACGAGTTCCTCCGCGCGCACGCCGGCGAACCACGCCTGCCCCAGAAACGCGGTGGCCGGGTCGAAGATGTTCTGGCCGTCCTGGAAATAAACGACCGGATGCCGCCGCCGGGCGGCGCCCGTTCGCCGCGGGTCGTCGTAGCCGGGCGGCAGCCAGACCGTGATGTCCCGGCTGTTGCGCAGCCCGTGTGAGTGGAAGCGACGGTGCACCCGGAGTTGCGGGGCGGCGGACGGGCGGCGGCGGATCATGCAGGCGGACGATGGCGGGGAGATTGGGCGGAAGGGAGGCGGCTCGGAAAACGCCCCCAGGGTCGCGGCTGCCTAGACGGCACCCACCGGGAGGCAAGCGGTTTCTCGCCAGCGACACCGGGCGGCTTGCACCGGGCGGGGGGCTGTGATTCGTTTTCCGGCACGTCGTCTGCTGACCGGTCCGGTCCCCCGCCCGCATGAATGAACAATACGTCCGCTGGTACACTCCCCACCTGAGCCGGGATTTCGAGATGCTGGTCTTCGGCCATGGCGGCTACCCGGTCATCGTTTTTCCGACTTCGCTCGGTCGGTATTTCCAAAACAAGGACTTCGGCCTCATCGGCTCGGTGGCCCACCTCGTGGATGCCGGCAAGGTGAAGATCTACTGCCCGGACGGCCTCGACGAGCAGGGCTGGTACAACAAGTCGATCCACCCGGCCGACCGCGTGCGCACCCACCAGGCGTACGAGCGCGTGATCCTGCACGACGTGGTCCCGCGCGCCCAGCACGAGACCGGCCACGGACGGGTCGCCGTCGCCGGCGCCAGCTTCGGCGGCTACCACGCGGTGAACTTTGCCTTCCGCCACCCCGACGTCGCCGGCTACTGCTTCAGCCTCAGCGGCTCGTTCGACATCCGGTCGTTCCTCGACGGGTTTTACAACGACGACGCCTACTTCAACAATCCCGTCGACTACATCCCCGGCCTCGCCGACGAATGGTTTCTCGGCCACCTGCGCCGGATGGGCATTGTGCTCGGCACCGGGGACCGCGACAACTGCCGCGACCGCAACCACCACCTCTCCGGGCTGCTTAACGCCAAGGGAATTCCCCACTTCCTCGACGACCGCGCGAATTGCGGTCACGATTGGAACTACTGGCGCGACATGTTTCCGCACTACCTTTCCCTGATCCACGGCTGACCCGCGCCGCGCCGCTCACCTTCACACTCGCTTTCCCTCTCACGTTCAGCCCCCAACCCCACCCCGCCATGAAAAAAATCGGAATCATGTTCGGCCGCGAACGCAGCTTTCCACAAACGCTGATCGAGCGCATCAACAGCCTGAATGAATCCGGCCTCACCGCCGAGGCCGTCAACGTCAACCAGGTTGTGCAGGGGGCGCCGACGCCCTACGCCGTCATCCTCGACCGCATTTCGCAGGACGTCCCCTTCTACCGGGCCTACCTCAAGAATGCCGCGCTCAACGGCACCGCCGTGGTCAACAACCCGTTCTGGTGGTCGGCCGACGAGAAGTTCTTCAACAACTGCCTCGCCACCAAGCTTGGCGTCGCCGTGCCCAACACCGTGCTGCTGCCGTCGAAGGACCACCCGGCGGACTGCACCGCAGAGTCCTTCAGCAACCTCGCCTACCCGCTCGATTGGGACGGCATCTTCAAGTACATCGGCTGGCCCGCCTACTTCAAGCCGCACTCCGGCGGCGGCTGGAAGAACGTCTACAAGGTCCGCAACGAGGACGAATTCTACAAGGCCTACGCGGAGACGGGCCAGTTGGTCATGCTGCTGCAGTCCGAGGTGAAATTTGAGGACTACTACCGCTGCTACTGCATCGGCGGCACCGCCGTCCGCATCATGCAATACGAGCCGCGCAACCCGCACCACCTGCGCTACGTCGTCGACCGCCCGCCCGGCTCGCCGGAGCTGCTCGCCCGCATCGAGCGCGACGTGCTCACCCTCAACCAGGCGCTGGGCTACGACTTCAACACGGTCGAGTTCGGGGTCAGCGGCGGCGTGCCCTACGCCATCGACTTCTGCAACCCGGCACCCGACGCCGACCGCAAATCCGTGGGCGATGCGAATTTCGCCTGGGTGATCGACGCGGCGGCCCGCATGCTCATATCCAAGGCGAAGGAACACCAGGAAGGCCGCGACAACCTGACCTGGGGCACCTACGTCCAAAACTCCGCCCGGCCGCAGGTCGAGGCCACAAAGGCCAAGGGGAAATGAGTGGTCGAATTCACCCTCCGTCTCCTGTGGGGCGGGGTCTCCGAACCCCGCCTATTGGGTCGGCGGTCGCCAAGGTCCGTTGCGCTGACGAACGCCGCAGGAAATGTCGTGGCCTGCCCCTGCTGGGATTGGCGGGGTTCGGAGACCCCGCCCCACACCTCTGACCGACTCCACCCATGTGCGCCAAAAAAGACCCCAAATTCACCATCGGGATCGAGGAGGAATTCCAAATCGTCGATCCCGTCTCCCGCGAGCTCAAGTCGCACATCGAGGAAATCCTCGAGCAGGGCAAGGTCGTGCTCAAGGAGCGCGTGAAGCCCGAGCTGCACCAGTCCGTCGTCGAGGTCGGCACCGACATCTGCGAGGATGTGCAATGCGCGCGCCGCAGCGTGATCTCGCTGCGCACCGACCTGGCGAAGCTCGCGCAGAAGGCGGGACTCCGCATCGCCGCCGCCGGCACCCACCCGTTCTCGCACTGGATTGACCAGAAGATCTCGAAGGGCGACCGCTACCAGGTCGTCCTGAACGACCTCCAGCAGGTCGCGCGGGCGAACCTCATCTTCGGCCTCCACGTCCACGTCGGCATGCCCGACCGCGAGACCGCCATCCAGTTGATGAACACGGCGCGCTATTTCCTGCCGCACATTTTCGCGCTGTCGACCAATTCACCGTTCTGGGTCGGGCGCGACACCGGGTTCCGCAGCTACCGCCTCCAGGTGTTCCAGCGCTTCCCGCGCACCGGCATCCCGGACGCGTTCGACTCGGTCGGCGAACACGACGAATACGTCAACCTGCTCATCAAGACCGGCTGCATCGACAACGCGAAGAAGATCTGGTGGGACATCCGCCTGCACCCGCTTTTCCACACGCTCGAGTTCCGCGTGTGCGACATCCCGATGCGGGTCGACGAAACCATCTGCCTCGCCGCAGTCATGCAGGCCGTCATCGCCAAGCTTTACAAACTGTACCGGCAGAACATGGGCTTTCGCATCTACCGCAGCCGGCTGCTGGCGGAAAACCGCTGGCGCGCATCGCGTTACGGCATCGGCGGCAAGATGATCGACTTCGGAAAACAGGAGGAGGTCGAGACCCGGGCGCTGATTGGCGAACTGTTGGAATTCATTGATGATGTTGCGGATGACCTCGGCTCCCGCGAGGAGCTCGACTACGTCCACGAAATCCTCCGCCAGGGCACCGGCGCGGACCGGCAACTGGAAGTTTACAACCGGACTAAAGACCTTAAAGCCGTCGTCGATTATATCATTTCCGAAACCCATCACGGCCTTGATCTCTGACGCGCCTTCTTCACCTGTGCCTCCCCGTTCTCCGGCCTCCGACCTCTTTCCTCCGCGCCTTCGCATGCCTCACAGCGCCTCGCTGCCCTCCGTCTTTGACCCCGCCCTTTCGCGCGGCGCGGCCAACGCCATCCACGTTTGCCTCCGGCTCAAGGCCGACGAGCGGCTGACCCTGATCACCGACCACGCCTCGGCCGAGATCGCCGCCGCGCTGGTCGCCGAGATCGAGAAGACCGGCGCCGCCTACAACGTCTTCGTTCTCGAGGAATACGGCCCGCGCCCGCACCGCGACATGCCGAAGGTGATCCTCGACGATCTCGCCCAGTCGCGCGTCAGCATCTACGCCTGCATCACCCAGACCGGGGAGCTCCGCACCCGCATGCAGATGATGGACGTCGTCAATCCGTTCCGCATCCGCCACGGGCACATGGTGAACATCAACAAGCAGATCATGGTCGAGGGCATGTGCGCGGACTTCCTCGAGGTCGACCGCCTCTCGCAGAAGCTCATCGAGAAATGCCGCCGCACGAAACGCGTGACCTGCAAGACGGCCGCCGGCACCGACTTTGTCGCCGAGCTCTCGCCGAATCTGAAATGGGTGAAGACCTCCGGCCTGATCACTCCCGAAAAGTGGGGCAACCTGCCCGGGGGCGAGATTTTCACCTCGCCATTCACCTCCCACGGCCGCTTCGTGGTCGATGGCGTCGTCGGGGACTACCTTTGCCAGAAATACGGCGACATCGGCGCGACGCCGCTGACCATCGACGTGAGGGACAACCGCATCGCCGGCCTCGCGTGCGCGAACGAGGAGCTGCTCCGTGAATTCGACGCCTACTGCCACACCGACGAGAACTCGGACCGCGTGGGCGAGTTCGCGATCGGCACCAACCTGGCCTGCACGCACATCATCGGGCACATCCTCCAGGACGAAAAGCTCCCCGGCATTCACATCGCCTTCGGCCACCCCTACTCCGAGCACACCGGCCAGCCGTGGAAGAGCACGACCCACATCGACTGCGTCGGCCGCTTCTTCGACATCTGGCTGGACGACGAGCAGGTCATGGCCAAGGGCAAGTTCCTGCTCTGAGGGTTGCCCGCGAAACCCGCGAATGGACGCGAAAATAATTCCTCCGATCGCCGCCCCGAGCGAAGCAAATAACCCATCCCCTTGGTCGATATTCCCCACGATCCTGGACCCTTCGCGGTGCTCCGGATGACAGGCCTTTCCGGTTTTTCTCATTCGCGTTGATTCGCGTCATTCGCGGGCAAAGAATCCCCTCGTGATCCCCGCGCTTCGCCAACGCTTCAACGCCGCCTTCACGGAGGCGCGCTACCAGGCCCTAGTCGCCGAGCTGAACAAGGCGGTTTACTGGCCGGTGGATTTCCGCGTGGCCGAGTCCCCGCTTTTTCTCGACGGACCCACCACCCGCGAACTGGTCCGCGCGGCGGACGACATCGTCGGCCAGCTCGCCACGCCGGAGTTTCGGAAGCACGCCGCCGGGGCGATCCCCGCCGGCCTGGCCGTGCCGAACGAAACCCCGTGGCCGCACTTCCTCGTGCTCGACTTCGCGCTGTGCCGCGATGCTTCGGGTCGCGTGCTGCCCCAGTTGATCGAGCTGCAGGGGTTCCCCACCGTTGCCTGCTGGCAGGCACTGCTGACTGGCGCGTATCGGAAGCACTTTCCCGAGATTCCGGCCGACTTCACCTCGTCTTTTCTGCCGGGTGGAGCCCGGCCTCCGGGCGGGCTTTTGGGAAATGCGGATTCAGACGAGCCCGTCCGGAGGCCGGCCCCCACCCTCGCGTCCGAAGACGAGGCCTATTTCGATGTTCTCCGCCGAGCAATCATCGGCGACTGCCTGCCGGAGAATGTCGTCCTGCTCGAGATCGAGCCCGAGCACCAGAAGACGCGGGTCGATTTCGCGTGCACCCATGCATTCCTCGGCGTGCGGCCGATGTGCGTGACGAAGGTGGTCAAGCGCGGCCGGAACCTCTTCTATTTCAGCGGCGGTCGCGAGGTGCCCATCCACCGGATCTTCAACCGGGTGATCTTCGACGAGCTGCTCCGGAAGAAGCCGGCGATGAAATTCGGTTTCGCCGACGAACTCGAGGTGCAGTGGGCCGGCCACCCCAACTGGTATTTCCGGATCAGCAAACACACGCTGCCCTTCCTCCACGGCCCGTATGTGCCGCCCTGCCATTTTCTCAGCGAGTTCTCCGGCCCGACCGGAGCCGATCGGCTCCGCGACTCGGTCCCCTTGCCGGTCGACCTCGAAAATTTCGTCTGCAAGCCGCTCTATTCGTTCGCCGGGCTCGGCGTCGACATCGCGCCCACCGCGGAGAAGATTGCGGCGATCCCGAACCCCGCCGAGTGGCTACTGCAGCGGAAGGTCGCCTACGCGCCGCTGATGGAGACGCCCGACGGCCCGGCCAAGGCGGAGGTCCGGCTGATCTTCGCCGGCGACGGCACCGGGATGCCGAGGCTCGTCAACCAGCTGGTGCGGCTGACCAAGGGCGCGATGCACGGCGTCGACTTCAACAAGGGCCGCACCTGGGTCGGCGCGTCCGCGGGCTTTCATCCGCCCGACTAGAGACTTGTCACGTATTACGTGACAAGTTGCCGGGGACCGTGGCGGTTTCCGCGAATTGATTTTGCGGTCGGGGCCGTTGCCTCCAACGGCCCGGGCGCATCGGGGCGGGCGCTCCTCCCCGAAAGAATCCTCCCTGCCGCCGGGCAAACTTTGCCCACGCAAAAGGGCCGCGGCGCTGCGCGCACCGCGACCCCGGTTGCTGAACCCAAGCGGTCCGTTCGCGGGTGGGGCCGCCGCTCGATGGCGGGCCACCTACCGCGGCCGGCCCGGCGGCAAGCGCCGGCCCTACCTGCTGATTGCCGGGCTCGACATGAAATCGAGGCAAGCCCGAGGTTCAGTAGCGGAAGCTGATCCCAAGGCCGTACGACATGTCGCGCGTGTTGTCGCGCGAGAGCGTGCCGGTCAGGCCGATCTTGTCGTTGAGCCAGTAGTTGGCGCGCACCCCGTAGTCCCACTGCTTGGGATTGTTCACGCTGTTTGCGTAGCTGAGCCGCGCAAACGGCGTGAAGCTCAGGTCGGGAGTGGCCTGGAGCTCAACACCCGCCCCCACGAACCAGAGGAACGAGTGCTGGTGGCTGACCAGGGGGGCTTTAACCCAAAGGCCGCCGAGACCGACCTCGGCGTAGGGCTTGACCCCGCCGAGGTTCGTGAAGGCGCGCGCGCCGACGTCGAAAACCTGCTGGTCAATGCGCCCGAGGCCGGTGTTGCCCGACCGCGCGTACGAATATTCCAGCAGGGTGTCGAGGCCCTCGCGGAGGCCCTGGTTCATCGTGAAGCCAAACGTGCTGGCGTTCACATTCGTGTCGACGAGGTCGTTGTAGCTGTAACCGAGGTTGACGTAGTTCTGGCCGAGGAGGCCATGGCCGACCGCCGCGGGTGCGGGGGCCGGGGCCGCGGAAGAATCGTCGGCGGCCAGCGCCGGGACCACCAGGCTGAGCGCAAGCGCCGCGGCCGGGAGGAGAGTCTTTAAGGAGAGGACGTTTTTCATGTTTTGTGATTTGGATTTGTCGGCCACCCCGGCATCCGGAGACACCGCGCGATGGCTGGTTCCAGAAACACGCAGCGGCTCGCGAAGTTCCGGGCGATATTTTATCGCCCCACGGAACCTCGGCCCCGCGCGTTTGTCGGCCGGCGCGTTTTAACTGTCCGATTACATTCTTGCCGCCCGGTCAACTCCGCCTCGTTTCTCCGGGTGGAGCCCGGCCTCAGTCCGGACGTGCTCAAAGAGCCGGCAAATTGCCCGCACTTGCGAAATCGCGGGCCCAGGCTAGCCTCGGTGGTGTCATGAAATTCCCACGCTACCTCCTGATGCTCTCCTCGCTCCTGTTCCTGTTCTCGAAAGCCTCCGCCGAATCGCTCAAAGTGGGCGACTCCGCCCCGGCGGTGACCGGCGTCACCGAGACCGGTGAAAAACTGAACTTCGCCGAGGTGTACAAGAAGGGCTACACGCTCGTCTATTTTTACCCGAAGGCGGACACGGGCGGCTGCACGGCGCAGGGCTGCAGCCTGCGCGACAGCTACGCCGACCTGACCAAGCATGGCGTCTCCGTGATCGGCGTGAGCCTCGACAACTCCGGCGACCAGAAAAAATTCCACGACAAATACCAGTTCCCGTTCACGCTGATCGCCGATCCGCAGAAGACCGTCGTGAACGCCTTCGGAGTGCCGACGATGACCGTGCCCGGCATGGGCGAACTGGCCAAGCGCCAGGCCTACCTCATCGACAAGAACGGCAAGGTGGTCTGGTGCGACTACAAGGCGTCGACCAAGGAGCAGGCCGCCGACGTGCTGAAGGCGCTGACCGCCCTCGGTGGGTGAACCCCGGACCCGATGTTTTGCCTGATGGTTGTAGGGCGGGGTCTCCGAACCCCGCCGCGGTCGAGTGATTGCCTG
>Ga0265327_10000575_pt1 | contig 62186 bp, 40 predicted proteins | sample 41621metaG_FD_202089 | JGI IMG/M metagenome (GOLD analysis project Ga0265327, IMG submission 202089) | Rhizosphere microbial communities from Carex aquatilis grown in University of Washington, Seatle, WA, United States - 4-16-21 metaG | ecosystem: Host-associated > Plants > Roots > Rhizosphere...
GTGAAGCGGCGTATTCCTTTTCAGCGTCGACTATCGCAAGAGTAACCTGAATTGCTTCCATCTCATTGCGGCCGATTCGGCGGTTGAGAATCTCCTGTTCTCCTTGGGCGGTATCGAATTTCCATGCGCGATTATTTTTTACGAGTGGAATGGGAAATGGCCAGTCTTTATTGCCGATTACCAGTACCGCCTTGTTGTCGCCTTCAGGTATTACCTTGCTGGTTTCGTTATAGGCTTTTACGAAAGTTGCCCGACCTTTTTTGTCGGCCACAGGGTCGCCCGAACTAATCAACTTGCTCCCATGGGGGCCCAGTATTTCTCTTAATTTAACTTTATCGCCCGACTTGATTGCATCTACCAGTGCCGCGATTGCGCTATCCGTAGAGGTGAAAGTTTTTTGCCCGTGATGTGCGGCCATGGCCAATTGCGGCATGGAGAGCAGCGCTAATAAACAAATCATCCGTCGCATTTCGCGCCGTGCGTGAGTATGCCAACTGATTTTGCCGGAGTCGTTTGTCATGGTTTTCTCTGCCCCGCTGTGTCGTGATTGCTGTCAGGAGATTGCCCGATTTCCTGGGGATGTTTTTTCTCTTCGCGGGGCCTGTTGACGGGCTGTACATTATTGGCCGGCTGCTGCACGGGCATGTTGTTTTGAATATGAGCCGCGCTATCAAAACTGGCCCGGCCTCGCGCGCTGTGATTTTGCACGTCGGCTCCGCGTTCAATGCCTTCCAGAGCATGGGGCCTTGTTTCAATTGGAGGCCGGTTAACCGCCATGGGCGTTTGCACCGGCGGACGCGTTTGGGGTGTGCGCTCGTTGGGGCGATTGACGGGAGTGCTTCCGGCAGCGTTGAGAGCGTTTGGCACTTGTGTCACCGGATTAGCCCGATGTTCAGCACGCGGATCGGTACGGTTAGGCACACCGTTTGAATTGGCCGCCGGATTTCGATTATTGGCAATGCCGCCTGAATTGATAACCGCAGGCTGGTTGTACCCCCTGAAATCTCGACGACTTTCCTGTGACGTGTTTGTGCGGCCAAACTGTTGGCGCACCGACGGCGCACGATAAGGTACTCCCAGGCGGTGAGCCGGGTCATGCTGCCACATTCCGGGTGAAATATTTACGCTACGCTGGTCATTCCGACCGTTATTGACTGGACGGTTGAAATAATAGTTGTGAACATTGACGACATTGACTCGCCGGTGGCGCCAGTCAAAATCGCCAAAGAAAAATCCTGCCGCGATGGGAATGCCATTCCCCCATGCAAATCCGTATGCCAGCCCGGGTCTCATATAATATCCGGGCCAGGGATCCCAGAAGACCGGAGGATAGTCCGACCACCACCAGGAACCATAGACAACAGTCGGGTCATAATAGGGCACATAGACGAGTTCCGGATTAGACGGTTCGACAACAATAGTCTGACCTTGCGGAATCACGCGGAATTGGTCGTTTGAAACGAGGTTTCCTGCAGCGTAGGCTCTTTGTCTCAAATTCTGAACCGAGTCCATAACCTCGGGTTCCTGTGCCAGAAAGGCATCTCCTAACCGTTCCGTCCAGTCGAGTTTGTCATCCATCATCTGCAATATCTCGGGAAAAGCGACAAGTGAAATGACGCTGGGATCCCAACGCTGCAGACGAATGGCCCTGACAGCTTCATCGCCGTGAAAATTTGGATTTGCCCTGGACCAGCGTGCGGACTCGACTACTTCCATGGGGTAAGTGGACGCCATCAATATCTGTGTCAGCAAGGCATCGGGGTAAAGGGCGATGGGGGCCAGCATCTGGTCGAGTTCCTGCTGGCTGAATTCGGGCCCGCTTTGAATAGGGGCATATCCGGGCGGGGGAGGAGGGGGATCATACTGTGCAAAAGCAAACGATTCGAATGCGATTAGCACTGCACAACAATATGCAAACAGTCGGATTAACTTGAACATAGCGAACGCTTTGGCGAGCGTCTCCTTTCTCAGCTGTGCGTCGGACTATAATACGTCAAAGAGGGTTGATACACTACTCTCTTCAGGCCGAATGTCACCTATCAGAATCGTTTGGTATTTCTGTGGGAACAGAATATTGAGCTAATGCAAGGGGTGATTGGATTCGTTCAAATTTATTTCGGAATCACGGAACTCAATTTTTATCATGTTGTCTGAGGTCAGTAATTTTGTCCCGGGTAGCCCATCCCTTGTGCTTTGCGCAACCTGAATCGATCGATTATCGGGGACTGTTCAATTTGCCCGGAATATATTTATGAAGCTTCGAAATTTTTGCAAGGTTGTCTGTTTGGGGATGTTTGTTTTGAATAGTCAGGTTTATGCCGGGGAGCCGGGCGTAGAATTGATGGGTGTTAAGGCTCATGCTGCAATTGAACGTTCGCATGCCTGTCTGGTCGTGAAAACGGATTCTTCGGTGTTATCGGATTGTAATGATCCCAAGTGCATGTCCGGAGGGGCGGCCGTTGATGCCGCTCTCGCAGTCAAGGGCGAAAAAAGAATATGCAAGACGATTGATGCTTCAGTCAATCGCGGGTACGACGTCACCTATTCGGTCAACGGTAAAAAATATGTTGCCTGGACTGCACGCGATCCCGAGCCCGAACTGAACAAAATCGGACTGACTGTGTTCGAAGAGCATTCCCCCTTGAATCCCGCGTGCGCACTGATGTCGTTTAAAGAGGCAAGTGCCATCAGCGAGTGTTCCCAGATGAAGCAGTGATTTAATCGCGGCCCCCTGATCCGGTCAGCGCTTGCGCAGCACCTGCTTGAGATACTCCCCCGTTACGCTTTCAGGATTGCCTGCAATTTGCTTGGGCGAACCCCGAGCGATGATGCATCCGCCGCCTTCGCCGCCTTCCGGTCCCAGATCGATAATCCAGTCGGCAGTCTTGATGACGTCCAAATTGTGTTCGATCACCACCACAGTGTTGCCCTGATCCCGTAGTTTATGGATAACTTTTAGCAACAGGGCGATGTCGTGAAAATGCAGGCCCGTGGTGGGCTCGTCGAGAATGTACAGGGTGCGTCCGGTGTCGCGCTTGGATAGTTCCAGCGATAGTTTCACGCGCTGGGCTTCCCCGCCCGAGAGCGTGGTGGCACTTTGTCCCAACGTGATATAACCCAATCCCACATCCAGCAGCGTTTGCAGTTTGCGCGCGATCATCGGTACCGGCGCAAAAAATTCGTGCGCCTGTTCCACGGTCATTTCCAGAATCTGGTAGATGTTTTTGCCCTTGTATTGTACTTCCAGTGTTTCGCGGTTGTAGCGCATGCTGTGGCAAACGTCGCAGGGTACATAGAGGTCGGGAAGGAAATGCATCTCGACTTTGATGACACCGTCTCCCTGGCATGACTCGCAACGTCCGCCTTTGACGTTGAATGAAAAACGTCCCGGTCCGTAGCCGCGTTCCCGCGATTTCGGCACACCCGAAAACAGTTCACGGATAGGGGTGAAGAGTCCTGTGTAAGTGGCGGGGTTGGAACGCGGGGTGCGTCCTATGGGGGATTGGTCGACGGCAATGACCTTGTCGAAAAATTCCATACCGTTGATTTCGGCAAACGGCGCGGGCTCGGCGTTGCTGCCGTAAAGATGGCGTGCAACGGCGAGATACAGTGTATCGTTGATGAGTGTTGATTTTCCCGAGCCGGAAACGCCCGTGACGCACACCAGCAATCCGACAGGCAAATCCAGAGTGACCTGTTTCAGGTTGTTGCCGCAGGCCCCCTTGATCTGCAGCATGCGTTCCGGATCGGGCATGCGATATTTTTTCGGGGCGGGAATGCTGCGTCGTCCGACGAGATAATCGCCGGTGAGCGAGGCTTTGTTGGCGCAAATTTCTTCGGGGGTGCCTTGCGCAACAACGAGTCCGCCATGCTCGCCTGCGCCCGGTCCCATATCCACCACGTAGTCGGCGCTCAGAATGGCATCCTCGTCGTGTTCCACCACGATCACGCTGTTGCCCATGTCACGCAGGCGCTTCAGCGTATCCAGCAAACGGTCGTTGTCGCGCTGGTGCAGGCCGATGGAAGGTTCATCCAGTACATACATCACCCCGGTCAAGCCCGAGCCTATCTGTGAAGCGAGGCGGATGCGCTGTGCCTCGCCGCCGGATAGCGTTTCGGCCGAACGTTCCAGAGACAAATACTCCAGCCCGACATTGTTGAGAAAAGTGAGGCGGCTGGAAATTTCGAGAACTATTTTGTCCGCGATGGCCTGCTTGTGGCCGGTCAGTTTTATTTGTTGGAAGAAAGCCAGCGCCTGTTTGAGCGGCAGGGCGCTGAGTTCGTAAATGGTCTTGTCGGAAACACGGACATTGCGTGCTTCCAGACGCAGACGCGTACCCTTGCATTCCGGACACTGGCAAGTGTTCAAGTACTTGGCCAATTCCTCGCGCACGGTGGGCGATTCCGACTCGCGGTAGCGCCGCTCCAGATTATTGACTATTCCCTCGAAAGGATGGGCGCGCTGCGCGGGTTTGCCGCGTTCATTGGTATAACGGAAGGACACTTCTTCTCTGCCGCTACCGTACAAAATGACTTGCTGAACTTTTTCCGGCAGACTTTCGAAAGGGCGTTCCAGTTCAAAATCATAATGTTTGGCCAGACTATCCAGCATCTGGAAATAAAACTGGTTGCGCTTATCCCAGCCCTTGATAGCGCCCCCGCTCAGTGACAACGAAGGAAAGGCCACAATCCGCTTGGGATCGAAGAAACTAATATTGCCCAGTCCGTCGCACTTGGGGCAGGCGCCCATCGGGTTGTTGAAGGAGAACAGGCGCGGTTCCAGTTCGGGCAGCGAGTAGTTGCAAATCGGGCAGGCAAATTTTGCCGAGAACAGGTGCTCTTTGCCGGACTCCATTTCAACGGCCAGCGCGCGCCCGTCAGCATGACGCAATGCGGTCTCGAACGATTCTGCCAGACGCTGCTTGGCATCCGCGCCGACCTTCAGGCGGTCAACCACAATCTCGACTGTGTGCTTCTTGTTCTTGGCAAGGGCCGGAAGTTTATCCATCTCGTACAACGTGCCGTTTACGCGCAATCGCACGAAGCCCTGGGCGCGCAATTCATCGAACAAATCGAGCTGTTCGCCTTTGCGCTCCACCACTAAAGGCGAAAGTATCATCACCTTGGTGTCCTGCGGCAATTGCAATACATGATCCACCATCTGGCCCACACTCTGCGCCTGCAATACCAGATCATGCTGCGGGCAGTACGGATCGCCGGCGCGTGCAAACAGCAGGCGCAAGTAATCGTGAATTTCTGTCACCGTCCCGACGGTGGAGCGCGGATTGTGTGAAGTGGCCTTTTGTTCAATCGCGATGGCGGGCGACAAACCCTCGATCAAATCCACATCGGGTTTTTCCATCAGTTGCAGAAACTGCCGCGCATAAGCCGAAAGTGATTCCACATAGCGCCGTTGTCCCTCTGCATAGAGTGTGTCGAAAGCGAGAGAAGATTTGCCCGAGCCCGACAATCCGGTAATGACGACGAGCTGATTGCGCGGCAGATCAAGATTGATATTCTTCAGGTTGTGCGTGCGCGCGCCGCGAATTCGTATTTGTTCCATGCCTACGGTCTTGAGTGAAAACGACCTGCAAATATACTCGAATTTTGATGCTTGCCAAACCGTATGTTTCGATAAAAATTATTTCAGCCCGATAAAAGTGTTAATACTCGTTTAGAAACATATTATTGCGCGATTGTCAGGATGGGTCTTTAGGGGGCGGGAAAAGGAAGATATCGAGATTGGGCAGAAAGGGGCGTGATGCTTGCCTCGGGATGTTGCCGTCGCGATATTTGATACCGTACGGGTGCACAAATCCCGAGGCTATCAAGATTTATTTTTTTCTCGTGCCCGCGATATAAGTTCCAGACTCAATCTGGTAGGACGACGACTCATAATATAGCCTTCATTGAACTCGTGTTTTGGCGCAACAGAAGCAACCTTTGTTACTGGCGACGCTTGATCTATAGACGCTACACCGGCAAGGGGGGCGGAATCTTTTCCGGTCGATTTGATTTTATGGCTCATTTATTGTTGCGCAACTTTATTGGAAATGAAAAGTTCTGTAAATGTTTCGGCATCGACCGGTTTGCCCAGCAAATAGCCCTGTCCGCTCTGGCAACCCATCTCGCGCAACACGTTGAGTTGCTCACTAGTTTCGATCCCTTCAGCGATGGTTTTCAATTTGAGCGCAGTACTCACGCCATGAATGGCAATTGCTATGCCTTTGTCACTTTCATCTAACGAGATTCCATCTACAAATTGATTCGGAATCTTGAGGAATGAAATCGGAAATGTTTTGAGATACGACAAGGAAGAATAGCCGGTGCCGAAATCATCGATTGCGATGGGAATCGCTTCCAGCTCAATATTGTGCAGTTTTTGGGCTATCCCTTCGCTGCCATTCATCAGCGTGCGCTCGGTGATTTCGATACCAATGGAGTGCGGCGGCAAACGGTATCTTTGTAACTGTCGGGTAATAATCGCCAACAAGGGCTGGCGCATCAACTGGCGCGACGCAACATTCACAAACAAGGTTCCGGGCAATGCTTTGCCTTTCTTGCGCCATTTGCTCAATTGCGCGGCGGCATGCTCGATTACCCATTCACCAATATCCAGAATGAGATCGGTTTCTTCCGCAATCGGAATGAATTCGCCCGGTTCGACTGGGCCGTACAACTTGCTATTCCAGCGCAGCAATGCTTCTGCTCCAATCAAAGTGCCGGTTTGCAAATCGAACTCAGGCTGAAAAACCAAATCCAGTTCATTGCCCTCTATCGCGCCGCGGAGTGCATTTTCGAGATCCACACGATGATTGATTTTTTCCTTCAGGTCGGAAGTAAAAAACTGGTAGCTGTCTTTACCATTATCTTTGGCCTGATACATGGCTGAATCTGCATTTTTTGTCAGCGTTTCCAAATCATCGGCATCTTTTGGATAAACTGCAATACCGATGCTGGCAGAAACAAATACCTGCTGATCTTTTATCAGATAGGGTCTGGAAAGCTGATCAAGAATGCGCTGCGCAGTATTGGCTATTTGCGTTTCGGTAGCGCCTTCCAGTAGTACATTGAATTCATCGCCGCCGATACGTGCGACGGTATCTTCGCCGCGAACGCATAAATTCAGCCTTTCGGCTGCCTCCTGCAGCAGCAAATCACCGGAATCGTGCCCCAGGTTATCATTGATATTTTTGAAGTTGTCCAGATCGATGAACATCAGCGCGAACATTCCTCCGTGCCGCTTCGCCCGCGCAAATGCTTGAACCATGCGCCCTTTAAGTTCATTGCGATTAGGCAGATTGGTCAGTTCATCATGCGCCACCATGTATTCGAGCTTCTGCTGCGAAGCCTTGATCAGTGTGATATCGGAGAATATACCTATGTAGTTGCTCACCTCGCCGCGCTCATCCCGGACAGTATTGATGGTCAGCCATTCCAGATAATTGCTGCCATCCTTGCGCCGGTTCCATAACTCACCCTGCCACCAGCCATGGGAGTTGATATCGTTCCACATGGCTTCATAGAATTTCGCCTCCTGCTTTCCCGAGCTAAGCACCTTGGGTGTCTTGCCGATAATTTCGACTTCTTCGTATCCGGTGACCTTGGAGAAAGCGGGGTTGACCTTGACGATTTTTTGCTGGGTGTCGGTGATAACAATTCCCTCGTTGGCCGCGTCAAAGAATTTGGCGGTCAATTTTTTCTGCTCATCCAACTCCCTGCGTTCGGTAATGTTAATCGCCTGGCTGCATACTGCCCGGACTGAGCCGTGTTCATCATGGATCGGGTAGCAAATAAACGAGAACCAATGATGTTGATCGCCAATGAAGATGCGATCTTCCGATTCCACCCGCGTTTTTTTATGCAATACATCGAAGTGCAGTTTTTCAAAAAGTGTAGCAATGGTTTCAGGAAATACTTGAGTATCAGTTTTGCCAATAAGATAACTTTGTTCCAGATCGTATAGACTTTCAAAAGCTTTATTTACGAACTGGTACTGGCCCGCAGTATCTTTGATGCTGATGTGCATGGGTGAGTTTTGCATCACCGCGATCAAGCGCTCCTGGCTCGATAATATGGCACGTTGGGCGGTAATCAAATCGGTTTCATCAATGAAGGTGATGATCACACCCCCCAGCGTCAGATCCTTGGAGGTGTAAGGGAAACTCAGCACGTTGTAATGTTTGCCGCCAAAACTGATTTGCTGTTGGCGCTTGATACCGTCCGACATTGCCAGCTTCGCTGTTCCCATCACCTCGGCTACGGGAAGCGCCAGGCTGACTATCGACTTGCCGAGGGTGTGTACACTAAAGCCGAACAAACTGGCCGCCTCTTTGTTGTAGCGTATCAAACGTAATTCCTGATCCAGCAGGACGAGTGAAAATCCGGTGCTGTTTTGCAGATTTTCCAATTCGGTATTCACCAACGTGAGTTCGCCGCCTTTGACAATCAACTCCTCGTTGACGGTGGTCAATTCCTCATTGGTGGATTGAAGCTCTTCATTCGAGGCTTCCAGTTCTTCGTTGGACGATTGCAGCTCCTCGTTGGCTGCCTGCATTTCTTCATTCAGCGCCTGCAATTCCTCATTGGAAGTTTCCAGCTCTTCAATGACGGTTTGCAAATGCTCGCGGGTTGCGATCAGCTCATCTTCAAGCTCGCTGTTATTGACCTGCGGCTGATCCGCGACATGCGTTTCTCCCGTTTGGGTGGACAGCGAGATAAAACTGATCAGAAACAGCTTTTGATCATCGCGCGACGAAACCGGGTGTACCTCGATTTGAACGCTGTGGCCAGCCCTGTTCTTGACCGGTCGTATCCGACCTATCGCCGTGGCATGCTTGAGCTCGGCATGGTGTACCAGCGTCTGCACTTCGGTGCGCCATTCGCGGCGCAACAGTTGCGTTAAATTCATCTCCAATTTGCCGGAAGGAAAATGCAAATAGTTTTGCATATCGCCATGCACCTCGACGACATCCAGATTTTTATTGATCAGCACGCTGGGTGGTGCAAAAATCTCGGAGAGCGCTTTCTGTAACTTGCTCTCTTGCTTTCTCGGTGCCCGTTCGGCGATGGTAATCGGCGTTTTAACCCCCGCGTCCTGACTGGAATACAGCGGAATGGGGATCATCTGATCCTTGGAGGCGACCCGTTGGAAAATTCGCGCTTCTTTGCTGACCGGCAGGAACAGATTTTCCTGATGAACGATGCTTTCGGATTTTCCCAGAAACAAATAGGCCGATGGCCTCAACGCAAAGTGAAAAATGGAAAGTACCCGGGTTTGCAGCAGAGGCTGAAAGTAAATCAGCAAGTTGCGGCAGCTGACCAAGTCCAGTCGCAAAAACGGCGGGTCGAGCACCAGGTCTTGCCGGGCAAAAACCACCATGTCACGAATCGGGCGCGCGATTTCGTAGTGCTCCGCTTTTTTACTGAAGTAGCGCGTGATCGTATCGGCACTCACTTCCGCCAGCGAGCTGTCGGTATAAATACCCTTCCGGGCGACCGCCATTGCATCCATGTCGATATCGGTGGCAAAGATTTGAATGCGATAGTCGTTCATTCTGGCGCCCAACAGATCCGAAAGCAAAATGCCGATCGAATAGGCTTCTTCACCTGTTGCGCAAGCCGGTACCCAAATGCGGATTTCATCTCCGGGCTGCTTTTCGGAAATAATTCCCGCCAATGTTTTACGCAGCCCCTCAAAACTATTCCGATCACGGAAAAAAGCCGTCACGGAAATCAAAATATCCTTGCTGAGCTTGTTCAGTTCATCCGGATGTTTGCTGCAAAAATCGAAATAGGAGGCAAGATTGTTCAACCGGTTAGCCGCCATGCGCCGCTCAACGCGGCGGGATAAGGTTGCTTCCTTGTAGCCGGAGAAATCAATCTTGCAGTTCTTGTAGACCATTTGCAGCAGGCCCTTCATCGTGGCCGGTGCATTTTCCTGTTTGGCGGTGCGGTTGATTAAGCCGTGCGCGCGAGCGATAGCCGTGATTTCTTCCGCGATGCCTTTGCAGGTCAGCACCCATTCCACACAACCGGTACTGATCGCCGCCTGCGGCATACCGCTGTATTTTGCCGCTTCCGGATCCTGGGCAAAGGTGAAGCCGCCTGCCGCTTTGATCGCTGCGATACCCGCCGCGCCGTCCGAACCGGTGCCGGACAGAATCACGCCGATTGCATCTTCACCTTTTTCTTCGGCCATGGAATTAAATAATGCGGTAGCGGAAGGCTTGGGCATGACAGTCTTGCCTGGAACCAGCAACCGCATGAGGCCGTCTTTCAGAACGATGTTCCAGTTGGCGGGAGTAACATAAATGACATTGGCCAACGGAACTTCACCGTCTTCCGCATCTTTGACCAGCATCGAAGTTTCGCGCGCCAGCAAGGGAACCATCATGCTGCGGTGGGTTGGGGACAAATGCTGAACGACAATGTAGGGGACACCCAGATCATCCGGCAAAGCACCGATCAAATCGGAAAGGGCTTCCAGTCCGCCCGCCGAAGCGCCTATTCCCACAATAAAGTTGCGCTCCTCCGCGGGGGGAGAAGCTATTGCCTTTGCTTTTTTGGTGGCGGCTTTCTCGGTCGCTATTTTTATCGCGACTTTGCGTGGCTTGCCGGGTTTCTTGCTGGATTTTTCAGCGATAAAGTTGCGTTGTTCGGCTGAAGAATTGATTGCGGGTTCGGGCATTATTTTAGCTTTACTAACGAACGGGCCGGCGCTCTTTGATTTCGCGACAGGTTCAGGAGGCTTGGGTAACTTGGCAATGGAAGGCTTTGCAGCCTTCACCTTAACGGGGGGGGAAGAAGTCTTCCTGGTTTTACTAACGACAGACTTGATTACCTCTGTTTTACGGACTTTTGTCATGATGACACCCAGCTAAATTTAACTGGCGGTATCCTAACCTGATTGTGACAAAGGGATATATTGGAGAAACCCTTGTTTCTTACTAAGGGTTTCCTTTATGTTATATTTTACATGTTGATGTACTTTATAACCAATTAGTTGTTGCGATTTTTGCAGCCTTTAACCGCCCGCTTGGCCAACGTTCTTGGGTGGGGTGGCTGAATAGCTAGTTGTTCTATCAGAAGTTCCATCAAATACGCAGCTGCATCAACAACCTTAACAACCTTTAATGTTCTGCCGTAATCCAATGCGTGGCATAACGTATCAAATCAGCACCGTCTCTCAATTGCAATTTGCCGCGAATGTTGGCCCGATGCACTTCAATGGTTTTAATGCTGCGACTGAGCAGTTTGGCTATTTCCCGGCTGCTGTGGCCGGAACCTATCAGATGCAGCACTTCAAACTCGCTGGGGGTCAAACTGTTAATTAAGGGGCCGGACTCCGGATTCCCGGTCACAAAACGATCCATCAACTGGGTGTGCATGGGTTCGCTCAGATAATAGTTGCCCTTCAGCACTTCGCGGATCGCCGCGATCAAAACATCGCCCGGCTCCTGCTTCATCACATAACCACGCGCTCCGGATCGCAAAGCGCGTTCGGCATAAACCGACTCGTCGTGCATGGAAACGACCAGAACGGGCAATGCCGGAATCAGAATATGCATGCTTTTTATCAGTTCAAAGCCTGAGAGGGTCTTGAGAGACAAATCTACCAGCACGATGTCGGGAGGATGCTCCGACTCAAGCAAGGCAATTGCCTCACCGCCGTCTTCCGCCTCGGCAAACACCTCCAGATCAGGCTCCGCTGTGATGAGCATCGCCATGCCATGCCGTAACATGGCATGGTCATCCACCAGCATCACACGAGATTTTAACCCTGTCAACAATTCCAAAACCACCCTATATCAATTGCATTTCCACCCGAACTTCTATGCCACCTTCGTTCCGTGACAAAAACTCAAGTGTCGCGCCAAATTGCTTGGCGCGATACTGCATAATTTTAATACCCATTCCCGGGTTTGCGCCATGCGATGCAACACCGCCTGTAAAACCGCTGCCATCATCGCATATTGAAAGGCGGAGTTTGCCTGCCTGTAAGCCAAGCACAATTGTCAAATGTTGCGCTTGCCCGTGACGAATTGCATTGTGGGCAGCCTCCTGCACGATCCGGTAAAGATTGAGCGCAAGATTGGCATCATTGATTGCAACCTCGTCTTTACAAATAAAATCGCAGGTTATCCAATACGTAGTCAAAATTTTCGATGCCAGGGACTGCAATGCGGCTATCAAACCGCTGTCTTCCATCTCGAACGGCAACAAACCCTGCGCGAGCTGTTTGCATTGCATAACGGCGTTCTGCGCCTGAGCCGCGATGGAAGCTGCGATTTCTGCCGCATCCACACTTCCCGTTGTCAATAATATCTTCTCCAGCGCCTTGGCCTGATAGCCAATCGCCGCAACCTGCTGCCCAAGGTTGTCATGCAATTCCTGCCCAATCGAAAGCTGGCGCTCTTCCGCCACGGAAACCAGAGACTTCTCCAAAAGTTTGCGCTCGGTAATGTCGCTTACTACGATGAGAAGCGCGAGTGTGCCGGCAGTATCTTGTATGGCGGTGGATGTCAGATTCGCCCAGAATTGCTCACCCCCGTTTTTTACCATGCGTACTTCGCACATTTGCAGCTCCCCGAATTCCAGAAGTTTTTTGTGGAACAGGTAATAGAGGTCTTGGTCTTCGGGGAGGATGAAATTGGAGATTCGTTGTTTGGCCAGTGCCCCACGTTGCACGCCCAGCAAGGCGGCGGCGGTAAAATTGGCTTGCAGGATCAGCCCCGTTTTGCTGACAGTGCAATAGCCCACCGGGGCAAAGTCATAGAGATCGACATAACGTTCCCGAGCCGCGTCAAGTTCCACCTGTGCCTGAAACAGTTCGTCGTTCTGCATCTCAAGTTCGATCTGATGCAAACGCAATTCGTTCACCACCCGCAAGATTTCTTCGTGCGACATTTCTGCCAAATTTTCTGGCGATAAAGTTGCATCGCCGCGGTAAGCCGCTTCGGCACGCTGACGTAGCACGTTCCTTGGGTTTGACGGATTGAAATTGTCTGAAATGCGTTTATTTTTGCCGGACATCATTGAGAAACCTATAACCTGGTTTTACGCTAGTTCAAGCAACCTGTTCAAACAACAAATCTGCGGGATTATGCAAATTTAAATGCAATGAATTAAATGCAATTGTACTCCGCACTTTTGCAATGCCGGAATCTACCCGATATGCTAACTTAAGTTAGCCATTAAAAGTTAGCGAAACATTTTCTGTCCTAGAAAATATTTATCAGGAGCATGCTGAATTTTCGCCGGGGAAATCGTGGTGTATCGTTTGAAAAATGAATTTTCAGGAAGGGTAAGTTAACTGTTTTCCAAGTTTTCGATAGAGAGTTTGCCGACTGATTCCAAGACGTCGCGCGGCTTCTGAAATATTGCCCCGGCAATTTTCCAGCGCTTGCTGAATGGCTGAACGTGAAAGTTCTTCAAGATTTTGCGGTACTTGGTCGGGTTTTGCGTGGGAGGTTTGCTGCAAATTCGCATTCAGTTCTTCTACCAGGTCATCGGGTAAATGCTGCCAGTCGATGCATTCCTCGCCGGAATCCAGCATGGCACTGGCTGTGCGCAGCGAACTGACATACTGGCGCAAATTCCCAGGCCATCGATGCTGACTGAGTCGGTCTATGAGATTGGCCGCAAGATGAATATTTTTCCCCGGGTTAAGGTCGGCCAGCAAGCGGTCGGTCAACGCCTGAAAATCTTTTCTTTCGCGCAAGGCGGGCAAATTAATAGTGAGGCCGTTGATGCGGTAATACAGATCACTCCTGAAATGGCCCTTTTCTGCCGCTTCACGCAGTTTATGGTGTGTCGCGCAAATCAGCGCAAAATCAACATTGACGGATTTGCCTCCTCCCAGCGGAGAGACCTGTCGCTCCTGTAGCACGCGCAACAGGCAAGTTTGCATAGTCAACGGCATGTCTCCGATTTCATCCAGAAAAAGCGTACCGCCGTGCGCTTCACGCAGGCGGCCTATACTGCCTTCGCGGCGGGCACCGGTATAAGCGCCGGGTGAGTAGCCAAATAACTCGGCTTCTATCAGATTCTCCGGCAAGGCTGCACAATTGATTGCAACGAATGGCTCAGTGCGGCGCGGCCCGCTGGCGTGGACTGCGCGGGCGAATATTTCTTTGCCTACGCCGGATTCGCCTTGAATCAGCAAAGGGATAGGCTTGCCGGAAATACGTCTGGCCTTGTCACATGCCGTGCGCCAGAGTAAATCCCCCGTGTCCAGACCGGACAGAGCATCGCCGCTCTGGATTTCACAAGGGATTGGGGAACGGGCAACGGTCAGGGGAGGCTGTACTGCATGGACCTGTACAAAAAGTGGCGACCCGTCGTGCAAGTGTACTTGCACAGGCTGCCCGGGGCGACGCTTATGACGGGACAGGAGTTCATCCAGACGCATGTCGATGGCGCGGATAAGCGGGGTGGCTCCCAGGTCGGGGGAGGCGAGGTGGAGCAAAGCCAGGCCATTGCGGTTGGCTCCCACGATCCAGCCGTCTTCCGAAAGTGCGATGATTCCTTCGGCTACCGTGCCTATTCCTTCGGGCTGGGCATGCAGATGCAGTCGGATGTGATGGCGACAGGAGGAAATGACGAGGCGGTTTTCTATCATTCGTGCCGCCATGCTGACCAGTCCCAGCGTATGCGGATGACGGCTGCGCTGGTCTCCGGAAATATCTATGATACCCGCCAGTTTTCCCTCGGCCGACATGATAGGCGCTGCGGCGCAGGTGAGGAAGCCGTTGCGTTCGAGGAAATGTTCCCCCCCATGTATTTCCACACTGCGTGCTTCTGCCACTGCGGTTCCGATAGCGTTGGTTCCCCTGTGACTCTCATGCCAGGAACTGCCTGTAGCCAGTGCCACCCGCTCCGCTTTGCTCAGAAAACCGACATCACCCTGCGTGTTGAGCAATACGCCCTGATTGTCAGCAAGAATCACCATGCTCTGGCTATGCCGTACCTGCTCGAAAAGATATTCCATTACCGGTCTGGAATGGGCGAGCAAGTCGTGGTTGCGCGCCAATGCGTGATTCAGGCTGCCCGGGGTAAGGCAAACGCTGTCCGTCAATCGGCCGCTGGGTAGCAATCCGGCAGCCAGGCTGCGCCGCCACGAATTGGCAATACGCTCATCAACCAAGCCGGTTGGACAATCACCGTGCTCAAGCAGATGGATTCGTGCTTGTCGCAAGCTGGGGCTGGCTGGTGTCATAAGGGCGCTCCTCGCAACGGGTATAACCCGTCAATTTTGTATCGCGTCACTAGTATAGAAGGATGGCGAAAGAGCGCAATAGCTGAATAGTAAAAGTCTGTTCGACTGTCTCATTTTGTTACAGGTGTGGCGTTATGGAACGTTGCATGAAAATGAAAACTTAAGCATGCAATATTTTAATTTATTATTAATCATGCAGATGGATTAAATATCTGGGGTGGCATGGTATTTGAGAGAGAAAGGTGGCAGCGCTGAATTTTAAGCTGCGTGTTAATACTTTTAACATATCGAGGAGAAAGAATATGATTTATGCAGCCCCGGGTACCGCAGGTTCAAAAATTGCCTACAAGGCGCGTTACGATAATTTCATCGGTGGAAAATGGGTAGCCCCGGCCAAGGGGGAATATTTTGATGTGATCACCCCGATCAACGGCAAGCCCTATACCAAAGCGGCACGCTCGGGTACCGAAGATGTCGAATTGGCTCTGGATGCTGCACACGCTGCGGCCGACAAATGGGGCCGAACCTCTCCGGCGGAGCGCTCCAATCTGTTGTTGAAAATTGCCGACCGTATTGAAGCCAATCTGGAACTGCTGGCCTATGTGGAAACGGTCGATAACGGCAAGCCGATTCGTGAAACGCTGAATGCGGATATCCCCCTGACGATAGATCACTTTCGCTATTTCGCCGGTTGCGTAAGGGCTCAGGAAGGCGGCAACAGTCAAATTGATGAGAACACGGTTGCCTATCACTTTCAGGAGCCGTTGGGCGTAGTCGGCCAAATCATTCCGTGGAACTTCCCGATTTTGATGGCTGCGTGGAAATTGGCTCCGGCCATCGGTGCGGGTAACTGTGTGGTGCTGAAGCCTGCCGAATCGACTCCGATCAGCATTCTGATTCTGGCAGAATTAATTGCCGACATTTTGCCTCCGGGTGTGCTTAATATCGTCAACGGCTATGGCCGCGAAGCCGGCATGCCGCTCGCCACCAGCAAGCGTATTGCCAAGATCGCCTTCACGGGATCTACGACCACCGGCAGAGTCATCGCCCAGGCCGCTGCAAATAATCTGATTCCCGCCACGCTGGAGCTGGGCGGCAAGTCTCCCAACATTTTCTTTGGGGATGTCGCCGATGCGGATGACGGCTTTTTGGACAAAGCAATCGAGGGATTGGTGCTGTTCGCTTTCAATCAGGGTGAAGTATGTACCTGCCCGTCGCGCGCGTTGATTCAGGAATCCATTTACGATCAATTCATGGAGCGTTGCCTGGTTCGGGTCAAAGCAATCAAGCAGGGCAATCCGCTGGATACCGACACCATGCTGGGGGCCCAGGCTTCCAAGGAGCAATTGACCAAAATTATGTCCTATCTTGATCTGGGCAAGCAGGAAGGCGCTCAAGTGCTGACCGGCGGGGATCGCGCCTTGCTGAGCGGCGATCTGGAAGGGGGATATTATGTGCAGCCGACGCTGTTCAAGGGGCACAACAAAATGCGCATATTCCAGGAAGAAATTTTTGGACCGGTGCTCGCGGTAACCACCTTCAAGGATGAGGCACAGGCACTTGAAATAGCCAATGACACTTTGTACGGTTTGGGTGCGGGGGTATGGAGCCGCAATGGCAACGTGGCTTACCGCATGGGGCGCGCCATCAAGGCGGGGCGTGTGTGGACCAACTGCTACCATGCTTATCCGGCGCATGCCGCATTTGGCGGTTACAAGGAATCGGGTATCGGTCGCGAAACGCATAAAGTGATGCTGGATCATTACCAGCAGACCAAGAATTTGCTGGTCAGTTATAGCGAACAAAAACTCGGCTTCTTTTGATCGGCATGATCTAAAAATTGCAACAATGCGATGATGGCGGGGCGGGAAACCGCCCCGTTAAGCGGGAGAATGCGTATGGTCGAAAAGGTGATTGCGACAGAAGCGGCATTGGAATTGGTCGAATTTTTGAAACAGAAACATGGCGAATTAATGTTCCATCAGTCGGGCGGGTGTTGCGACAACAGCGCGGCAAATTGTTACCTTCCGGGTGAAATCACCATGGGAGCAGGTGACGTTTATCTTGGCGACATTGGCGGGTGTCCTTTTTATATTGGAAGATCGCAGTATGAGTTCTGGAAACATACCCAGTTGATCATAGATGTGATCGACGGATTTGGCGGAACTTTTTCCTTGGAGGGGCCGGAAGGAAAAGCATTTCATACCCGTTCGCGGGTATTTACGGATGCTGAACTGGCCGAGTTGAGGTCTGAATTATAGGGCTGCCAGCGTTTGAGCAGCAGCGCGTTACTCACTACCGACACAGAACTCATTGCCATGGCCGCGCCGGCAATGACAGGGTTGAGCATGCCGAACGCGGCGAGGGGGATGCCGAGCACATTGTAGGCGAAAGCAAAAAACAAATTCTGGCGGATCTTATTCAGCGTTGCGCGCGATAAATCGATGGCATCCACTACCCCCGTCAGATCATTGCGCATCAGGGTGACATCGGCGGCTTCGATGGCGATATCGCTGCCGCATTGCATGGCAAAGCTTACATCCGCTGCGGCCAGCGCGGGGGCATCATTGATGCCGTCGCCCACCATTCCCACCATTTTTCCTTCGGCTTTGAACGATTGTACAAAGGCCGCCTTATCTTGCGGCAATACTTCGGCGCGGAACTCGGCAATGCCGGTCCGGCTTGCCATAGCCTGAGCGGTGGCAAAATTGTCGCCGCTCAGCATGACTACGCGGATGCCCATTGCAGTGAGGCGTGCCACGGCATGGGCGCTGCCCGGGCGCAGCGTGTCGGCAAAAGCGACGATGCCGAGCAGGGTGTCGGCACGCGCAACGGCGATAACGCTTTTGCCCTGCTGTTGCAGCGCCAGAATTTGTAACTCGTTCAGGGCAATATTTTTAGCGGCAATATATGTTGGCGCGCCTAGGAGGTAATTCATGCCGCCAAAACTGGCACTTAATCCGCTGCCGGGAAGTTCGGTGAAGTGCTCGCATGGGACCGTGCTTATTTGTTGTGCCTGAGCGTATTCCAGCAAAGCACGCGATAGGGGATGGTTGGAGCCTTGCGCCATGCTGGCCGATATTTGTAGCAGGTTTTTTTCATCGCAACCGGGCGCGGGTAGCAGATCGGTGACTTTTGGATTGCCCTCCGTAAGCGTGCCGGTTTTGTCCAGTACCAAAAGAGACAATTTGTGCGCGCGTTCCAGCGCAGCGGCATCTTTAACCAGAATGCCCGCATGGGCGGCACGTCCGGTTGCCACCACTACAGCGGTCGGTGTGGCCAACCCCAGTGCACAGGGGCAGGAAATGACCAGCACGGACACCGCATTGATTAAAGCCACCGTAAAGCCGCTGCCTGATATCCACCATACGCTGAGAGTTACCAACGCAATCAGCAGCACTGACGGCACAAAGAGGTTTGAAATTTGATCGGCCAATTTTTGAATCGGCGCTTTCGAACCCTGTGCCTGCTCAACCAGGCGAATGATGGCGGCGAGCCGGGTTTGTGCGCCAACCGCCACGGCACGGCAACGTAATAAACCATGCCGGTTGAGTGTGGCGGTATACACCTTGTCCCCGCTGTGCTTGGCCTGCGGCATGCTTTCTCCCGTGAGCATGGCCTCAACGATATCGGATGTTCCTTCAAGTACTATTCCGTCCGCAGGTACACTTTCGCCGGGGCGCACCAGAAAAATTTCGCCCGTCTTGATTTGAGTTACAGCCACCTCGACCATGGCACCATTTCGTTCTACATGCGCTGTTCCGGGTTGCAGGTTAATCAATTCTTCCAGCGCTGCGGATGCTTTTCCTTTTGCGCGCGCTTCCAGCAGCTTGCCCAGCAGTACCAGCGTGATGAGAGTGGCGCTGGCCTCAAAATATACCGGCTTGCCAATATGGAGCAGCAGGATGGTGCAACTCAGCATATAGGCCGCACTGGTTCCCAATGCGACCAGCACGTCCATGTTTGCACTGCCACCACGCAAGCTGTGCCAAGCACCGGTGTAAAACCGTTTTCCGATCCAGAATTGCACCGGCGTGGCGAGCAGCCATTGCAGCCAAACTGGCAACATGGTGTGGAAGCCAAAGAACATGAGTCCCATTTCCAGCAGCAGGGGCGAAGTGAGCAGCAGGGCGACAGTAAATTGGGTGTGTTCGTGGCGATAGGCATGCGCGCGGATTTTTTTTTCTGCCGCAAAGTCGCGCAGCGGATGGGCGCTATAGCCCGCATGCTGCACTGCAGCGATTAATGCGGGGATATTCGCGGATTTGGGGTTGAAATCAATACGCGCTTTTTCCGTGGCAAAATTTACCGTGGCGGAAACATCGGGAAAACTGTTGAGCGCTTTCTCGACGCGTGCGGCGCACCGGACACAAGTCATACCGGATATTTGCAGATCCGCGTGTTCCATGGACTTGGACATACGGGATTCCTAACGGAACACGCTGCCTATTCGACTTTCATGCGGCTTAACAGCTCGGTACAGGCCAGGGGCGGAAGCGGTATTCCAAACATGTATCCCTGCGCGTCTTCGCATTTTTCGGCTTTGAAAAAATTAAGCTGCTCCTGGGTTTCCACGCCCTCCGCCAAGCCTTTTATGTTGAGTACGCGGGCAACAGCTATGACCGCTTTGGCTACGGCCGCATGATTGGCATCCGTGGCCACGTCGGAAACGATGGAACGGTCTATCTTGATGGCATGAATCGGGAAGCGGGTGAGAAATTTCATCGGAATATGGCTGTGGCCAAGATTGTCCAGCGCAATGCGCACACCCAGTGCGGCGATGTCGGTCAGACGCGAGAGTGCAAGGTTTTCGTCGTCCGCAAGAACTTGCTCTCTAATTTCCAGTTCCAGCCATTTTGCGTCCAATCCGGTTTCTTCAAGCGTAGCTTTCACGATTTTGACGAAATCCTTGTGGCGGAATTCCTGGGTGGAAATATTCACTGCGACTACTACAGGCGGGTGACCGGCTACTTGCCATGCTTTGTTTTGTTTGCAGGCTTCACTTAACACCCACTCTCCAACCGTGACAATAAATCCTGTTTCATCAAATGTATGCATGAATTTGGAGGGTAAAAGCAAGCCGTGATCCGGATGTTGCCAACGCAGCAACGCTTCCATTCCGATCAGGTTGCCATGGTGGATATCCACTTGCGGCTGGTAATGAACCACGAATTCCCGCGCGGCTAAAGCCGATTTTAATTGCTCTTCAATCCGGATAATCTCGGCTGTTTTGGCATTGAACTCGGGAGAGTAGAACCAGAACCGGCTGGTATTATGGCCTTCCGACTTTGCCCGGTACATCGCCAGGTCGGCATTTTTAATAAGGGATTCCATATCCTCGCCGTCGGAAGGAAAAATGCTGATCCCGATACTCGCATGAGAGTGAATTTCGCGGCCTTCCACGTTAAACGGCGCGGAAAAAATTTCCAGCACTTTGTTTGCCGCGGCCGTTGCATCTTCCGGATGCTTGATATCGAAAGTGATGATGAATTCGTCTCCCCCCATGCGCGCCAGACAGTCTGATTCGCGCACGCAACCGGCCAGACGCTTGCTGACCATTTGCAGCAGGACATCCCCGCAATGATGGCCGAGGCGATCGTTTATTTGCTTGAAATCTCCCAGGTCCAGAAACATGACCGCCAGCAAACGGTTGTTTCGCCGCGCCATGGCCAGCGCCTGCTTGAACTGGTCATAAAAGTATTTTCGATTGGGGAGTCCGGTCAACGCATCATGATGGGCCAAGTGATAAAGATGTTCTTCAACCTGTTTGCGTTCCAGTGCGTACTGTACTGCACGCACCAATAAATGTTCGTTGGTGTGCCACTTAACCAGAAAATCCTGGGCGCCAAGCTGGAGCGCCCTAAGCGCCAGAGTTTCATCCTCAATCTCGCTCAGTACCACTATCGGTACACCGGGGGCGGCAGCATGAACTTTGGTGAGGGATTCCAGATCGCGGCAATCCGGAAGTTGCAGATCGAGCAAGATGACCGAAATATTATTTTTGGCCAGTGCCTGAGTCGCTTCGCTGATGCGTTCGGCATAGACCAGATGAAACTGGTTTTTGCGGTTGTTTCCCAGCCGCTCCGCGACCAGCCGGCGATCGGCCGGATTATCCTCCACGAGCAGAATGTTGATAATTCCGGCTTCATCGTAGGAGGCATTTTCCCCGCTTGGCGGTGCGGGGGAAACTGCCCCCGCTTGCGCATCGGATACGGGTTTGGCGGCAGACGCGGGTTGTACCAGCGTCAGATAATCGATTTTTCTATTCGGTGTGCTCATCTCGGGTCTTCCTTTATCGCGGCATATTTTTATTTTTGTATCGGCAGCAAGTTACTTGACACTGCCCGGCAGTTTAACGATAGTCAGCCAGAAATCATTGATAGATTGAACCACCTTGATGAACTGGTCAAGATTCACTGGTTTTGTCACGTAGCAATTGGCATTCAGGTTGTATGACTTGATGATGTCCTGTTCGGCCTCCGATGAGGTGATAACCACTACGGGAATGGCCTTCAGCAAAGGATCCGACTTGATGTCGGCAAGCACCTCGCGGCCGTCCTTTTTGGGAAGATTCAGATCGAGCAGGATAATGTCGGGACGCGGGGCATCCCGGTATTTTCCCTGCCTGCGCAAATATTGCATGGCTTCTTCCCCGTCGCTCACTACATGCAGGTTGTTTTGCACCTTGTGAATTTTAAGCGCTTCCTGCGTCAGCCGCACATCGCCCGGGTTATCTTCGACCAGAAGAAAATTGGCAGGTCTTCCCAGCATTTCCAAGTCCATGTTGATTCCCTTTTATTGTTGTGTCAACGGAATGGCGAAGTAGAATGTCGTGCCCTTGCCCGGTTCCGATTCGACCCAGATGCGCCCGCCGTGGCGTTCGGCGATTTTCTTGCAGATGGTAAGTCCTATTCCGGTACCGGGATATTCCCGTTTGCTGTGCAGGCGTTGAAACATGAGGAAAATCCTTTCGAAATATTCCGGTGCGATGCCGATACCGTTATCGCGCACGTGAAACACCCATTCCTCGCCTATCTGTTCGGCTCCTATATTGATGCTTGGCGTATCAGTGCCGCGAAATTTGAGCGCATTCCCGATCAGGTTCTGGAATAGTTGCGTAAGTTGCGATCCGTCCGCATGCAATGCCGGCATCGTGCCACAAACTATGCGGGTCCCGGTTTCGCCAATTACCAGACGCAGATTGGCCAAAGCTTTATCAAGCGCCGCTTTGGAATCTACGCGAGCCAAGGCCGCATTGTGGGTTCCGACGCGCGAAAGTGCCAGAAGATCGTTGATGATGGCCTGCATGCGCGTGGCACCATCGACTGCATAAGCGATGAATTCATCCGCATCCGAATCCAGCTTGCCTTGATAACGGTGCGCGATAAGCTGGGTATAACTGGCCACCATGCGCAGCGGCTCCTGCAAATCGTGCGAGGCTACATAGGCGAATTGTTCCAGCTCATGATTGGAGCGATTCAACTCTTGGGTGCGCTGGTTAAGTTCCTCCCGTGCACGATGAAACTCCGTGAAGTCCGAAAATTCCAGTACATGGTGGGTGATCATATCCGCATCACTGCGTACCGCGCTTAAAGTTAATTCCACCGGGAACTCGCTGCCGTCTTTGCGATGCATCCAGGTTTCAACTTGAAGGTGGTTGGCTTCATTAAGGTTTTGGCACAGCTCGCTGTAAACGTTTTTTCCACCGGTAAACAAAAACCCCGGATTTTTTTCCAGAATGTCAGACTTGTCGTGCCCGGTGAGCAGCGAAAAAGTGTTATTGACCCATTCAATATTTCCTTGCGTGTCGGTTATGACGATCGCCTCAACATTGCCTTGCAATACTTTTTCAAATATTTGCAGTTTGGCAAGGTCAGTGCTGGAATAGGCTTCCGGCGTCAGCGGAATATCGAAATTATTCATCTTTCAGACTTCCTGATTCATCGGGTGGGGTTATGTAGAATTTCCTCAATCCAAAACAATACGCCCGATGAGCAGGATTGTCCATCGGGCGCAGTGGAAAGTCAGGTCTAATTTGTACTTCAGATAATTATGTTAAAAATCAATAAGTGTAGGGTGGGCACGTTTTTGTGCCCGTGCGGAGGCCAAACCGCGCGGGCAGGCGATCAAGCCGTCTGCCCACCCTGCGATTTTTTAGGGAACAAATTTGGCGTGAGTGGAAAATAGTGTGTTCAAGCGTGGAGAAGCCGGCCCGGAAAGCTCTCTTATTCCGGTTTGTGCAGGGGGCAAGTGTTCATGCCTAGCAGCCCATACGCAGGGCAAAACTTGAATGTTCCAGTCAGCAAGGGTACGACACCGATCCAGCCCCATACGCCGACCATTCCTGTAGCAGCCAATCCGATGAGTGCCAATCCGGCCACGATACGCAAAATACGGTCCAACCCTCCGACATTAAATTTCATTTTTTGCTCCTTGTTGATTAAAGACAGGTGCAGATTAATTGGAATAGACCAGGTTGTCTGTGATAAAGATCACATCCGCAAGGCTGTCTGAGTTGCCGGGCCGCTGATAATCGCCCAATTTAATCGATGATCCGGGCAGGAAGTAGTATGGGGAAATTGTATAATGCCTTGAATTAACGAGGGATGGATAGGCGTGAATATTACGTTACCCAAAGGCAACAGGTTGCGTATGCTCATCAAGATTCAATACTTGGCGCTGCCTAATGTGTAAAATCGCCTCCTCAAAGGAGGGTTTAATTGGAAAACTTGTACAATATACTCGGAATATCCCCCACGGCTTCAGGTGAAGAAATCAAGAAAGCCTATCGCTCTCTTGCCATGCGCCATCACCCGGACAGAAATCCGCACCCTGGAGCAGAAATCAGATTCAACGCTATCAAAACGGCGTATGAGACGCTTTCAGACCCGAAAAAGAGACACGAATATAATCAGAGTCTCAACAATCGCATCGTTATCGATCCGGATAATGAAGCGTTCTTGCTATGGAGCGCATTGTTTAATCGCTGCGGAATTTTTCTGCAGAAAAATGATCACTCATCACTTTAAAAGAAACTACCATGAAAAGAATACATCCGGAATTCGCTTATCAATCACGGGAGCTCGGTATTCAGATTGAAGATACCCTGGGCGATCCGCCCGACAGACAAAACTATGCAAAAGTAATCAGATCGTTAATTGGTGAATATGCCAACGGCTCGGAAATCGATGATGTTAATTTGTTGAGTTTTGCCCTGGTTGATTTCATGAAATTTGACGATCCGGCCGGCCTGCTGGCACAGAGCAGGCAATATGAAGAAGGCGATGCGGCGAAAGTCATGGAAATGGTTTCGTGCACTGACGATGCGGCAACCAAGGCTTTAATGAAGGTTTTTGGCTGCAATCCGAAATTGGCGCGTCAGGCGATCATCACGGCCTTTTTATTCAAGAACTCAAGTCGTTGGCTGGACGAGGACAATTCGCTCGATGCTTTGCGCAAGGAAGAAGGCGATGACGAGGGGGATGAAGATCAGCTGACACCCGGACAGGATATAGAGCATTTGTTTGACTCGCGCGGAGATGAGAATGCCTGATAATACTCATTTTCCCGCAATCAGCCGGCAAGTTACAGAACTGGTTCTGGCCGGATCGTCCGAATATGCCGAGGAGGCATTTAATGAAGCGGCGGAACAATTCGGGGATATTGCCGTCGTTGAAGTTCTGAACTCGTTGGAACCGCATGTAGCCTCTTTGCATATGTCCGCTTTTGACGGCGGCAAGCTATCTTTGGCTACGCTTTTGATCTCCCCTAAAGCCTGGGCAGAAAGTCTGGCCTATTTTGCCGCGACCTGGGACGAGGATGCCATCGAAGACGAGCCGGAAGTTTTGTCCGAATCTCTGTTTGCCCATATTCATGGCATTATATTTGCGACCGACGATCCGGGGCGGCGCGCATCGCTAATATATGAAGCATTATCGACCGACTGGGGGACAACGGCCTTCGCCGTATTGTTTTCCACAGCCATTGAAGAAATTATAGAAATTGCGAATGACATTCACACTCGCGGTGCCCACAGCAGCGGGCAGACGACGTCCGATCATGATGTGATTCCGCTGGTTCTGGAAATTGCAAGGACTGATGAAGATGCCTGGGAACGCGTTTTGTTTGAGATATTTCCCGACTGGCAGCCCGGCGAGAATCAATTGCGCGCGAAATCCGATGATAGTGATGATGATCCTGAATATGCCACCGGCCGAACCACCCGGGAATTACTGGTCCGTCTGCGCAAACAAGTACCCGGCAAGTCGGCCGCCAAGCAGGAAACGGGTGGTCGCCCCAGTCTGGGCGAGGACATTTTCTCCTGAAATGGTTTTTGCAATGTTACGGTTATATAAAACAACAACTTTTATTTTGACTGTTAAGTCAATTTGTCATTCATAGTGGTCTTTCCGGATATCATCCATGCAACTTGCTCACATCAGCCGCCGCTTGCCCCATTTAGTGCAGGCACTTGAGGCACTTCCAGATCAGGCAGACTATCATAAAACAGCCGAGAATCTGATCCGGGAGCTTGGCGGCATCACGGTGCTGGTAGCCAAAAAATTTACCAATGACAGGACGGCGGATGGGCTACTCGAGGCGTATTACTTGACGGTAGGATGCATCTCACTGGGTATCAGTCAGGCAAACATTCCTGAAAGCAAAGAATCCCGGTTGACTTTCCTGCTGCATCATGGCGCCGAATACGTATTTCAGATGGGGTTCCGGCATATCAAGGAATTGTCCAGCCTCCCTTTTGATGCTTTCGTTTCTGATTTCGACAGTGACCCTTTCATACAGCAGCGCAATATCAAATTGCTTTTTATGGAAATTTGCCGTGCTGATCCTGCCTCATCCTGGAACGGTGATGAAGTCTTTAAAAAGGACTTGGGGGATCGGCAACGTAACCGGAATATTGTTGAGTGTGCAAAATGGCTGCGTAAAAATAATTACTCCGGTCCGGTGCATGACCCGGATCTTGATGCGAATGCCGTGATTGCTTTGGTGGTTATTTTTGCGATTTCGGGCGACGCAAGAATCGTCGCCCGTGCCGGTCAGAAAGAGATCGAGAAACTGATTCATTATGCCCGCGAGGCTCAGCCTGATTGTGAGGCGGGGTGGGATAAGTTGCTCGGGAAAATCCCACCCGAACATCAAAACTTGCTGCGGGAACGCATGGCTGAATACAAAAATACAATCATTAAAAAAATCTTATCCAGAGCCAGAATTAAAGCAGTTGTTACCGAGTTGCAGGACTACTACGCCGGTAATGAACTGGATATTGACTATCCCTGACCGGGTGTGTGGCTTTAATTTGACGACGTCGTGCGCCAAGCCTTCTTGTGCTTGATATTTAGTACTTGCACGAATTTTTTTGCCAAGGGATCATCGCAATAAAACAGTGCGGAAGAGTTAGCCCACCTGCTTCGGGTTGTTTCCATCAAGCACTCATGGGAGCCCGAATCATCCTTAAGAATCAATCTGCAGTTTTGGCACTCGTGACCGATATTTCTTTCGGGTGCTAAAGTTTGTTGATAAATTTTCACGATTTCACTCCCAACAAGTGTACTTATGGGCATAATAATTGTGGATTGTTTCAAAATAATTAAAAGGCCACCGGCTTGACCCCGCACGTTTAAGTGCGCGTACTTTCTTGCACATGAATAGTGTAAAAATATACAGGCAGGCAAGAGTGGCATAGAGAACAACAATATTATATTTCGAGGAGAAGTTATGAAAGGCATGCGCCTGGATGATAAGTTTTTGTTACTGGCCCTTTTGTTTCAGGTTGTCGCTCTGTTTAACAACTGGAAAGGAGGGGGGGATTTTAACTGCTGGATTTCAATTGCCGCGCTCTTTGCCACAGCGATCGTGGTTGCACTCAGCTACCGCGGTCGAATTTCATGGCGCACTCAAAATGAAACACGCAAACTCCAGATGCAGGAGCATATTGTTGCCTATGAAGCCTGTACGGACAATGCCCAGGATTTGGTCATTCGGCAGTTCAAGGAAACAGCGTCTACTTTGGATCAATTGTGCCGCATCGTGGGGGATGCGAGTGCGAAAATCGGCGGGCAGCAGCAGGGCGATAAGGCACCCATTATTCTTTTGCAGGAGCAGGTCGACACGCTGGTGACGATGTCATCGGACTTGTCCGGCGGGAGTAATACGCGAGGCATTGGTCATTTTGCCAACGCGGCCGGGGCAGTTCTGGATGGTATTTCAGAACAAATGGGGATGATCCAAAAGGCGAGCCATGAATCCGTAAATCAGTTCTCCCAAATGGATGTGTTAATGAATCAGATACTTTCATTAATGGAGGGAATGGCGGAAATTTCCAAGCAGACAGACTTGTTGGCTTTGAACGCAGCCATTGAAGCCGCAAGAGCGGGGGAGGCGGGACGGGGGTTCGCCGTGGTTGCAGACGAAGTAAGAAAGCTTGCGAATAAGGCGGACAAGTCGTCCAGAGAAGTCCGCGAAGCGTTGTCTCGAATCGGATTGGTGCAAGGGTCGGTTTGGGCTGCAATTAACAATCTGGCCGCACTCGACATGTCGGTTGTCGATGAAGCCAAGTCCCGTATGAGCGGTTTGTGGAGCGATGTGCAAAATCTGGAAGCCGCCTCGGATGCCCGTTCAGGGGAAATTTCGGCTGTCGCCCAACAGGTCAGGGAAATGGTGACTGGAGTTGTTATTTCGCTTCAGTCCGATGATTTGGTCAAGCAGTTAGTCGATCAAACGAGTAATCGTCTGGCTATACTTTCCGACCTGGTGGAGACAATTTTGCGGGTGCAGAAAGATGGTGAAGAAAAGGACGGAATACTGCGCCTGCAAAATCGTTTCAGGAAACTTGATGAAAAAATCAGAGGCATTTCAGACAATTTGCAACTTATTCGCAGCACCGTGACCCAGAACAATATGAGTGCAGGTTCGATGGAATTGTTTTGACCGGATATTTTCAAGGCGTGATCCGGGGAATGTTTCCATCGCTGATCTTGGATTGTTCACGATGTACGCGGCCGATCAATTTGCGCGCCTATCCCGATGCGGCCCCCTGACTGGAGAGCCCGTCGCCGGGAAACTTCACACCGGTTTGGGAGGCAGGGGACGGCGGGTGCCGTTTCCTGCCCCTATTAAGAGGGATGCAAGCGGTCTTGCTTTGTGCGTTACATTTCCCAATTGGCCAAAAAGGGCAGAGGGGCCGGTATTTCACGCTTGCAAAAAAATCATAGGATATTCACTGGCTGAATAATCAAATCGCTCACGGAGTCGTTTTGAAATCAAAAGTGGGCGGATTCAAATTACAAGAACTTCCGGTTCCATCCACCTGCCCGGTGGCGTTCACAACAAACTTGGACTTTGTTATCCCTGAAACAACAAAAGGCGCTGCCAAATGCAGGCCGTTGAGACTGGTTGCAGTAGGCGGTTGCGTAAATGTACTTCCCCCTCCGCCACTTCCTGTGCCAGCGTATGAGTTTGTCGTGAGATACAAATAGACGGTGTCATCAACTGGCGCCGTTGAACTTCCATGGCACTGGGTCGAACCTGCGACATCAGGCACAGACATAGAGTCTCCTGTCTGGCAAACATCATTGGTGTATTCCGTCCCGGCTGTGCAAGAACCCGAGGAGGTTGACGGCGTAAATTTAATTTGGTCGGACATTTTTATAATGACGCACTGATAGGTTCCATCCGGTGGATTTCCGGAGCCTAGCGTTGGAATCGTCAGAAAATCGAGCACTGAGGACGTGGTATTGATCGTAATTGCATTTGTACATAATGAGCTGGTTGATAGCATTACTGCATACACCTTAACCTTTAATGAGCTGGCATCTAACGCCATAGCATTAAATGCTAATGACAGTAATGCAGCACCCAAAAGAATTTTCTTGGAAATTTTCATTTTCATCACCTCCGTCAATAATAAAGATGCCATTAATTCCCTGAACCGACTATGGTCAATTTGTTTGGATTTGACGCTGAATTACTTCCACTTCCACCTCCACATGCCGTCAGCGCTATGCTTACTACAATTGCACACAGAAAAATAACAAGTGATCGTTTCATGATTCCTCCGGTTGTTTACAAAATTACAAGTTTGGAAAGCATCTTAAATAATTCAAATGCATCGTATAAGTTCGCTGAAAATTGAAACCTGTTAAGCCATACCGGTTTCGGGGTAATTTAGCCAACTATCCGGCGATTCTTTCCGCCTTCCCACTCTGGAAAATACAGAGATTGATTGATACAAAACGGCTATTCCTTTTCAATCTATTTCTTTCTAAACATATGGATATCTTACCCGTAATTTCGTCGTAACATGTATTTAATTTATACGTTATGAAAATTGTAAGCGCCAAATTAAGGTTGCACAATAGAGCAAATGCTCTATTCCCTATTAAAGGAGTGGACTCTTGGACTAATATTGAGTAAAAAGTTAACACAATGATAGTCAAAACTTGTTCGGGGAGCCGCAATGATTCTTCATTTGTCTAGCACGCTGCGAGAACTCCATCGCCTGGCCAGGGATGCGCCAGCGTCAACTTTTCAAGATGATGCCTTTGACGCAATGAGAGAATTGATCCGCTTCGACTTCGGCTACTGGGGCGCGGGTAGGGGGCCCATGGAAGCGGTAGTGATGCACTATTCTTATTTGTACCGGCTACCCGCAGAAGATGTGGCTTTAGCCTTCGAAAAGGTAAAATTTCACCCCAAAGTTGTTGAAACTATAACCCGCCTTACCACTTATGCCGGGCAAGCACAGATATTCGACACGCGAGAATACGGTGTAAGTGAATTTTACGGCCGCTTTGGTATCGATCAAATGGTCTCAATGTGCATGAGGGACGAAAATCTTGGGCTCTATCACATACTGTCTCTTTACCGCAGCGGCAAGGAATGCTTTACGGAACAAGAGCGCCTGTTGTTTGAAAGTGCCGTGCCCCACCTTTATGATGTTTGGCGGGAGAGCAAGCTGTTGCATCTGTCAACTGTCACTCCAGAATCGTCGAATCTCAACTTGGCTGCAGCGTTGATAGATGATGCGGGCTCCGTGCATTTTGCGCGTCCAGCCTTTGTCGAACTTTTGCGCTGCGAGTGGTCGGATTGGCATGGACCTTTCGTGCCGGAAGCTATGCGCAGCATGAAGGAAGGAAATTTTATAGGCAAAGAAGTGGTTGCGCGCTTTATTCGGCAGCAAGACCTCTATCTGACATTAGTGCGCAAGAAAGGAGTTCTGGATCAACTTTCCGCACGCGAGTTAGAGATAGCAAAGCAACTGGCTCGTGGCCTGAACTACAAAGAAATCGCCAGCAGTCTTGAGATTGCTCCGCGTACAGTCCGTAACCATATCACCCGTGTTTATGACAAGTTGGAAAGCAGCAAGGCCACACAATTAGCGGCAATATTGATGAATGCGGGAATGTTCAGTCAGTAGTTTATGTGCTCTCCGAACAAATTTTAAGACGGCTGCGGGTTCAGGAGGTTTGCGAAGTTTATTGGTGCACCTCGCCGATTCATTCGGCTTGAGACTGCTTTAAATTGCTTTTTGGTGGGCGGTACTGGGATCGAACCAGTGGCTTCCACCGTGTGAAGGTGGCACTCTACCGCTGAGTTAACCGCCCTGAAACTGCAGCCATTCCAATCGCAAGCCGAAATGACGCGGAAAATCAGGAAAAGTTCATGTCCATAATTCATTGGAATAATGGCATCGGGTTTAATTATACCTTAGGGCAATTTTTCAGTCACATGCCTTGTGCGGTCTTGTACATTCTGAAAATTTGAGGCTTTGCAGAATCGGGGGTAGAATCGGTCGCGGTGACATCATGAATAAAAAAATAGCCATCCAGGCAGCGCAAATCCGCCATATGTTCTCCACGAGCAACATAACGCAGATTACCAGCGTTATTCTTGCTGCGATATTGTCTTACATGCTGCGTGCGGTTATAGAGTCCGCTTGGGTGCTTGGGTGGTTCTCTATGGTTGTATTTGTCGCGCTGGCACGTACGATTCTTGCACTATCCTTTCAGCGAGCGAATGTTGGCGATAATCATGTGGAAGATTTCTGGCTTTTAAGGTTTCGCCTTGGCGTATTGTTTTCCGGTATCGCCTGGGGGTCCGCCAGCCTTGTGTTATTTCCTCTGCACCAAATTCAATATCAGGTATTTTTAATCGCTTTGCTGTGCGGTCTGTCGGCGGGTGGTCTGGTTTCATATTCTGTCGATTTGATCAGCGGAGCCATGTATGTCGCATCGGTTCTGCTGCCGTTGGTTATCCGCCTTTTGCTTATGGGTGATAGCTTTTCCGTGGCGATGGGAGTGGCCTTGATTTTGTATATCTGCTTCATGGTGATGAGCCTGAGGCATATGTACCGCAATGTTTCGGAAAATATAACTTTGCGTATCGAGGCCGCAGAGCGCGAGGAAGCCGTGAGGATAAGCGAAGAACGCTACCGTTTGTTCCTGAACCATTCTCCTGTAGGGATTTTTCATTATGACACTAACCTGATCATCACTTATTGCAATGATCGCCTGGCGGATATTTTGAAAAATTCGGCTGGGCATGTCATTGGAATGGATATGAAGCTTCTCAAGGACCAGTCCATTGTTCCGGCTTTGAGAAAGGCGCTGGAAGGTGAATTGGGTTATTTCGAGGGATACTATAGTGCAACGTTCAGCGAGGCTAAGGGTTGGATAGCGATGACTTGTGCCCCCTCCCTGGATGGTGAAGGAAAAACGGCGGGCGGGGTAGCGATCATTCAGGATATAACCGAGCGTAAACAAACGGAAATGCAGGTCATTGAGAATGAGCAGCGGTTAATCTCGATTCTTAATGTGAGTCCTATTGCGGTCAGGATTGCGGTTGAACGCGGACACAAAGTTGTGTTTTATAACCCGCGATATGCCGATCTGATCAAAAATACGGCTGCAATGGCGGATGATCCGCAAAAATATTATGCAAGAGCCGGGGAGTACGCGGAGATATTGGAGGAGGTGGAGCGCGGGAATACCCTGCTTGATCGGCAGGTTATTTTGCACATTCCAGACGGATCAACAGTTTGGACTCTCGCATCCTATATGCCGATTCAGTATCAGGGGGAGAATGCAGTTCTGGGCTGGTTCTACGATATTACCCAGAGCAAGCAGATCGAGAATGCGTTAAGAGAGAGCGAAGAGAAGTTGCGCGCCCTCTACGAATTATCCCCGCTGGGAATTGCATTGACGGATATGCAGGGCCGGTATCTGGAATTCAATGAATCGTTCAGGCGTATCTGCGGCTATCCGGAAGAAGAACTCAAGTCTCTTGACTACTGGACACTTACGCCCAGGAAATATGAGGCGGACGAAGCAAGGCAACTCGAATCACTTGCCAACACAGGTCGCTATGGGCCTTATGAAAAAGAATACAGGCGCAAAGACGGGACTCTGGTTCCTCTTTGTCTCAATGGTTTGAATGTGAGCGACAACGAAGGGAATAAATACATCTGGTCTATTGTGGAAGATATCACTGAACGCAAAAGGTCTGAAACTGCACTGCAGGAATCCCATCAGCAAATGTATTCTCTGCTCAATTCGATGGCGGAAGGGGCTTATGGAGTGGATGTCAACGGTAACTGCACGTTTGTGAACCGGTCATTTCTGCGCATTCTCGGCTATGAACAGGCGGAAGAAATGATAGGAAAATCTCTGCATGACATGATTCATCATTCGTATCCGGATGGCAGTCCCTACCCTGAATCAGAATGCAAAGCGTCCATCGCATACCGCCACAATCAGGAAATTCATATTTCAGACGAGGTGTTCTGGAATAAAAATCGCAAAGCCATACCGGTTGAATACTGGTCTCAACCCATTTTGGTTGATAACGTTATTCAGGGGGCAATCGTCACATTTGTTGACATTACCGAGCGAAAATTTGCGGAAGCGCAGATACACAATCTGGCATTCTATGACGCATTGACGCGCCTTCCCAATCGGCGTCTTTTGAATGACAGACTCAATCAAACCATTGTTGCCAGCAAACGCAGCGGTCGATATGCCGCATTGATGTTTCTGGATCTGGATAACTTTAAACCGCTAAATGATATGCACGGTCACAACGCCGGAGATTTACTGTTGGTCGAGGCAGCCCGTCGTATTAGTGGTTGTATCCGCGAAACGGATACCGCAGCCCGCTTCGGGGGCGATGAATTTGTAGTGATGCTCAGCGATTTGCAGGAAGAGCAGGCCGGCTCCACGGAACTTGCCACTCTTGTTGCAGAAAAAATCCGCAATGCTCTGGCTGCCCCCTATGTTTTGCACATTCAGCAAGAAGGGATCAACGGCGGCACGGTCGAACATCATTGCACAACAAGTATCGGTGTGGTGATATTCAACTGCAACGCCAGTCCTGACGCTGTTTTCAAAGCGGCTGATTCTGCGATGTATCGGGCAAAAGAATCAGGGCGAAACCGCGTCGTGGTTGAGTCGTAAGATTCAGGAAGTAAATGGGAATTTTGTAATATTTCACACGAACCGCGCGTCCACTTATTGCTTCGGAGATAATCTCACCAGCGCATATTCCATGCTGTCCGAAAGCGCACGCCAGCTGGCTTCGATGATGTTGGGGCTGGCGCCGACCGTGGTCCAGGATTCGGTTCCGCTCTGGAAATCGATCAGCACACGGGTGGCGGAGGCTGTGCCGGTGGCGCTGTCGAGTATGCGCACCTTGTAGTCGGTCAGGCGCACGGTTTCCAGTATCGGATACGCGCCGACCAGCGCATTGCTTAATGCGGTGGCCAGCGCGTTAACCGGGCCGTTGCCCTCGGCCGCAGTAAATTTGACTTCGCCTCCCACCCTGATTTTGACCGTTGCCTCGGACAGCAGACCGCGACTTTGGCGGCGTTCTGTGATCACGAAGAAGTCGATCAGTTCGAAGGGATGTACATAGTCAGGCCTCAGGCGGTGCAGCATCAGTTCAACGCTGGCCTCTGCGGCCTCGAAAGTGAAGCCTTCATGTTCCAGGTGTTTGATGTGATTCAGCACGCGCTGCGCCTCTTCGCGGTTGAGGTCAATGCCCATGGCCTGCGCCTGAAAAAGGATATTCCCGCGGCCGGAAAGTTCGGAGATGACCGAACGCATTTCATTTCCCACCAGCGCCGGGTCGATATGCTGGTAGCTGTCGCGTGCCTTGAGCATGGCTGCAACGTGGATACCGCCCTTGTGGGCGAAGGCACTGTACCCGCTGTAGGGGGTGTGGTCATCGAGCTTGAGATTGACCACTTCGGCGATGTAGCGGGAAAGCTGGGTGAGTTCGCGCAGATGTTCCGGGGCGACGACCGGATGGTTCATCTTGAGTTGCAGATTGGCGAGGATGGTGACCAGATTGGCATTGCCGACCCGCTCGCCGTAGCCGTTGATGGTCCCCTGCACTTGCCGGCAACCGCCGCGCACCGCAGCCAGCGAATTGGCGACCGCACAGCCGCTGTCGTTGTGGCAATGTACCCCGAGCGGGGGGCGCACACGCTGTGATACCGCACGCACGATTTCTTCCACTTGCCACGGCAGATTGCCGCCATTGGTCTCGCACAGCACCAGCCAATCGGCACCGGCGCTTGCCGCAGCTTCCAGCGTAGCCATGGCAAACTCCCGATTGGCGAGGAAACCGTCGAAGAAATGTTCGGCATCGAAGATAACCTCGCGCCCTCTGGATTTCATGTAGGCCACGCTCTCGCGTATCATCGCCAGATTCTCTTCCGGCGTGGTGGTGAGAACCTGGCTGACGTGGTAGTCCCAGCTCTTGCCAACCAGCGTGACGGCGGGCGTGGCGGCATCGAGCAATGCCTGCAGATTGGTATCCCGTTCGCACTGTACATGCTTATGGCGGGTACTGCCGAAAGCGGCCAGTTTCGTGGAGCCGAAATCCAGCTTGGCTGCTCGTGCAAAAAATTCCGCGTCCTTGGGATTGGAACCCGGCCAGCCGCCTTCGATGTAGTGGAAGCCGAAATCGCCAAGACGCCGGGCGATGGTGAGTTTGTCTTCTATCGACAGGGAAATGTCTTCGCGCTGCGTGCCGTCACGCAGTGTCGTGTCGTAGAGGAATACTTGTGCCATGTCGGAGGTGCATCGAATTGATCCGGGTCGGTATTATCCATCAATAAGGTGCGTACTGCCATTCCGAATTGTTTAAAATCAGAAACTATTTGGCTCCGATTTATTAATTGACAGCAGTGCTAACTCCCCCTGATAATTGACGCATGTTTTCTCATACCCCCGTACATTTTGCCCGAGTTCCGGCTTGCGCGCACCTGCGCAAGGTGTGGCGTTTCGTCTGTGGTGGTCCGGAGAATTAGCATTTAAGCAAGAATAGTTTCAGCAGCTTCCCCAAGGCCACAGATAATTTCTGCGGCCTTTTTTGTTTTGGTGTCGGGTAAATTGGAGTTATGAACATGTCGCTTCCTGCCGCGTTTGTTTCAGTCATCCTTATTTGGTCTACCACGCCGCTTGCCATCAAGTGGAGTGCGCTGGGAGTCGGGTTCAGTTTTGCCGTGCTTTCGCGTATGACGATAGGCATGCTGCTGAGTGCTTTGTTGCTGCTTGTGCTGCGCGTACGGTTTCCGCTGCACCGCAGGGCCCGGGCAGTTTATCTGGTAAGCGGCTTGAGTATGTTTGGCGCGATGAGTTTGACCTATTGGTCTGCACAGTTTGTCAGCTCGGGCATGATCTCGGTGCTGTTCGGTTTGTCTCCTTTGCTGACCAGTATGGGCGCGGCAATGTGGCTGAAAGAAGAAGCTATCACACCAAGCAAGATTGCCGGGATGCTGCTGGGACTAGCCGGTTTGATGTTGGTTTTTCGCGGAGGATTGGGGCTGGGGGAGGGCGCGCCTATGGGGGTGATGGCTTTGTTTGTCGCGGTTCTACTTCAATCGCTGGGCTTGGTCTGGATCAAGCGAATCAACGATGACAGCCCGCCGCTGGCAATAACATTGGGCAGTCTGATCGTGGCTTTACCTCTGTTTATGTTTGCATGGTGGTTCGCAGACGGACACTGGCCCGCCGCGTTGCCCGTGCGTGCACTGGTTTCAACGGTCTATCTGGGCGTGTTCGGATCGGTGCTGGGTTTTGTGTTGTATTACTACATGATCAGACACATGGAAACCGGACGCGTGGCGCTGATTACGCTGGTTACCCCGGTGCTGGCATTGTTGCTGGGTCACGGTTTGAACAATGAGCAGGTGTTGCCGCATGTGTGGTTCGGCACGGCCAGTATTGTGTTGGGCTTGTGCATGCATCGCTGGGGTGGATTGTGGCTCGGATGCCTGCCGAAACGCAGCGGCTGCAGATGAATAAGAGGACAGGCAATCCGGAATAAAAAGCATTGCCATGTTCTCTTGTCGGCGTTAAAGTTCAGCCTACAACAAACTCGGGGACGCCAATGACAATTTTGATGCTGGTTGGGGTGTTGGCTGTAATTCTGTTGCTGGCATTTTTTCGTGCCTCCATCTGGAGTTGGCTGCTGGCGATGCTGGTTATCGTACCTCTCGCGGCTATCCAAAGCCGACTTTCTGCCGATCTTTTTCAGATCATAATCGTCGTGTTGGCCATTGTAGTGGCGGTGCTGGGCATCCCCGCATTACGCCGTTTGCTGGTCAGCAGTTTCATTCTCAAGGTATTTCGGAATATTCTTCCGCAGGTTTCCCAGACCGAGCAGGAAGCATTGGATGCGGGCACGGTGTGGTGGGACGGGGAATTGTTCGGCGGAAACCCGGACTGGAACAAAATGCTGGCTTATCCCAAGCCAACCCTCAGTCCGGAAGAGCAGTCTTTTCTGGACAACGAAACCGAAGTTTTGTGTTCCATGCTGGATGACTGGGATATCACCCATGTGCGCCAGGATATTTCGCCGCAGGCTTGGCAATACATCAAGGACAATGGTTTTTTTGGCATGATAATTCCGAAGGCCTATGGCGGGTTGGAGTTTTCCGCGCAAATGCATTCGGCTGTCGTGACCAAGGTTGCTTCGCGCAGTGCTTCGGGGGCGGTGACGGTGATGGTGCCGAATTCGCTCGGGCCTGCGGAACTGCTGCTGCACTATGGTACCCCGGAACAGAAGGATAAATATCTGCGCGGTTTGGCGAAAGGGAAAGAAGTTCCCTGTTTCGCGCTGACCGGGCCTTTTGCCGGTTCCGATGCCGGGGCAATCCCTGATTTTGGAATAGTATGCCGGGGAGATTTCGGGGGGCAGAAAGATGTGCTCGGACTGCGGGTGACCTGGGAAAAGCGCTACATCACGCTTGCGCCGGTTGCCACATTGCTCGGCTTGGCTTTCAAACTGTTCGACCCGGATCACCTGTTGAGCAATATTACCGAACGTGGTATTACACTCGCGCTGATTCCGACCGATACGCCCGGAGTAGATGTGGGGAGACGTCATTTTCCGCTCAACTCGGCGTTCCAGAACGGGCCGACTTCGGGTAAAGATGTGTTTATCCCGATGGATTACATTATCGGCGGGGAGGAACGCATAGGTCAGGGATGGCGTATGCTGATGGAATGTCTGGCGGCGGGGCGTTCGATTTCACTTCCCGCAAGTGCCACGGGCGGCAGCAAACTGGCAGCGCGTACCAGCGGTGCGTACGGTCGTGTGCGCAAGCAGTTCAAACTGCCAGTGGGAAAGTTTGAGGGAGTGGAAGAGGCCCTGGCGCGCATAGGCGGCCATACCTATATGATGGATGCGGCGCGAAAATTCACCGCACAGGCAGTGGATAGGGGCGAGAAACCGTCGGTTATCTCGGCTATTGTCAAATACCATTGCACCGAGCGCGGACGCATTGTGATCAACGATGCGATGGATGTGCATGGCGGCAAGGGCATCTGCATGGGTCCGAACAATTATCTCGCGCGTTCCTACCAGCAAATGCCCATCGGCATTACGGTGGAAGGCGCGAATATCCTGACGCGGAGCATGATTATTTTCGGTCAGGGGGCGATTCGCGCCCATCCTTATGTACTCAGGGAAATTCAGGCTGCGCACGATACGGACCCGGAACGCGCGGTGCAGAATTTTGATGCGGCGCTAATCGGTCACATAACATTCAGCATGAGCAATGCTGCACGCGCTCTGGTATTCGGACTAAGCGGCGGCTACGGCATTCCGGCTCCGACCGATGAACCGACACGTCATTACTATCAACAACTGACGCGGTATTCTTCCGCGTTTGCGCTGGCTGCGGACGTATCCATGCTGGTGCTGGGCGGCAGCCTCAAGCGCCAGGAAAAGCTATCTGCGCGCCTGGGGGACGTGTTAAGTCAACTGTATTTGTGCTCGGCCACGCTGAAACGTTTTGAAGACGAGGGGCGTCAGGCCGAAGATTTGCCGCTGCTGCACTGGTCTATGCAGGATGCGCTGTATAGAACTCAGACTGCGCTGGACGGTGTGCTGCAAAATTTTCCCAGCCGATTTGCGGCATGGGTGTTGCGCGGATTGATTTTTCCGGTTGGCAAGTGTCTGGCACCTCCATCTGATCAGCTCGGGCATCAGGTTTCGTCATTGTTGGTTCAACCCGGTCCCGCGCGGGACCGCCTGACGTCAGGTATGTATTTGCCGACCGACGAAAAGGATGCCGTGGGCGCGCTGGAAGCCGCATTGGCAAGCACGCTCAAGTGCGAGCCGTTGCAAGTCAAAGTTGAAGCGGCGCGCAAAGCGGGAAAGCTGCATTCGATGGACGAATTGGGCCGTATTGCGGAAGCGCGAGGCCAGAGCGTTATCAGCGCCAACGATGCCGAATTGCTGGAGCGTGATTATGCGCTGCGCCGTAAGGTCATCATGGTGGACGATTTTGCACCGGAAGAGTTGAGGAGTGCGGGTGGCCTGCAAAATTAAAAGGTTACCCCGGCTTTTGAATCCAGAACTGGTACATTCCAATGAAAGTATCCGGATTTTCATTTTCATAAATCTGCCACCGGGCCAGGTCGCAGGCGGCGGGATCTTCCGGAAAACGCAGCTTGTATGATTGAAGTACCTCGTACTCAATTTCAAAGCCGAGAAAAGCCAGATGATGGTCGCGCAGAAATGTGTCGATAGCGGGCAGGGTCAGACGATGTTCCTGAACGTGAAAAAGTAAATCTCGGCACGTGCTGGTGCTGAAAAAGTCGGCTGTCTGTAATGTGGTCCCCAACTCCGCGCTATCGTCCAAATCAATCAAATCCTGACGACATTGCCGAATTCCGTCGACTGTTGATTCATATCCCCGTTCGGAAATAATTTTACGTGCCTTCACGATATTTCGCCGTGCTATTTCGCTATAAAATCCCAGCATCATGAACCCGCCGGGGCGCAGTAAAGGCAATAGCTCACGCCAGCCGGCCCAAGGATCTGCGAGATGATGCAGTACGCCGGCAGATTCAATAATGTCGAAACTTCGGTCAAGATTTCCCAGTTTTAGCAGATCTGCCTGCGCATATTCTATCGTGGTCAATCCCAGTTCTATCGTCTTGCGCCTGGCATACGCAAGACTGCTTAAACTCAGATCAACGGCGAGTATTTTGGCCTCCTGAAACAGTTGTGCCAATTGAATTGAGTGTTGGCCGGTGCCGCAACCGGCAATCAGAATATCTATTGGGTTGTGTTTGATGCCGCGCTCGAATGAAACCAGGGGAAACCGCTGGCGCAAATAGCCCGGAACATTTTTGGCATTTCCTGCAGGCGCCGCTTTGATCCAGCGCGGGTAAGGGTTTTCTTCGTACTGGTTTTGAACTTGCAGTGATACATCATCCTCAATCCTGTAAAGACAGGGGATGGAGGTACGCAATTGCAGTTCTTCTCGCGGCTCGATCAGTTGCTGTACCAGCAAAGCGGCGACTGCTTCGGGCCACTGTTTCTCCTGAAGCTTCGGGGAAAATGCAAGGGAGCCAAGCGGAAAGTACGCTGCGATCGCAATCGGCCACAAAGCGGGGACGGCAGTGTCGGAATTGAGGGCGGAAAACAACTTATCCTGCAGTTCGTGCACTTGCCGAATTTCAGCAGCGGTCTGAAAAAACACATATTCATTGATGAAGCATTGTCTCGCCAAGGCACTGTAAAAACTTAAGCCGGGTTCAATTTTATTCTCGGAAGCGTTCGTTCCGATGGCGCTGTCGAGCATGATACGCCGCGCCATTGTCAGAAAGTGTTCCACGCCGATATCGCCATTGGGTGCCGCACTGAGTAGGGCGAGCAACAGAGGATCAGCCGAGATTGCAGCGAGACCGTTTGAACCAAATAGTTCCTGCGCCGATAAATGCCGGGGCCAGGCACGGGCTGCCCGTGAAATACATGCCAGAATTTCCGGATTTAGCCGGATAAGATTGATGCTGGCCCGAGCCAGTTCTCCGGGTCTGCTCCATGGCTCGGACAAGGCGCGAACCATGAGTGCACGAATTTCGCTGTCGTCGTGTGTGAATTGCATGCGTTTGATGCAGGCCACGAAGATACTTTTTGCTTCGGCTGATTCATGGTGGCGCAACGACAGTTTGATGATATCCAAGGCCTGATCGGGCTTGCCTTGAGTACAGAGTAGCAATGCAAGATTGTTCAAAGTTCCGGTAAGGTCCGGCTGATATTGAAGTGCCCGTTGGCAACTGGCCACGGCATCGTCCAAACGTCCCGAATCCTTGAGGACGATACTCAAATTGTGATGAGCCAGGGCATAGTCGGGTCTGAACTGTAACGCACGGCGGTAGAGGGATTCCGCTTCGTCAGCCCGGCCCAGTTCCTGCAGCGTATTGCCCAAAGCATTCAAGATTTCAGCATCTTCCGGACTGAGCCTTGTCGCATTTTTGAAACTGGCCGCGGCCTCGTCCAGCAAGCCTGAATCCTGCAGGGCAATACCGAGGTTATAGTGTGCATCAGGGTTGTCCGGTGAAAGTTCGGCTGCCTTTCTCATGGGCAGCAGCGCATCCGCTTTGCGGCCTAATTGTTGTAACGCCATTCCCCATGCATTCCAGCCAACTCCGTGATTGGGGAAGCGTTCTGTCAACGCTTGGGCGACCGCTGCGGCTTCAGTGTATTGTCCCCCGTTGAACAGCGCCATCAGCTTATTCATTTCCTGGGGACCGGGTTTGCCCGGCGAAAGAGGGGGAAATTTTTGTGGGGTAAATACTGAAGTCATGGGCTGGATTTCTATAGCGATGGAAACTAGCGTTTGATTTTTGCCAGAAACACTGTCACTTCTTCACGGTCATGATACAGTTGCTTGGCTTCCAGCCGGTATCGTACCCCTTTTGCATCCAGTGTCGCCCTGATACAGTCGAGCGCATTGGCCAACGCTTCGACGCGTTTCTTCATCGGAAGCTTGAGGTTGAAAATGGCCCGGGTGGTTGCTCCCGACCCAACCCAGCCCGCCATCAGTGCGGCCACTTTGGCGGGTTGTTCCACCATATCGCATACCAGCCAATCTACCGCCTGCTTTGGGCGATATCGAAAACCATCCTGACGCAGATGTTTGATGGACGGGTGGTCAGCTGCCACCCCTTTTAAAGGGCCGTTGTCCACGGCGATCACTTTTAATCCGCGTTGCACCAGTTGCCAGGTCCAGCCACCGGGAGCAGCGCCCAAATCAACTGCATGCATTCCTTGTGTAAGCCATTTTTTTTGTTCTTCTCGGGTCAGGAAGATTTCAAATGCTTCTGCCAATTTGAGGTAAGAGCGGCTGGGCGCATCGTGGGGAATTTTTAAACGATGTATGCCCATGTGCGTGTTGGCACTGTTGCTCGGTTCGGAAGTGCCGATGATCGCGCGGTTATTTCCCGGGAAGAAAAGGTGCAGGCGCGGCAGGCTGGCATCATCAGCCAAGCGTCCTTCGGCACGTAATTTTTCCTCCAGTAGGGGCTGGAAACGGCGAGTAAAACCTGACAGTGTCTTGCCCTCGTTGGTGTCGGGTGTTTCCAGCCAAAGCGCGCCAAACTGTTGCGGTTCGCCGGGTAAAGCTGCCAGCAGCGGCGTAAGACGGTCGCGTTCCGGCAACTCGCGCACTTCGCCATGCAGCCGGATGAGCTGGCGGGCAAAGGTGAGTTGCGCGTAGGCCAGACGGGGTTTGCCTTGCAGGATGGCAAATCCGCTGTCGGGAACCGCTTCAATTTGCCTGGCCTGGGATTCCTGTACGCAATCGCGCTCGAAGCCGGGACGGCAATACAGCAGCCAGTTTGAGAGAGGAGAATTATTCATTGCGCGCAATGCTAGCACGGATGCTGTTGTGCAAGTTGGCAATCCGAACAGGTAAAAATGCTAGAATCCACAGCTAGATATTTGGCAGGGTATTATGACGAAACGCTACGATTTGATTGTGTTCGATTGGGATGGAACCGTGATGGATTCGACAGCGATTATCGCAGGTTCGATTCAGGCGGCTTGCCGCGATTTGAATCTGCCTGTGCCCAGCGATGAAGCGGCGCGCCATGTCATCGGGATGGGATTGGGGCAGGCATTGCGGCACGCGGTGCCGGATGCGCCTGAGTCCATGCACGAGGCGCTGATCGCGCGTTACAAGCATCATTTTCTGTCACAGGATGCCGCTATTCCTTTGTTTGATGAGGCGAGGGAAACTATCGCGGAGTTGCACGCTGCGGGGTATTGGCTTGCCGTGGCAACAGGCAAAAGCCGCGTCGGTCTCGATCGCGCGCTGCACTCCTCTTCAATGTCAGAATTTTTTCACGCCAGCCGAACCGCAGACCAGACCTTCTCCAAGCCTCATCCGGCAATGTTGCTGGAACTGATGACAGAATTGGGACTGGAGCCGGATCGGGTGCTAATGGTTGGTGATACTACACACGACTTGCAAATGGCGCTTAATGCCGGCGTGGATGCGGTCGGCATGACGCATGGGGCGCATCCGGAGGAACAATTACGGACTTTGCAGCCGTTGGCATTGCTGGGAGATTTTGCGGGGTTGCGCAAGTGGTTGAGAGAATTCGCCTGATATACTGGGCGGAACGTGGAGGGGCGTATGCCATACGCCCCTGCGAATACGGGTTTAAGGAATTTTATGTCTGAGCAAAACAACAACTGGGAACGTGGCGTGCTGGAGAAGCTTGCCATGTCGGCTATTCAGGAACAACGCAGAGCGCGGCATTGGGGAATATTCTTCAAGACGCTGACGTTTGCCTATCTGTTTATCTTGCTGGCCCTGTTCATGGGGTGGATGGGGGCAAGCAAGGCGGAAAAGGCGCTGAGCGGGAAACATACCGCACTGGTCGAGTTAAACGGGGTGATTGCGGCGGACTCGGCGGCCAGTGCCGACAATGTAATTGAGGGCTTGCAGGAAGCGTTCAAAGATAAGCACACGCAGGGAGTGGTCCTGCGTATCAACAGCCCCGGCGGGAGCCCGGTTCAGTCGGGGTACATCAGCGATGAAATCCGCCGCCTGCGCGGCAAGTATCCCAATATTCCGTTGTATGTGGTGGTGGAGGATATATGCGCTTCCGGCGGATATTATGTTGCTGCGGCAGCTGACAAGATTTTTGTGAACAAGGCCAGTATTGTCGGTTCGATCGGCGTATTGATGGACGGCTTCGGTTTCACCGGAACACTGGAAAAATTGGGAGTGGAGCGGCGTCTGCTGACCGCCGGCGAGAACAAGGGTTTTCTCGACCCATTCTCTCCTATGGCGCCGAAGCAGAAAGAATTCGCCCTTTCCATGCTTTCCGAAATACACCAGCAGTTTATCAACGCGGTGAAGCAGGGGCGCGGCAAGCGTCTGAAGGTAACACCGGATACTTTTAGCGGCTTGTTCTGGACCGGCCAAAAAAGTATAGAGATGGGACTGGCCGACGAAATGGGGAGTGTGGAAAGTGTGGCCCGCGATGTAATCAAGGCAGAGGATGTGGTGGATTTTACTACCCGCGAGGGGATAGCCGACCGGCTTGCCAAGAAATTCGGTGCCGGGGTGGTAAGTGCGTTTCCGGGTTTCTCCTCGCATTTCAACGGAGTGAGTCTGCGTTGATGAAGCGGCTTTGCATGGACTGCCTGCTCTCCAGGATAAACGCACGGGTGTATTTTAGCGGACGGAATGAACCCGAGTTCGACATTTAAATTTGTCCTGCTGGCCACGCTGGCAATCAAATTCACCCTTGCATGGATACTGCCCATGTCCGGCGATGAAGCCTACTTCATCGTATGGGCACAGCATCCCGATTTCGGCTTCTATGATCACCCGCCTATGGTGGGCTGGCTGCTTCAAATGTTGCTATCTGTTGGCCATTCTGAAGTTGTTTTGCGCTTGCCCGCGATATTGCTTTCCTCGCTGATCGGGCTGGGAATCTACCGGATACTCAAACCTTATGACGAAATCAGGGCCGCGCTGGTGGCGATCCTGTTTCTGGTTTCCCCGCTTAACATTTTGAATGTACTGATCACCACGGATACGCCGCTTATCCTGTTTGTCTTTCTCTCTTCCGCAGCCTTGGTTGCAGCACTGAAAAATAACCGGCTGTTATGGTACGCCCTGTCCGGCGCATTGTTGGGCATGGCGTTTTTATCGAAATATTTCGCCGTGTTGCTCATCCCGGGCTACGTGGCTTATTTTATTTTATCCGGCAAGAGTAAACAAAAAACAGCGGGTTTCATTTTGCTGTTGCTTGCAGCATTGCCCTTCGCACTGCTCAATTTTTACTGGAACTATACCCATTGCTGGGACAACATCCTGTTCAATTTATACAACCGCAACGAGGGCGAGGAATATTCTGCCGGGACGGTTGCCATATTTTTGGGGACGCAAATTTATTTGATGACTCCCCCTGTGATCTATTATTTATTCAAACACCGCGCGCGATTCGGGCAGGAAATAATGCTCGGTCAAAACAAGTTGTTTGCCTGCTTGTTTCTGCTGCCCATGGCGGTTTTTGCATTGCTGTCCCTGAAAAAAACCATAGGACTGCATTGGGTGTTGGCTTTCTATCCTTTCTTGTATTTGTTGATGCCCCGGTTTTTATCACGCGAAGAATTGTCCAAGACCCTTAAATTCATGGCTTGGCTCAGCGCCGCGCATCTTGCGGCCATCGCGGTTATTGCGGTGATGCCCATGGAAACTTGGAAGCAGAACAAGCTGTACGATGGCATCGTATTTATGTTCAAAAATGACGAAATTGCCGAAAAGGTGCGGCCTTATGAGCAGCGGGGATTTGTGCCGGCTTCCGACGGCTATACCTCGGCAGCGATTATTTCTTACCACTACGGCAAGAATTTTGCAGTTTTCGGAGAGGGCTCGCATTATGCACGTCAGGATGACATCATCACTGATTTCAGGAAAATCAACGGGCGCGACATCCTGATCGTCAGAAAATCCCCTCCCGATCTTGCGCAATACACACCCTACTTCAGGCGGTTGGAGGTCAAAACTTTCGAGTTGCGCGGCGTCACATTTTATTTCGTGTTAGGTTACGGTTTCGATTACGACACTTACAGGGAATTTGTGCTCAAAACGATCAAAAGCAAGTATTACAATATTCCGGCATTTCTTCCCCATGCGCCTTGTTATTTTTGTGAAAAATATTTTCCGGAGGAAGGAAGCTAAATGGCTACTTTAATCACCCCGATCTCGGGTTGGGGACGCTATCCGGTTCAAACCTGCGAACTGGAACGTCCCGAACGCTATGCCGACTTGCGCTCTCATGCGCATGGCGTGATTGCGCGCGGCCAAGGGCGCAGCTACGGCGATGCCTCGCTGAATGAGAATGGACGGGTGTTGCTGACGGAGCGTGTCAATCGGCTGCTTGATTTTAATGAGGAGCAGGGCATTCTGCGCGCGGAAGCCGGGGCAACACTGGCAGAAATTTTGCAAGTGATCGTTCCCAGGGGCTGGTTTCTGCCGGTGACACCGGGGACGAAATTTGTTTCCTTGGGCGGTTGCGTTGCTGCCGACGTGCACGGAAAAAATCATCACCAAGACGGGTCTTTCGGCGAACATATCGTTTCCATCCAACTGGTACAGGCCGATGGCAATCTGCTGACCTGCTCGAAGGATGAGAATCCGGAAATATTCTGGGCCACGGTTGGAGGTATGGGTTTGACCGGGATGGTCGGTGAAGTGACCCTCAAGCTGATTCCTATAGCAACGCCTTACATAAAGGTACGCCATCACAGCGCGGAAAATCTCGAACAACTTTTCCGGTCACTGCAAAACCCCGAATGCGATGACCGATATACTGTTGCCTGGATAGATAGCATGGCAACGGGACGCCAATTGGGCCGTGGTGTTGCCATGTGCGGACATCATGCATCAAGCGCTGAACTTCCGGTGGATTTCAATCATGCTTCCCTAGTGAAAGCGGGGCGTGCAATCCCGTTTGATTTTCCGGGTTGGGTACTTAATCCGCTGAGCATCGCTGCTTTCAACGCCCTGTATTACGCTCGCGAAGGCGCGAAACAACAGCCTTTCATCAGTGCTTACGATGACTTTTTTTATCCTTTGGATGCTATAGGCAACTGGAATCGTTTGTATGGCAAGCGCGGATTTGTGCAGTACCAGTGCGTTATTCCGGAAGCGACCGCTCCTGAGGGGATTCGTTCCCTTTTGCAGGAATTGTCAGGCAGCAGACGACCATCCTTTCTTGCGGTTCTGAAACGCTTCGGCGCTCAGGGCAGGGGGATGCTCTCCTTCCCGATGGCGGGGTATACCCTGGCGCTGGATTTGCCGATTCGGGACGAAGGCTTGTTTGCGATGTTGAATAAACTGGATCAAATTGTTTTGCGGCATGGGGGACGAGTCTATTTGGCTAAGGATGCGCGACTTTCAGCGGAGTTATTTTGCAGCATGTATCCGCGATACTCCGAATGGCTCGACATCAAGCGTGCGGTTGATCCGCAGAACAGCTTCTGCTCGAGCCTGGCGCGTCGTTTGCGAATTTGCTAGCCAAGTTCAAGAAAATTCCGAGATTGATTGATCCTTAAAACCTCTTTAATTATCCACGAAAAACACGAAAGTCACGGAATAAGTCAAAGCGTTTCTTCCGCATCGTAACTCACCCAATGGGTATGGCGGTTAATTGGGACATGCATTTGAATTTGTTCATGTCTTTTCGTGCATTTCGCGGACATCCGGGTTTTTTAGAGTGATGTCTGTCAGAAGTCAGTATTCTGGCGATTTCTGGTGGTTGCATCTTGATGAGCTTTAAGCTACTGTTTGCGTATTCAAAGAATTGCAACATCGGATTATTAGACTTGAGGGAGTGCTAATAAATATATATAGCGTCATATTACGTGACCCGCCATTTAGTTGTACTGTACCTGTCAATCTGTTGCCGGGGCGCAATTTAGAGCCCGAGCCGTGCCCGGTTTGTGAAATTGCAGTCTCCCCTTATGGAGAACATCATGAAACTTCAAAAAATTATAGCTGTGTGCGTGGTTGGGCTTTTGTTGTCCGGCATTGTGTTTGCAGAGCCGGTCGCCATGGTGACCGATGTGGGTGGAACCGTATCGACCCTGGAAAACGGGAAAGTCAAAAAAGTTGAGCTACTTTCCTATCTTGAGCCTAACATGGTGCTTCAGCTGGATTCAAAATCATTTTTGTCAGTCACCTTCTTGTCCAAGCCAGTGGAATACCGTTTTTCAGGTCCCGCCAGATTGACGGTGGAACAAGACAAAATTTCAACGGGGGATGGGAAGGCCGAGGCGCATACAATTTCTTTGCAGAAAACTACTGCAGCCAAGAGATTCACAGTGGCCCAGCGCGAAAGTGTGACCCAGGCTGCATTCGAAATGCGCTCGATCAAGCGTCCGGGATTGCGCTTGACGGACCCGGTCGACACCAGTCTGATAGATGGGAATGCGCTTGCCTTTAGTTGGGATGGCCCCCATTCGGGGGGCGGTTATCAATTAAGTCTTTATGAAAACCACACTCAGCTTCTGTACCAGACAAGTGTGACTTCCAATTCATGGACGCCAACGCCGGGATTATTAAAGGCGGGCAATTCCTATGAGTGGGAAGTAAAGTCGGCATTGGAAAACGGTGAGGTACTGACTGCACGGGGTAATTTCAGTGTGGCTGACGAAGATACTGCCAAGAGCGTTCAGGAACAAAGTCCCCAAGTCGGGAATTCATTTTCTGACCGGGTGCTGTATGCCGTATATCTGGAAGAAAATGGCTTTAAATATGATGCAAGGCGACTTTGGAAAGAATTGGCGAAAGAGCGTCCGGATGACGTTGTAGCCAGAGATCATTCGATACGCTGAATGACAAGAATGGGCAATAGAGTCAATCAGGCTACGGGACGTGTTGAATGGCTAGTCCGGGCGTTCGTGTATAGCTTGAATAACTTGACGGTTCTGAAACTGATTCCGATACGGGAGGAGTTATTAAACCAACTGGAGTCCGCCGGAGTACGCTCTCTCGGGCTGGTTGGCGCAATCGGCATTCTTGCAGGAGCCGTCATTATTGATGAATCAGTCCGAATGGTGGGGGCGGCCGGGGAGGTTCCGGTGAAGTTACTAAGCTGGACCTTGTTTGGTGAAGCGGGAGCGCTGGCAGTCGGCTTTTTGATCGCAGCCAAAGTTGCCCCTACCATGGGGGCAAGTTTGGCATTGATGCGTTTTCGCGGCGAATTGAACCATCTGTCCGCGATCAATATTTCCGTGGCAGACTATCTGGTGGTTCCGCGCGTAGTCGCTTTGATTCTCGTGAGTGCGCTGCTGGCGGTATATTTTATGGCAAGCGCCCTGATAGGCGGGATGCTGATAGCATCCTTTATAAGAGACTTTTCTTTCGTGAATCAATTGGGAAGATTCTTTGAGGTGGTCAACCCGGTAAGCATACTCATTGCTGTTATCAAGTGCAGTATATTTGGCGGGGTAGTGGCATTAGTGTCGTGTTATCAGGGGCTGGCTGTTGAGCGCGATGCCAATCAGCTTTCTGAAGCCGGAAGTGAAGCATTGACACGCAGTTTAATGGCGCTGGGCGGAGTAGAAGTTGGGACAATGCTGATTTCCGGATTCATTGGATAGTTGGCCGGCTTGGTGGTCATCGATCCGGAAACGCCCTATTAAATTGTCCGGATAATTTTATAACCAACTTAACGACAAAGGGAGCTTGCAAGTGAAGACAATATTTTCTGCATTATCTTGGCGGCGTCATATGGCCGTAGCTATGATAGCTTTGCTGCTACTCCCATTTGTTTCACAAGCCGACACACCCGTTGTGCAGGGCAAAACCGAATCGGCCACTGCTGAGCCAACCGGAGACGATGCCGTCCAACCCAAATTTATTTGGGGGATTCTGATCAAGTTCGCCGCAACCAAGGCATTCGAAACTTTTGGCGAGTGGACAGTCAATAAACTGTTCAAGGGGATGGCGCAGCCGTTAACGCTTCCACGCGGGGCCGCCGTCTCGCAGCCGGGGGCGGCAGTATTTGCTCCCACTCCGAAAGACGCAACCCCGATTTTGCCCAACATTACCGACACAGCACCTTCTGCCCCGCTGGTCGTGGAAAACGGAAAAGAGAGTTATCAGGGGGCATTGCTTGCGCTGTTGGTATTGCAGCCCGGCGGAAGAACGCTAAAAGTACGCCCTATCAGCGAGGGATTTAAGTCGGGTGAAAAATTTCGCATTCGTATCGGTACTACTTTTGACGGGGATCTAACGCTCGACAATATTGATCCCCAGGGACAGCGTAGCCGGCTTTATCCGGAAAATGCAGAACAAATAGTTAAAATTAAAGGCGGGGCACCGGTGATTTTACCGCTCGAAAAGGATGGCTTTTTCGAGTTTGACGATGTGGCAGGAGAAGAAAAGCTGGTGATCAGTCTGCGTGATCCGCGTGCGGTGGGTGAGGCTGCGGCACCGGGCTTGGCCCATCGCCACGAGACTGAGCAGGGTACCGGGTTGTTGCAGGATATTTCTGCGGGCAAGTTTCCCTCCATTGCAGAATCAATCGCACTCCAGCATCGGCAGTAATCATCCCCGGATGGGGGAAGGAAAATCATCATGAAAAAAATTCTGGTCTGTTTGATAAGTATTTTCTGCCTGTGCGCCGGTACGGCTGCTCAGGCAGAAACCCACGCTCTCATTATGACTATCGGAGAATACCAGGGCGGGATTCCAAAGTTAAAAGGTGTTAAATACGACATGGAAAGTGCCCGCTCGATAGCGCGCTTGCTGGGCGTTAAAGATGAAAATATTTTGCAGTTTCATGATGAACAATTGACTCTGGAAGGCATGCAAGGTGCTTTCGACGAACTGGATCGCCGGGTGCAGCCGGGAGATAAGGTTTTTATTTATTATTCGGGCCATGGGGGCCGCCAGCGTGTGCATGACCCTGAAGAACGTTGTGCCGAATCGTTAGTCACGGTGAACGGCTACGGCATGATTGATACCGAGATGGAAACGCGACTGAAAAAACTATCCGGGCGTGCCCAGAAAATTATTGCCATGCTGGATGCGTGTCATTCCGGCGGCGTGACTACGCGTGGAATTACCAAAAGTGAAATGTTTGCGCCCAAGTACTGGAGTAAAGGAGGCGAGGGAAATGATTCGTGCCAGAAACCGGTGAATGTGGTGACGCGCGGGATTAGACTGGCCAAACAAAAAGCCGGAAGCGGGGGCGATAATTTTGTGTATATCTCTGCTTCGAGAGACAATGAAATATCGCTGGATCAGCAAGGCAAGGGCGGAATGGCCACCCAGGCATGGCTACAATGCATGTCAGGCGATGCGGCTGACGCCGACAAAAGCGGCGGGTTGACTGTCGAGGAAATTCAGGCCTGCGCACAGGAAAAAATAGATGCCACCATGAAGGGCGCACAGGGATACCTGCCCCAACATATAGGAGTGATAGGAAATTCTCAATATGTAATGACGCTGGCGGCGAAAGATCCGGATATGCCGCCGGAATCAGCCCCGACCAAACCGTCTCCGCAGCCGATCTCACTACCGGCTATGCCACCGGCAGATATTGTCCCGGATCATGCAACTCAAGAGCATGCAGCCCAAGTGGCGCCTGTCCAGATTCACGCCGCCCAATCTAACTCGCAAGAATCGGCGGCTCCTGCCACGTTGACGGATATTTATAACGGGAGAGATGATCTTAGGACTATCGTTATCACGCCGGCCCAAAACAAGCTGAAAATCGGCAATGACAAATTCAGTTTCAGCGTCCGTACAAGTAATCCAGGGTATTTGTATTTGTTGATGGTCGGTTCCGACGGCAAAACTTTTGATCTGCTTTTTCCCAATAAACTGGATGGGGATAACTATATAAAGGCAGGGCAAACCCTGCAATTTCCCCGTCCCGGCTGGGAGGTTGTGTCTCAAGGGCCGGCAGGAAAGGATCATATTCTGGCCATTGTCGCTGATGCTCCCCGGGAACTTTCAAAACTGCCCATGACGAATGCAGGGCCATTTTCCGTGGTAAATGTAACGCAAGAAGGCAAGCGCGGCATTCAACTGGTTACGTCCGCATCATCGCCCGAATCGCAAAAAGAATGCAATAGCACACGTACACGCAACCTTGCCGTGGCACAAGTTTGCTCGGATGCCTATGGCGCTGCGATGGCAGTAGTGGAAGAGGCGGAATAGAAAACCATAGGCCCCGGCACCATGAAAAAATTACTAAACGCCATTGCTGTTACGCTTATGGCGCTATGCTTTGTCGCACCGTCGTTGGGCGCGGACAAAGACCGCAATTTGCTTGTCAGCCAAGTGAATAATCAGGTTAAAGTCAAACGTGTTGCTCTGGTGATCGGCAATGGTTCCTATACCACCAATTTGTTGTTAAACCCTGTTAACGATGCGCAAGACGTCGCTGAAAAATTGCGCATGATGGATTTTGATGTTGTAGAGCGTGAAAATCTTCAGGTCAAACAAATTGAGGGCACGCTGAACGAATTTCGCAAAAAACTTGAGCCGGGAGGAATTGCGTTAGTGTTCTATTCCGGACACGGTATTCAGTATAACGGGGAGAATTATTTCCCGGCGGTTGATGCCGAAATTGCTTCTGAAAATGATGTTTCAACCCAAAGTATTTCGATGCGGAAACTCATGGAATTGCTTGGGGGGGGCAAGAGCCGCTTTAACCTTATTTTCCTTGAGGCGAGTCACGATAATTTTTTCACGGAAGGATTTCGTTCCCCGGCCGGGAAAGGCTTGGCACCCATCAAAGTGCCTTCCGGAACACTTATATCTTATGCCGCTCTTCCCGGGAGAGCGGAGGCGTTTGGCAACGGACGCAATGGGCTTTATACCGGCAAGCTTATCGATCATATGGGTAGCGGCATAATGGTCGACGTGGCGGTCAAGCAAGTCGCGGAAGAAGTAAAAACCTCCACGCATGGACAGCAGGTGCCCTGGGTTGCAGGGGAAGCCGGAAATTTGTGTTTTGCCGGTTGCGGTCAGGATATGCAAAACTTGCCAGTGCAACCCGTGAGTTCAGCAGCACTTGAGATAGTTCCGGTGCAAATTGGCAGCAGTCAACCTGTGGTCAGTCAGGTGCCGGTGGAAACAGGTTCTGCGGATCAGCCGCTCGCTGAATTGAAAGCAGCCTTTGAGCATGCACTAACTTATAAGGGGCCGCCCTCGCTTCAGGTGGCGTTATGGGAGCGATTTTTAGCCGATTACGGCCGGATCGATTTGCACAACGACGAATATACCCAACTCAAGATTCAGGCGCAAAGCAAAAAACTGGATGCCGAAAAACGCATGAGTGTTTCAGGGGCGCCCGTACAGCCGGTTGTTGCAGCAATGACTCCCGCACAGAATGAGAATGTTTTTCGCGACTGTCCGGATTGCCCTGAAATGATAAAAATATCGGCGGGAAGTTTTGACATGGGCTCCTCAAATTCGGAACATGATGCGCAAAATAACGAATTCCCCCGCCACAAAGTCAGTATCGGTTCTTTTGCGATCGGCAAGTACGAAGTTACGGTGGGGCAATTTGCCGCATTTGTCAGGGAAAGCGGCTACGATGCGGGTGCGAATTGCAATCTTTATTATATAAGTGGTCGTGCCGACGGAAGTTGGCGCGACCCCGGGTTTCATCAGGATGCAAAGCAGCCGGCTGTTTGTCTTAACTGGAATGATGCCCAAGCCTACGCTCAGTGGCTGTCTAACAAAACAGGCAAAAAATACCGCCTGCCCAGTGAGTCGGAATGGGAATATGCTGCCCGCGCCGGGGGGGCTGCAGCGCGCAGTTGGGGGGACGATGTCGGGCGCAGCAAGGCGAACTGTGTGGGCTGCGGAAGCCGATGGGAGAATAAGCAAACTTCACCGGTGGGCAGCTTTGCTCCCAATGCTTTTGGCGTGTATGACATGCTGGGCAATGCGATGGAGTGGTCAGAGGACTGTTTACATGACAGCTATAATGGTGCGCCCAATACCGAGACTCCCTGGGTGACAAGCGATTGCGGCAGGCGAGTGCTGCGGGGAGGGTCGTGGATACACAGTGCGCGACTCGCCCGTTCGGCTGCCCGCTATTGGAGCGACCCCGCATTCCGCAGTTATTTCACCGGCTTCAGGCTGGTCAGTGTGACTCAATAAAGTGAGTGCACGGGAATTGAGTACACCTGAAATCAAGGCGCAAGATACGGCCCCGGGCAATAAATCACTGCGTGTTTGGCTGGGGGGCTTTGTATTTACACTGGTGGTATGTCTCGGACTGTATTTCAGCCATGGCTTGCAACGGCTGGATAATATTTTCTTTGACCTTCAAGCGTCCGTTCTTCGCGCCGGGTATCCGCGTGAAGTAAACAAAGAAGTGGTGGTTATCGGTATTGATGAAGCCAGTACCCGCGCCTTTGAAGAGCCGCTTATTCTGTGGCATCAACATATCGCGGATTTTTTGCATGCAGCTTTGGATGCCGAAGTATCTGCCATTGCTTTTGATGTGGTTTTGCCGGACAGGTCGATGAATCGTTTTCTTCCGGGGCAGGATGAAATTCTGATGGGGGCATTACTCAAAGCACGGAGAACGGTGCCATTGGAAATCTCAACTTCATTTGATGAAGTCGGGGCTCCCCGCCCGATTTATCCCGCATTTGTGGCTGCAGCGGGAGTGGGGGGGATAGGCATGGCAATTTTCCCCCGGGATATGGATCAGGTCATTCGCCGCTTTGACGAACACGTCGCCACGGACGGCTCAGAAATACCCACGCTTGCCGGAAACTTGGCCAGATTGCTCGGGGCTACGCCCGAAGCCGGATATATTGATTATTCGATAGGCGGAAAATTTTCCTATTTGCCATTGCAGGATGTAATAAAAATGGATCAGGCGGGGGACATCGCAGCCCTGAAAAAGGCCATGAAAGACAAGGTGGTGATTCTGGGTGCCATCATTGCCGGTCTGGATCGTGTTGCCCAACCCGTTTCGCTTGCCGCATGGGAAGACGACAAACTCGGAGCCGGGGTGCTGATTCAGGCTCAGGCTTTAAGAACGATATTGAACGGTAGTTTTCTAACGCCCGTTTCGTCCCGGGTAATGGTGGCGCTGATATTGATTGCCTCATTGTTCTGGTTTGTTCCGCTGCGTTCGATTTCGGCTACGGTGATTTTGATTGCTCTGATGGGCGGATTTTTTGGCGCGGCACTGTTTGTTCAAGTTAAAGGAAATATTTTTCCGCTTGCCGCGATCATGGTCAGCCTGATTTTTTCCATCGGCGGGAGGCAGGGAGTGGAAACCTATTTGCGCCTGTCGGAACGAAGACGACTCAAGCTTGCATTTTCAGGTTATGTGAGCCCGGCGGTCATGCGTGAAATTGTAGCGGGTTCCTTAACGCCTTCCACCCAGGGGGCGCGTGTCGAAGTATGTATATTATTCGCAGACATACGGGACTATACTACCCTGAGTGAGCATATGACGCCGGAGGATGTGATTTCCTTCCTGAATCGATATTATGAAGGAGTGGTCAAGGCCATTCACGATCATGGCGGATCAGTTACCACGTTCATGGGGGACGGTATAATGGCCGTATTCGGCGCGCCCAACTCGCTGGACAATCCCTGTGCTGCGGGGCTCGATGCGGCAAGGGCCATGCTCAAGTTTGTTGCTCATCTGAATGCTTTGCCTGATTCGGGCAATTCACCGCCGTTAAAAATCGGGATAGGCCTGCATGCGGGAATGGCGGTTGTGGGGCATGTGGGTTCTTCCGATCGGCATGATTATTCTGTCATCGGTGATGTTACCAACACGGCATCAAGAATTGAGGGATTGACAAAAGGGACCGAGTTTTCGATTATTTGTTCCAAAACTGTTTTTGAAGCGGTGGGATCCCCGCCTGAATTTCATTCGCTGGGGGAAAAGGCAGTCAAGGGGCGCAGTGCCATTGCAGTATATGGCGTGGATGCATCATAAAATTTGCCGGAGAAATTATATGAAAATGAACCGATTTCTTTATAGCTGTTTGTGTTGGGTATTGGCATTGGTTTTTTCGGGGCAAGCCGTTGCCGCAGATTCAGTTGCGCTGGTTTCTGATGTATCCGGAAGTGTCGGTGTCAGTTCAGGCGGTGGTAGCTCGCCGGTCAAAATGCTGGCCTCTATTCCCGTTGGAGCTAAAGTGGAACTTCGCGCGGGTTCCAAGTTGTCTTTGATTTATGTCGCAAAGGGCGACGAGTACACCATGTCGGGGCCCGGAAGTTACCAACTGGATGTGTCTTCCCCGCAAACGATAGCCGGGGCAGCTCCGGTCAAACAGGCATCGCTGGGCGGGGCATTGAACGGGAAAAGAATACGCTCCGAGAATGTATCCCAAGCGACAATAACCATGCGGGGATTCAAGAAGTCTCTGAGCAGCCTGGATCCGCTTACTCCCTCTGGCTCAGTAACGTTTGTCGATCCGCTGTCGCTGCAATGGGCTTCGCCGATGGCTGGGCTGACCTATAAAGTTCAAATCAAAGATGGCCAGGATAAAATTCTGCTCAGCAAAGAGGTGAAGGAGAATTCAGTCGTGCTTACGCAGGATATTCCGCTCGCCAGCGGGGGGAGCTTTATTTGGAGTATCTCGACGACGCTGCCTGATGGTTCGGCAGTTTCTTCCTCGGCCCCGCTCAATGTGGCTGCGGATGACATCAGGGTTCAATCAATCAAAATCAAGCCGGGGAAAAATGCAACGGTTCCGGAGCGGGTTGTCTATGGGCTTTGGCTGGAGGGTGAAAAACTTGATTTTGAGGCGCGTCAGGTATGGGGCGGTCTTGCAGCAGACTTCCCGGATGAGTTGAATTTTCGTGACCGGGCGATACCCAAGCCGTAATCCAACTTGAGTTGGTTGAATTAATGGGAATGCGATATGCCATTTGTCAACAGGGAGTTGACATGAATTTTTTATGACATAGGGATCATGTTGTTAATCGCTATGAATCCGTTATAATTCAGAATTACAGTGAAATAATGCTTTGTGCTGGATATGCGTTGGTTAGCAGCTTCGGCTATACCGGAAATGTTTTGGGGCCCTTTGCAAGGGCTTAATTGGTAATTTTGTAATGTCAGGGTATTCACAAAAATAAAGGGGTGGACGATGCTTAAGTTGTTTAATAGCAGGTGGCATGTTGCTGATTTTTCCGGGCTGGCGCGGTGCGTAACTGCATCAGCATCAATATTAGCTACTACAGTTTCTTATGCGCAAGTTTCGCCTCCCAATTCCGGCTCGTTGCTTCAAACCATTCCTGCATCCAAACCGGCAGAACAAAGTCAATCACTTGATCTGATCGAGCAGGGACTTAACAATACCAAGGCGATGACGGACGTCGAAGGCCTGAAGATTGACGTCAAGGAAATCAAGATTGCCGGTTTGACTGTGCTCCCTCCCTCCGAGTTGGCACCCGTAGTCAACAAATTCGTCGGCCCCGGCAAGAAGTTTCAGGATCTGCTGGATGCTGCCGGGGCGGTCAAACGCGAGCTGGCGCGCCGGGGTTATTTCCTCGCTGATGTGGTGGTTCCCAAGCAAAAGATCGAAAATGGTGTTGTGGAAATTCTGGTTGTTGAAGGACGAATCGGTACAACCAAGGTCGAATACGACGACAATGTAAAAATCAACCGCAATCTGATTAATTCGTATTTGTCTACGCTTTCACCCGGTAAGGTAATTACTGCACGCGATGTTGAACGCGCACTCTTCCTGATCAGCGATTTGAGCGGAGTCAATGCGCACTCGGCATTCGAGCCGGGTGATAAAGTGGGTACCGCAAATCTGGTCGTCAAGGTTTCCAAGGCGAGGGATGTCGATGCAAACATAGACGCTGACGCCAACGGGTCGCAATATACCGGTGTCTTTCGCGGGGGTGGCACGATCAACTGGAATAATCCTTTAAAGCAGGGCGACATGCTTTCAGTGAATTATTCCAGAACTCTCGACGCCGCTATCAAAGGGGCAAAAATTTTTGGCGGATCGGGGCTTGATACGGGGGATCAGGACTACGAAAGAGTTACCTATCTCACTCCGGTCGGCCAATTGGGTTCGAAATTAGGGGTGTCCTACTCGACACTGCACTACCAACTCGGTACCCCGCTGTGGACTCCGTCTCAGGCCAGTGGTAATGCCTACATAGGCTCCATTATGGCGGTGCAGCCCCTTATCCGCTCGCGTAACACCAACGTGATGGCCACGTATCAGTACGATAACCGCAACTTCCATGATGTGACGGTTGGTCTTCAAGAGGACAAGCAAGTAAAACTTTACTCATTATCCTTATCCGGGGATTTGCGTGACTCGTTGCTCGGAGGCGGGATCAACATCGGAAATGTTGTGGTGACCTCCGGATATCTTAATATCAATTCGCCCGACAGACTTCAGGCCGATTCTACCGGCGACAGAACGGAGGGGGGATATGGCAGAACGAACTTGTCCTACTCTCGTTTGCAGCAGCTGACCAAAACCACGGGTTTCTACTTTGCTTATACCGAGCAATGGGTAACCAAAAATATTGATGCCAGCGAGAAGATCAGTCTGGGCGGCCCCAATGGCGTACGTGCTTATCCGCAAGGTGAAGGGGCGGGCGACGAAGGCTATGTGGGGACACTTGAATGGAGATACGGACTGCCAAGAATCGATAAGCTGCCGGGAGACAGAACCTTCGTGTTGTTTTATGACTATGCCTGGTCCAAGAGCATAAAAGATCCCACCGTTAACGATGCCGCGAAAAATACCACCAGCCTGAGGGGCGCAGGTATTGGTCTGAACTGGGAAGTTCAACATGACTGGTCGTTGCGCACCACGGCAGCCTGGAGAATAACGGCAACTCCGACTTCCGAGACCGTGGATCCGCAGCCCAGGATTTACTTTCAGCTTAACAAAAAGATTTAAGTCACTTTAGATGGCGCATGGTGCGCATGGTCTGATCTGCAATAGTTTGAAACAGGGAAAATAAAAATGGCAAAGACAACTGGAATCTCAAAAACTAATCAGCGCAGCAGTGTTCGGTTTATTACCCGTTACCTGCCGCGCCGGCCAAAATTGCTGGCCGCGCTCATGGCTGCAATCGGCATCAGTTTTGGAGGATTTGCTTACGCCAATCCTACGGGAGCGCAAGTCGCGGCAGGGTCCGTGACGATAGCCAATCCCTCGGCCAATACATTGCTCGTCAATCAGAATTCCGCGCAGGCCATCGTCAATTGGCAGGGGTTCAGCATTGCTTCCGGCGAAACGACTATTTTCAACCAGCCTTCCAGTGCATCCGTCATTCTCAATCGCGTGGTGGGCAGCGATGCCAGCAGCATATACGGCAGCCTGCAAGCCAACGGTAAAGTTTTCCTGGTCAATCCCAACGGCGTGCTGTTCGCGCCCGGTGCGCAAGTGGATGTAGGCAGCCTCGTGGCTTCCACACTCAACATCACCGACCAGAATTTCCTTGGTGCCAACTATGCATTCAGCAACGGCGGCAATGCGGGTAGCGTTGTCAACCAGGGCACCATCAATGCAGAAGGCGGCTATGTTGCGCTGATCGCTCCCCAAGTCAGCAACAGCGGCACCATCAATGCAACCGGTGGCAGTGTTGGTCTGGCCGCCGGAAATACGGTTAACCTCGATTTTGATCAGGACGGTCTGTTGAGCTTCAAGGTCGATGTGCCTGCCGCAGCGGCACGTATAGACAACACCGGCAGCATTATTGCCGACGGCGGTCGTGTAGTCATGACGGCTGCAGCCAAAGATGCGTTGCTTTCCACCGTAATCAATAACGAAGGCGTGGTTCGCGCCCGTGGCATCAGCCAGGTCAACGGTGAAATTATTCTGGATGGCGGTAACAGCGGCGTGGTTTCCGTGTCGGGCACGCTGGATGCATCGGGTACAGGGGCAGGGCAAACAGGCGGAACGGTTAAAGTTCTGGGGCAGTATGTAGGTCTGTTCTCGGGTGCGAACGTTGATGTTTCAGGCGATGCCGGCGGCGGCACAGCGCTGATAGGCGGTAATTTCCATGGCGCGGGGAATGAACAAAATGCCTCGCAAACGATCGTTGCGCAGGGCGCAACAATTAATGCAGATGCCATCACCAGCGGCAACGGCGGTAATGTGGCGGTATGGTCGAACGATGCTACGTATGCATATGGCGCAATATCTGCCAAAGGTGGCGCTCAAGGAGGTAACGGCGGCTTTGTCGAAACCTCGGGTAGTTATCTGGATGTTGCGGGAATTCGCGTAAATACAACAGCAGCGAATGGTCTGACCGGGAACTGGCTGCTTGATCCGACCAACATTAATGTTGTTTTGACTGGTTCGGCGGATGCCTCAACGTTGACTACTGTTAGTGCATTTGCAAACGTTGGACCGACAGGGGGCAGTTCCAATCTTGACGTTGCACTGATCAATGGGGCAGCCAGCAACGTTACCCTGCAGGCAGCCAATGACATCAATATTAATACAGCAATTAACATAGCTGCCGCCGGGGTTGGAATTACCGCTCGGGCAGGCAACAACATTGCGTGGGGCGCAAATACCATCACCACTTCCGGCGGCGCGGTTAGTTTTACGGCGAATGATCCGGGTGGAACTGCAACAGGAACCGGCACAGTTACCGGCAGTGGCACGATTACCACCAGCGGAGCCGCCGGGGTTGCTGCGGGTAGCGTGACGGTCAATGCCGGGACAGGCACATTTACTTTGGGCGCGATCACTGCGGTTGGCGGCAACAACGGAGGAGGCACGGGTGGTGCCGGTGGCGCGGTCTTGCTGACTGCGAACAATGCGGGTACATCCAGCGTCGGTTCCATTCAAACAAGTTCTGGTAGTTCTACTACTAATGGCGGTTCGACACTCACAAGCGGCAACGTCACGATAGCCTCCGGCAGCGGAAACCTGAATGTTTCCAGTATCACCACGAGTGGATCATCAACCACTACCTTAGGCTACGGTGCAAACGCGGGGTCTATCAGTCTGACGTCTGGAGGCACGGTCAACCTGAACGGCAATCTCAATGCGTCTGGCGGCAATGGTAAGGGCGGATCTACTTATACTGGCGGTAATGGCGGTAATGTCAAGGTGACGGGCAATACCGTACTCGCAGTAAATACGACGATCAACACCTCAGGTGGTATAAATTCAACAGTACCTGGACTCCCTGGTACGAGCGGATCGGTGGAATTCACTGGCACGCTAATTGGAACAGGTTCCTATACAGAAACCCTTGGAATTACGGCGAGTACGGGCAACGTGAGCTTTGACGGAATTGTGGGCGGCACGGCTGGGAAAGAATTGGGCGCGATCACGATTACGAGCGCGAACAATGTTGGATCAGGTGCGACGGGCGCATCCCAATCCGGGAACATCACGGCGGCGAGCTTCACGCAGACAGCGGGCACGGGCAATACTTACCTGAACGCGGTAACAACGAATGCTGGTGTGATCAACCTTACAACTTCGGGAGCTATTACCACTGGAGCACTTGCCACTGGCGCTGGTGCCGCGGTAAGTCTGTCAGCAGGCACCAACCTCACGCTTAACGGTGCGGTCAATGCGGGAACAAGCACCATAGCACTCAAATTCGGACAACAAACCGGTGGTGGCGGTACGCTTGATCTCACGAATCAGGGCGTTCTGACAGCTGGCGGTGGTATCACTGCTACGGGTAATGCGGCAGGTACCAACACCATCATAGCCAAAACCGAATCTGCCGGAGGAAATATCACTCTGGGTGCAACCAGCTTAGTGCGCACTAGCACCATCAATTTTACAAACATACAAGCGGCGACCCTGACGGGTGGTACGGGTGCCAATACCATTAATGCGACTGGTTACTTGGGTGCTGTTACCATCAATGACACAGCAGGCAATGATACGATCACAGGCAATGGCACGAATTCGACCTTGGTTGGTGCTAGTGGCGACAGTTGGACAATTTCTGGTGTGCATACGGGTGTACTAAACAGCACTAGCTCATCAACTAGTTTTTCCGGAATAACGAACCTCGCTGGAGGGGGCACTAACAGCCTGAGTGCGGCTAGCGACACATGGACGGTTACAGGAGCGAACGCAGGGAATCTGTTGAACGGCGGAGTAACCTTTACTGGCATGGGTACGCTCAATGACACGACCGGCACGGTGGGTATCCTTAAAGCGGCGAGCGACACCTGGACGATAAATGGCGCGCATACTGGTTACTTTGCAAATGGCAACATGGGCTTTACCGGTATGGGCACGCTCAATGACACAGGCACGGGCACGTTGGTAGGCTTAGCGGCAGGTGACACATGGACAATCACAGGTGCGAAAGCAGGGAATCTGACAACGGGTGCGGTATCTTTTACAGGTATGGGCAACCTGACCGGCGGAACGGGGAGCGACATCTTTACACTGGCAACCGGCGTGACGACCTTCAACGGATCGATCGCGGGCGGAGGCGGCACAGACAGCCTGAACGCGACTAACGGCACCAACGCATGGCAAGTGACCGGCGCGAATGCCGGAACGTTGAACACATCGACTACGTTCAGCGCAATCACCAATCTGGGCGGAGGAAGCGGAACCGACACCCTGACGGGGTTGTCGACGGCAAACACTTTCAGCATCACCGGCGCGAAGGCGGTAACGACGTCCGGCATGAACGGCACATCGA
>Ga0265327_10000576_pt1 | contig 62140 bp, 77 predicted proteins | sample 41621metaG_FD_202089 | JGI IMG/M metagenome (GOLD analysis project Ga0265327, IMG submission 202089) | Rhizosphere microbial communities from Carex aquatilis grown in University of Washington, Seatle, WA, United States - 4-16-21 metaG | ecosystem: Host-associated > Plants > Roots > Rhizosphere...
CCGCGACGAGGGCATGAAGTTCATGAACTGGCTTGCCGTCCTGAGCGCCGACAAGGCCACGAGTGACGCGGACCCGTTTCAGCCCAAGTGGATGACGCCCGAGCAGTATGCCAGGAGCGTGCGCCTATGGCGAATGGAGAACTTCTCCGCCGCTGTGAAGCTCGGCTTCACCTGCTTCCAATAGGAGCTATCCTCATGAACTACAACGAGCACGTCATCGATTGGATACGCTACCATATACAGCGCTGCCTAGACCTCGGCATGGCTGAGTCCGCGAGGTTGTGGTTGCGTGAGTTCTACCTGGAGCATGAATACCTACGCAGGTAATTTGGGGGCTGTCATGACGAGATACGAAGGTAACAGAGAGCCCGTCATTATCCGCGCTAGGGACGCGGGAGTTCATTTCGGAGAGTTGGTCGCCTACGAAGAGCGTATGGTATGGTTGGAGGGGGCCATACGGCTATGGAAGTGGAAGGCTGCGGGGGGAATTGCACTAAGTGGCGTTGCGACTGCCGGGATTGACCCAAGAGCGTCCAAGCTAGATGCCCTCCTACCAAGAATGGTCATCACCGACGCCTGTGAGCTTTTATTTTGCACCGAGGAAGCTGCGGCTAGCATTCGGAGTGCGCTATGGGCAAAATAATAACCCTGCATTCTGATGGCGATGGCTATGGCAACGGCCATGGCGATGGCTATGGCGATGGCTATGGCGATGGCAATGGCGATGGCTATGGCAACGGCGATGGCGCTGGCGATGGCGCTGGCAAGGGCGATGGCTATGGCAACGGCAATGGCGATGGCTATGGCAACGGCCATGGCGCTGGCTATGGCGATGGCGATGGCTATGGCGATGGCTATGGCGATGGCGCTGGCGATGGCTATGGCGATGGCGCTGGCAATGGCGCTGGCCATGGCGCTGGCTATGGCGATGGCGATGGCGCTGGCGCTGGCGCTGGCGATGGCGCTGGCGCTGGCTAACCTAGCAAGGTAACAATTGTGACACTGTCACATTACACTACCCAAACTGACAGCAAGCTGACGGGCATAGTTAGATATACCTACTTGACATAGTAATAATGTTCGTGTAATGCCCAGGTTACAGTAGGAGGTAATCATGGGCCAGCGGATACACGAAGACGCGACGAACCCCGCCGCCGTCTTCGGACACGAAGTGGGGCTGACTGATCGGGCGTTTGCGCGTTTTGCGATTATGATGTGCGAGGGTGCGGCGGACGGCTCAATCACGGCAGACGACACGGCGAAGATGCTGGAGGATTTCAATGAGGCGCGGCGCAAGGCTCGGGGGGATGCACGCAGGAGCGAGCCCCCTTCCAAGGTGCAGGCGAGCAAGCTGCGCTCAGTCATCAAGGCAGGCGAGATGTTTGGCCATCGAGCCGTGAAACTCTTGGAGCTGACGGCGAAGCTGCATGTGCGGGAGCTGTCGGCGGCGATCTATGAGGGCAAGCTGCGGTATAGTGGGGAGTATAATGCTCTCGTAGAGGTGGCGCGCTTCGCTGTCGCGCACAACCACATACCCACGCAGAAAGAGATCATCGAGCTTCTGACGTTTGAATAGGAGAGACGATATGAGATACCTAGTCGCGGCGCTGCTGTTCTTTTGCTCCGTGCCGGCTCTGGCCCAATTGAACCAGTCCCAGACCTGTTACACGAACTGTTGGGGGCCGAACAACCAATATTGCCAGACAACCTGCCACTGAGCGGGGAGCGCCCTTAGTGGGCGCTTTCCAATCCACAAGATACCTACCGAGGTAACACCATGAACGCACACGATAGCGGCGGGGACAACCCCAAGAAAGCCTACGGAGACGCCAAGCCCAGCGCTCACTTCTTCCCGAGCAACGTCCTGTTCGGCGTCTACGAAGTCATGCGGCAGGGGGCGGCGAAATACGGCCTCAAGAACTGGCGCAAGCAGCCGATCCGGGCAAGCACCTATTACGACGCCATCGACCGGCACCTAAAGCAGTGGTTCGAGCTGGGGGAGGATGCCGACATCGAGAGCAAGCGGCACCACCTGGAGCATATCATCGCCGGCGCGTCGCTGGTGCTGGACAGCATCGAGCGCGGCATTCTCATAGATGACCGCGAACAGACCGAGGTCCTCACAGCGGGGGTCGGCAACTATCATCACACACAGGAGGAGCCCCATGAACCCGAAAAGAAAGAATCTCGATCCGAAAGGTTACCTACCGAGGTTGATCCGCTTGGTGAACTCATCCGAGCTGCCGCACGGCATGATCGCCACATTGGACAAGGGGTGGAACCTTGTAAAAGTGGACCGGGATTGGTGGGAGGGCGCGACGCCATCCGAGCGCAATATCATAGAGAGGGTGGAGGCCCCCTACCTCGAACAAGCTGACTTCGTTCTGGCGTCGCGCTACGCGGCGTGACCGAGTCCGAAGGTGCTCGACGGACGCTCCCGACCCCAGGGAAAGCAGGCACCAAGGGGGAGCCGAGAGGCCGCGCCACGAAGCAGGCCGTAAGCCTGCGGGGGTTGGCAGGGGATAGACGCTAGTCCCCACTCACTCTAACCTAGAAAGGTAACAGCATGAAACTCGCCGACTTCATCAATCGCATCCCCATGTATTATCAGATGAGCGCCGAGGACGATGGGCTCTCTGTGCATCTGGAGGGTGGCCCCGGTCGCGGCAAGACCAGCGCCATGCGCAAGGCCCCGGCGCTGACCGAGGCGAAGTTCCCCGAGCTGGCCAAGAAGGGCGTCGGGCTCGTCATCGTCAACGGCACGAACGTCTCGCTCACGACGATGACGGGTTATCTCTGGCCGGTCGAGATCGACGGCGTGGCTCACTCGCGCTTCACCAAGCCGGACTGGTGGTGCAAGACCTACAACTCGAAGGGCGAGTTCGTGGGGCTGCCGCTGGAGGCGTTCGACGCGGGCTATATCTTCGTGGACGAGGCGGACAAGATGCCGCTCGACGAGAAGAAAATCCTGGGCGACGCGCGGCTCTCCAAAATCTTCGCCTCTCACAGATTGCCGCCTGGATGGGTTGTCTGGTCTGCCGGCAACCGGGCGAAGGATCGTGCGGGCTCGACGAAAGAGTTCGACCACGATATCAACCGCCAGATGCGCCTCAACATCTCGGATGACCTACAAGGGTTGGCCGCGTTCATGCGCGAGATCGGCTGTCTGCCCGAGGTGATCCATTTCGCCGAAGAGCATCCCGAGATCGTATTCCCCGATGGTCCGCCCGAGGTGCAGGGTCCGTTCTGCACGCCTCGCTCGCTGTGCGCCGCCGACGCGAAGCTGCAAGGGCAGATGGAGTATGAGGGCACGAGCGAAATCCCGATGGACCCGACCACAGTGGAAGAGCTGAACGGGATCATCGGCGCGGGCGCAGCGGCGCAGCTCGCTGTGTCGATCAAGCTGGGGCAAGAGCTGCCGAGCTATGAGGAGATCATCAAGGCCCCGAAGACGATCCGCATCCCGACGCGGGCCGACGCTCGCGGGCTGGCCTGCATGAAGCTCGCACGGCAGGTGGAGGCGAAGGACGCGCCGGCAGTGATCGACTATGTTACCCGTCTAGGTGACGAGTTCGCCGTGATCTTCGCCAAGGACGCCATCGCTCGCGACCGCAAGTTCGTCAACCTGCCGGCGTTCAGGGCGTGGGCGATGAAGAACGCGTCGCTCGTGAGCATCATCGGCGTGCTGAAATGATACGCAGCAAACACCTGATTAAGGGTGCGCCTGGGGTGTTGTGGGGTGCTCGCAGGAGGCTTCGCCCGCGACGCCCGAAACCTAAGCTCGTCGAAGTGACGTGCTCTGAGCACTATGAGAAACAATCCCGCTTCTCCGATTGGAGCGCCACAAGGGTAGAGGTTACTATGCGCAGCACATTCAAGATCGAACTCAAGATCGACATCGACCCCGACGACAAGGACACGACGGAGGCGATCAAGGAAGCCGCGCGCGAGGCCGCGCAGGTGCTCTACACGCAGGCGCTCATGCTCTCCGCAGCGAACGCCTCGCCGACTGGACGCCCGCGCCCCAAGCCGCAGATAGCTATCATCAGCGACAGCGTCTACATCGGCACGGATGAGATCGCGCTGTTCGAGCCCCAGAAAGCGGAGGCGGAGTGATGTTCTATTTTGAGTTCCTAGTGGGGAGCATCGGCTATTCGCTCGCGACGTTCGTAACCAACCGCGTTTGTCCGCCCGAGCGTCGGGTGCATATCGGCTTCCTGATGGGCTTCCTGATGGGAGCCTGGGCGTTTTACCCGAAGGGGTAACACCATGACACCAGAAGAACTCCAGACATGCGCCGCCCAAATCCTCTTGCTTATGGCGGACGCCACGACGAGTGAGTGGGGCGCGGTGCTCGCCGTATGCCAGAAGGAAGTCCAGTGGGCGGAGTGGGCGGGCATCATCGCCAAGACCAACTCTGGCGAGATGCAGGGCAAGCTGAATAACGCTGGCTTCGTCGTGCCGGTTTTCCGCGCTCGGCGGGACATGGAGAACGAGCTTCGAAACTCGGGCTTGTCACCAGTTGAATGCAACCAAGTGATCTATGAGGTGGGGCACATCGTCGCGAGTCAATTCTCCAGCCTTATCATCGCCGAGAAAGCGTCCGCCGAGCAGCGCAGGAAATACTCCGACGGCTCGATGGGAATAGTGAATGTGAGGGGGCCGTAACATGCGCAGCGTTCTGTGGGCGGTCTATAAACTCATTGCGTCGGTGCTCGCATCCCCAAGTGATGCCGAGCTGCGCGCGATCCAAGAGCGCGTGCTCGAAGAGAACGTGGACAACCTAGGAAGGTAACACCCTATGACCCAAGACCCCAATCCTTTCGACCAGATAAAAGCCAAGCACATCGAGCTGGAGCGCGTCGGGCTGACGCCTCAGGAGGAACGCGCGTGGCTTGAGACGCGCACGGCGATGCAGTGGAGCACTCCCTGCTTCACGTCGCTGCTCTACTCGATGATGTCGGACGATCAAGATCGCCATGCGTTCTTCACCGAGGACAAGCGCGTGCCAGTGGCGGCGACCGACGACCGCCGCATGTTCATCAATCCGAAGACGTTCTTCGATGACAAGAAATACAACCTGCTCAATCGCATGTTCATCGGCGCGCACGAGATACTCCATGCCGCGCTCAATCACTGCGGCCAGCTCCACATGCACAAGGCTCGCGGATATGTGCAGTATCCCGACGGCTCGCGCCTGCCCTATGATGGAGACGCGATGAACATTGCGCAGGACTTTGTCATCAACGCGCTCCTGGTCGAGAGCGACATTGGAGCCCTGCCGGATGGGGCGCTCTATGATCTCAAGCTGGCGAAGCCCACGGACAGCGTCATCGACGCCTACCGCAAGGTCTATAAGGAAATGGAGAAGGGCAAGGGTAAGGGTGGCGAGGACCCCGGCAAGGGGCGCTTTGATAACCACCTGGAGCCCGGCACAGGCGATGGAGAGAGCCCGCAGGAGGCGGCAGACAAGCGCGACGAGGGGGCATGGGGGCAGGCCATCGCTATCGCTGCGCAGGCGGCTCGCGTGCAGGGGAAGTTACCTGCCGGGTTAGATCGCTTCTTCAAGGAGCTGCTAGAGCCGAAAGTCGATTGGCGGGAGAAGCTGCGCACTGTCGTCTCGCGCTCGCTCGGAAGCTCCGCGACAAGCTGGAGCACGCTCGACCCGCAACTCGTCGTGCGGAAGATCGGCGCGCCTGGACGCGTGGGCTTTGGCGCGGGGAGGATCATCGTCGGCGTGGATACGTCGGGGAGCATTACGCAGGGTATGATGGATCAGTTCATGGGCGAAGTGGCGGGGATCATGGATGACGCCCGCCCGCGCGAGCTGTGGCTCATGCAGTGCGACGCAGAAGTCCAAGAACTATCACGCTGCGACGACAGCTCGGACTTGAAGGTGAAGAAGATCAAGGGCGGCGGCGGCACGGACTTCCGCCCCGTGTTCGACAGGATCGCTGAGGAGTTCGACAACGAGTGTGACTTCCTGATCTACCTGACCGACGGCTATGGGAGCTTCCCGCAGGCGGCTCCGAGCTACCCGGTGATCTGGGGGAACATCAGCACGGGCGGTTACCGCCCGACATACCCATTCGGCGAAGTCGTCGATCTGCCATTCAAGGACACCTGACGGGACCTTTCCCCGCAGCCGGCGCGAGGGCATCGGGCGAGCGTTAAAGGCGCTACAAGGTTCAGTTCGGGACCCCGTCAGGGCGCATAGGCACCCGTGAAACTGAGCACACCCTCGTAACTATACCTAGAAAGGTAACACCATGCTAATCCCCTCAACTATCACGCGGCTCAATTCCCCCTCATTTGCTGAGACCGTGGACTTGTTCAACGCTACGCCGAACAACGCGAGCGCCAGCGAGCTACTCGGTTCGGCTCTGGCCCATTGGGAGATTGAGAATATTAATGAGGGCGTATTCATAGCTGCAATCGAAGCTGTCCGCGACTATCTGGCATCGAGTGGGGAGTAACAGCGTGCAGTGTCCTAAATGCGGAGCTGACTCCAAAGTCTACGACAGCAAGCCGGGGCGAGAGCCCTTCACAAGAATACGAGTGCGCGACTGCCCCAACGGGCATATGTTCAAGACGGTGGAGGGACTTCTGCCGGCGGAGGATGTGCCGCCTCGTGCTACGCAGACGCCGCGGGATGTGACGGATCGGATCATCCGCCTCATTGCGGATGAAGCCGGCATTGAAGTGGGGGCGATCTTGGGGCGGCAGCGCTCCCCCAAAGTCATCGAGGCGCGGGTGAGGGCGATACGAACCATCGCCGCCGAGTTTCCGGGCTGGAGCTTCGCGCGCATCGCGAAGATATTCAGCATGGACTATTCGACTGTGGGCTATTGGCTCAAAGATGACGCTTTCCGCACGGCCAAGCGGGCGGCGACGCGGGAGCGTAACCTAGAAAGGTAACACCATGCCAATCATTCCTTCCGACGCGATGCAGCCGATGTGCGGCGTTCTTAAACGTGCAATCGAGGGGCTCGCAGCGCATGTCGAGCCGCAAGTCCAGGAACGCGACATACTATCGCTCTATGTGCGCCCGGAGGATCAAGATATCCTGGTCCAGGCCAAGAAGCTCACGCAGCCGGACGTCGGTTTCTCGCGCCGGCTTAATTATAAAAGCACCACATTCCTCGTGAGCATAACGTCCTTCCTCCTCCCGCACTATATGTATTCGAGCGAAGAAACCACCACCTGCGACGTGGAGGCAGAGGGGCGGCTTGCGGCGTGGTGCGAGGCGCGGAGAGAGCTATCGCAAGAGTTCATGGAAGCGCAGCTCTTCCTCTATTACACACTTGTCAGGCTGTCCGACCCGCGGCTTCTCCCACTACTCTCCAAGTCCTATAGAACACTGTTCGACAGGAACAGTGAGCTTGGGCAGTCAGTCGCGCGCATCCTGCCCCATAAACTATTCACCCGCATCTCAGAAGAGATCGAGTCCGGGGCGCTCCCCAAGAATATTCCAGCGATCCCGAAAGTAGTTTGGGATGGCGGGAAAGTCCTTGACGGCCTTCTGCTGCGCGCTATGCTCCTGGGCGACGGCATCTCGACTGAGCCCAATCATACAATTTACAGCCTCGATAACCCGGCAAGCATCCGGGCGGACTCGGCGATGTCTTATCCGATCCCCGAGGATTGGTCCGAAGCTATCGGGCTTGACTGCATCGTCAGCGAGTGCCGCGAGTGGGCACTACTCGACGTCTACCTGTAAGGGTAACACATATGAGATGGATATTCGGAGACGCGGAGACGTTCTACTCGAAAGAGTATTCGCTCCGCAAGATGACGCCAGTCGAATACATCCTCGATCCACGCTACGAGACGATTGGCTGGGCAGTGTGTGACGGCGACAAGAAATCGACCTGGATGCCGCGCGATAAGTTCGCCGATTGCCTGCGCGTGCATGGCAATGACTTCGCGTTCGTCTCCCACAACGCGCTCTTTGACGCGTGTATCTTGGCGTTCCGGTATGGGATTTATCCGAAGCTATGCGTCGATACGATGAGCATGGCACGGGCGCTGCTCATGCACAAACTGCCGGGGGGCCGCGTGTCGCTCGACAACGTCGGCGGCTATCTGGGTATCGGCAAGAAAGGCTCGGCGCTCGCTAGCGTGCTCGGCATGACTTACGACGAGATCGAGCGCTCGGGGCGGATGCGCGGGCTCGTGGAGTATGCGCTCAACGACGTGGAGATGTGCCGCGGCATCTACAAGCAGCTCGCGCCGCAGTTCCCGCCGCAGGAGTTCGTCATCAATCATATGGTGATCGAGATGGCCACCCGGCCTCAGTTTACGATTGACCAGGAGAAACTGCACGAGCACCTAGGGCAAATCCTCGCCGACAAAGAGAGCCTGTTGGATCGCGTGGGTCTCACGAGAGAGGACCTATCATCAAACGACAAGTTCGCCGAGGCGCTCAGATCGCTGGGCGTGGAGCCGAGAACCAAAACTTCTCTCACGACGGGTCAGCCGATCTATGCGTTCGCCAAGACCGACGAGTTCATGGATGAGCTGGAGGAACATCCCGACCCGGATGTGCAGGCGCTTGCCGCGGCGCGCACAGGCATAAAGTCTACGCTGGAAGAGAGCCGCACGCAGCGGTTCATCAACATCGCTCAAGTTACCCATGACGGTAACAACTCGTGGATGCCGATCCCGCTACGGTTCAGCGGGGCGCACACACATCGCTTCTCTGGCGACTGGAAGCTGAACGCACAGAACCTCCCGAGCCGCAAGAACAAGAAGCTGCGGCAAGCCCTCAAGGCCCCCGAGGGGCATGTGGTGCTGACCTGCGACGCGTCGCAGATCGAGGCGCGGCTGAATGCGTGGCTGTGCGGGCAGAGGAACCTGCTCGACATCTTCGAGACCGGCGGGGACCCCTACGGAGCGTTCGCTACGGACATCTATGGGGTGAAGGTAATCAAGGGGGATAAGACGACGGGGCACATGCGCCTGGGGGGTAAGATCGCGATCTTAGGGCTAGGCTTCGGCATGGGGCGGGACAAGTTCCAAGCGACGTGGCGTATTCAGTCTGCCGATGCCGGCACGCCGATGTTCCTGGAGATCGAGGAAGCCGCGCGCATCGTCAATCTCTACCGCTCCAAATATGCAAGGATCAAGGCTCAGTGGAAAATCTTCACCGACATGATCCCCGAGATCGCCAACGGCCAAGCGGAGGGCAAGACGTTCGGCCCCTGCGTGTTCGAGAAGGGCGCGATACTCCTACCCTCTGGCATGCGGCTGTTCTATGAGGACCTGCGCTACGAAACGAACAAAGAGGGCAAGAAAGAGTGGCGCTTTACCTACGCGGGTAAGCGCAAGAAGCTCTACGGCGGGCTCACGCTGGAGAACATCGTGCAGTCGCTCGATAGGATTTGCGTCATAGACGCGGCGGTGCGGGTGCGCGCTCGCTTTAGAAGCGCCAACTTCATCAATCAGGCTCTCCATGCAGAGTGGGTAATGGACGGCCTGCGGCTTGCCCATCAAGTCCACGACGAGAACGTCTATGTGGTGCCGCTGGAGGCTGTCGAGGAGGCCAAAGCCATCGTGCTCGAAGAGATGCGGCGGCGACCGGCGTGGGGGCCTGACCTGCCCCTCGATGCCGAGGCGGGTGTGGGGCCGACGTTCGGGGATGCGAAGTAGGCTTATGGTCAAGCTTACGCTATCGCATGGTTGCGGTAGCGTTATAAATATGTTGTTGACACAGTGGTAACAGTAATATAGAACAGAAAACGCCACAGCGATTTGGAGATGGGCAGTAGATGACCCCTGCATTTGCCAGCCATTCGGGGGCTACGCCCGAAGACGATAGTAAAGAGCGCGTGTCCGTTGAGACAATCTGCATCGTGCTACAGACGCCTGTAGTGCAAGCGCAGATGCTACAGACGCTCTTGTGTAACTCCGTCGCGACTACTGAGTTACTCGGGGCTGTAACCGGGCTAGATGCTCGGTTCCAACGTGTGATGATCCACCGACTGCGCTCAAGACTGGCGCGGCGGGACATCCAAATTCAAACGGTGCGCGGCGTGGGCTACTATCTCCTGCCCGAGGACCGCAGTCGCACCCTAGCAATGCTCGAAGCCTTTTCGAGCAGCCCCCTACCCCTTCCCGGCTGATCCTCCCTCGCAGCCGGCCAACTGGCCGGGGCTACGGCTAAGCTTGCGCTTGTGTCGGCCCCGGCCTCTTTTACTCCAACAGGTAACACCATGGCACTCGCTCCCTCCCGCTTCGCCCCGAAGCCCCGCGTCAGGAAGTTCTCCTGGTCGTATTCCAAGCTCAAGAACTTCGAGAGCTGCCCGAAACGCCACTACCATGCCGACATCAAGAAGGACTTCGTCGACGAGCTTGGCGACAATCTGATCGAAGGCAACCAAGTCCACGATGCAATGGCCGGGGCCATCGGCAAGAACATCCCGCTGCCGGATCGGTTCGCCAAGTTCCAGCCGTGGGTGGATAGGGTTACCGGCACAGGTAATGATGGGCGCATCGTCGCGGTAGAGCAGAAGCTCGCGATCACTGAGGACTTCCAGCCCTGCGAGTTCTTCGACGACAAGGCTTGGTTCCGCGGCGTGGTCGACGTGAGCATCCGCATGGGGCCGGTAGCGGTGCTGCTGGATTGGAAGATGGGCAAGGTGCTCGATGACAGCGTGCAGCTCGCGCTATTCGCGCAACTTGCGTTCTCACACTACCCTGAGTTGCAGAAGGTCCGCACCGAGTTCGTGTGGCTCAAGAGCGGCGATCTGACGACGCGCGAGGACTTCGCCCGGAACGAGATGGCGGAGCTGTGGGCCGCGGTGCTCCCGCGCCTAGAGCCGGTCAAGCAAGCGTTCGTCACGGGCGAGTATCCGGTGACGCCTAATCGCCTGTGCCGGAAGTATTGCCCGGTGACGATCTGCGCACATCATGGGGAGAGCAACTAATGGCTAGTAAGACTACGCGATGGCCTCTGACCGGCCGCCGATGTGGGCACTGCTTCGGGTATTTCACCGCCCCTAATAGAGTATCGCCAGTCAGAGGCTACTGGGTATCGTGGTTTCCAGAGCCCGTATGCGCGGCCTGTGTCGAGCGCAACGGCTTCTATGAGAGACACTATTGGGGGGCGTAATGGCTGATCTATTCCACGTCATTGACGACGCACACGTCATCCTGCGCAGTAAGGGCGTCTTCCGGCAGGTGAAACTATACCGCCGCGGGGTCATTCTTTTTGCCGGCTGGGGCACGGGCTTCGTCCGTTTGCTGCCGAGCGGGGGCACTTCCCACCCCAACGTGTCCTGGGAAGACATCGATGGGGTCTCGGTGCGCACGCAGAATTTAAGCGTCGTGCTGAGCGGCCCGAAGCTCGTCGCAGCAGAGTGACCTGAGAGGGTAACATGGCCCGCACCGCCGAGGGCGTAATCAAGGATATGGTCAATGCAGTTCTCAAGAGAAACGGGGCCTATTACTTCTGCCCGGTTCAAAATGGCTTGGGTGCCGCCGGCCTGGACTACCACTGCTGTCTCGGGCCAGTCGCCTTTTTTATTGAAACCAAAGCCCCAGGCAAAGCGCCTACGCCTCGTCAGGAGAAATTGATCGGCGAGCATAGAGCCCGCGGGACGAAGGTGTTCGTGATCGACAGCCAAGCAGGCGCAATGGAGTTAGATCGATGGCTGGCGGAACGCTTATTGTTGACTATGACGACCGCATTGCCGGCCTGATCCCCGACGCGGCGGTTACCCATGAAGGTAGCCTCGAAGTCCCACACAACTTCCAAGCCACGAAGCTCCTTCGGTCCCTCGGCATAGAGGCCCCCGCTCCGATCCTCACGCAGTATGGTTGGGCCGACAACACGCCATTCGACGTGCAGAAGAAGACGGCAGCGATGCTCACGACTGAGCGGCGCGCCTACGTTTTCAATGGCCTGGGCACGGGCAAGACATTTACAGCGATTGGGGCGTTCGACTTTCTGCGCCAGGAGGGGCTCGCGCGGCGGATGCTCGTCGTCGCCCCATTGTCCACGCTGGAGTTCGTTTGGGAGGCGGAGGTGTTCAAGCGCTTCCCCCATCTCACTACGTCGGTCCTCTACGCTCCGAACAAAGCCAAGCGGCTCAAGAAGCTTGCTGTCGAGGCTGATGTCTACGTTATCAATTTCGACGGGATCAAGACGATAGGCGCGGAGCTGGCGGCGCGCGCGGACATAGACGTGCTGTGTATCGACGAGATATCGAAGGCGTATCGGAACGGCAGCTCCGAGCGCACAAAGCAGATGCGCAAGTTCGCGCAGCGCTTCTCATGGGTATGGGGCATGACGGGCTCCCCTATGCCGAGGCACGTCACTGACATCTGGGGGCAGGCATCGATCATCACCCCCAACACTGTGCCGAAATACTTCAAGCATCTGGAGCAGGACCTCTGCTACAAGGCTGGCCCGTTTGAATGGAAGCCGAAGACCGGGGCCATCGAGCGCGCCATGCAGATGCTCCAGCCCTCGACACGCTTTGAGTTGTCGGACGTGTTGGAGTTACCTGAGCAGGTCATCCGCTATGTGGACGTGCCGCTCGGCCCCAAGCAGCAAGCTGCCTACGACGCCATGAAGAACGCGGCGCTGGCGTGCATCGGCAACCACACCATCGATGCGCAGAACGCCGGCGCGGCGATGTCGAAGATGCTCCAGATCGCGCTGGGCTGGGTCTACACCCACGATGGCCGCGTGGTGGAGCTGGACAACGACCTGCGGCTCCAGACGGTCATCGACAAGATCGACGATGCCGCCCAGAAGGTGCTCGTGTTCGTGCCGTTCAAGTCGGCGCTGGCGGCGCTCGGCAAGCGGTTCGAGAAGGAGGGGCTTGACTACGCCCTCGTCTCTGGGGATACCCCCGCGGGTAAGCGGAGCGCGATCTTCTCCGACTTCCAGAACACCGACCGCTACAAGGTGCTCGGGGCGCACCCCGACTGCATGGCGCACGGACTGACGCTCACCCGTGCCGACACGATCATATGGGGGGCTCCGGTGACGAACCTGGAGACCTTCATGCAGGCGAACGGCAGGATTACGCGTATCGGCCAGAAGCACAAGCAGCTCGTGCTGATGGTTGGTGGGTCGCCCATTGAGCGTAAAATATACAAGGCGCTGGGCGACAAAGAGAACGTGCAGAATAGGCTCTTGGAGTTGTTGGCGGAAGCCACCTGACCTAGAAAGGTAACACCCTATGCTTGAGACTATACTCACGCTCATGATGGGCGCTTGTGTCGGATATCTTGTCTGCGCGCTGATGATCGCAGGCAGAGATTAACAATGGAGGAAGATGATGAATGCGCACACCCCCGTAGTTGATTTCGAGCTTAGAGTGGAGCAATATAGGAAGCTCCGCGCCAAGCAAGAGGAAATTGAAGAGCGCCACAAGGAAGAACTCGCGCCTTATAAAAAGGCGAAAGCCGACCTTGAGGCGCTGATGCTGGGATGGCTCAACGCTACCGGCCAGGAGAACGCCAAGACGAAGGCCGGGACAGTCTATAAAAAGACCGACTTCTCGGCCTCACTCGAAGACCCCGATGCTTTCATGCGGTATGTCATCGGCAGCGAGGCGTGGGACTTGATCGACCGCAAGGCGAACAAGACCGCCATCAAGGACTTCCTGGAGGAACACAAGACCCTTCCTCCCGGTGTGAAAGTGGCGACGGTCGTCAAGGTCGGCGTCACGGCACCTACGAAACCCAAGGGGTAGGCTATGGAAATCTTCTACTACGTCCCCATCCACGAGCCTTGGTATCAGGCATATCTCTGCTTCCTCTTGGCGGGGCTGGGCGCTGTATGGTTCGGCACCGAGCCCCGGTAACCTACCAAGGTAACAACATCAAACGGAGCAATCATGAAACACGACATCGCTGCCAATGTGAACGTCAGAAAAGAAGCCGAGGCCGAGCAGGCGAAGCAAGTCCGCCTCGTCTGCCTCGACAAGGCGCTGAACTACGCCGAGCATCGCTCGGGGACTTGGACGCCCCCGCAGGTCATCGATGTGGCGGATCAATTCACCAAGTTCGTGCTGACGGGCGCTCCCACGCCGGAAGCGTAACCCGTCTAGGTAACATCGATCTCAGGAGACAAACGAAATGGCAAATGAAATCGCCCTACTCCCCCAGGGCTTCGGGAAGCTGTCAACTGTGCTCGCCCCTTCCGCCGAAGCGGCTAGCGAGTTCGGTGCTGGCATCGTCGCGGGGTTCCCGGTGCTCGGGTTCCGCGGCAAGGTGTGGCGGCTCAAATATCGCGGCGAGGAAATGCCGCTCCTCGATGAGAACGAAGACCCGCTGCCGAGCGTCGAGCTGATCCTCATTCGCGCCGCGCCGCATCTGAGCAAGAGCTTCTATGCCAACGGCTATGAGCAGGGCTCGAACAATCCTCCCGACTGCTGGTCGTCGAACGGCAAGACGCCGGACGCCACTGTGACGGAGCCCTGCGCCCAGGTCTGCGCGCTATGCCCGTATGACGAGTTCGGCTCGGGCACCAACGGCAAGGGGAAAGCCTGCGCCGATGTGAAGCGCCTTGCCGTCACGGTGCTCGGAGACATCGAGAACGAGACCTACGGTGGGCCGATGCTCCTTCGAGTGCCGGCAGCGTCCCTCGGGGAGCTGGCGACATACGAGACCAAGATGAAGGGCTTCGGCTTCCCCCTCTTCGCCATCGGCACGCGTGTCCGTTTCGATCCGAATAGCGAGTTCCCGAAGCTCCTGTTCAAGGAAATCCGCGCGCTGGGCGACGATGAAAGCGTCCACATTGCCTCTCTGCGCGAGGACCCTCGCGTGCTGCGCATCATCAATGAGATGGAGCATGTCGCCCAGGGCGAGCCTGCGGCGGCTGGCCCGCAGTTCGAGCAGGAGACCCCGAAGCCCGCCGCGGCCCCCGTTGCAAGACCCGCTGCTGCGGCTGCCAGACCGGCCCCGGCTCGCCCGGCTGGCGTTGCGAAGCCTGCTGCGGCCCCTGTCGTCGCCCCAGCTACCACCCCACAGGCTGCTCCGAAAGCCGCATCAGCGCGGCCCGGAGCCAAGCTGGGGGGTATTTCTCAGGCGATGGCTGCCCCCGAGAAGGTCGCGGCCCCTAGCTCAGAAGGGAAGCCGGCTAAGCCGGCAGGGGTGCGGATCAACCTCGCAGCGGCGAAAGCTGCGCCCGCTGCCGACCCGGAGATGACGGTCGCGCTGTCGCGGGACGAGATCAACCAGGCCATCACCGAGCACGAAGAGGCGAACGGTTCGGCGCTCCCTGGGGACTTCCAGTCGGCGCTGGACGCTACGCTTGAGGGTCTGATCTAGTTACCTGATCCGGTAACATGGTAACACGCTAACAATGGCCGGGGGCGCCCCCGGCCATGCGCAACTCTAGCGGCGTGCAACAATGACAAAGACTTTAAATCACGACGCGCGGCGATATCTGGCTCGGGTTGTTCCTTGGGATGGCACAAGCCATGTGGGGCTGCATTATACGAAGTTTGGGGGAGGGAAGATTTATTGGGCGAGCCGCCCCTGTTTATCGCTCGATGAGGCTGCAAGCCAAGTCCAGTATCTCCTGACGCGTCAGGACACTCGCGACATCTATGTGAGCCTCGCCACGCAGCGCGAGGCGGAGACACGGACCAACGGAGGCACGGGGCGGTCCTATAAGGTCGCGATACGCTTGGCCGAGAACGCGGTGGCGCTGAACAGCCTGTTCATGGATATCGATGTCGGGAAGAAGGATGGCTACCAGACAGGGGCCGAGGCTGTTACCGCGCTGGGTAAGTTCATCGAGGATGCGAAGCTCCCGAAGGTCACAGCCGTCGTGCAATCCGGCTCGGGCGGGCTCCACGTCTATTGGGTGCTCGCCGACGCACTCACGCCCGACGAGTGGCAGCCGCTCGCCAATGGGCTCTGCAATGCAGCACGCCAGCACGGGATGCACTTCGACAGCCAAGTGACGGTGGACCGCGTCCGCATCCTGCGAGTGCCGGGCACCTATCATTGGAAGACCGGCACGCCGAAGCCCGTCGAATTGAAACTTCTCCGCGACACGAACGTCCTCAATGAGAAGATGGTCGCAGCGCTGACGCCTTACATCACAGCCGAAGATATCGAACACAAGCCGGTGCTGGAGCGTCGCGCGCCCATAGTTGAAGAGAGCGAGTTCTCCGCGGGCATTCAGGTAGGAGCTGCGCCACGTCGCATCGCCGACTTGCAGAATGCGTGCCCGTGGATCAAGCACTCGCTCGATACTGGCGGCGCGGACAACGACAACATGCTCCGCCGCATCGCCTACCAGATCGCGACGTTCTGCGAAGAGACGGACGGCGTGGCATGGTCACTGATGGACCAGCGCGCGACGCTCACACAGGAAGAGTTCTGGGAGCAGCTCGATAGGGCCAAAGCGGATCGAGAGAAAGGGAACAGGGGCTTCCCGACCTGCGCCGCCATTAGTCGGGCTGGCGCAACACAATGCAAGACTTGCCCGCATCTCACCCTCGGCAAGACGCCGCTGACCGCGCCCGGCGCGCTCACTCCGACGAACACTCTCCCCGTCCCCACGGAGGACTTGGGTTGGGTGCCGCAGGGCTATAGCAAGAACGCTCTCGGGCAGATCGTGGCCATCATCACAGACGCAGATGGCAGCCAGAAGCCGCAGCTCGTGTTTCCCCTGCCCATTAAGCACCCGTGGATCACCTCAGACGGGAAAGAACACTGTCTGCAATTCCAATCCACCTACCGCGACGGCACGGCCCTGGCGGTCTCGATCCCGATGTCTGCTTGCGGCACGAAGGACACGCTGACGCGAGCCCTCTTCAAGTCGCTCGTCCCCATCCGCGCCGATGAGAAAGTGTTGGCCTTCATGGAAGCCTTCTTGCAGAAACTTCAATCCGCCGCCAAAAGCGTCATTCAATCCGACCCCTTTGGCTGGAACTTCAAGGGAGCCGAATATGAGGGCTTTACCTACGGAGGTAAGCTGTTCAACGCCAAGGGCGAGCACCCTGCCCCGCCGCCCGAGCCGGCTCTGCGTGAGCAATATATGCCCTGCGGAGCGGATGGGAAGTGGATCGAAGCGGCTCGCCTTATTACAGACCAACAGCGTCCAGCACTCGACTGTATCCTGGCCTCCGCGTTTGCGTCGCCACTCGTTCGGCTGGTTGGGGAGGTTGACGGTGTTGTCATTGGAGCCGTGTCGCGAGCGAGTGGAGTCGGAAAAACAACAACACTCAAAATCGCCCAGGCTGTTTGGGGTAACCCGGTTACGGCCCCTCAAGGTCTGGATGATACGATCAATTCAGTCTTCGTCAAAGCGGGGAAGATCAAGAACTTGCCCATTTATTTTGATGAGATCAAGACGCCTAGCCAAACGCTAGGTTTCGTGAAGCTGATGTTCCAGCTTACGGGCGGCAAGGAGAAGTCCCGCGCTACGCGCGAGGGGGGGCTCGCTAAGCAGCACTCCTGGAGCACGCTCCTAATTTATGCCTCGAACGAGAGCCTCTACGACGCGGTGCTCAAGAGCATGGCCACGTCGAACGCGGGCCACATGCGCATGTTCGAGTTCACAGTGCCGCCGATCACAGAGGATCAGCGCTGCCCCATGCTCGGGGAGATGGTCCGAAAGCTGCGCGACAATTATGGAGAGGCCGGTCTACGTTACGCGAAATACATCGGCGAGAACTATGAAGCGATGCACGACCGGATCAATCAGACGCGCATCGATTGGGAGAACTACCTCCATGCCGAGCCAGACGAGCGCTTCTGGGTCGCGGCTCTCACCGTGCTCACCGTGGGCGCGCAAGTCGCGAACGAGATCGGGCTCACTTCGTTTGATGTGGACGGCCTGACCGGGTTCCTAGAGAGCGAGTTCCTGCGGATGCGCGGCGAGAAGAACATGGCCCCGAACGACCTGAGCAAGACGGGTAACGTGGCGTCGATCCTGGGCGACTTCCTGGCTGAGCGCATGTTGGCGCACTCGATCACGACGAACCGCGTGCTCATAACGCGTGGCAAGCCCGCCGCGAATGCGGTTGCTGTTGAGGGCGAAGGGACTTCCAGGCTCGACCGGCTTCAAGGTCTGGAAATCCAGTTCGGGCGTGAGAACCAGTTGCTCCGCATCTCGGACAGCGCGCTCGGGATTTGGTTGAAGGCGAGGGAGATATCCAAGTCGAGTTTCCTACAAGCGATGGAGGCGCAGTTGGGGGCGAAGAGCACCCATGGGCGTTTGGGTTCAGGCACAAAGTATGCCGATCAAATCACACGCAAGCTCTGGCAAATCCCCCTCGCCGGCACGGAGCTTGAGCAGTTCCTCGAAGGCAACGAAGTGTCGCCCGCGGCAAGTGAGGCCGCGTAACCTGTGGAGGTAACAATGGTCGAGACGTGGTTCGTCCCGTGTTGGCGTGAAATTCGGTGGTATGAGCGCCCGAAAGGGGAATGGCCCATGATCGTGTGGGTGACCGAAGCTTTCTATTGGGGCGCATAACCTGTGGGGGTAACAATGAACACATCAGTAGCAGTGAAGACTATCGTTGGTCCCACCATTCGGCTCGTGGGGGGAACATATTTTGACTTCCTTGACCCGGATGGGAGCCACTACACGATTGAGGATATCGCCCACGGGCTCGCAATGACGTGCCGCTTCGCCGGCCAGTGCCCTCGCTTCTACAGCGTCGCCGAGCATAGTGTTCACGTCAGCAACATCGTCCCGCCTGAGTTCGCCTTCGCGGGCTTGATGCACGATGCGGCAGAGGCGTTTCTCGGAGACGTTTCTCGGCCCCTAAAGGGACTGCTGCCAGAATACAAGGCCATCGAGAACCGCGTTGAGTGGTCGATCTTTGACCGTTTCGGCGTGGTCGGTGCGTGGTCACTGGAGGTCAAGGAGGCAGACAACATCATGCTCGCGACTGAGCAAAAAAGACTTCTGCACAATGACGATGATTGGGAGGTCCTGCGCGGTGTGCGGATCGCGGATGTTCAGATCGAGTGCCTGGACCCTGAGCGTGCCCGCAGTGCGTTTCTTTCTCGCTTCCTAGAGCTGCGCCCCTGGATGGCTACTCAGTCGTAGCCCTTCTTGCCCTTCCGCCATGCGCGATTTGCGCTCTCACTCTTGACGCGCAAATTGCTCGGGGCGTTCGTTCCGCCGCTGCGGATCGGGCGCTTGTGGTCGATATCTTTCCCGTCACCCTTCTTGACGCGACCGGCTTTCTCGGCATCGCGGCGCGCGGCATTTCGCTGCGCCCGCTTTTTCTTCTGCTCGGGCGACGAGTGGTAGCTCTCATATTCGTGCTTGTAATCGCGAGCCATCGCGCCCTCACTTGATTGTGCGAATATCAGCGGTGCTCGACACCCTGACGCTATTGATGAGTTTGCGCATCATTTCGAGTGCGAGGGTATGCACGTCCCCATCCTCCGTGTCGGTCGCCAGCCGCCCCACATGGCAGAGGGCATAGGCTCGTTGCGCGAGCCAATCATCCATCGGCATCGGCGGCGTGGCATCAGTCGTGGCATCATCAGCCCCATCCGACATCCCAACCCCCTATTTCTTATGTTTTCCAAGATCGAGTTTCGGCTCAACTGGTTTCGACTTCTTAGGAGCGTGCTTTTTCAGCTCCCCCTCGAAGGTGGCCCTTTCACTCTTGCCGCCCTTCGATCTCCCTCCCCCCTTACCGCCTAATTTGACGGTGCCGAGCTTGCCCCCCTTCGTCGCGAATGGGTCCTTGGCCATGTTACCCTCCTAGGTAATCACTGCACATTAAACGTATCGCGATACTTCTGCAAGACAGCTCGGTTCTGCGCAGTGACCGGCATCCCGAGGATGTTGTTGCCCGACGCCGACGCCTTCTCTCGCTTCGATGCTGCGTGATCGAGCATCTTGTGCGTGATGCGAGCCTCGGCGGGCTGTGTGTCGTTGTAGGCGCTGATCCGCGCCATGGCGCGCGCCCGGTCGCCGGGGGTCCGCGCTCCAGCCCAATCGTTGATGAGCTTATGGTTCTGTTCGCCTTGTGTGCGGATCGTCTTCTTCGCCGCCCAGCTCGCCTCGTCGTATTTCGCCACCGACGCCGGCTTGAACCCGAGCGCCTGCGTGAACATCTGCGCAGCGCCCATGGGCTCCATCCCACCCCCACGCGCGCTAGGCTTGCCATCAGACCCCAGGCGGTAGGCTTTCGCCAGATCGTCGAACTGTTTGATGGGGATGAGGTGCTCCGCGGCCTTCCCAAAGTCGCCATTCATGAGCGCCTGCCCACCAGTGAAGGCGTCCTGCGCCATCGACGCGGGAGCGCCGCCCACCGTTTGCAGTATCCAGTTCATGCTGTCTTCGGGCTTGTTCGACTTCGGCTCGCCGAACGTCAGCAGCGAGTTCAGGCCGAGCCTATGGTGCACGTCCACACTGAATGGGCCGAGCGCCCGAGAGAGCCCGTGCATGACGACTTCTGCCACCTGCGGGCCAAACATCTCGGTGGCCTGCTCCTGCGCCTTCTCTTCGATGTCGGCCCAGCTCGTATTCGTAACGCCCAGGGCGTTCGCGAGCATGATCGGGGCCTTGATTACCTCCATGGGTAAGCCGAGCGCTCCAGCCATGGCGGCATGGGTGGTGATGACGCCAGCGAACGCCCTCACCGCTTCGGCACGCACCTTGGGGTCCTCGTTCTTGAACATATTGTAGAGGCTCTTCCCGAGCAGGCTGTAGACCATCTGCGGGAACTGCTTGAACTGTAGGAAGGGCCGCAGCGCCGGATTGCGGAACGCGGGGGCGGCGTTGGTCGGAGAGTAGAGCCCCTGCGTGTTGGCAAGCGTGTCCTTCGCATAGCGCACGGCCTTATCGAAGTCGCCCCCGTTGCGCTCATGCTCCAGGCGGAATGCGGCGACCGCCTCCGCGACGCGGTTGATGCTCTCCGTCGCGCCTGTGATCTCGCGCACCGCGGTATCGACGCGGGAGAGCCCGCGATCCGCCGCCGTCCCGAACTCGTTGAGGCGCGTGGCCTCGAAGCCGGCATCGGGGTGGATGTGTCCAGTCTCCATCAGCGCGTCGAGCATCTTACCGATCTTCGCGCCATCCGCAGACTTCGCAAGGCGTTGCTTGAAACCATCGACGAAGTTCGTGGGCTCCGCCGCAGGGTTCCGGGCAGTGCGCACCGCACCCTTAGCCCCTTCCTTTAGAGCGTCCATCGCACCCATGTCGCCATAGGCGCGAGCGAGCGAGGCGTAGGCTTTCGCGAAGCCGTGGCGCGAGCCGAGCACCGGAGCCGAGATCATCCCCGGATGCGTCATGTGCAGGAGGATGTGGGCGCTGCTCGCCATGCGCATGAGGAACGAGGCGGTCATGAGCCGCGACCACACCGGGGCCATGCGCCCGGTATATTCGGGCGAGCCGAAGCCGTAGAGCCGCCCCTCCATCTCTTGCAGGACGCGCTGCCGCTCTATCGTGGTGTCCTGATACTCATTGTCCTTGATGTGTTCGCGCATGTCCTTGAGCGCGCCGTCCACGGTAGAGCGGTAGTCTTGCCTGGACAGGTAACGCGAGGCGCTGTTCGAATAGTCGATGGTGTTGCGCACAACGTCGCGTGACGCGCCCGCCACGTTCCGCCTGGGGAGCCTTCGCTGCTCGACACGCGTGCCGGCCTTCATACCGATCGATGCTTCGAGAAGCGAGCGCTCCATGATCCCGCGCTGCTCGGGGCTCAGGTCCTTCCGCTTGCGCAAGTTATCCACAAGTTTTTGTATTTGGGGCGACGAGATTTCGTAGTCGAGCTTGTTATTGAGGTCGCGCTTGGTGACCGCCTTGATGTCCTCAAAGCCTCCGTGATCCACAAGCTCCTGACGGCGCGCGTTCGCCCCCCGCTCTGTCTCGTGCAGCTCCATCAGCTCGCGCTGGACGCGCGTCTGGAATTTCTGGACGGGGCTCCCCGTCGTGCTCTCATTGTCCTTCGTCGTTTTCGCGCCGGTCTCCGGGTCGTAATAGACGGTCTTGGTGCGCGCCGGCAGGCCGACTTCGCGCGCGAACTTATTCGCCTCCTGGCGCGAGCCGAACTCCCAAGTGTTCTCGTCGATCTTCTTGCCCCCCGTGGGGGCCTCGACCTTGAACTTCGCACGAACGACGTGCTCTCCCTGGCGCATGAGCGGGAAATATGCGCCCTTCTTCACCTTCAACTCTTCCGCGTTCTTGATCGCCTTGCCGAGTTCAGGCTTATCGGCGAACAACTTGTCGTCGTCCTCCGTCATCGCATCGTTCATGATCCGCTCGGCGAGCGCGCTCTTGCTTACCCCATCAGGTAAGTCGACGGTGCTTAGGACTTGATCGACGTTGGAGCGCGTGATCTTGTCCTGCATCTCCTTGTAGTAGTCGCGGTCGTTGCGGAACTGGCGCCGGAGATCGCTCGGCAGGCTATCGTAAAGCGCGCTCAGTTCTCTGTGTTTTTGGCGGCTCTGCCACACATCCATCGCCGTCTCGTGCTCAGAGTCCCTGCCCTTGGCGAGCTTATTCGCGACATCCTTGCTGGCGCGCAGGTGGGCGTTGGCCGAGCTGTCGAGGTCCTTGTCGGGGTGCAGGTCGTAGATCGTGCTCTCTTCGCGCAGGCGGGCGTATTCGTCCCACTGCGGGCCTTGGTATTTCTTCGAGAGCGTGAAGTTGTCGCGCGCGATCTTGTCGCCCTCCTCCCGATACTTCCGCATCTTGACGCCCATCTTCTCGATGGTGTCGGTCAGCTTGCGCAGGGGGTTGCTCTCGTCGGCACTACCAAAGAGCCACTCTCGCGCTTGGCGGAGCTGATCGTTCGTCTGGAGCTTCATGCCCCATTCTTTGAGCTTGCCCACGGTCGGGGTGTGTTCGATAGCGGCGTTCACCACATTACCCATCTGGGTAATCGGCAGCTCGATGCCCGCTCGCGCGGTCTTCTTAGGCTCGTTCGTCGCGTCCGCCGCATCCTCGAACGCGGGGAGGAACTTGATCGCCTGCTGCCGCGACTGCATCTGCCGCTGGCGCATCGCATATTCGATCTTGTGGCCGGGGCTCTTGTCCCAGCTTGCGCGCTCGCCAACGGCCATCGCCGCCTCCAGCGCCGAATACTCGTGCGCTTTTAGCCCCAGCATCCGGGAGATCGTGTGCACGACGCCGCCCCAAATGGAGTTCTGCCGAAACTCGGGGAGGCCCAGCTCGCGCACGAGCCCCTCGGATAGTGGGACTTTCGCCAGAGCGCGCTGGAACACACCATTCGAGAGGGCCTCCGACATGAATTCGTGAGCGTCGGTCCAGCCATAGTGGGACCCCGGCGGGCGGGGGGTGAGGAACTGGTCAGAGTAGGGGAGGGCCTCGTCTTTCAGCGCCTCCTTCGCCTCCGCCATGATCTTCTCAACGTGTCCGCGGATCGTCGCATTGCGCGAGAGAGTGTCTTGGAGCAGTCCGTGCAGACCCTCGTGCAAGAGAATGTGGGGCAGCGCAGCTTGGGGCGTGTCAGCACTGATGACGATGTGCTTGTAGAGGGGGTCGTGGTAGCCGAAGGGCGGCTTGCGCACGCCTAGGAGGTTCTGCATGTCCTCCCTGGAGACCACATGCACGGGGTAGTCGCCCAGCGCCGCCTGGACGCGCTCAGAGAGCTTGCGGCTCACAGCGCCCGTCCGCCCCTCACCAACGGGGAGCCCGCGAAGGAGTTCGGAGAGCGAAGCCGTGTGCGCCGCCTCGGCCTTCCCTTCCGGCCCCAGGACCGTCGCAGGCTCATCGGGTCGCTCCAGAGCCTTGATGCCCTCGGAGGTAACATCTTTCGGCCCGACTTTCCACGGCTTCGATCCGACCTCCGGCAGGGACTTCTTCCCCGGCTGCCAGGACTTACGCTTCGTTTCGACCTTGAATGTGCCGGCCTTGTCCTCGCCAGCGGTGACGCGGGTCGATGCAACCTTTTCAACGATGCGCTCGATAGCGGCTTGCCCAGCGGCTCGCTCGCCCTCCGTCTTCCCCTCCATCGCATAGCGCCGCGCCTTCTCGATACGGGCCAGCGCCTCGGGGCTCAGTAGATCGGGGGCCGACCGCACAGCGGCCTCAGCAAGGCGCTTCTCGAAGTTATGGAGGACCGTCGCTTCGTTGTGGCTCTCCTCGGCGTGCTCTTTTGCCTCCAGCGCCGCCTCGGGAGTGTTGTGATCGGCAAGTGCATCCGCGACGTTACCTAGGGGTGCAGATACGTCCCCCTGATCGGTGCGCTTAGCGATATCGCCCTCGGCGCGGCGCTCGCCCTTGACGGCTTCGACGTTGCCCTCGCGCAGGTCCTTCTCACGCCCGATGAAGCGCTGGAAGTCCGCCCCCTTCTTGACCTTCTTGCCCACGAGTGAGCGGGCCTCCGCGAGCAGCATGGTCGCCGGGCTGTGGTTCATCAGCTCGTCGAGGTTGTCGCGGATGGTCGCCGGGATTTCGACGCCCTTCTCCTTGGCCGCGTCAACCATGGCTTGCGCCCGCGCCAGGATCGCCTTGCGTGCGTCATTGGCCCCCTTGGCGCGACCGTCGAAGTAATTCGCTTCGGCGTCGGTCGGGAGGTGCTTCCCATTGATGATGTCCTCGGCGGTGGCGTTGTTCTGGGTGCGCGCCGCTTTCTCGTCCTTGTCGCGGTTCTTGCCCTTGGGCTCCTTCGGGGCTGTCTCCTTGTTCGCCGCGATCTTCTTGTTCCACGCCTTCTGGTTCGTGGCGTCGGCCTTCTTACCTTCTGGGGTAACATCGCGGAGGACTTGCGGCTTGCGCGGCGGCTCCTTGTCCCCAGGGCCACCAGGGAACGAAGGCTTGGCGGCGGGCTCTTGGGGCGCGGGAGCTTGGGCCTCCTGGCGATCCGCGATTACCTGCGCCGGGCTCTCCACCTGCACCGTGTTCTCGGGCGCGGCCTTGTTCGCTTCGAGCGCCTGGGTCTGGTCGGGGGCCGTCCGGTCAGTGCCGGCAGCGGCTTTGACTTCTGTGCCGTCAGGTGTCCGCTCGGTCACAGCGACAGGGGTCTCCCCCGATGCGGCTCGTTGGACCGCCTCCTCCTGCGTCGTGTCGCCATAACCCAGGAACTCGCCAACAGAGCCGTCCTTGATCTTGGCGCGCAGGTCCTTGGGTGAGGTCTGCTCGGGGTCGTAGTCGTAAATATCGCCGCGGATATTCGTCCGCTTCAAGCCCTCGGGGGGCTTGCTCGGCTTGTCGGTGCCCTTCGGATAGACGACGGCGGGGCGCTTCTGCTCCTGCGTCGCCTGCTGCTGCGCCTGGATCGTCTCCGGGCTCTCAGTGACGGGCGTGATCTCGGGCGTCGCCTCCGGGGGAGCCTGGGGTGTTACCTGTGCAGGTTGCCCGGCGGGCGGCGGCGTATCGCCGGGCGGCGGGTTGCGCGCTTCGACCGCATCGGCCTGGGCCGGGTCGAGCCCGACTTCCGGGACCACGGTGGGCGCATCGGGCCTGGGTTTCGGTATGGCCTCGGGTGCCGCGTGCATGAGCCCATGCGCCGCGCCGGGGAGGCCCGTGAGTGCGCCCGCCTCCAGGGTGCGGTTCAGCCATCCGCGGGCGTCGAACTCCTTCTGGGTGCCTGCCTCTAGCCCGGCCTGCTGCTCTGCATAGTCACCGACGCCGGTCTGGAGCGCGCCGGCACCGCCAGCCTCCCCAAGGCCGAACGCCGCGCGACGGAGAGCCGTGCCCGTGAGCACGCTGCCGCGCGCCATCATGCCGCCGAGGCCAGCTCCACCCGCGACGCCGCCGGCGAGAGCTGTGAGCGCCAGCCGCCCATCCCCATCCGTGACGAAGTGCGTCAGTTCGCGCCGCGCATCTTCCTCAGTCATGCGGTCGCGCAGGCCGTTGTAGAGCGCGCTGTCCTTTCGCAGGTCGTCGTCGGACGCGTCTGCGATCTTCGAAGAAACCGCGTCGACATACTGCGTGGCGCTCAGTCCGGCATTGGAGGCTATCGCCATACCCGTGCCAGCCGCCGCACCGAACGCCTCTGCCACGATGCCGGCCGGCAGAGCCGAGGCAATGAGCGCAGGCGACATCTGTGCGCCCTTGAGGCCGAGCGCGCGACCGGGATGCTCCCAGAAGTCCGAGCCCGTGATGTTCGAGTTCATGGACTTCTGCGCCGCGGGCGTCATGCTCGCGATGGTGTCCTGCTCGTCGCGATGCTGGAGGGCCGCGCGACCGCGGATCAGGTCCCCCGTCTCGGGCTCTCCGACGTTGTCCGCGATATAGGCGATGCCGCTCTGCGCCGCGCCGCTTAGCCCTTGCAGCGCGCCGTAGGCTGCCTTGGGGTAATCACTCCACTCCGTATCGTCGCTCTGGTTCGCGCCGGGCTGGTTGAGGTAGCTGATATCGACGGCCATTTAGTGCCCCATTGCGGAGTCAACTTCATCCGCGGTGTAGTAGCTCGGGAACCCATGCTTGAGCGCATACTGCTGATCGGGGCTGATCGCGGGCGACGGGATCGCGCCCTGCCCCCGGCTCTTCCAGTCCGTCTCGCGCTTCGCCTGCGCCGCATCCTGCTTGCTGCGCTTCTCAGTCGTCAGATCGTCCTGCGACTGCTTGGTGTTCGCCATGCCGCGGATCGTGGTGATCGTCTGGAGCGTGCTCGAAGGGATGCGGATCGTCGGCATGAGGCTGTCGCGGAACCGCACCTGCACAGAACCATATTGGTCGCCCGGCAGCGGGTGGATGGTGAAGGGGGCCTGGTCTCCCTTCTGCGGCGCGGTCATCTCCTTGAACGCATCCGCCGCCATATCGGGAGTGAAGCCCTTATTGCGGGACACGATGTCGCGCGCCACGCCGAGGATCGCGTTGTTGAGGCGCGGGTTACCCGTGCCGGCACTCGGCTTGCCCTTGGCGTCGTCGGCCCATCCGAACGCGGTCTTATACTGTGTCAGCGTGTCCGGGTCGCTCAGGTCCACATCGGTCGGCTTCTGCTGGGCGTTCTGGAGCATCCGCGTCTCGTGCGCCTGCTGCGCGTTCTGGCGAGCAGTCTGCTGCGACTGCGAGAAAGCTTCCCGCTGCGCCGCATTGGTGTCTGCGTTCTGGGCGGTCGTCGTCGCGACGGTCTGCGCCCTGCGCGCGGCGAACTCCTTGTCCCATCCTTGCTGCTGGTTATGCACGACGGCCATGACGCGCTTCTGGTTCTCGGGCGTCATCTCGCCGATGTTGGGCGGCAGGGCGGGGCGCTCCGGCAGCCCAAGAGCCGCGGGGGTGATCTGCGGGGCTGCGCGCTGCACGACGGGCATGGGTGTGGGCTGGCCGGGCGCGGGGATCGCTCCCTGCGGCGCTTGCTGGGGTTGTCCCTGTGGGGCTCCTTGAGCGACGGGCATGGGTGCAGGCGGGATCGCGCCCTGTGGGGCTTGCTGGGGCGCGGGCATGGGGGGCTGCGCAGGGCCGTTACTCACGGGGGTAACCTGTCCGCCCTGGGGCGCGCCTTGGGGCGCTCCTTGGGGCGCTCCCTGAGACGCGGGCCTCGCTCCGCCCTGCGTCCACGCCTCGAAAGCTGGATCGTGGTCCTCCTGGCCCGCGTCCTCCGCATACTTCCCCGACGCCGCGTTGCCGAGCTGCTGCCAGTATGCGCTGCCGTCCTTGAGCCCGGTCGCCGCCTGCATGATCTGCTGCGGCGTTGCACGGAACGAGTTCAGCACCTTACCCGAGGCCGTCTTGTGGGTAACGTCCGCGCTGCCATCCTCGTTGGCCTTCGCCTCGACCGTGGTGCCATCGGGGATCGAGTCCTGCCCCTTCACCATCGCATCGACGCCGGCCTTGGTGTCGCCCTGCTGGAAGTATTTCGCGGCTCGATCTCCATATTGCGACGCGAGCATGCGCGAGTGCTGCATAAGCGCCTTGGCGATTTTCGTCGCCTTCTCAGGCTCTCCTTGGGACAGATAGTATTTGTAGGCTGCGTTGAGGCCGGCAGCGGTGCGCAGCCCATCCGTGAGCTTTCCATCGGGATCGACGGCGTCGCCTACAGCCTTCACCTCGTCGGGGTGCGCAGCGCCTTCGCCCGACATGAACCGCCGCAGCCCCTCCGCCACGCCAGGGCTCGGAGGCACGCCGGATGCGGTCGAGTTGAGCCCGAGGCCGCTCTGGATCGTCAGGAGGGTGTGGTGGAGCGCATCGCCAAGGCCATTGAAGAGATCGCTGACGCCGTTACCCACGGAGGTCACTGCATCGGATATCGGGTTCGAGCTATCATCCTGCGCGCCGTCCTGCCCGCTGTCCTGTGAGCCAGAGACAAGCCCGCCGCCCGCAAAGCTCTGCGACGGGATCGCGCCCTGGGGTGCGGCCTGCGGCAGGTTGAGCTTGTTGCCCGGCTCTACCCGGTCAAAGTATTTCTGGAGCTGTTGCGGCGGCATGTTCTTTAGGTTGGTCTGGCTTGGAGTATAGGACCATCCCTGCGTATCATCTCCACCCCAGGAGCCGCCCATATTCCCATCGACGCCGTTATACTGGCTCTGCACCGAGAACGTCGGGTGATTGGGCTTCTTGAACTGATCCGTGAAATGGCCATTAGCCGCCTGCCCATTACCGGACGCATACCACCCACGAAGGTCGTAATCCGCCAAGTCCCCCTGGCGGTCGTTATCTTTAAGCCATTTCTGGAACTGCGCCTCCTTCTTAGGAGGGAGCTGTGTATTGTATTTATCCGTGTAGTCGGGGCGACCATCGGGGAGCACCCCCGGTGCCGAGACAACTCCGCCATCCGCATAGCCGGGCGAGGTCGCACGCGTCGCCTGATATCCGCCGCCGGGCCGCGTCCCCACATCCAGCGAAACATCCTTGATGCCGGGGATCGCCTGCGCGGTGCGATCCGGGCGAGAGACGAGACCGCCGCTCGCGTGCGCCGGCACGAGATCGCTCGTCTGCATAAATGTTGCGTTCTTGTCGTCGTCTCCATCGTCGGCGTAAGCGGTCGGTGTGCCGCCCGCTGCGGGGGATGGGAGTGCGCCCTGCGCGACCGGGGAGATCGTCGCGGGTGCATTGACAGCGCTCCAGACCCTATTCCCATTCGGTGTCCGGGCCTTTATCTGGCCGGGGATGTCGGCGGGGACTTCAAAATAGCGTGTGTGCGCAGCAACGCCATCGGCGACCGTCTTGCCCTGCTTGAGCGCCTGGAGCGCGCCCGCATGGGTGGTATCCAGCTCCTTCCCGAAGAACTTCAACTGCGTGTCGAGCGGTATCTTCTTGATGTCGTTCGTGCCGGCAAACGCATAGAGCCCATTCGGCCCCGTCAGGCGCTCCTTGTGCCAATTCATGATGCCGGCGCTGGGGCTGCCGTTATCGTCGGGGTTGTAGGATGCAGGGTCGAGGTTCTGGCCACTCTCCCCCATCGCGCTGCCAGCCGCACCAGCGGCGACTTCGGGGGCGACCCCGCGGTCCGTGAGAATTTTTATGATGCCTTTGTGGGCGTCATTCAGCTCGAAATCCCCGCCGCCCCCACCGCCAGTGTTACCCTCGGAGGTAGTGCCGAGCGAGCCCTCCGCAGGGGGCGTGAAGTTGTTCTTCCCGTCGATCATCGCTTGGTTCGCGCCGTTATCGAGCGCGGACTTGTCCGAGGTCTTGTCGTTATTCTTGAGCGCGTTCCGAGTCTGCGTAAACGCGTTCACGAATTGGGTGATCTCAGCGCCGATGGACATCGATTTTCTCGCTTAGGCTGCGCGGGGGACGGGGATCGCGCCTTGGCCGGATACGAACCGAGCGGGACCGGGGATCGCGGGGCGCATCTGCGGCTTCGTCTGCGTCGTCGCTTCGTTCTGGGCGCGGTCGGCGCGCGCCTTATCGATGAACTTGTGGATGGCCTTCTCGCCTTCCCATGACACGACTTCACGCGGGATGACGAACTCGCCCGCATTAAGTCGCGCGTTGATGTCGTCGGTCACCTGCCCGCCGGACGGTGACGCGTGCGGGGGCACATAGCCTCCCGTCTGAGGCGTCGGGATCGCGCCCTGTGCGGGGACTTCGCCGCCGTCCTCCAGAGACGCCAGAAGCCCGGTGCCCTTTCCAGCCGAAGCAATTCCACCCAGGAAGCCAAGCCCGGCACCGACGCCCGAACTCTGGTTCGCATAGGCGTTCATGGCGCTGTTGTAGCCGTTGTAGGCGCTCCCGAACGTGCTCGACGCGCCCGCCATCGAGGCGTTGCCCGAGTTGAACCACGCATTTGCGCCATTCATCGCGCCAGCGCCCGTGCCGTAGGCGCTCGTGAGCCCACTTGAAGACGCGCTGCCCGCCCCCGTGCCCGCGCCCGATAGCGCCGCCGACTGATTGGGGAGGCCCTGGCCCTGGCTGATCGCGCCGGCCTCCAATCCCATCCCCTGAAGTTTTGTGTTCTGGATCGCCTGCGTGCCCTGGCCGGCCTCTGCTGCCGCCTGCTGCGTGCGCGTGCCAATGTCGAGCGCCGCATATCGCGTGCTCGACGGATCGACGCCGAAGCTCTCCAACTGAGAAGCCGCCGAGTTGCGCGCCTGTGTGAACTGGTCGGAGACCATCTCCTGCGCAGCGCCGGCGTTCTGCAACTCAGTTTGTGGGGTGTCCCAATTCTGAACCTGCTGGGCGTATTTCTGCTGGAGCGGCTCGTAGGTGCTGGTGTAGAGGTCCTGCTGCCCCTTGGCGAACGTGTCAGCGTTCTGCTGCGCCGTCAGGCTCTCCTGCGACGCCTGCTGGATGTAGGGCTCGTTCTGGTTGTAGACCTGCTTGGCCCAATCGAGCTGCTGCTGCCCGAGCTGATATTGGTTGTTCGCGGCCTGCGCCTGGGCCATTCCAGTGAACAACCCTGCGTAATCGGGCTGCGGCTGTGCCTGTTTTCCCACGGTCGTCTCCCTAGAGGGCGGTATTCTACAGGAGTTACCCTGGTAGGTAAAGCGGTTATCGCATCTGAATGGGGCGTAGCTTCGCAGGCGGGACGAGATATCGGCAGCGATCTGGGCGCATCGTCATGACGAGCGCCGCCCCATCGGGGAAGATGTCCTTGATGCAGGCTTCGGGCTTGAAGCCGATGTGCGTATTGAGCCGCACCGCGCGTGCGTTCTTCGAGTTGACGATGCCCACAACCTTCTTCACCTTGAGCGCTGTGAAGGCATAGTCGAAGATATAGAAGAGTAGGTCGCGCGATAGCCAGTGTGGCGTGAAGCCTGCACAGTGGATTTGCACGCTCCCACCTTCACCATGGTAGTCTGTGAAGATTACGCCCCCCAGCACAACACCCTTCTCGTTCTCTCGGGAGATACATCGATGCTGCTTGTAAATCGCTGCGACCTGCGCCGCTTTCGCGATATGTGAGTGCGCTAGTATATCGTCGAAATAGATCATTGGCCGAACCCTATGATGGTGGCATATAAGCCGCTGAGACCAGTCGTTGTATTGACGCTTAGATTGTGCAGCCCGGAGCCCACGTTCGCGAGCACCGCCGAGCCTTGGAGGGGGTAAGCACTGCCCCCGGTCCTGGCCAGAGGGATCACCGATACCGTGCCCCCGTCCAAGACTGCCTGGAGGTTGCCTGCGGCGCTCGTCGCGATGCCAGTGTAGCCGAACGTCAGAAGGACAATACTGGAGGCCGACAGCGTAAACTGTATCGAGCATAGGGCTCCGGTCGAAGAGTTCGATCCCCACCCCGTAAGTTTCCCGGTCTGGCCGGCAAGGGCGAATATCTGACTAGACGCGTCGCCGCCCGCGTTGCTGGTGATGATATCCATGTTGTGCTTGAGCACGGCGACTGCCGCCTGGAGCGAGGCCAGATCGGCCATCGGCTGCGGGACCATCGTCAGCTTGGGCTTCTTGCTAAGGAGGAACGCCTGGGGGCCAGTGCTCGGGGTGTAGGTCGCCATGAGGTCCTCTACCTAGACAGGTAACAACTAGATGCCTTGGAGTTCCTTAATACTTGTCGCCGCCTGGAAGTTCAAGAGTTCTACCTGCCCCTCGAACTGGAACTGCCACATATCTGCTTTGAAGCCGCTCGGGAATAGTATCTGCTCCCCCGAGGTCTGCACCTCACGCACGAGCACTTCCCTGCCATCTGCGAAGACGCGCATCAGAAGGTATTGCGAGGTCGGATCGAACGCCTGCGTCTGCGAAGTGTTCCGCGCGCCGAGAGTGATCGTCACCGAGGAGGGGATATTGAAAAACACCTTCGCCCCCACAAACTGACGCTTGTAGGGGAATTGGAAGACCTTCGAGCGCCAAGTATAGGAGCTGAACACCGTCTGAGAGGGCGTGTCCCACTGGTAGACGCCGCCATTGTAGAGGAGGAGCACCTCACCAGTATACTCGTCTTGGATCGTGTTGATGACCGGGTAGGGGATATTGAGGAGGCTGAATGCCACCTCTGAGCCCGTCCCGTCCACAATAAATCCATTGTCGCCCTGGTTCGCGTCCGGGGAGAACTGTGCGTGGAGGCCGTCGATGATGGGGTTGCCCCCCGTCAAGCCGTCGATAACGCCACCGTTCGCCGGACCTGTCGCACCGTCATAGGTGGTGCCGCCCGTCAGCACGCCCTTCTCGACGAATGAAATATAGGCCGTGCCCAGCTTCGCCCCTTGGAAGAGCGATGGTCCGAGGGCCGACCAGTCCTGCCGCGAGAAGACAGTTTTTGAGGCGATATCACCGCCGAGCGTCGCCGCTGGGATGAGAACGAGCCCGTTCGCCGACGCATACCAAACGCCGACGGAGTCCGACGCGATAGAGTGCCTGGATAGACAGGGCTCGTGCAGTTGGACTTTAGAGGGCGTCATCGTCGCCGGCGTGGTGCCGGAGATCACATAGGGGATGCCCGCGGTCAGCACGATGAGCGACTGCCCCACCGCAGCCATGCCGACGATGGGGTAATCCAGAGAGATCGTATAGGGCGACGGCCACGCATGCGGGCGGTAGGGCTCGCAGAACCAAATCTCTTTGGAGTTCGCCCAGCCAGCGAGCATCCCGCCCGGCATAGAGACACAGCCCTGTAAGTTGGGTGGGGCTGTCCAGTATGTGCTCTGGAGCTGCGTGCCCCCGGAGATACTCACATCCGTCGCAGTGTCTACATAGGTCGTCGTGGCGATGGGGAGCGTCGTCACGAGGAAGAACGAAGACGTGCCCTGGGCGTTCGCAATCGTGCGATAGATGTTGACGTTCGTGAGGTTGCGCCCCGTCGTATCGCCGGACCCAGGAGCCGAGAGATTGACCTGCCACGTATTCGACGCCGAGTTCGACTGCACGACAGGGGGGCTCGGCGGGCCTTCCTCGCCATAGGCGGTGACCCACGTATAGACGTAGGCGCGCGTGAGCTGCGTGTCGGTCGCAGACCCCGTAATGGTCAGCGTCGGCGCGTTGGAGGGGGCCGTCACGCCGAGGACATAGGGGGAGCTGCTCGATAGTATTCTGGCGAGCGTGTTGTATTGTGGGGCGGTCGAGGGGGAGAAGAAGTAGTATCGCGAGAAGCTATCCGCGATCACGGGCGAGCGGATAACATCCGTATAGGGGTCGGCGAACTCCATCCACGTCGAGTAGTCAAAGCTGCCGGGGAGCGTATTCGTGCTCGGTATCCGGTAGACTTTGGTCGTCGTTGTCGGATTGGCGAGGGTGTATCGAAGATAGGGCCGGCGGAAACCTTGGACCGTCCCATGATACAGCCATGTATTCTGTGCATAGGCTGCGAAGTCATTGGGGAGGAGCGTGGGAGCCCGGCTTGGGGCCATCCCTCCGAAGTTCTCGATCTTGAGAGGGGGCATGGTGTTACCTCTCAGGTAATTGTCACGGTGACGGAACCAGAGCCGCCGGCGTTGGCCCCGTTCACTGGATGGCCCCCCGTTCCGACGACAATGGCGATGGTATCTTGCGGTCGGGGCGCACCCGCAGCGCCGGGCGTCCAAGTCTTCACCGCGTCGCCGCCTCCGCCGCCTGTCGCAGAGCCCGCTCCGGTGCCGCCATTGCCCGCCCCACCAGTCGTATTGGTGTCGCCCCCCGAGGCTGTGCCGCCCGCGCCTGGGTAGGTTGTCCAGGTATAAGGGTAGTAGGTCCAGTTCGTGCTAGCGCCACTCCCGCCGTTGCCAACGACCGGAGTCGAGGAGCCGAATAAGGATGCCGTGCCATTGCCAGCGCCGCCCGAAGGTCCGCCCGCGCCGCCACCGCCTGCGCCTTTCGCCTCGACCTTGAGGGCGTGGTAGCGGGGGATGGTGAGGTAGTAAGTTCCCGGTGCCGCAAACGTAATCGTCTGCGGCGTCACATCGGCACCTGCCATTGCTCTGCCTATCCCCGGAAACATCAGTAGATGCCCTTCGAGAGGACGTAGTGGATGTTCCCGCTGTTGAACACGACGTAGTCTAGGCGGTCGACGGCGTTGGCATATGTCGAGAGCCCCGGCCACGCGCCCGATCCGCCCGGAGTCCTCCAGTTCGAGGACAGCGTGAGCGTGCGCGAGCCGGTTGCGTCTTGGAAGATGAAGATAGACCCACTCTGCCCCGGCTTCGTGTTGGCGGGGTTCCCCAGCGTCCTGTTACCTGCAAGGGTCACATAGGCGTTGATGAACGTGCTCATGTCCACAGAGATCGTGGCCGCGTCCGTGAGCCCGACCGGAGCGGCAGCCCCCCACACCTGATCGGTCGTCAGGAGCGTGCTCGCCACGTTAGAGAGGAACTGTGCTGTCGTTGCGACCGCCGCCGTTGCGATCTTGGCGAGGGTCACGACGCCCGCAGCAATGGTCGTCGCGAGAGAGCCGCCGGGCGTCGTCACGTCGCCTGTCAACGCCGGCATCTGTGCCGCCGTGATCGCCACGGGGAGGAGTGCTGTATAATGCACTGCGCCGGTGTTGTCCGCCCAATAGAGGCGACCATTCAGCTCATCCAAATATATCTCGCCTGGAGCGAGAGAAGTGGGGGCGACGCCGGTCGCACTGCGGTTGAGCTGAATAGTGGCCATTTATCGTCCCCGAAGATCGCGTGTTAGTGGCGAGCCGCCCGCTTCGCAGCGAGTTCCGTAGCATCTCGGCCGGCTCTCAGCTCCGCCTCATGCCGCGAAGCGAACGCCGCCGTCCGGTTCTGCCCCGCCACGATTTCAGCCCGCGTCGCTTCGGGAAGGTGCTCCGAAGCGACTTCCGGGGCCTCTTCGGGCTCGTCCTCGGGCTCATCTTCGAGTGCGGGGGCTGGCTTAGGCTCGGGATGGCCGGGCTCTCCGCGTTCGATGGCCTTCTGCACGAATATGTCCGTCTGTGCTCGCCCAGCCTCGATCTCAGCCTGCGTCGACTCCGGCAAGTGAGACAGGTCCTCGACCGCGGGGGTGGGCTCGGGCGCGGCTTCGGGGGGAGTGGGGGCAGGCTCAACGTGCGGCGGCTCAACGACGACCGTTGTTCTGGGGATTTTCACGCGGATCGGGGTCGGCTTCGGGCTCACGCTAATGGTTGTCATTGACAGTCTCCTGTTCGCTCGGCGCGGGCGCTGTGAACGCCTGCCGGACATCCTGATAGAATTGTCGGTCGCTCTCCAGGCGCTCCGCATTGATAAGACGCCCACGGCGCTCGCGCGCTGAATATGCACGAGCGTCCTCCCCCTCCTTCGGGGGATCAACATCCACCGGCACTCCGAACCCCGCAGGGGGGCTAGGGAGTAGGGGCGGCGGGGGCGTGACGGACACTGCGAGGGGCTGGTGCAATGTCCCGCAAGCGCTGCACGTCGCTGCGATTAAGAGCACAGTGCTTATCGACAGCAGCGCGGATTTGGTTCTCATAGTCAGAGACTTTCTTCTGCAACGCTTCGGCGTCGGCTTGGATCAAGTCCGCTCGGTTGGCGGCTTCATTAAGCGCCGTGTCACTCGCAAGCACCTGCTTCCACTGCGTATCGAGAGCCTCCCTCGTAGAGGCGAGCTGTGCGGCGAGGACGCTGTTCTCCTGTTGCAACGCCACAACCTTCTCCTCGTTGTTGCCGGCGTGATACCCCCGCAGGTAACCTCCAATGAAGGAACCCACGAGCGCTAGGACGGCGACGAGGAGAAGGTAGGGGCGGAGCATCAGGGCTTCTTTCCTTTTTCCGCCATCGCCACACCGAGGCTGGAGACACCGGCACAGATGAGTAGGTAGTTCGCCTGCCTGTCCGGGGGGACATGGGCAAGCGTCAGACATGCAGCGACCGCACCCGCACTGCCGAAGGTGGAGGGCTCTTTGCAGCGGGCGACGGCCCAATCCTTCGCCGTCCCGATATAGGGGTCGATGGTATCTTTGATCTTCGTTAGCATCTTAGTCTCCTGCGCCGAGAAACTGGTTCATCTCGCCGGTCCGACGTGGCTTCAATTCCGGCGGATGCACCCACATCATGAAGGCGCGCGCGGCCCCCTCATAGTCGCCGAAGTTCAGCCGATAGATCACCGACGAGTGGGCTAGGCCCCGGCAGCCAATGTTGAAGCCGAGACTGGCGAGCGCGTCGAACTGGTCCTGCGAGATGTCCACATGGACACACGCATTGATCGTCCGCTCGACCTCCCCAAGATCGTGCGCCAGAAGCTCCAGCGCCTTCTCCTTCGAGATCATCAAACCGGGACGGACCGGGAAGTAGTCATTGGAAAGGTGGCCAACGCCAATCGTCCAGAGCCCACGCGTGTCAGGGTAGGCGACGAGCCGAAAGCCCTCGCGCTCGGCAAGTCGAGCGATCCCCGCTTCACTCGTGGTCGTCGGACGTGTCATCGGTATTACCTCTCCGGGTAACCTCCAAATACCACGATCTAACAGTCTTCGCAAGCTGCGCTAGGCCCAGCACGCAACCGATGATCGGGGCGGCGAAAGCTGCCCCCTCGTGAATATTATTGAGCCAAGCTCCCCATATAGGATAAGACATCAGACCACCGGCAATCCACCACACAGTATCCGACGCACTCGTGGTGACTTCATGAAGTTTGTGAGGAATATCCATGACCGGCTCCGCTTAGGCCGACGAGATGGGGGCCGACACCTGGAGGAAGAATGTGTCCGTTTTCGACTGGCCTGTGCTCGTCGAGAGCGTCACATTGATGGCGTAGCGGGTGGCGTCCGTGCCACCTGAAAGCTGAAAGAACGCCAGAGTGCCCCCTGAGAGGGAGGCGAGCGATGCGCTCAGAGCCGGCGTGGTGCTGGGGTTGATGTTGAAGGTGGGCGTCCCCACCACCGTCTCCCCCGGTGCGAGCCACTGCGAATAGTCGACCGCATAGGTGATCGTCTCCGTCGTCTGCTGTGCGAGCGAGCCGATGGGCGTCTCCGTCACAGAGGCGTAGAGATACTGTTGGCTGGAGGGGTTTATTGCGAGCGTCATCCGTCAACACCCCCCGTTAATATCGTTGCGAGCGCATGCGGAACGTCCGCGGGTAGCGCCAGGAGTTTTGGTCGAAGACGTTGCCGTTCGACACTTCGGCGCGGGCTAGGTTCATGCCCTTGCGGAACTGCCCCTGATGGTATGAGGCGAGCTTCAAGTTCGAGTAGGGCTTGCTTGGCGCAGACATCATGCGCGAGAGCACTCCGCTCAGAAGCGCGTCGGAGTATTTATCGATGATCCAATCCGGGATGGTGGGGAGCCCCTCGGCGTTCGTCGGATCGGCAATGGTATATGCGACATGCGCATACCACAGCTCACTCGTCGACGGCGGGGAGAGGATGCGGAGCCCCACGCGGAGCGATCCGGGAAGAGTGAGCTGCCCGGCGCGGGAGCTGCCCGAGCCAACCTGGGTCAGGTTGTTCGTGCTGCGGATGCCCTCCAGCCACAGGAGCCGATTGATGAGCGCGTTCGCCTCCGCGGCGACGGCGTAATCCCACACGTTCGGATTGACCGTGATACCTATCACGTCTTGCCAAACATTCGAGCGCTGCGTGAACTCTTTAATGGCGGCGAACAGCGACATGCGAATTTGCCCGTCGAGCGCCCCAGGAAGGGACACCCTCGCGGTGTCGCACAGTCGGATGATGGTCGCGGTCGCCACGGCTTATGCCTCGATTGTTAGGAGCTGCGCCGTGAACTTGTTCAGGAACTCCGAAGCGCGCTTGTCCGACACGTCCTCCGTATCGCGTAGCTGGGCGTTGCCGACGACGTAGTAGACGACCGACACCTTGTATTGCGGCGGGAGCGGGATGACTGTGCTCTCCGAGGCACTAGAGTAGGTGGGGGGCGACGGCACAGAGAGCTGGGTGCGAGGCGCGGTGTTCGTGGTGTATTTCGCGTCGAGGAAGATATCGGGCCGCAGCCGGTCGATCTCCGCCATCGCGAGATTGAGTGCAGTCACCAGATCATCATCTGGATAGCGATATGGCGACACCGTGTCCTGTAGCAGCACTCTCGCTTCTGCGATGTAATCTGCCACGGTGACGAGCGCCGCCATATCAGTTCTCCTACACTGCGAGAATTACCCCTGCGGGTAACCTTACGCAGCACCCTGCGTGATGATCGCCTGGGCGATGGCCTTATTGTCGAGCACCTGCCGACCGTAGACCTGGAGTCCGCGGAAGACGTTGCCGAACGTGCGCTCCGAGCGGATCGTCTCGATCTTGGTCATCTGCGACGCGAAGGTGAGCGCGTGCGGGTGGCCGGCGTAGACGGCGAACTGACCCGCGCTGAGACCGCCGGCGACGCCGCTGGGCAGCAGGTTGCTGACGTAGATCGTGAAGCGATCCACCATGCCCAGCCGCCCGTTGCGCAGCATCGTGATGTTGTCGCCGGACAGATAGACCTGACGGAGTTCCGAACGCTTGATCTGCGTCGCAGCCCACGTCGGCAGGACAACCCAACGTCCGCTCTCCGGGATGTTCATCTCGTCGAGCGCCTGCGCGAGGCGCAGGAGAACGTCGGTGATCTCCACCTGACCATTGCCGGGGTTGCGGCTCACAGTCGCAATCGGGGCGCCGGTCGTGCCGAGGTTGATGTTGCCCGAGATCGCGCCAGCCGTCGCGCCCTGGTTGGCCGTGGCCGGCGTGTTCAGCAGGAAAGCGAGCACGTCCACGTCAATCGCGAGCTTCATCTGCTCGGACGCGTCATCCGCCCAGATCGACAACAGGTTCAGGTCGCTTTGCAGCTCCATGATGTCGTCGAGGATCGTGGCGAAATACTTGCCCTTGTTGATGTAAAGCTCGACGTTGCCGCCCGCCGGACGATCCAGCGTGAGGTCGCCATCGGCGAGATAGTCATTGATGGCGATGGTCGGCTTGGTGCGGATTTTGATCCGGTCGCCGAAGCTGCGGATTTCGTCCTCATGATCCGTGTTCGAGATCGCGGCGAGCACCGTGGCGGCGTAGAACTTCTCGATCAGCTTGCCCGACCAGATTTCGGGGATGAAGCCGATGTTCGAATAGTCCGTAGCCGGCGAGCCGACCGGATAGAGCGGGGGCGTAGTGCCCGCGCCAGCGATGGGGTAAACAGCCATTGGAGTGCCTCATCAAGAGCTTGGTTACCCTTATAGGTAACCTGATTATTCTCGGACGCGCCCCTCGGCCTGTGCGGCGAAGATTTCAGCTTCGATCCGGTTTTTCTCCGCCTCGCGACCCACGAATTTCTTCTGGTTCACGTCAGCGTAGAACTGGCGAATTTGGGCGCGGGTGATGGAAGGCTTCCCAGCGGGAGGATTGACTGCCGCAGTCTTGGCTCGGCCCGGCGCTGCGAGGGTTTCGAGCGGGATGCGCCTGCTCTCTTGTCCGGTGTTACCCGGCGAGGTAAGCGTCTGTGTATCCGGCTCCAGCCGTGCAGGGCTTGTGACCGCCTCATCAGAAATGAAGCCCTTGAAGAACGCGGCTACTCGTCTGCCATCGTTGGCGTTGAAGGCGGCGTTCAGCAAGTCCCTCCTTATACGTCCAGAATACGCGTCTGGCAAGCCCAGCCACGCAGCAAAATCGGAATTATTATTCACCGCCTCCCAATTCGGGACTTGCTCGGCGAGGACCGCATACATCTTCTGCTGGGCGTCCATCGTAACGACGCCCGTAACACCCTGCACCTGCCCCCGAAGTTGCGCCAGCTCTGCTTCCAGTTGGGCGATTTTCGGGGTGACTTTCTCCTCTGCCCTCTTACCGACGACCTCCAGAAACTCGGACCCATACTCCGCCTCTTCTTCGGGCGTGACGAGCTTCGAGAACTTCACGTCGCCACGAGCGGGGGGCGGCGTGGTCGCTGCCTGCGTCGCTAGGAGACGCTGGAGATTGACGATCTCGTCGGCGAGGCGCAGGCGCTCCTGTCGCTCTCGGTCGAAGTGGCCCTTGAGAGAGTTGTATTTGTGCTCCCAATTCTCACCCGGCCTCTGGGCCGGAGCCGGAGGGGGCGGAGGCGGAGGCGGGGGCGGGGGTGGAGAAGCGGGTGCGGGGGCCGGCTGCGCAAGGGTGGTGGGTGCGTCGCTTGAGAGGTTACCTTCGGAGGTATCCTGCGGGGCATTTGCCTGCTTGATGAGGGCTTCCGACCGTGCGGCTGCGGCGCGGACGGCGGCAGGGAGACGAACTCCAGGATCGATACGATCCGCGGGAGCAGTATTTGGGGCAGTCGTCATAATTTACTCCTTGGGCGCGGACAGCGTTCGCACGGGATGTGGGAAGCGGTTCGAGCTATTTGGCGCGTTGTCGAGCCTCGGCAGTGCGCAGTTTCTCGACGCGCTCGGCGAGCTTTGAGAAATTATCCCGAAGGCCGAGCAGCACCCGCGCGCGACCCTGAGCTATGTGGGCTTCGGCAGTCGGTGGGGCGTCCGCGATATCGATGCAATACGACACCGCGAGTGCGCCAAGGGCCTCCCTAAACGCCTCCCACTGGCCGGGCGCAGCGTGCGACAGGTCGTGGGCGGCGTAGAGGAAGGCTTTCTCGACGGCAGAAGTCATGGATCACCAGAAGTGCGTGGCGGTCGCATAGACGACCACCGATATGAGCCCGAGGCTCACCCCCCAATGAAAGGTGGCGATTAGCCCTTGGCCGCGTTGTAGATCGCCGTCAGGTCGACGGACTCCGGCAAAGGGGGGATGCTCTGAGCCACCTCCTGCTTGTGGGCGGCGAGGCGCTGCTCGAAGTCCTCGGCGAAATGCTGGAAGGCTGTGGCGATGCGCCCCTCAACTTCCTTCGTGCGTTCCTCGACGTGGGCCTTCACCTTGTCAATCGACCACGTATTGCCTCCGCCGGCGGCGGCTTCGTCGTTGATGACGGAGTTCAGCGCGTCGGTGATCCCCTTCACGTCTTTGGCGACAGTCGCCGCAAGCTCCTTCACGGCCTCATGCAAGAGTGTCATCGTCCTAATCTCCTTGTTGGACTGGTGTTACCTTAGCAGGTATCTTTGGAGCGAACAAGCGCACTATTGGAATGTCACCGTGCCGCTACCGCTCGTCGCCGAAACGGTCAGCGTGCAGTTGTAGATGTTGCTACCGCCGGAGGAGGTATGAGCACAGGTCACGCCAGAGAGCGAACTGAAAACTGCCGTGCGCGGTTGAACAACACTGAAAATAAGAGCACCCCCACCGCCCGCGCTTGCGTCCTGAGCGCCCGTGCTGCCAGCGCCGCCGCCGCCGCTACCCGTCCCGTTGACGCCGGCTGTGCCGGTCACCTGGGTAATATGACCACCAGCGCCGCCGTTGCCATTGCCGCCGACTGCATAGGGCGAGGTGACGTTATATTCGCCGCCGCCGCCGCCCTCTCCATAATAGACAGCCAAGCCAGTTATCGATGACGCATAGCCAACGCCACCGTTACCGCCCTGCGAACCGTTTCCCGCCGCGCCCGCGCCGCCTGCGCCGCCACCGCCGCCACCGCCATAAGCTTGTGAGGCGTTATTACCGCTGCCGCCCGTGAAGCCGTTCGTTCCGGTCGCTGAGCCTCCGCTGCTATGAGAACCCCCACTGCCGCCTGCGCCGCCGCCGCCGGACGCGCCGCTAGCGCCGGGCGTCGTTGTTGACCCTGGTGCGCCGCCACCGCCGCCCGCCGAAGTTACGCTATTGAACGTCGAAGAACTTCCATTGCTGCCTATCGTGCCCGCAGATGTTCCTGCTGCACCCCCGCCGCCGACGGTAAACGCATAGCCTGAGTTTGTGTTAAGCGTCGCGCTGCCAGGCTTAACGTCACCACCACCACCGCCACCGCCAGAGCCGCCCGTCTTTCCGCCGCCGCCAGCTCCGCCGCCGACCACAAGAGAAGTGACGGTAAGCGTTGGTGGAGTTGAGCCGCCTCCCCCTCCACCACCCGACGGGATGGCGAAGGGGAAGATCGCGAAGGCCGGCGAGGCTAGGGCAAGCGCCAGCCCTGTGCCGAAAAGCAGTTTACGCATGTCAGAAGCCCTTGTTGGCAACGGAGCAGTGCAAGCTCGTCGCGGTATAGGCGTAGCAGACATAGTCATCGATCAGATTGGCACCCGTCGATTGTGCCGGCGAACCTACAGCCGCCCAATCGAAATAGGAGCCCCACGTAGAGATCGTTCGGCTCCCCGAAACATCCTGCCCAACCGAGAGCATGTAGGTCGCGCCCGGCTTGATGTTCGTTGGATTACTCACGGTCGCGCCCGTGCAACCAGAGCCAAGAGCCAGCGTCGCATTGACGATCACTGACATATCCCAAGACACGGTATTACTCGCGCAGGTAAGTGCGTTCGGATTTACCGCATCTGCGAGCGCCTTCGGCGTGATGGGCTTTGTCGAGGAGTTCATCGCCGCCACGTCACTGCCCGTCGCTAGCGTCGTGACGGGCGCTCCGCCAAGCACCAAACCGTAGTTCAGGTTCGGCACAGCGGCGATCTGCAAGCTGTCGGCTGCGCCAAACGACGCGGAGAACGTCCCAGCGCCGACCAGAGGAAGCGCACTGGCGGCGCATGCGCCGGAGAGCCTCCCAATGAGGGTCGGGGTCGCCAGCGACGTGTCCCAAACCCCCATGCCTGCCGCCGTTCCCGCTGGACAGGACGCCACGGGGATACTCGTCGCGGCAAGTGCAAAGCTGCTACTGGCGGTCGCCGTTAGCGTCACGCCGCTCTGTAGATTAGCGAAGGACCAAGTCGTCCCCGCCGTATCCAGCGCGACAGGAGCCGCGGGATAGAAAGCGGCATGGGCATTATCCGTATTCACCCATTCAGCCGTTCCGCCGGGGGCCGGGGCGCTATTTTCGCGCACGTCGCCCTTCATGCCGAGGCCGATACTGAGCACGTCGGCAGCGCCCGCCGAAGCGAACGCTGCGCCGCCAGTTCCCTTGAGGGTCAGGACGCCCGCAGCGCAGGATGCGACAGAGCCTATACGACGTGCCGGAGCTGTCGTATCATAGATGTTCTGGCCAGCAGCCACCGCCGGGGCTGATGGGCAGACGCCTCCCGAAAGGGAGATTGTCGTATCGCCGGCCGCCCAGGACGCCGCGGCCGTCACCGAGATTGTCGCGACATCCGCCGGGCGAACCGATACGGGCGCGCCGAAGTAAATCTCAGTGCCGGGAACCCCAATTCCGTAGCCATACTGCCAATCTGGAAGCCCGTAACTGTTCGACGATCCGGCGTCGAGTCGACCTTTCCAGTTATAGGACGGATAGCCTAGCCACCACCCAAGATAGGTGTTTGTGGGCATATTAATGATGCCGCCGATGCCCGGAGCGTATGCCCAGCTCACCGCACCACTGGTGGTGCCGGTGCATGTCGGCTCAAGAGACAGGAGATAGGGAGAGTCGATCTGATTGGTCACCTCGGTGCAGGGCTCGCCGACGTTGCGCGAGAAACTCCAGCTTCCCTGAAGATAGCCGGGGCCAATCGAGTAGCCGTCCGATGGTGTCTGGACTACCGGGTTGATGTTCAGAAATCCGTTAGCCCCAACGCCCTTCATGGCCGGCGGCACCATATACGGCGAGCTTTGGGTGACGCACGTCCACTGGTCGCCCCACACATACTGCACCGTTGGGGTCGTAGTGTTCAAGTTGGCGCAATTCTCAAGGCGCGGCAGCAAGCAGGTTCCGCCATCCTCCGCGCACTCCGCAAGATCGCCAGGGTTCCACTCCCCAAGCTCCCCGAGCGACGCGATATCGGTGAGAAAATTGTAGACGTAAAAGCCGTTGCCGTATGTCGATCCGCTCGTGTTGTTGGAAACGTCAAAGCGTCCGATCAAGCCCTGGGACGCGTCGACCATATCTATCTTAACCGACGTGCAATTGAAGGCGGGGGCACCGCCACCCGCACACGGTAGTGCGACATTGATCGGGAAACCCTGAACATACATATGATCTGCACGAGCTGTATTTTGTATCTCGAAACCATAGGGCACAGCCCACGCAGAATAGGTTCCGTTCGCAAAGCCCGACAGAGGTTGCTGCGCTGCCGTGTCTACGGCCGTCTCCAGAGTGTAGGTCCGAACCGGCGGGACGGAAGAACTCGCGCCCGCGGTAGCCCTGACATAAAAGATGATCGTGCCGAACGGAAACGGCTGCGTGTAGATCGTGTCGCCGGCCAACCACGACTGCTGCGGCGTTGCCGCCATCGCTTGCGCGTTACATCCCGTTCCATTCGTGCTGCTGGAAGTCGTGCAGGTCGCGTTTTGCGACAGCGTGTAGCTCCCACCACCGTTTACCGAGAGCACTGTTGTCGAGATGCCGAACTGCGGAGCGGTAATATTCGCACCGACCGCCAGCGCCGCGCCCGTGCAAGTCCCGCCAGAGATAACAGGACTTCCAGTCGTGAATTGGACCCCGGTGCAGATCGTGTTCTGCGACGCTGTGAAATCTTCCGTGACGGTGTTCACTCCGTTCGTCACGACGATGCTGTGCGCTTCGGAAGCAGGGAGCCTCCAGAGCATGAGACTGCGAGGCCCATATACGTAGTATGGCTGCGCCGTGCTAAAGGTCTGAGATTGGATAGTGGTTATCTTGGTCGTCAGATAGAACGCGGCGACGTCGCCTTGATATAGGGCCGCGCCTGTGGCGGAAATCGCAATGCTCTGCGCGGGAGTCGCGTTTCCAGGACTAGGAACACCCGTTCCGGTCAGAATATCCCCAACAGCGATTGTGCCGGTCCCCGTCGACGTTTGGTGGAAGATATTCCCATAGACATAGCCCGTGCCAGTCCACGTGCGAGGCGTCGCATTACACGTGCCGCCATTCACGGTGAAACACGTCATCGTCGCCGAAGTAGAGCCGAGCGTTCCCGTCGTCGCCGACGAGCACGCCGCCGATGTTGTCCCGATAACTTGGCCCGTCGTCGTGTCAGTGATCGTCGACCCGGAAACTCCGGCGGCTTGGAGAGAGCTTGGGACATTCGAGTTCCCGCAGGCATTGACGAAGACGTTCGCGTCACCAGCATTCCACGCCTTAAAAGCAGTCGTTGTGACGGTCGCCTGAGCCGTCTTGCTGATCGTGATTGTGTCGCCGGCAGAGCCGGCGAACGCGGCAGAGCCGCCGGTGATTTGCAGAGAGCCCTCAAGCGTTCCAACGAGCGTCCCGCCGAGATAGACCTGTGCTCCCGGAAGAAGTGGAGGAACAAAGGAGATCTTATTGTTTTTTGGCCAAGCGAAGGACGATGTCAGGGTCCAGACCGTGCTATCCCCGGTCGGGCTATTCCCGGCCGCGACCGTAAACCCGGCGCTGGAGGCGAGGCAGTTTCCACTGCCGCCATTGATAATCGCGGACGTGCCAAACGGAGGGCAGGGTTGTGGCGCAGTGCCAAGCGTCAGAGCTGTTGAGCTGGCTGCGGTAAGCGTCTCGCCGAAAGGCAGCGCAAGGCCGAAGTCATCCCACCATACTTTAGTGGCGGTCGAGCCAATAACTGCATCGCCGGGCTGAAACCCCGGATTTATAACGCCCGCGGCAGCCATAAGGGAGAGAGGATTAGTGATGGCGGTCGAACCCAGAGACGCCTCCTGATACCACTGCGTCGGTGTCGGGATGCTGGCCGAAGCGCCTTGGTATTGAATGCCGCAACCACTAAAGGTCACATTGGAGGCTAATCCTTTTTCCCAAGGAGAAGCTAGCGTGGTATCTGCGCGCACTCCAGGAACGCCCGCCGGGAAAATCAAATATACGTTCGCAGCGCCATAAGCTGCTGTGCCTTCGCAGGTAACAGCGCCAGTTCGGGAAATATCGAGCGGCTGTGAGAAGTAATACGCTGTCGGATTTTGCGGCACGCTAACGGGGAAAAACAATTCACGCCCGCAACCAGTGGCCGTGGCGCTCGCGCACAGCGCTTGGTTCATGAGCGGGATGAACTGCGTGTTGTCGTAATTAACCTTGATCGTCTGTGAGCCGCTCGTCGAGCCTGTGAAATTGATTGGCGTGCCGCCGGGCGTCGTCGCGATATTGAAGCTGTTCTGCGAAGTCGTCTGGGCGACGTAATAGACGACCCCCGAGGTTACCCCTGTAGGTAATACCCCACCAGTGAAGCTGATCGGCGATCCATTGGTGGGGAAGTTCGCGCCAGTCCAGTTCACGACACCGGGTGAGCCAAGCGTCAGGAGGGCCGTCCCGCTCTCGGTCTGCGGTGATGGCGTGACGCATTGTGACAGGCCCCCAGGGCCGATATTGCCACAGACGCGCGTCGCATCAATGCGACCGGGATTGACGCTGGTGAGCTGCCCCTGGGAGTTCCAGCCCGCCATGTAGCCTGAGGGGCCGGTTATGCTGCTACTGCCGCCCCCGCCGTTAACCCCCGGTGTCGGACCATATGCGCTCTGCGCGACCGCCGGAACGGAGAGAAGCGACAGAAAGGCCGCGGAGACGAAGCGCTTGAAAGACATCACTGCGGAAGCTCCTGGTAGAACTGCACGTTGACGGTGGATGACCCCTGCGAGGCCATCTTGAATTGCTTGAGCGCGCTGCAATACAGGCCGGAGAAACCCACCGGCCAATAGAGCGTCGAAGGAGTCGCGGAGGTCGTCGGACTGGTCACGCCATCGTCGGTGTAATTCACCGACGCGCCCCACACATTTATCATCGCGCAGTGCGCGTTCGTGGGGATCGATGGGAAGCCGATGGGCGATGAGGAGACTGCGATAGACTGCACAGTGCCGACAGGCTGGTAGGTCCTGACGGGCTCGGCAGCGAGGAGCGGTGTCGCACTAAGGAGGAGCGCCAAGGCTAGTGTGCCGCCTCCAGCTTTCTTCGTGCCCGACTTCCTGGGGTCCATGTCCCGCGCCTCTCGTGCGTCCTGATACGGTGGCAGTTCGCGCAGACCACGTCGCACTTGGCGATCTCAGCGAGGATGACTTCGGCGGAGTAGCCGCCGCTGATTAGCCTGCTGACAGCTCCGATCTTCTCCCCCCGACAATGGTCGAAGTCCATGACGTAGGGGGGATACTCTGCCTTGCAGTCTGCACAGGGTTGGTCTTTGATCTGGTATACGAGGCGGCGGAGTTTCTCCCGCCGCCCCCTATTCCAGTTACCCACTCAGGTTACGCGCCAGCCGCCGAGATACCGATCGACTGGAGAGTGACCGTGGTGGCGGAGGTGACGGTCACAATGAAGTCGCGCGTCACGGTCTGCGCGATGGTCATGGTGCCCGTGAGCGTGACGCCGGTGTTGGTCGTGATCGTCGCCGTGTTGGCCGAACCCGAGCTGTTGCGGATTTTGAGCAGGTAGCTCTGGCCGACGAAAGCGTTCGGGATCGCGTTGATGATGTTGGCCGCGGTGTCCACCTGGAGGTTGGCCGGCGTAGTGCCGGTGTTGTCGAAGGCGACGATCTTCGCGCCAGTCAGGTTGGCCGCCGGGATCACAGCACTCTGGAGCGCCGCGGTCGAATACTTGGCGTCCGCCGTAGCGGGCAGGGACACGTTGTAGAGCGTGACCGCATAGGAGCCGGCAGTGGCGTTGGTGACGATGGCCTTGAAGAAGAGCGCGGCACCGGGCGGGATAACCGTGGCGCTATCGATGGTGACGCCGGAGCCAGCCGCCAGCGTGGCGACAGCCGCAGCGGCGGGGTAGCTGTTCTTCAAGATGAAGTCGAACGTGGAACCGATCTGGAGGTTCGGGACCAGCGCCACGATATTCGCCGCAGTGTCCGTCGTGACGGTCTGCGCGGTCGTCTGCGTGGTTAGGTCCACCGCGCCACCGACCATCTGCGCCGCAGTCAGGGTGGGGGCCGCAGTCGCAACATCGTTATAGGAGAACTGTGAAGCCGCCGCCGCCGCCGCCGCCGCGATGGAAATCGCCGAGGTCTCGGACATCGGGTTGTTCTGGGCGTTGGGCGTATAGATGTTGTTGCCCGTGACGATGTTGGTGGCGAAGCCGGTGGGAGAGGGCGTGGCGAACGTAGTCATGGGGGGCTCCTATTAGGGCTTCTGCCCTGCGCTGATGAAGACTTCCGGGGCGATATTGGGGAAGTCATGTTCCCCGCCAGGGACTTGCTTGCCCTTGCGGTAGTCGTTTGCGAGTCGACGGCGATGGGGATCGCCGCCAGTGTTCTGCGCAGTCCACGCGGGGCTGTTGAACTCTTCGACCTTGTGCCCCTTGCCGCCGGTGGGCTCGCGTGCGATCCTAACCATCGGTCCCCCTGTTTCCCGTGAGTTACGCCAGCGCATCCACTTCAAAGTATTGAAGCGACGCATCGGAGGCGTTCGTGACGTTATTGATGGTGACGGCGATGGTGATCGCAGCACCGTCAGCGAACGTCAGATCGACCGGAGCCGCGGTGCCGAGATGCGTGACGTTCGCGATGAGGCCATCCACGACGGCAATCTGGTGGGATGCGTCGACGCGGAGGATTTGCGTCTGGAGCAGGAAGCCGCCGGTGTTCGCTCCAGTCGTCTGAGCCCCAGAGTCCGCGACCACCGTGCCGCCAGACACGGCCTGTCCGACCACCGGGTTCGTCGCGCCTGCGATGATCTTCACGCGCTTGCTGTTGTTGTTCGCAGCGAACTTACCAGCGACGGAGATGTAGATGTCCTGCACCTGCTGCTTGCCCGACCCGAAGGCGTTCGCGGGCACCGTGTAGGTCGCCACGACATAGTCGCCGCCGGTATTGGCGGGGGCGACCGCGTTGGCGGCGGCGAAAGCAACGCGATACCAGGCGGTATCCGAAGCAGCTTGCGCTTCGTTAAGCCGGCTGGCGATGTTCTGATCATCGACATCGATGAATTGCGGTTGGGGCTGTGCCATGATCCTAGCTTTCTATTGGGTGACCTATTCAGGTAACCGTGTGTTACTGGCTCTTGCGCGCCGTGACGCCGGGCTCTTGCGTCCGGGCGCTGCCCTGACCGAACATCTTCGTCTTGCCGCCGGCGGCGAACTTGCCCGAGCCCTTGCCGCTGTCTTTCGACTGCCGGGCGGTGACGCCCTCCGGCGCGGGGCCTGCGTAGCCGGGACCATACATCTTCGTATTGCCGCCCTTGGCGAACTCGAAACCCTTCTCATGGGCTCCGCCCGTGACCTTACCCATCGTCGTCTCCCAATAGTGAAGGATGTTACCGTTCCAGGTAACACGCATCTGCGAATTTGTAAAGGCTAGACCTTGAAGTTTCCGCCCTTGCCCGGAGCCTTCTTGCCGCGGGTCTGGGTGTCATTCGCGCCACCCTTCTTGTCCTCGCCCTTCTTACCGTCCTGCTTGTCGGAGTGCTTGGGCGCAGAGCCGTCCTTCGCCTCCTTTTTGCCGAAGGGGATGAAGCCGCCCTTGGCGCAGGCGCGCACCTTGCCGCCCTTCTTAAAGGCCGGGCCACTGCCCGAACCAGGGGGCAGCGCGCCCTCGTCGCCGTCGTTATCGGAAGGCATCGGCTTGCCCGGCTTCTTGCCAGGACCGCCCATCTTGAAGGAGCCTGCGCCGGAGCCGGCCTTCTTGTTCCCTGCTTTCACGCCCATTGGAGTTCTCCTTTAATGCCCGCCCGCTATACGCGTGCGCGGCCCTATGTCTTTCGTCACCGGCGACTGGTCGCCGCCAGCCCCCGCACCTTGCGCCTGTTGCGGCTGATCGCCGCCCTGCGAGTGGCCAACCTGCCCCTGCTGTGCCGCCATCTGCTGTGCGGCCTTCTGCTGCTGATCCATCTCGTCGTCAGACGGCACGATCTCTTCGCCCGGCAGTCCGAGGGATTGAGCGACAGGGCGCAGCACCGCGGCGCGGCCCTTCGGCCCGATGATCGCCATATCGATCGGATTGGCCGTCGTCTGGAGAAATTCGAGCTGTCTGGCCCGCTGCGTCTCCTTCTGGATCGCCACGGCCACGCCTTTCACCTGAATATCTTCCTCGCCCGTAAGGAGTCCGCTCGTGTCCGTCAGGAGCACCATGTCCGAGAGGCCGGTCAGGACGGGCTCGATCACATCGCCATCGATGTTCGCCGCCACCGTTTGAAGGATTTTATTGGCGTTGCCCATCAGCATCGAGAGGCCCGACGCCGTGCGCCCGGCAGCTCCGGCCTGCGCTCCCGTCAGGTATCGGGGAATGGCGCTCTGCTCGTCAGCGATATTCGTGAATTGCGTGAAGATCGCCATCAGCTCTTGCGCGTTGCTGGACGGCTGGAAGAAGGATATGGGCGGAAGCGTCTGCCCCGATATCTCGGGTGATGTGCAGCGCCAGCGTTTCCAGGGGTATAGGTTCGCACCATCTTCGTCATCCGCGAGGCGATCCTCATTGATGACGACTTGCGGCCCCGATGACATTGCGATGTTATTGACCAACGCGCGCAGTGTCGCGTTCGCCGCGTCCTGCATGTCCGACAGAATGTCGGGGAGGCCGTTGCCCACGGGCGTTCCGGGGACCTTCTCGAAGCTCGTCACGTAATATTGGTGGCGCTTGCGCGGCGAGGGGGCGAGCTGCACTTTGATGACGTGCCGACCTATCATCCAAGCCTGAACGAAGTGGTCGCGCACCGGATCGCGGATTACCTTCTCGGGTAACCCATGCTCTAGGAGGAGGCTCCCCTGGACGTTCCCTTGGAACTCCAAGCACGAAATAAGCCCCGAGCGGTTGATGTGCGGGTTCTCGCGGTTCTCCTGGACGGCTCTCTCTTGGTCGACAATGTCCCAATTATCATTAAGGCCACCACGACCATACTCAGTGAGCACCTCGCGAACTGCTTCATGGTTATACCCTGGCAGATCGAGGAGGTCGTTGAGGTCCGCGCGCGTCACCCGCGAGCGCTCGATCATATTGGCGTCTTCGATCTTCGAGGCCCCCGGCGTCCAATAGAGATCGAACGGAGAGATACGCTGCCAGAACAATTTGGGGGTGTCGATTGTAGTCGCGGTGCCGTCCGGTCCCCATTTGACCTGGGGAACGATCCGCACCACTGGCCCCTTTATGCACGCGAATGGGAACAGGGGAACGTCGGATAGGAACTCGGCGAGTGCGTCATAGAAGCCGCCCTCGGTGAGGATTTCGTCGAGCTTGTCTTCGGCGATGCTCGCCTGCTGCGCCGCCTTTTTCTTCGCGGCCTGACGCGCGGCCTCTGTGAGCTGCGCCATGCGGTCGCGGATCGCGCCTGCGTCCGGGGGCTGGCCCGCCTGCGCCGCCGATGTGATCTCGATATCGACGAGCTGTGAGATGGCGGCGTGGACGGTGGCGGGGACTTTCGGATCGGAGGGGGGCACCACCGACCACGAGCGGTCGCCGTTCAGATAAATGTCGCGCAGAAGGGAGCTGGCTCCGCGCGCCTTGGGCGCGATGATCTTCGCGTAAATATCACTGCCGCCGAACCTGCGAATGTCGTCGAGCTGCTGGGGCGCGTATGTGCCGTTGAACGCGCGCATCGCCGCGAGAAGGCGCTCATCCCAGCCCGCTTGCGGGTTGGCCCGATGCAGCCGCATGATCTCGTATTGCGAGCGGATGAAGCCCGCGAGGCCGGTGTATTCGGCCTCCGTGGTCTGCGCCTGCGCTTGAGCGCGTGCATCCGCAGCCGCTTTCTCAGCAGCGTCGATGCCTGCATTGGAGACAACTCGCAGCACGGAGCCGCCGGGGATTGCCTGGGCCATCTTTTAGCGTATACTACAGTTACCCTGACAGGTAAAGAGCGAAATATGGCACTTCCCACCGCCTTCGATGATCTCGACAACACGATACGCGAACTGGCCTACCAGCTCGCAACGGGCATCCACTCCGAAGACGCTCTGCGCCAGCGGTTCAATCTGACCGTTGTGCAGTATGAGGCGGTCTGCCGGCACCCGAAGTTCCACAAGCTGCTCCACGCCGCGCGCGTCGAGTGGGATGGGGCGCAGAACACAGTGCTGCGCGCCGAACTCAAGGGCGCAATCGCCGCGGAAGAGGCGATCCCGCACGTCTACGCGATGATCACGGACAAGACTGTGGCCGGCACGGCGCGCGTCGAAGCGTTCAAGGCGCTCTCCAAGATCGGGCGTGTGGGCGAGCGCGCCGAGAAGGGCGGAGCTGGCGCGGGTGAGGTGTTCAAGATCACGATCAACCTCGGTGAGGACAGGAAACTGGAGATCGTGAAGGAGTTACCCGTTCAGGTAATCGAACACGACGCGGATTATGCCGATGCCTGAGATTAATTACACAGCGCCGCCGACATGCGCTCGATTTATGAAGTCCGACAGCTTCGGACGGCTCATTGCCGGCCCCGTGGGCTCGGGAAAGACGACAGCGTGCATTCTGGAGCTGCTTCGCCGCGCTTGCCAGCAAGATATTGGCCCAGACGGCTTCCGTCACACCCGTTTCGCCATCACCCGACAGACGCTTTCGCAGTTGATGATGACTGTGAAGAAGGACATCGATGATTGGCTGCGCGATGGGGCGGAATTTAAGGTCTCGGAGAAGACTTTCTACGTCTCGATTGGCGATGTGCGCTCGGAATGGGTGCTGATCCCCCTGGAGACGCCCGAAGATCAGCAAAGACTGCTCTCAATGCAGCTCACGGGCGCGTGGATGTCCGAATGTATCGAGCAAGATGTCAATCTGGTGGCTCCGCTGGCCGCGCGCACCGGGCGATACCCCAACAACGACATAGTGGGCCTCTGCACGCACAAATTTCTGATCGCGGATACCAATATGCCGACCGAAGGGAGCCCCTGGCACACCTTCATGGAGAGCCCGCCGGCCTCCTGGCAGATTTTCCGGCAGCCTTCGGGGCTCTGTGTGCAGGCAGAGAACCTGGATTGGCTCAATCAGACCCCCGAAACACGCGCGCTGCCCGTAGGCTCCCCGGTTCGGCTCGCGCAGGGGCGGAAATACTATGAACTCGCCGCCGAAAACACCAATCCCGATTGGGTGCGCCGCTATGTCCACGCCGAATACGGTAATGACCCCTCGGGAACAGCCGTTTTCCGAGCCACTTTCAAGCGCAGCTTTCACGTTCAGCCCTCTATCGAGGTGTTACCTGGAAGGTTACTTGTGGTGGGGCAGGATTTTGGGCGTGATCCTTGCTCAATCATCACTCAATTGGACGCTCGGGGACGACTTTTAGTCCTTGAAGAAGTCATGGCGGAGGATTGTGGGCTCGAACTCCACATCCAGAACGCTCTCAGGCCCGCGCTTTATTCGGAGCGATACTCGGGCTGCGCCGTAATCATCGTCGGCGATCCTGCCGGGAACGCGAAAGACAGCATCTATGAAACGAACTCGTTCGACATCCTGCACGAGAATGGCTTCGCGGCCATCCCAGCCCCCACAAACGAGATCGGCAAGCGATTGGCCGCAGTGGATCGCTTCCTGCTGGAGCATCGGCAGGGGGAGCCGGCGCTGGTATTTGATGAGGAGCATTGTCCTATGCTCGTGCGCGCTATGGATGGCGGCTATCGCTACGCCAAGACCCGCCAAGGCGTCCGCAAACCAACCCCCGACAAGACAAATGGCCCATGGTCGCACATTGCGGATGCCCTGCAATATGCCTGCCTGGGTAACTCAGGGGAGATGCGTGGCAAGCTGGTAGGGTGGATGACGCGCACCGGGCGCAATCGCTCGCGGGCTCGGGCGAGGCCACAGATCAGCGCGAGGGGCTGGACCTAGTCGAAGATCGGGAAGAAAGTGAGCAGCGCGAACCACTCGAAGTAGTCGGCTACGACAAGCGCGAACACAAGCAGGGCCGCGAGAGCTAGGATAAGTTTTTTCATGGTGTTACCCCTGTGGGTAAGAAAACGCCCCGGTTCTTAGGCCGGGGCGTATTACTCTCGTTCCCGCGGGGTCGTCCCGCTTCTCGAAAGCTGGCTAGCGTCTCACTGCCCTGGCCGTTGACGGTGGCTCCGTGAGCAACATGATCTGCCCATACCCGCGGCTGGTTTTCGGACCCCGCGCCTCTCCCGTGACCGTAGTCGCTTGTTGCGAGCGGGGCTCCGTCACCGACCCCCTTCCTAACCCGAGCACGACTTCGGATTAGAAATGGTAGTTCGCACCGATGCGAACGAGAGCGCCATTCACGCCTTGAGCGCCCGGAAGCTGGCCGGCTTTCCAGAAGTTCAGGTCCGTGCCCTGGAGGTTGTAGTAGAGCGCTTCCAACTTCACGCCGACCTTCGGAGCGATGCTCGGGAGCGGGATCGCCTCGACGCCACCGCCGGCGACCCAGCCAAAGCGCACGTTGCGCGTCGAGGACTCGACTGCTGAGATCACGAGCGGAGCCGCCTTGGAGACGCTGACGCCGTAGAGCGACGCCTGCTGCGCCAGACCGCCCGCCGCCAGACCGCCGGTGCCGTAGACCAGCACGTTCGTCCAGGGCGACCAGCCGATGCGGCCACGCGCCGTGCCGAGCCAGCTCAACTGACCAGCCGTCGCGACCGACACGTTCGAGGTCGTCGTCGCGCTCACCGAAGCTCCGACCGGCTTCGCAATCGAGGACTGCGCGAGCACTCCATCGAGGTCGCCCTCGACGCCGACCAGGAAGTGATCGATCATCAGGTTGTAGCCGGCCTGCGCGCCAGCGGCGAAGCCCGAAGGCTGCGAGACCCAGCCCGTGTTCAAACCGCCGTAGAAGCCGTTGAACGGGGAGATCGCCGGAGCCGCGGGGACAGCAATCGGGGGGAGGCGGCTGGGAAGGTCAGCGGCGAAAGCGCTCTTGGTGCTCAGGCCGAGGAAGAACAGCAGCGCTCCGAGAACAATGCCGGCAGCGAGGCTGCGCAGATTGACGTTCAGACTATTCATGTGTGTCTCCTTTTCGAGAGTAGGCGTTGTAACCTACGTAGGTAACTAGGTCAAGTGTGTTATATTAGTCACACCCAGCGACGACGGATACACGGCTCGGGCATGCGTCCTGATAGGGCTCCTGCGCACGTTCGGCGACGAAGGCCACGCAGGTCAGCACGACAATCGCCACGGCAAGTGCGCCGAATGTGAGCCAGAGCAGCTCCCATATCTCCTGGACGGCTTCCCAAGTGCTCATACCTCATCTCTCCAGGTGATCGCCTTCACGGCCCACATCTGAGCCGTCTGGGCTTCGGTGATGGCGGTGGAATAATATCGATAGCTCCCCGCGGTCACGCCCTGCTGGGTCCGCGCGTTGTGCAGGTGGTCGATGATATCGGCGTAGAGCCTCTTCACCTTCGCCACTTCATCGTCGCCGGACGGATTGAAGCTCAGTCCGACAGCTTTCTCACCGAACGTCATGTTACCCTCCTAGGTATCTCTACGTAGTGCTAGTGCCGCACCTGCATGCACGGGGAGACCAGATATGCCATCAGCCCGCCATCCATCGAGACAATCGCGAATGTCGCTTTCTCTTTCGGGACCTGGACGCCGTGCATCGTAACCCATCTCTCGACCGCCACCATGTCTCCACTCAACATGAGGATGAACTCCCCTTCGAGGGAGATGTAGTGCGGCCTGCGGGTGATGTCCCCAAAGTCGTGCGCTCGATATATCCGCTCCGCGGCTTCGGGGGACACCTCGAAGTCGTCTTCGGTCTCTTCGCTCAAAACGGCGGGGTCGCCCATCACGCGTCTCCCAACGTCTTCGACTCGCGCCTATCGAGCATCCAAATATGCACGTCGGCCATGAGGTAATAGGTGAGGCGTCCGACGCGGATGAACTGCGGCCCCTCGCCGGTCTTGCGCCAATCGCGCAGTGTCCGCTCCGCGACTTCAAGCATCAGCGACAACTCTAGCTCGCTAATGACGCCGAGCACTTCGCGTAGCATCCGTCCTCTGTTTCGCCCGAACGTATTCACCGGCTCACTGCCCGCCGCATCAGTCACCGCTGCCTCCCTATCGTCGAGCTGAAGCATACACATCCAAAGTTACCTTGCAAGTTATTTATATGTTACGTAAGGACAATAACTTGCAATAATATCGTGCGAGCAACTCCATCGCATCACGATGTTCTTTCTGGTAGCGAGACTTGTTGTAGACACTGGCGATCCGGCTGTGCGCCGTCGTGTGTCCGAGCACAACTTCAACGATGTGAGGCGCAACCCCACTCCGCCCCAATATCGTCGCCGCGGTCCGGCGCAAGTCATGGCGATGCCAGCCGGCAGTGTCAGTGCGCTCGAAGAGTTTCTTCTGGTATCGGTCCCAATTCCCGTTACGCCCCGCGAGCCTCCCATCCCACAACCTAACACCCTGACACGCTCTCCCCTCTGTGTGCTCGCGCACATCCTGCTCCCGAACCAAACCTAACACCCTAACAGCCTCGGAACTGAGCGGGACCACATGCGCTCGCTTCTGCTTCGTGCGCTCTCTCGGGATCGTCCATAGCGCGGCCTCCCCACCCTCTCCGTGTGCGCCACCCAGCGCGAACTCATCCCACCTCGCGCCGCATATCTCTTCTCGCCGGCACGCCGTCAGCAGCATGATGCGCACAGCCGCATCGTGACCTGCGTGGGTAAGTTCCGTCAGCACTGCTCGCAGCTCGTCGTCGGACAGCACGCGCTCCCGCACGACGTTCGATCTCTTGGGCTGCTCCAGATCACGCGCGTCGAGCGACAAGTATCCGCGCTTCCTCCCCCACCTCAGAACCGGGCGAACGTATCGGACGCAAGCCGCGGCAGAGGATCGCGATGGGTGTGCATCGATGGTGCGCTGCAAAGTGGGCAGCGTCAGTCGGGCGAGTGGCGTGGCTAGGAGGGCTGCGAGCACATGGCGGATTCGCTTGTCAGCGTCATACCATGAAGGTTGTAACGATCCATTCGTGCTACCATAGGTTGCAACTAATTCAGACAGGGTTAGGGGGCTCCCTGATGAGCTGTCGCTCGGAGAGCTACTAGGGTAGCTCTTAGCTTCATCTCGCTTGTGGGCGGCTAGTCTCCGCGCCACGGCAAGGGTGATTTGGGGGTAGGGGCCGATTTCATAGCGTCGCCGGGGCTGGCCGGGCGCGGTGCGAACTTGCAAGGTCCAGAGGGTAGAGGTCGGACCTGCGCGCAGAACGAGACCTGGACAAGCTCCATCCCGGAGTTCGAGGCGCTGGGCCGGCAGTCGAGTGCGGATGGCGGCGTTGATTTCGGCAATGGTGAGCGGCGGCAGTGTCTTGGGCAATGGGGTCGGACCGGCTGGGGGCCAAAATCGGGGGTGCTGGGGGCCAAAGCGTCGTGGCGGCTCGTGGTAGGGAGGCGGCGGGCGATTGTCAAGAGGGCGACTAAAATAACACATTACAGTAGGGTTGCAATTGGGTAACGGTTGGTCTCTGGGGGCTGGGATTTTTCGGACGATAACTTCTAAGCAGTAGGTCGTGGGTTCGAGCCCCACCGGAGTCTCTTGAGATTGTTGGGGTTATGGGTTGGCAGGGTGTTAGGTTGTGAGGTTGGGGGCCAAATTGGGGGCCAACGGACAAGTGTTATGCAAGTGTAATACTTCGTCCTTTCTCCCAAAAATATTTCCAACTTCCCTAAGAGAGGGGCGGGCCTGGGGTGGCCGGCCTGTCCATATAGGGGGGCGGGGGCCGGGGGCTACCTCTCAAGGTAACACTCTCCCCCTCCCTAGTCTGTCAACCGGGACTTCCCCGCCACTGACTAGGGTCTCCCTGGCCCGAATAGCTCCCCGATTGAGCGCAGGGAACGAATGTCACCGTTAGACGGTCGGACCGCGACTTGGCCAGGCGATAGCAAGCCTGGGGTCACCCCGGAGCAGGGGCCAAGCGACGCCAACCTATAACGCACCATGCGCCAACCAGAGCGCTAGCCTTGTTACCGGGACGGGTAACACGGTGACACTTGCGAATAGATGCGGGGAGAGCAAAAGCCGCGTCGAATAAGCAGGGTTGCGTCGTGAAGCCTCCTACCGCCATGCGCCGCCAAGGCAACGGTATCAGACACCTCGGGCAATTGCATCGCGGTGGGAGGTTTCACGGGGCAATTTCGTCCTACCTTGAAAGGTAACAGGCTATGAAAATTCATGTCAATAAGCAAGAGCTTCAAGCCCTTGGCATGAAGGCGCGAGTTTGCGCCAAGTTCACGCGCTTCGAAGGCAAGAGCGTCACGGCTCTTGATGTTGTTAGGTTAGCGGAGCGCCACAAGCGCGAACGCGAGCGCGACGTGTATCTGACTAAGCGTCGCGCTCTTATCGACGCTCTGGACGCGCAGTTCACAAGCGAAGAGCGCCATACGCTCGCCAAGAAGCTTCCCGCCGGCAAGGCATATGGCTGGAATGATCTTCACATCAAGAAGGCTCGCGGCCTTCCCATGACAACTGAAATCGGCTGCTAATCAATTCCGGCAAGGTGTTACCTTGCCGGGTTAGTTTCTTGTTTCGATCCTGTTTTGGGCTTCTAATTGCTATGGTTGCTAGCAAGCATAGTGCTAGCAAAGTAATTGATATCTAACGAAAGATCAATGAAAACAAGGTGTTAGAGTGTTAGGTTGTGGTCAATTAAGAATGCAACCGACAGTAATAAGTCGGCACAAAGGGGGCGCTAAGCCTTTGTTTATATTATATATGTAATGTAATTACTATTATTACTAATTAAGAATGAGAGGCTAGAGCAAATGTTCCTATGATTGTATGCTACACGCTAGCAGTTTGCGAGCTACCTAACACCTAACACCCGATACTTGCAAGCGCTTTGTAAGCATTATGCTAGCATAATGCTAGCGTATAGCTTACAATCATAGGTGCAGCTCTATGATTTTGCCCTAGTAATAAACACAATTAGCAAACCATTGATCTATAAGGCGCTTTAATTCTGCGCCCATTTGAATTAAGAATGCACAATTAGCCCCTTGCAAGCCTCTCATAAGCCCCTTGACTGCTAGCTAACAGTGTGCTAGCAGTCATTGTGTTAGCTAGCAAGGTAATGGGGTCAGGCATGAAACAGATACTACTTCGCGTAGAGGACGATGAATATGCCGCCGTCAAAGCGTCGGCGGACCAGAACGGGCGAAGCCTCAACCGCGAGCTTCGCCATATGATCCGCACGGCTCTTGCTGCGCCGGGCGAAGCCCCGCTACCAGGGGCGAAGCTCTTCACCCTTGCCGAGCGCACCCGCTCCTATGGAAGCGCCAAAGAGGACGCGAAGCAAAAGCGATGGCAGCAAATGGCCATTGAGCAGGGTGAGAGGGAAGGCTTGCGCGTCACATTCGACGAGCGCGGCTTTGAGCAAGTAGCCAAGCTCTATACCTTGAACGGTAACAAGGTCACGCTCGCAGAGGCACAAGCCTATGCCGAGAGCAACGGCTTCTGGGTAGAGATGAACGGCGACGTGCCGCACATAGACCCCGAAGGGGAGATCATGCTTGGCTGCGCGCCAGACGAAGACGAAGGCGAACCTACCTAGAAAGGTAACACCATGGCGCTCGATCACTTCAAAGGCGTTCGGCGCGGAGACGCGCCCCACTGCCGAAGCGTGTCTGGCTATGGCCGAAAGCTGCCCACGGGATACAAAGTTATGCTGTGGGGAGAGAACAGATGGCGGCGTGTTTATGCCTGCCGCTATGGGAACGCTGCAACGCTCTATGTTGTTAAGCGCGGCCAATGGCTTATTGTCGAGCTAACCTAAAAGGGTAACACCATGACACACGTGACCTCGCGCTTCTTTGCGCTGCTGCCGAACGGCGTGCGCATGCGCGTTGACCTGCCGATGCGGGATAGGCTCTACAATCGCAATCGCATTTGGCCGGGCGCAGCGATCCGCCGCCCGCTCGCTCGCATTGGAGGGTAGCATGCGACAGTATACGCCTATCAAGTCCCGCCCGTTCAGCGTGACGCTGGAGCTGTGGGACTATCCCTCTCATGGCGTGCGCTATCGCGGCGTCGGTTTCATTGTGACGGTGCGAGTGAGCCGAACGCGCGTCAAGCATTTCTATCCGCGCTTCTATCTGGCGGGGCTGCGCCCGCACTTCGAGCTGGGCTAACCTAGAAAGGTAACACCATGACACACTACAGCACGCGAGCGCTGGGCGTCTGTGCCGGCGCGGCTTCCCGATGGGGTATGCAGGTATGGTATTGCCGCGTGAGCCCTGAGCTTGCGGCTCGCGTGACGTGGTGGATCATTCCCGGCACGCTGGACTTGAACGCATAGCGCGTGCAACTATCATCACGCGCCACCCACAACCCCAAGCTGTAAACATAACACGTTTGCACGCTAAGAATTACCTAGCCGGGACGGTGTTACCGTGCTAGGTATCGTTTCGCAACACCAATCCAACCCACAACCACAGGAGAGAACCACATGGCTCGCAAGGCTAAGAAGATGATTGTGTCCGACGAGATCGTGACTGAGGCTCTGGCTGCCGAAGCCCCGGAGTTTGTCCTTGCCGACGGAACAGGCGAAGAGGGCGAGACGCTGAACGGCGTTGAAGCCGCGCACACCATTGAACTCGCGCCGGACGAAGCGACGGAGAACCTGAGCGACGAAGAGTTGCTGGCGCAGCTCGCCGCCGAGACCGTGTCCCACACGGATGTGTTCCCCGACCCCGTCGTTCTGCCGGAGCAGGAGGAACCTGCGCAGGTAACACCTGCCATCGCTGCCCAGGCGAAGCAGATCGAGGAGGAGGACAGCGCGCTCATTGCGAAGTCTGGGGACAACGCCTTGATCGCGGCGCGCAAGAAGTTCTTGCAGCGCGTCGCCAAGCTCGGCGAGGACGCTGGAGCTGGCGTGCAGTCGCTTCCCACACTCGCTCGCGAAGCCGTGCGCGCCGCGGCGGACAGGCTCTTTGGGTCGGACGAAGCCGAGGACCTGTATGTGCGCTTCCAGAAGCGGCGTCATGCGCGCATGGGGAAAATCTACGAGAAAGAGGACAGCATCAAGAACCAAGTCTCGAAGCTGCGCCAGATCATGCTCGTGGGCGCGGCGTTCGGCGAGGAAGGCGTGGACATGATCGAGCTTGCCTACGAGCTTCGCATCGCTGCCGCCGCCCAGCCCGAGACGGCTAAAGCCATGAAGCCCGGCACGACCTATGCGTTCCTCGTGGACGTGGCGCGCGAGCAGCTTGACGACAAGAACAAGGGGATCGTGCTGGACCAGGGCGGGATCGAGCGCGTCATGTTCCCGGAGAAGAAGGAGAAGACGCTCGCCGATGAAGCCAAGCGCCTCTATGAGGGAGCCGTCAAGCTCAAGAAGGGGAAGAAGGCGACGGGCGATAAGGACGCCGTGCCGGGCGTGGACAGCGCCTCACTCGAAGCCGCCATCGACTACCTTCAAGAGACTTGGTTCGAGCTGGACCCGGAGGCCCGCGCCGCCTGGCAGGCTGCCGAGCAGGCCCGTCGCGACAAGATCGCGAAGGAGCAGGCTGCGCTCGCCGCGTTCAAGAGCCGCCCGCTGCACATTAACCTGGGCCGGTAACCTGCGCAGGTAACACGCTGACACGCTGCGCCCTACGGGGCGCGGCTCACATCCTTGGAGGGACACATGACCGAGATACATGCCGAGACGAATTGGGAGAAGCTCTGCCCGTCACCCGCCCCGGAGATCGGCACGGGGATCGCGGGCGTCGCCTTCCTGGTGTTCATCCTGGTGTTCGCTGCGTTCCGACGCCGCTGAGCCAAGCACCTATCATCATCGCACGCTGCAACCTAGGAGGGTAACATGGATCACACTACGACCATCGCGCTCGAAAAGAGCATCGATCATTGGGAGCAGAACCTCTTCGGGCCGTTCGAGGAGGCTAGGGTTTATGGCGACGACTGCGCGCTGTGTGGGTTATTCAGTGGGGACAATTGCGACGGTTGCCCCGTCGCAGAGCGGACGGGGGAGAGTGAGTGTGACGACTCGCCTTGGAACGAGGCGCGGTGGGCTTTTGATAAGGTCCGAGGGATCGACGGGGGCTCGACATACCCTCGGTATTTCGGCCAGAGCCGCACGCTTGCCGAGCTTGCGTTCCGCGAGGCGGCGCGTAAAGAGCTGGAGTTCCTGATCTCCCTGCGAGACGATACCTGAGGGGGTAACACCATGACACCGGAGCCCGACGAGCCCCGCCGCGACGAGGGCATGAAGTTCATGAACTGGCTTGCCGTCCTGAGCGCCGACAAGGCCACGAGTGACGCGGACCCGTTTCAGCCCAAGTGGATGACGCCCGAGCAGTATGCCAGGAGCGTGCGCCTA
>Ga0265327_10000577_pt1 | contig 62128 bp, 62 predicted proteins | sample 41621metaG_FD_202089 | JGI IMG/M metagenome (GOLD analysis project Ga0265327, IMG submission 202089) | Rhizosphere microbial communities from Carex aquatilis grown in University of Washington, Seatle, WA, United States - 4-16-21 metaG | ecosystem: Host-associated > Plants > Roots > Rhizosphere...
AAAATCAACAGAAAAAAAGGGGACAAAATGATCAGAAAAAGTGGTGGTCAATTTGCTCCGGCTGGAGGTGGTCAGTTTGCTCCGGCTAGAGGTGGTCAGTTTGACCGGCATTTGCATTAAAGTAACATAATCATGTTTTACGAGAATTATCATTTCTGGGGAATGCACTTTGTATGGTGGATTATATGGCTGGGGTTACTTTTTTGGATCTTTGCAACGCCTTACAATATTCCAGGACAAAGAAGGAAGCGCGACAACCCGCTTGACATCCTTAAAAGACGCCTGGCTTCTGGTGAAATTAACCTGGATGAGTACAAGGAACGCAAGCAGATCCTTGAAAATTAATCTGAATCCAAATACCCGGAAGCTGGTCGTTGGATTCACCGACCTGCGAACGTAAATCTGCGTTCGCAGGCATAGACAACTACCCTACAAACGGCTTTAGGCATTGATTTTCAGGCTGCCTATGCTATATGTTCATTTACAAAAATCTAAAAGCATGTTTTACGAAAATTATTATTGGGGAATGAACCTGATCTGGTGGTTCTTATGGATAATATTAATGATCTGGATATTCGCGATCCCTTACGATATACCCGGAGAGCGAAAAAGGAAAGAAAGTCCGGTTGACATCCTAAAGCGAAAATTTGCTTCCGGGGAAATCAATACGTACGAGTACCAGGAAAGAAAAAGAATACTGGAAAGTGAACTTCCTATTCAGGATCGGTTGTAACTGACAGAAAAGATTACTCAAATACAACAGCGCGCAATGTGTTTTTCTGCTTCAGCAAGTTTCTCAGCAGGTATAGTTCTTGTAGTTATCGGCACGGTGACTTTAAGAAAAGTTCGACATCCATCTCAAATACTTTTTGCCAGTATTCCACTCATTTTTGGCATTCAACAAATAGCGGAGGGCGCATTGTGGCTAACGCTCCCTAAACCAGAATATCTTACGATACAAAAGCTAGCAACCTATATTTTCTTATTCTTTGCGCAGGTGGTTTGGCCTATATGGGTGCCGATTGCTATTTTAAAACTGGAGAATAGTGAAAGTAAAAGACGGATTCAAAGTGTGTTGGTAGGAGCCGGACTAATAGTTGGCATCTATCTTGGGGCCTGCCTTTTCAACTATGATGTACAGGCTAAAGTTATCGGCCATCACATTAGCTATGTTCAGGACTATCCTCATTTGCTCAGGTACTATGGTATAATACTGTACGCAATGGCAACGATCATTCCAACATTCTTTTCTAGCATAAAAAGCATGTGGATGTTAGGCGTATCTGTATTGATCTCTTATATAGTTACTGCGGTTTTTTATGAACATTATGTCTTGTCAGTATGGTGCTTTTTTGCGTCTATAATCAGCTTGTCAATTTATGCCATTACGGTAGAAGTTTCAAAGCCTCAACAGCGAAACATTTAGCAAATCCAACATCAATCAAATGGGATAACCACCTTCCTTACAACTGTTACTATTAAAATAGCAATGACATAGGGAAGCTATTAGTGGATCCTCTGATTATTAACTAATCTCCAGGATCGATGCATGGTTGCCCGCATTCACCACCCATTTCGCAAGAGAAATGTATCTATTCCACTTCTTCAAAAAGAATGAATTCCAATTAAAGAATAGCATTCAACTTTCGTTGCCGAGCAAACAAGATACATTTCTAAATTTTATCTAATTCCGCTTTTAACAGGAGATTGCCAGCTAAACTGCTGCTTTTATAGACCACTCTATTACCTGTAGGCACATAGCATAAGCAAGCACCTCATGTACTGGAGCATGGGCAATCGCATCAGCTATCTTTTGCTCATCAAAGTTGCTACCCAGGTTAACGGGCATTTTTACCGGCAGCACTTGTACATCCTTATGATCCTCTAGCCTTAACTCGTAACCGTCCTGAAGCAGGAATGTAGCACCGCTGCTTTTTTCGATGGTTTTTACCAATTGATAAAGACGTTTTAGCAATAAAGCACTGAGTACTTGTTTGTGCACCGGCCCTTTATTGGTCAGCTCATCCGATGCCCACATTTGTTCTTGGGGGTCTTTGATAATTAGGTGGATTAATTCATCCAGACTGCCGACAAGCTTTACGCCTTCACCGCTATAATTTTCTTTCTTGTGATGTTTTGACATGATCTCATTCTAAATTGTTAAGTGAACTCAATGACTCTGGCGCAGTTAAGCCCCGTAATTTGTCTGCTTCAATGTTTGTGCATGATGCTTGGCAGCATCTGTTATAAACTCACCGGCAATTGCATAGTGACCTAAAGCTTTGATAACGCTATGGGCCGCCTTCTCGGGATCACCGGCTTCATACTGTTTTGCAGCTTCTTGATGGTGTTTTGCGGCTTCAATATGATGCTTGGCAGCCATTCTATGCATTTCTGCAACGGTTTGACCTGCCTTTGCTATTGTGGAAGGTATAATCGCTTTCTTTGTGGCGGCTTTTGACGCAGGAGTGATGTTTGCCATAAGTATTTTGTTTTTATTTATTGTGATAGAATAAGTTGCTGAAGTAGTTACTGGGGGTTATTGAACATTTTCTGCGCCATCGTTTGATCATGTTGATACAGATCGTCTGCAAAGTGAAGGAACTCTTTTTCATCTACCCAGGCGGTATAGTAGGTGATTATGACAGGTACTGTTGTCTTTAGATTTACAAACAGTTCATGACCGCTATTCATTGCGCTATCGATCCTCTCAACGGTCCATTCAGGATATTCAAGCAAAAGATAAATAGCCAACTTACGGGCGTCGCTAAGGCGAATACAACCGTGGCTTAAACCTCTTTTTGCTCTATCGAAATAACCTTTCTGCGGTGTATCATGCATGTAAATATTAAAGCTATTAGGGAACAAGAACTTCACTTTTCCCAATGCATTTCGTGGTCCCGGCTTCTGCCGGAAACCAGAACTGCCCACTCGCTCCATATTTCTTTTCTTCAGGTAGTTTCTATCACGCCGCAGTCCTGGTATCACTTCCTTATTGGCAATGCTGGACGGGATGTTCCAATATGGACTGAAAACGATCTGATTAATATTACCGGAGAACATAGTTGTATTATGGCCTTCTGCACCCACCACCACATCCATTTTAAATAAAGTGGTCTTTCCACTGTCCACATACACGACATACTCAGGGATGTTCACTTTAATATACACACCCTTTGATCGATCTGGCATCCATCTCATCCGTTGCATATTGATGAGTATTTGCTGTATTCTGGCCAATACAGATAGGTTCAGATCTTTAAGCAAACTGGTTGTTACTTTGCCGCTTGCTGCGTAACCATGATTTTGTTGGTAAGATTTCAGTGCGTTTTGCAAATTTTGGTCGGCATTTTCGCTGGTGTCATTAGTACTCAGTTCACCGGTGGATCTCAATCTACTCTTCAGCTGGACGATATCCTGATTGCTCCTCCCACGACGGTATTGGTTTGCATTCATTGAAAGTTTTGGCCAGCCACCGTTTTTTGCAATCGCACTATATTGTTGGAGTTTAGTCTTAAGTAACCCGTACGATTTATTAAACGCCGCGTAATTCTTATTGCTTGTATTGTCATCAGCAAGAACCTCATCGGATAATTCCAAAATATCTTTTTTCTTCGCCGGGATGAAGGTGCCTAAAGAAGAGGTACCAATGCCCATATCCTTAAAATGAACAAGCCCGTACCTGATGAATTGCAGGCTTAGCTGTAGCTCCGTTTTTATCGTGGCCGCTTCATTGGCCTTAACCGTACTTTCTTTATCAATCCTGTCTCGGTCGAGGCGTCCTTCGAGCGAACTGTTTACCAGATCAGTTTGGTCATCGGTTTTATACAAACTGCGAAAGCTAAGCGACTGCTCAATTAATCCGTCACTGGAAAACCAAGCATATTCAAAATTTCGTGCGTTGTAGAAGCTGCGGAGTGCATCGGCAAGTGTGTCGTTGAGCTTTTCTTGCGTGATGAATTTCCGGAGCACAATGCTATCTAAAAAACGATTATTATAAGCGTTGCCAGCATTGATACTCACATCTCGATTGTTCACATTTTCAGGAACCATCAAGGTTTTAATCCTAGCCGCAACCGGGTTGTGATTATCGCAACCCGAGTTAAGAAATCCAAGGATAATGATGGTAGTGGAAATTTTTATCGACATAAGCAAAAATCTATTTGTAGGATGAATTTAGCAGCGATTAATACAGCACTTTATTATAGCCTGCAGTTACTCAATAGCCTTTTACGCAATTACTTTGCGATTAGTCATCCCTTGTTCAGTAATTACATTCAAAGTTGGTGACATTCCACCTGCACATCCTTACATACTCTTTGAAATGACTTACATGATTCACGCATGGTTAGCCGAGTGAAATGCTTAAATTCTGCAATAAATAATTGGGGCCAATATTAGGTGGATGCGACTTTGGTGTGATAAAGGGAGTTGGGCTCATTTCTTTAGCAAGAACCATTGACAATTATTAAAGACACAAGAAGCAGTTTGTATTGGCCTTTTAATTGGCTGGTATCCGATAAAAAGAACAACACTTAGTCCTAATGAAGCCCCCAAGGCGTGAGTAGAATGTGAAAAATAATACTGCTTAGTTCTCCAGTCAAATGTGCGCGATGGTCTTTTGACAGGCTAATTCACAAGTCCATGAAGCGGTGGCATAGTTATCAACATACAACTACAAAGACCATCACATTGAGACTCTATATTAAATATATGGTAAGCCTTCGCTGCAAAATGCTGGTGAAAGAAGAGTTGACAAAACTAGGACTGCATTACGTAATAGTAGATTTAGGAATGGTGGAACTTCTGGAAAAAAGTACTCTGGAACAACGACAGCAGCTAAAAAAGAATCTTTTAGAATCCGGATTGGAGTTGCTGGAAGACAAAAAGGCAATCCTGATTGAAAGGATAAGGAATGTGATCACAGAAATGATCCACTATGCGGATGAACTGCCACTCATGAATTATTCCGTGTATTTGAGCGAGAAGTTGGGCCATGACTATAATTACCTAGCCAAAATCTTTTCAGAGGTAAAAGGTACAACCATTCAACACTTTATTATCGTCCACAAAATTGAAAAAGCGAAAGAACTTTTGTTGTACGACGAGCTTAACTTAACGGATATTGCTTATAAACTTCACTATAGCAGTGTTGCACATCTTTCTAACCAATTTAAAAAAATCACAGGACTATCACCATCGTATTTTAAAAAATTGAAGCGGAAACGGAATGAAAATCTTGAAGATTTGTGAAATGTGCAATTAATTTCATGAAATATGTGATGGTTGATAATAATAGCATATGTGCTTACAAATATAATTAAATGCCATTAATATGTATAAGGCAGTCAAGTCGGAATGGGGTGAAAAATACCCAATTTTTTTAGCGCTTTCGAAAAAAATAATACTTATAATAAATCATGAAAACAAAAAAAGATGATAAAGATTTGGAAAAATCGACGCCACATATCGTTATTGAGATTATAAATTATGTTCCAGATGCAATTGTCAGTAAAACGATCCTCAAAAAACCAACAGGCAGTGTTATCGTTACTGCCTTTGATGCTGGTGAAGATCTTGCGAAGAAAACCTGTCCCTTTGATACGTATGTCCAAATAATAGAAGGAACAGCAGAAATACAAATCAAGGGAAAGAAATTTGTTTTGAAAATGGGCGATGGAATTATTATCCCTGCACATGCAAGGCATGAGTTTAGCGCTGTGCACCAATTCAAGATGATTTCGACAGTAATAAAAAGCGGTTATGAGGATGTATCGCTATCTTAAACTCACTTAAACAATATTGAATCAGAGCATCATGCGAAACATGATGCTCTTTCATTTTCAAGAAGGTCTACTTGTTTAAAATGTGTAAGAATTCTGGTTATACGTGTAAATCTTATGCCTGCAGCTATATCCAACTTTACCATGTAATAATTCAATTACGAGAAAACATTTCCGAATGGATAAAAACGAGCAATTACAGAAGGATGTGCAAGATGCGATCATGTGGGAACCCCTTTTGAATGCAGCAGAAATTGGCGTAATCGCAAAAGATGGTGTTGTCACGTTAACGGGGGTGGTGGATAACTATTCTAAAAAGATTGAAGCTGAAAATGCCGCTAAAAAAGTGAACGGTGTGAAGGCTGTTTCGGAGAACATTAAAATCAATTTCGGCACTTCTGATAAAATGAATGATACTGAAATTGCCACCGAGATTCTGAATGTCTTTAAATCGAATTGGGAAATTCCAAGCGAATTATTAAAGGTCCAGGTTGAAAACGGTTGGGTGACCCTTGATGGCGATGTTTCCTGGAATTTCGAGAAAGACGCTGCAAAAAAATCCATCATTCACCTTCCCGGAATATCTGGTGTTTCAAACAATATCCGCATTATATCAGCGGCAAAAGACATTGTTGAAGAAAAGGATATTAAAGCGGCATTTGCCCGGAACTGGTCGATGGCGGATAATGAAATCCATGTCACCGTTGTAAATAATAAAGTGACACTTGTAGGGATGGTCAATTCTCTATACCAAAAAGATGAGGCAGAACGAATCGCCTGGAATGCGCCCGGCGTAGGCGGCATGGATAATCAATTGGTCGTTGGCTGCGCTTTGTAACTGTTTAGAAAGAAACTATATGAAATCGGACACATTGTTGCAAAAAAATGTTGAGGATGCGTTGAACTGGGAACCGTCGTTAGCTGGTACCGAAATAAGTGTCGCAGCAAAGAAAGGAGTCATTACACTCGTTGGGTTCGTTCAAAACTATCCTCAAAAAGAAAAGGCAGAATCCACGGCGTAAAGGCAGTAGCAGAAACCCTGAATATACGGATTGGGAATGAACCTAATAGTACGGATCCAGAAATTGCAACAGCAGTTCTGCTTGCATTCAAATGGAATTCCGCTGTGCCCTATAATAAGGTTGAAGTAAAAGTTCTAGGAGGCTGGGTAACATTGGAAGGCAACTTAAAATACCAATATCAAAAGCAAACTGCCGGGGATATCGCAGGTAACATCCGTGGGGTGCGGGGCGTGATGAATGAAATCAAGATACTTTCCAATTTGCATGATGCCATCGAAAAGTCGGCAATTGAACAGGCTTTTGAACGTAATTGGGCAACAGGTGATTGTGAAATTCACGTGAAAGTGGTGGGGAATAGAGTCATTCTTTATGGAATGGTCAATTCCCTTTACCAAAGAGACGAAGCTGGAAAAATGGCCTTGAATGCCCCAGGAGTAAAATCAATAGATAATCAATTGTTCGTGGGCTACGACGATTAGTTGAATTAATCCAATCATTAAAAAAGACAACCTTATGAAAGTATTGATTATTCTTACCTCGCACAGCGAGTTAGGTAATACCGGACACAAAACAGGATTCTGGATCGAAGAGTTTGCTGCGCCCTTTTACGTGCTGAAAGATGCCGGCGCAGAAATAACACTGGCCTCACCGAGGGGCGGACAACCGCCAATTGACCCCAAAAGTGCTGAGCCTGCCAATCAAACGACAGCAACGCAACGCTTTAATAAAGATCTGCATTTGCAGATATTGCTTGAGCATACGACCAGGCTATCAGAAATATCAGCGGTAGATTATGATGCCGTTTTTTTTCCTGGTGGCCACGGCCCAATGTGGGATCTATCCGTAGATTTTCACTCCATCAATCTGATCAAAGCATTTTGGAGGGCTAAAAAGCCAGTCGCAGCCGTTTGCCATGCGCCGGCAGCATTGTTGAATGTGGATGATGAAGCAGGAGTGCCACTTATCAAGGGCAAAAAGATGACGGGATTTTCTGATACGGAAGAAGATGCCGTGCAATTAACCAAGGTTGTACCCTTCCTACTGGAAGATGAGCTTAAAAACAAGGGTGCGATCTATGAAAAAGGTGCTGACTGGGTAAGCCATGTAGTTGTAGACGGCCTCTTGATAACCGGTCAGAATCCAGCTTCTTCAGGCGATGTGGCAAGACAGCTGCTAGTATTATTGAAGCACTAAAAACAGATAACTGTAATGCATAAACTTATTGAATAAAAATAGAGCAGAAACAGCCATATAAACTGCTTTTGAAATTTCCAATCATAACAACCAATAAGAAATTTCTTTGAAATGAATGGCAAAAAGACCAAAGCTTGATCAGGAAAAAATATAAAAGGCTGTCAATAAAATATCATCCCGATAAGAATACCAATGATAAGTCTGTAGATGATACGTTTAAAGAGATATACGAAGGAAATGAAGTATTAAGTGCGTGAGAAAAAAGAATGAAAAATGATGAGCTTGGCGCAGACTGGAAACAGCGGGAAAACAAAGGTGGATTTTTACAAGCGAATCAGCGAAGTGACCGCTCAAGCCAATATTCGTCTGGTGAACAATTTGATGACAGCAATTTTTCTGACTTTTTTGAAAATATTTTTGGGCGAAAATCCGGAGATGGTAATCAGAGGCAATCTGTATCTTATAACGGCCAGGATTTCAATGCTCAGTTTCAGCTTACACTTCAGAAGGCGTATTATGGCGCTAGACTTAAACGCGCATTGGAAAAGAACCACTTCAGTTTAAAATAAAGCCTGGAATAAATAACGGTCAGGCCTGATGTTGCAAGGAAAATGTGGAAATGAATTAATAGCTGCACTGCAGACGACTTTTATATTACCATAAATGTGTCTGAAGAATCCGGTTATAGACGGAAAGGGGATGGTCTGTACTGCATAATTAATGTGGACTAATAAACCGCTATTCCGGGAGGCCAGAGCTTGGTAAAAAGGTTGTTCAAAAATCTGAAAAGAAATATCTGAAAAGAAACTCAGAACGGGAAGGTAATCCAATTAAAAGGTTTGGGAATGACCCTTGATAACCAGGATAATGAGTTTGTAAACTTATATGCTACGATCAATATCACAATGCCCAAGAATCTAACAGTTAAGGAAACTAATTTATTTCAGCAATTATCAACGATAAATCACTCAAACCATGCTGAAGCAATTTGAATACCGAGATGCAAAAATTCAGGAATGGAAAGCAGATAAATGGCTTTTTGAGGCGAAGCTGAACTACCTGGTAAACGAAGTGATCAACGAATTACACATTGCAGATGCTGAGGAGATGGCCACATCCTTGAAGCATGCTGTTCAGGCATTTGGTAGCCTTGAGCTTCCCTTGCACCGGAATTTCAAAAAGGTATTCCGATCGGATGGTGAAAACACAATGATGGATTGGAAGCTTGCGCCACTGGCATGCTCCCAAATTATCATCAATTGCAACCCTGGTAATATGCATGTTGCAAGGGCTCAATTGTATTTCGCGCTCAACTGAATTATTCATACTTAACGACCAGGACCATGACAACTGCTGTATTTAGTGTTCACAAATTTGAACGCGACTTTTTGTTGCTAGCAAACAACAATAAGCATAAGTTGATCATGCTGGAAGAAATGCTAACACTCAATACCGTGAAGCTTGCCGTAGGCTGTCAGGCTATCTGCATTTTTGTAAGTGATAAAACGCCTGCAGCAGTACTTGACAAATTGTTCGACATTGGTATTTCTTACATTGCATTGCGCTCCGCGGGGTTCAACCATGTAGATGTTACCGCAGCTAAGCATCTAAACATTCGCCTGGCAAGAGTGCCCAAATATTCTCCCTTCTCGGTGGCAGAACATGCAACGGCGCTCATGCTTACCCTCAACAGGCAAATCATTCATGCACATAACAGGATTACGGAACAGGACTTTTCTCTTGATGGTTTAACCGGCTTCGATATGCACGGCAAAACCGTAGGCATTATAGGAACAGGTAAAATCGGCAGTCAGCTTGCAAGCATTATGTATGGCTTTGGCTGTACGATTCATGCCTATGATAATGTTCAAAACGAACAAATAAAAGTCTCCTTCGGCGTTCGTTACGTTGACTTGCAAACCCTTTGTAGCCAATCAGATATCATTTCGCTTCACTTACCGCTCAACAAGGAGACAAAGCACATTCTTAGTCAGGAAAGTATTGGTTGGATGAAGAACGGAGTGATGATTATCAATACCAGCCGGGGCGGCCTTGTAAACACACGTGATATCGTTTTGGCACTTAAATCCGGTAAGATCGGCTACTTCGGAATGGATGTTTATGAGGAAGAAGAAGGCCTATTCTTCGAAGATCATTCGCTGGACATTCTGCAGGATGATGTTTTCGCTCGGCTAATGACTTTCCGGAATGTGCTTGTGACCAGCCACCAGGCATTTCTTACTAAAACCTCGCTCGAAAACATTGCATCCACCACGATTTATAACCTCGACTGTTTTCAAAATGGCACTAAGAGCGGCAATGAACTGACCATTTGAAACCTCAATTTCCCGATGGCTTTAGAGCGAATGTCTTCAAAAGTCAGCAGCACTAGTCATTAGTAACTGCCACCTATTTATTATGGACAAAATGAAGAACCAATTAAACCCTCGACAAGGGTTTCTCGAGTTTGGGAAAGACTTTTTCTCTGGTGTCTATAAAATTTACCGGTTCATACTTCGCTTTTTTAAAGAAGTGCTTACATCGCCTTATGAAGTTCGTGAAATTATCAAACAGTGTTATGAGGTGGGTTGTAAGGCGCTTCCTTTAATCATATTGACTGGTTTTATTACGGGCATCGTCTTTACCAAACAATCACGTCCATCCTTGTCAGAATTCGGTGCTACCTCATGGCTTCCATCACTCGTCTCCATCGCAATCGTTCGAGCTTTGGCTCCATTGGTAACCGCGTTAATCGTTGCTGGCAAGGTCGGCTCCAGTATCGGGGCGGAATTGGGGTCAATGAAGGTATCTGACCAGATCAATGCAATGGAAATGACAGTGACTAATCCGTTCAAATTTCTGGTTGTGAGCCGTGTACTTGCCTGCACTTTTATGTTGCCAATCCTTGTCTTGTTTTCAGGGGCAATCAGCCTCCTCGGATCCTATATTAATGTGCATGGAAATGAACTGACCAGCTATCATGTTTTTCTCTATCATGCTTTCTCAAAAATCTCATTTCTCGATCTGTTCTCATCTGTCCTCAAATCGGCACTGTATGGCTTCACCATAGGCATAACTAGTTGCTACAAAGGCTATAACGCAAGTGATGGTACAGTAGGAGTTGGTAAGGCTGCAAACCAGGCAGTTGTTTTTTCTATGGTGATCATTTTCCTCGAAGAGACCATTGTGGTCCAATTTATAAACTCATTTTTAAGATAATGGTCACAGTGCCAAGCAATACGAAAGAAGTGGTAAAGCCCCAAACAGTAATCTCCGTGCGCGACCTGCATAAAGCGTTTGACGGTGTTACGGTTCTTGATGGTATTGATCTGGACCTGTATAACGAGGAAAATTTAGTTGTCCTAGGCAAATCCGGTTCTGGTAAGTCAGTACTGATAAAAATTATCGCGGGCTTGTTGCCATCTGATAGTGGGACTGTAAATGTCCTTGGTGAAGATATCGTCCACCTAACAAGGGAAGAACTGCAACAATTAAGGCTGAAGATTGGCTTCTCCTTTCAAAGCGGCGCACTATATGATAGCATGACGGTGCGAGAAAACATGGAATTTGCATTAATAAGAAATAAGAGAGAGTTAAGTCGAAAAGAAATAGATGTAGCTGTGCGTAAAGTACTGGACGATGTGCAGTTGCTCGATAGCATAGAAAAACTTCCTTCTGAGCTTTCCGGTGGGCAGACTAAGCGCATCGCAGTGGCAAGAGCATTGGTTTTAAAACCTCAAATCATGCTATATGACGAACCGACTGCAGGTCTTGACCCAATCACCGCGACTGAGATCAATAAGATGATCGTTAATGTTCAAAAAGAGTACAGAACCAGTTCTATCATCATCACTCATGACCTAACCTGCGCAAAATCAACGGGAAACCAAATAGCAGTGTTAAATGAAGGAAAAATATTGCTTCAAGGCACTTTTAAAGAAGTGTTTGAATCGAACGACTCACTCATAAAGAGCTTTTACGATTACAATTTTATCGTCTGATATAGCACCTATGAAAACATCACCTTCCGTTTTAGTTGGCTTATTTATTTCAACTGGCTTGGTAATTCTAATTGCTGCTATCTTTTTCCTGGGTGGACAACAGAAAAAGTTTACAAAGTCATTTACTATCAAAGCGATATTCAGCGATGTCAATGGATTGCAAGCAGGGAGTAATATATGGCTTTTGGGTGTAAATGTCGGTACAGTAAAGGCGGTTCGTTTCGCCGAGGGAAATAGTGTTGAGATCGAAATGAACGTTGTTCAGAAAGCGCAAAGCAGGATACATAAAGATGCGACCGCCAAAATAAGTTCGGATGGTTTTATTGGAAACAAAATTATCGTCCTGACTGGCGGTAGTGAAAAGGCGGCTGAAATAGAGGAAGGAGCATATATTAATGCGTTTGCGATTACCGGCACAGATCAAATCATGGCCACCTTGCAGGATAACAACAAAAATCTTTTAGCAATAACAGAGAACATTAAAAAGGTAAGCCTGAATCTGATTAATGGCGAAGGGACAATTGGGCAGCTATTAACTGACAAGACAATAGCGCATGACCTGCAAACTGCAATGTCAAATTTTAAACATGTGTCTGCTAAAAGTGAACTCGTCATTGACAACGTTCAAAGGTTCTCTGCAGGGCTGCATAAAAATGGCACCTTGGCTAATGCAATGGTTAACGATACGCTGGTTTATAATGGACTGCTTACAACTGTGACCTACTTAAAAACAGCATCAGAAAACTTGGACAAGGCGGCTTTCAAAGTGAATACCATTACTGACAGCTTACAAAATGTTACGGATGCTCTAAGTAATAAGGACAAGCCAATTGGTCTGTTACTAAATGATGCTCAAGTAACCCAACAGCTAAAAAGAATGATTAAAAACCTTGAAAGCGGCAGCAAAAAACTGGATGATGACCTTGAAGCTGCACAGCATAATTTTTTATTGAAAGGTTTTTTTAAGAGAAAGAATAGAATAAACTAATGCTTTAGCATCCATTCTTTGAATTGGCTGACCCAAGGTTGTGAGCCATGTAACGGCTTTGCTTTTTAATACGTGCTGCCGGCTATGTGAATATGTCAATTCCATTTTATCAAAATGAAAAAATGCGTGATTAATGTAAGTTCTCCTTAAAAGCGTGTAACTATCATTATTGCCACTTCTTCCAACTTTGTACTGTAGTATATATGTATTTTCAAGCAATAAAGATTGGACAATAACCGCAAATAATTATTCCAACATAAATCTCTAAAGGCCACATTACACTTACTAAGGAATATAAATTCTTTAAAATAAATAATAAATTATGAAAACAACCACCAAAGCAATGGCTGTGGAAATCGCAGAAGAAATGTCAAGTGCCGTCAAAGGCGTGTTGATAAAAAGGAAGATGAAACAAAGGATATACGAGATCGCCAAAAAAATCGCTAAAAAGTCAGTGCGTGGTAAACAGCGAAGCGAAATGATAGCGAAAGAAACGGCAATAAAAAATCCTAAAGTCGCCGTAGCTTCTTCAAAGATCGCTTAGTAAAAAAAAGCTTACGATGTGAGTCAAATATTCATGCAATATTACAATACCTAAAAAATGAACATCGAACATAATTCAATTGATTATGGAATTTACATTGATCGTAAAAACGCCTTTGTAATATCGCTTGACCATATAATATACGAAGAACTCATGGAGGAAGAGGACATTGAAAATCAAGGCAATCTTCCACGAAGCACAAAAGTTGACAAACAGCAAACGCACCTTCAGAATGACAGGAATGAACAGCTAAAAAAATTCTGCAAGTCCATAATTACGAAGATAATCGATGCGCGTAGTCTTTTGATTTTTGGACCATCGGAGTCAAAATATGAGTTACAAAAGGAAATACGTGAAAGTAAAAGCCTAAAAAATATCAAAGAAGAATTAATTGTAGCTGACTTCATGGAAAAAGATGCGGCTATCCGTTTCGTTCGTGACCATTTCAGCCAAATAATTGTTGGTCAGCAAGTATTTGCTGCTCGGATGAAGGACAAATAGTGGATAGAGTCAAAATGGCTTTTATCATTAGTGTGCCTGATCAAATGGAGGGCATTTCTATATTTTATTCATTGAAAGCGTGACGCTCAAGACTTAAAAGGCCTGCGCTATCTCATGTACCTGCGTAACCTGGGCCTAAAGGCCTACCGGGTGCCCACATGTATGGCGACAATACTCAACAACTGCAAGCTAGGCCTAAAGGCCCCTTTTTATTCTTGGGCGCATGGAATCCCCAGCCTAAAGGCATGGGGCAACTGCCAAATGATTATCTAATGTATTAGTATTTGGTTCATTATCTGTCTACGATTAAAGCTTTCAGAGATGTGGGTATTCGGTAGGCCTAAAGGCACCGGGCTACTGCTGGCCCTCCTTCGCTATGCTAAGGCGGGGAACCCTAAAGGCACAGTGGTGCATCTGATGAATTATTTGAAAATAGCCCTCCTTTTTGATTCTTCTATTACAACCAAACCCAAAAGCAAAGTTGGCTCCTTGCGCGGAGCCGAGGGGCCAGCTCTCGATGCAGTTGGAAGGACAGATATCCTGAGAATTCAATGGAGTTGAGCAATTGTGATAATAACCAACAAAAACGAAGCGAAGACTACAAAATGATGTAAAACCCTTTCCCAACAGCTTTCGACTTTCTACTTTCGACTTTCTACTCCCCCTCCTGATACCTTACACCACCCGACCTGATACCCAAAAAAAGCCACCCTAAAGAGCAGCATTTCAAAATGTGATCCCAACTGACAAAACTTCGAACCAATTGTTTACATTTTTTGAAACAATCTCAAACAGAATCGACAAGTAATTTTGATCCAATAGCAACGAAATCGACTGATAAAGCATTGTCTAAAATCTTCTAAGCAATGCTATTCAGGCATTATCCGGATTAATAGTGTAAAATACAGAATCGATAAAGAAAAGCGTTTCTTAACTTACGATAACATTTTCATCATGCATGTCTTCAAGAATTAACCCCAAATGCTTATTTTCATAATCGTTTCTACGGGTGTTTGTAAATTCATTGAATTCCAGAAATTTCTTTATATCATTAAGTTCAGCTTGGGCATCTGCAATTATGAACACCTGCTGAATTACAGCAAATAGAGATTCAGCCTGTTTTGTAAAGCCAAGTAACTGGTAAGTTGTATTTGTAAATAGTAGATTGTGGAGCAAAATACTATTTAGAAATTCAAGCCATGTAGCATAATAAACAGCATCATTTAGTTTTATTACATTCCTGCCATCGTCAGCAAGATATACCTTGGATTCTCCTCCACGAGTGAGGTATTTATCCTCTGAAGGTAATTTGTCGAACCAAAAGTTATGTTTCGTGCAATAAGCTTCTATAAAGCCGGCCTGCTCTTTTTTAATGATTGCGTTACTTTCGAATTTTGCTTTAACCACAGTACTTGTCTCATAGCGGCTGCAAAATGAATTTCTGATTGTCGAGCAATGATCTGTTCTCCCTTCAAGGATAATTCCCGCAACGATATTTTCAATTTCGATTCTGGTATCATCAGGCAACATTTAATGCAAAAATATAAGTATTGATTCTACAACGAAATAGCTGGCCTCTGATGTCTGTAGTTCGTGCTTTTGGGACTCTTGGCACCTTTGGGACTTTTGGGACAATTTGGATTTCAACCAGAATATTAGTTGTATAAAAGGTCCAATTGGGTTTCAAACAATCTACGCTTTACAATCTAATATCAACAATAATAAAAGCCGCTGAAACAGCGGCTTTTATTATTGTGATCCGGCTTGGACTCGAACCAAGTACCTACAGCTTAGAAGGCTGTCGCTCTATCCAGATGAGCTACCGGACCTATCCTTAGCGGCTGCAAAAGTAAAAAATGTATGGCTCTGCTTTGAGAAAACTTTTATGCGGCTCCCCCCAGCTTATCTCGGCTCATTAATCGGGGCTTCCCCATCCTTCCTCGGAACGATCTGAACAATATCCCGGATATAATTCCATTGCCCATTATCCCACTTAAATCCATTGATCTGACCACTTGGTACATACGTGTATTTCCGGGCCGGATCATTCACCTGCGATACCAGATCATCAAAATAGATATTCCCCCGTTCGGAATCCCAGTTCATACTCACCTGCACCTCTTTCTTAAACTCCAGGATAAATCGCTTGATCCGTTCTCCCGGCAGCAGCTCGGAATTCACAGCAAAAATCGGCGCTCCGAAGACTGGCCCGGATTCTGTGAATGTTAATGGATCCAGGACTTTTTTATTACTCATACGTCCGGCCGCATTCAAACCAAATAAGGTGTACACCGGCTGTCCATCCACCGTCTGCTGATTGATCCGGTAATAAAGGCAACCCATCCACTTGCCACCCGTAAACACACTATCCTCAGCCCCTTTGCCCAATTGCTGGGAATAATCCACCAGGCCATACAATTTCAGGGTCGGTGATTTCATTTGGATGGCACCATAGTAGCGGCGACTATCTTCTGTGGGCGCTATTTCCCAATTGAAGATCCGGAAACTTCGATCATCCGGATAGAGAATATTGATCTTTTTGGCGAGTTCCGGAAATTCATAGGACCAGGAATCGGTAATCTTAAGTGCTCTGACGAGTTGCCGGGCAAAACGTTCACTATAGAACCGGCGGGTATCTGGTAAAAATGCGATATACATCGAATCAGCAGAAATCGAAAGGGAGTCTTCCATCTGCCGAATCAACTTGACATTATTATCAGGGCTGTTCGCATCCTGAGCCCTTACAGCAGTGTGCAAAAGGACGACGCTTAGAAGCAACAATAAGTACCGGCTGTATTTTTGCATGCCCAAATCTGGATTATTATTTAATCTGCAAATTTAAGCATCAGCGACTTGCCATAATAGCCTTCCGTTTTTTTTAGCAAAGCATCCTATCTTGCCCCATTATCAACCGGGCGCGGCCATGCAAATCGTTCAACAATTCATTTTCATATTGGTAGCTGCAGTAGCCATCTACCTCTTTTCCAGAAATGTGGCAAAGATCCGGCGCAATATTCTCCTGGGAAGAGATGAAGCCGAATCGGACCGTAAAGACCGCAGCGGCCAACGTTGGAAGAATGTGGTGCTCCTGGCTTTTGGACAGAAAAAAATGTTCAAACGCCCCCTTCCAGCCGTCCTTCATTTTTTTGTGTATGCAGGCTTCATCCTGATTAATATTGAAGTGCTGGAAATCCTCATCGATGGCGTATTCCAGGGCGGTCCGCATCATAGCTTCGAACCTATCCTTGGCGCTTTCTACAATTGGGTGATCGGTTTCTTTGAGATCCTTGCGGTCCTTACGCTGGTCGCCGTCATTACATTCCTGATCCGGCGTAATATCACTAAGGTCCCGCGCCTGAATATGCCGGAACTCGATGGTTGGCCACGAAAAGATGCCAATACCATTCTGTATATCGAGATCGCACTGATGAGCATGCTCCTGATCATGAACGCCGCCGAACATGCCATTCGTCTGAAAGAAGGACACGAAGGTGGATTCCTTATTTCTTCCCTCATTGCTCCGCTCTTTTCTGGTGCAAGTGTAGAAAGCCTGGGACTGATCCAGCATATCTGCTGGTGGGGCCATATCCTCGGCATTTTCGCCTTCCTGAATTACCTGCCTTTTTCCAAGCATTTCCATATCATCCTCGCCTTCCCGAATGCCTATTATACCCGCCTGGAACCACAGGGCGAGATGAAGAATATGAAGGACATCCAGAATGAAGTCCTGTACATGATGCAACCGGAACTGGCACCAGCAAGCAATGGTGAAGCCGCTCCCCCAGCCCGCTTTGGCGCCCGGGATGTCCAGGACCTGAGCTGGAAGAATCTGCTGGATGCCTATAGCTGTACGGAGTGCGGACGTTGCACAGCGGTTTGTCCGGCCAATATTACCGGCAAGAGATTATCGCCCCGCAAGATCATGATGGATACCCGCGATCGCCTGGAGGCGGTGGGTAAAGAAATTGATGCCGGTAAGGACTGGAAGGAGGATGGTAAGACCCTCTTGCATGATTATATCAGCACCGAGGAGCTTCGGGCCTGTACCACCTGTAATGCCTGTGTGGAGGCTTGTCCGGTGGGTATCGAGCCTCTGGATATCATCGTTCAGCTTCGCCGGAACCTGGTGATGGAGGAAAGTAATTCACCCGGTGAGTGGAATGCCATGTTCAGCAATATTGAGAACAATATGGCGCCCTGGAAATTCTCACCGGATGACCGTGATAGCTGGGCTCAGGAATTAAACGCTCAGAATGGAGCCCGATTGCAATGAACACTATCCGATCGTCTACAGAAGCGATCGGTAACCATAAATACGCTTGAAGATGCACGTTAAATCACTCGCAGAATATACCGCTGAAGGCAGCAGTCCGGAGATCCTTTTCTGGGTCGGTTGTGCCGGCTCCTTTGATGCCCGGGCACAGAAGATCACCAAAGCCTTTGCACAGATCCTGGATCATGTCGGGATCAGTTTTGGTATCCTGGGTAAAGAAGAAATGTGCACGGGAGACCCTGCGCGCCGGGCCGGGAATGAATTTTTGTTCCAGATGATGGCCTACAATAACATTCAGTTGTTGAATGGTTATGGCATTAAAAAGGTGGTAACAATTTGCCCGCATTGCTTCAATATTTTCAAGAATGAATACCCGGCCCTCGGAGGTAATTACGAGGTCATGCATCATACCACCTTTCTGCAGCAGTTGATCAATGAGGGGAAGCTGGTATTGAAAGGTGGCGGGACGTTCAAGGGCAAGAAGATTACCTACCATGATTCCTGTTATCTGGGTCGCGCCAATGGTATTTATGAGGCACCCCGGGAAGTGTTGGCAGCATTGGATGTAGAGTTGCTGGAAATGAAGCGCTGCAAAAGCAATGGCCTTTGCTGCGGGGCGGGCGGTGCTCAGATGTTCAAGGAAGATGAACCGGGAACCACCCGCATCAATTTTGAACGCAGTAATGAAGCGCTGGAAACGGGCGCAAATATCATCGCGGCGAATTGTCCCTTCTGCACGACCATGTTGGTAGATGGGGTCAAGAAGGCCGAGAAGGAGGATGATGTGATGGTAATGGATATTGCAGAGATGGTGGCGCAGTCGTTGGCGGGGGGGTGATTTTTGGGTTTGGGTAAAATAGAATCGCTCCATCATTTTAGAGATCATGAAGTGGTGCTAAAGGCTTAAGGCTTGCCCGCCATAGCCAATAGGCGACGGAGGGCTTTTAGCGCCACTTTGGGATTCCCCAATTAATCCAGGTTTTGTTCCGAAATTTGCCCCCTATTCATTTACCCACCCAACCAATGATCCAATCCATTCAAAATATCATCCCTGCCGATTTTAACGACGATTCAAAGGTGTGGATCTATCAGAGCAACCGCCGCTTCACCGAACAACAACAGACTGAGATCGACGAGCAACTATCCCAATTCTACACCCAATGGACAACCCACGGTGCACCCGTCAAAGGCTGGGCCAAACTGGTCTTTGGGCAATTCATTGTTGTCATGGCTGATGAAAGCGCCAGCAGTGTCAGCGGTTGCTCCACCGATGGCATGGTTCGATTGATCAAAAGCATCGAACGCCAGTATGATACGCATCTCTTTGATCGTCTGACCCTGACCTTCCTGGTAAAAGGGGAGCCCCAGATGTTGCCGCTGAGCCAGGTTCAATATGCCATTGACAAAGGATACTTTGATGCAGATACCCTGTTTTTCAACAATGTAATTACTACAAAAGCTGAATTGATGAATCAATGGCTCGTTCCGGTAAGGGAAAGCTGGTTGGCGGGGAGACTCCAATTCGGCGAGAAGCTGCCGTCCTGATCCTGAATTATTATAAATACTTGTTCAAAGCCCGTCCAAAAGCTTTGCCGGCCGCAGCATAAGCTTCTTTTATTCGTGTTCCGGTGGCATAATCGAATCCTAGCGCATCCCTTCCCGGTGAATGGTAGATGGTAAATTTTGCAATAATATGCTCAGGATTTGCTGTCTCAACAATCAGTGCCTCTCCATTAATGAAAGCCATCCGATGACTTACATACACATTGTAGCCCGGTTCCGTAAAGGTCGTTTTAATAATGAGCGTATATCGTTCCGATGGAAGATTCCCTACCACCAGGCCGGAATACTTCGAGAATAAATCCTCAAACATCGGCTGAAACAGGGTCTGCCGGTCGCTCACCCAATCCTTCACCCATTGATCGCCACGACCATCTTTTTTGGCATTGAGTTCCTCCCTTTTTTTATTGATATAATCGCGCTCATCCGCATAATTACCCACAGCCATTTGGGAATAGTCATATTGAATATTAAGCCGGTGGATTCCCTGTAATACACCTGGATCTCCATCGATCAAACGTATCCTTTGGGCATTTAATTCTAAGCTGGAAAGGCTAATAATAAGCCCGAACAGCAGGAAAAACAGTTTCTTCATCATAGCCATTGCAATTTATTCCATAGTTGGAAACAATTAAGCGACTACAAACGTTTGATCTCTTAAAATTCTAATAAATTCCCTGGTTCATAACGGATTTGGATGAAATTCGTGCTGTCCAACCGCTTTGCATTTTCTTTGCGGATCAGAGGAAAAATTTGAAACGCGCTTTCCCGATTACCAACAATGTCAGAACTCAACGAACACGATCATTCGGAAAATAAGACCATATTCATCGACAATATGTACGAAAGCTGGTTCCTTGATTACGCCAGCTACGTTATCCTTGAACGGGCGGTACCGGCTCTGGAAGATGGACTGAAACCCGTGCAGCGCCGGATTCTTCATGCTATGAAGGAAATGGACGATGGCCGGTTTAATAAGGTCGCGAATGTGATCGGGCAGACCATGCAGTATCACCCACACGGGGATGCCTCCATCGGAGATGCCATGGTCAATATCGGGCAGAAGGACCTGATGATCGAAACCCAGGGTAATTGGGGGGATGTCCGGACCGGGGATTCTGCGGCTGCACCACGTTATATTGAGGCCCGGCTCTCCAAGTTTGCCAATGAGGTGGCCTTCAATGGCAAGACTACGGAATGGCAACTCAGCTATGATGGCCGTAAGAATGAGCCAGTCAATCTGCCGATGAAATTTCCGCTGCTGCTGGCCCAGGGGGCTGACGGTATTGCTGTTGGACTGAGTACAAAAATCCTTCCGCACAACTTTTGCGAGATCATCGATGCCGCGATCAAATACCTGAAGAACCGCAAGTTCGAACTGTACCCGGATTTCCTGACCGGTGGGATGATCGACATTAGTAATTACAATGATGGATCCAGGGGTGGTAAGGTCCGGGTACGGGCACGCATCGAAAAAGTCGATGCTAAGACTATCCTGATCCGGGATGTACCATATGGAGTAACAACGAGTACCCTCGTTGATAGCATCCTGAAAGCAAATGACAGCGGCAAAATCAAGATCAAAAGCGTTACGGATAATACGGCGGCAGAAGTTGAATTGAATGTCCAACTGGCGCCCGGCATTTCACCGGATCAAACGATTGATGCATTATACCTGTTCACCGATTGCGAAGTGAGCATTTCTCCAAATGCCTGCGTAATCACTAGGGATAAGCCGGAATTTTTAGGCGCCTCTGAATTATTAAAACGTTCGGTGGATTTGACCCGCCAACTATTGCTCCGGGAACTGGAGATCAAGCATACAGAGCTTGAGGACGACTGGCATTATTCTTCCCTCGAAAAGATCTTCATAGAAAAGCGCATCTACCGCGACATTGAAGAAGAAACCACCTGGGAAGGCGTGCTGTCGGCTATTGATAAGGGACTAAAACCCTATAAAAAGCTGTTCCGTCGGGAAATTACCATGGAGGACATCCAGCGCCTGACAGAAATACGCATCAAGCGCATTTCCAAGTTTGATGCCTTCAAAGCAGATGAACATATCAAAGGCGTAGAGGAACATATGGTCCAGGTCCGTTTTGACATCGACAACCTGACCGATTATAGCATCAAGTATTACGAAGGATTGTTGAAGAAATATGGCAAGGGCCGGGAGCGTAAAACGGAAATCCGTCCTTTTGAAACCATCCAGGCAACCACCGTGGCTATTGCCAATACCAAATTATACGTCAACCGCAAGGAAGGCTTTATAGGAACCGGACTCAAGAAGGATGAGTACGTCTTTGATTGCTCGGATTTGGATCTGATCATTGTCTTCCTGAAGGATGGACGAATGGTAGTGACCAAGGTGGCCGACAAAACCTTTGTTGGTAAAGACATCCTCTATCTGGATGTGTTCAAGAAAAATGATGAACGCACTACGTATAACATGATCTATACGGATGGCAAATCGGGTATCGCAATGGCGAAACGCTTTAATGTCACAGGGATTACGCGCGATAAAGAATATCACCTGACGAAAGGAAATCCGAACAGTAAGGTTCTTTACTTTACGGCCAATCCAAATGCTGAGGCTGAAATCGTGAGTGTTACTCTGAATCCGGCAGCCTCAGCCCGGATCAAGGAATTTACCTTCTCCTTTGCGGACCTTGATATTAAGACCCGAAGTGCCGGTGGCAACCAGGTTACGAAATACCCGGTCCGAAGCGTAAAACTAAAAGAGAAGGGTGTCTCCACGATTTCCGCACCTAAGATTTATTTTGACGCCGAGATCGGACGTCTTAACCAGGATGGATATGGGCGCTTACTAGGTCGGTTTAATGAGGAGGACCGAATCCTGGCTTTTTATACAGATGGCACTTATGAATTAAATATGCCGGATATGAGCAACCGTTATGATGTGGAGAAGCTCAAGCTGATCACCAAATTTGATGCGGAGCAGACCATATCGGTGGTCTATTATGACAAGAAGAATGCCCAATTCTATGCCAAACGCTTCCATATTGAAACACAGACGCTGAATAATCGTTTTCTGGCGATTCGGGAAGGGGCAGGCAATTACCTGGAACTTGCTACCGTGCAAGAGGAACCAATCATTGAACTGGATTATGGGAAGAAATACGAAAAAGAGTCCATGGATCTGGCTGCCAGCATCGATGTAACGGGCTGGAAGGCCATTGGCACCAAGATTGGTAGTCCGGAATTAAAAAAAGCGCTCCTAATTTCCGAGGAATCGGATGCTACCGAGGAAAGTACCGCACCGGCCCAGGCACCTACCCTATTTTAACATGTTTATTAAACGGAAAATAAATCAGTTCAGAAGTGCTAGAAGCGCTAACGGGCATTTTCAATTTTTATTACCTTCACCCTTTATGAGAAAGCCAGATTCCCGGGCTTAGATTGTCGCGCCAAATGAAAAAAATAGAACTGGAAATTGTAGCCCTGTCCCACAGCATTACCCAAACTCATTCTTATGCGGTTGTTTTGGGTGAAGTCAGTGGCCTTCGCAGGCTTCCGATCGTGATCGGAGGTTTTGAAGCCCAAGCTATTGCTGTAGCCCTGGAGCGCATGCAGCCCAGTCGCCCACTCACGCACGATCTCTTTTCAAACTTCATGACCACCTTTGGTATCGAACTTAAGGAGGTGATCATTTATAAGTTGGAGGAGGGCATTTTCTTTGCCCAATTGGTTTGCCACCACAATCATGATATCGTGGAAATCGATGCACGCACTTCAGATGCCCTGGCCCTGGCTGTCCGGGCTTCTTGTCCGGTTTATACCTATGAGAATATCTTGGAAACGGCAGGATTATATTTGGATCAGACAGAAGGCGGCGAAGCGGTCAGTACAGAACCCAAGCGCCCAGCCAAAGTAAGCTCCGGAGGAACGGATAAAGACCTCAAGAAAATGAGCCTGGAGGACCTGAATACCCTACTACAACAGGTTTTGGAACAGGAAGATTATGTCCGCGCCATTCCCATTCGGGACGAGATCAATAGCCGGCAGGGGAAATAGTTTTTGCAGGTGGATGAGTGGTGGAGAAGCAGTGATTTGTAGCTGTACCCGGAAGGGATGAGATTGCTTTGTCGTCGCCGAGCCTCCTCCTCGCAATGTCAGCCTGAGGAGCATTTTTTTTGACATAGCCATTTAACCCTTCCTATCAGGGATTGTCTAACTTGCAATACCGCTAATCAGTTGTAGACACCATGAAACTATTGACGACATTTTATGTGGCCTGCCTTGTTCTGAGTGCATGCACGATAATTCCCCTTCAAACACAAGCCCAACGTGCCTGTGGAAATGGAATTTTATACCAGCAAATGGCCAAAAATGATCCCGAGGCTTTGAAGGTTCTTAGACAAAACCACGATCGGATCATTCAACAAACAAATTTTACCGCAAATCCCAACACTACTGCAAAAGCAACGGCTCAAAATGCGATCCCAATTGTCTTTCACTTTATCCTGGATTCGGCCGCTTATGCAACATTGGGTAATGACTCTGGGATCCTTCGCCGCGTTTATTCGCAATTAAGGGTATTGAACGAGGATTATAATGCTGGTAATGCGGATAAAATTCTCATACCGGACAGTTTCAAACGCTTTTATACCAATGTAAATATCCAGTTCGGACTGGCAAAAGCCCAATCAACTTATACCATCCAGGGAGGGGTGGAAATTAAAATGATCCCCAAAGGAGTGGTGCCAAATTATACCGTAAATAACTCCTACCTCGCAGCAAAAACCACCAGCAATATTGGCCTGGACCCCTGGGATGTGACTAAATACCTAAATATCTGGATCGTAAATGCTGGCAACACCATTCTTGGAATTACCGTTCCGAATTCCCAGGTCGGAACCAGCTATTTAGGACATATTTATAGCAGCAATGAATTGGGTGTTGTACTCAATATGGGGGCAATAGGTTCCCGTGATTTTCCGACCCAATACTTCATGGATAGCGTTTATGATAAAGGCCGAACCCTGACCCATGAGCTCGGGCATTTTTTTGAATTAAGTCATATCTGGGGGGATGATAATGGAGCCTGTCCGGGTGATATGTCTGGAGGGGTACAAATTGGTTTTGATGATGGCATCGCCGATACCCCACCGCAGGCGGATGCTACCTACTGCACCTTTAAACCCTATGTTTGTCCAAGCTTTCCAAAACTGGATAAATGCAGCCCCCAAACGCCGGGGATCATGTTCATGAACTACATGGACTATACGGACGACCGCGCTATGCAAATGTTTACCACAATGCAAGGTGCGGTAATGCATTCTCAAATTGAGCTGGGCGGTGAATCCTATTCCCTGACGCAAAATCCGCAATTATTAGGTGTTTCAAATCCTGGTGTCCTTGAATCCGATGTCCAGATAAGTCCGAATCCGGCTATAAATCATCTGCAGGTCCGCGTGGTCAATAATCAACAGCTTATTCGGATCGAGATTGTAAATCTCATGGGTCAAATGATTGGCCAGCAGCCTTCAAATGGCAGTACGAATTATGATTTTGAACTGAGCTTTGCCCCTCGCGGGATTTATTTAGTGAAATGTCAATTTGCTGAAGGAACTTTGACCCGGAAAATCGTACTACAATAATAATGTTTGCTCCTACTGCATCGCTGGATACCCTTCTCAATTCAAATACACTCGACGAAAGCCTGCTCCGGATTGCCCGGAAAGTGGAAAATCAGGAACGGATAACGGAAGAAGAATGCCTTCTACTCTTCGAAAAGGGCGAATTACCTTTTGTTGGTGCGCTTGCAGCACATATCAGTAAGCGCCTGCATGGTGATCTTGTGTATTTCAATCGCAATTTCCATATCGAGCCGACCAATGTCTGTGTTTTCACCTGTAATTTCTGCTCCTATTCCCGGCAATACAAGCACCGGGATGATGGCTGGGAATTAACGCAACAGGAGATGCTGGATATTGTGCGTAAGTATGATGGCGAACCGGTTACTGAGGTGCATATCGTAGGTGGTGTACACCCTAAAATGAACCTGGAGTTCTTCTGTGAAACGATCCGCAAGATCCATGAACATCGCCCTGACCTTCATATCAAGGGTTTCACTGCGGTGGAACTGGACTATATGTTCCGGAAGGCCAAGGTAAGTGTTGAAGAAGGAATGCAGGCAATGAAAGATGCCGGATTACAGAGCTTACCAGGAGGGGGTGCGGAGATCTTTCACCCTGAAATTCGGGAACAGATTTGTGCGGATAAGGTGGATGGCAATGGCTGGTTGCATATCCATGAGACGGCCCATAAAATGGGCATGCATTCCAATGCCACCATGCTTTATGGCCATATTGAAAACTATTCCCACCGGGTAGATCATATGAGCCGTCTGCGTGCCTTGCAGGATAAGACTGGTGGATTTAATTGCTTCATCCCATTGAAATTCCGAAATGGCGATAATGATATGAGCAATGTTCCGGAAAGCACCATCATCGAAGATATGCGGCTGTATGCGATCGCCAGGATCTTCATGGACAATTTCAAAAATCTAAAGGCCTATTGGCCGATGCTGGGCAGGCAGAGCGCACAGCTCTCTCTGGCCTTTGGCGTGAATGATCTGGATGGTACGATTGACGATACCACTAAGATCTACAGTATGGCCGGTAGCGAGGAGCAAAGTCCAAGCCTGAGCACGGAACAACTGTGCGATCTGATACAGGCGGTAGGGAAGATTCCTGTGGAACGGGATACGCTCTATAATGAGTTGCGGGTTTATTCTCCGAACTAACTGAATAAGACGTTTCAAAATAAAAAATCCAGGATATTAGGTGATAACACCATCTCCTGGATTTCTTATTTTTAATGGTAATAGAAAGGGTCTTTTTTATCGAACGACAAACCTGTGGGTAGCCGGTTCATCTCTGATGCATACATTCAATTGCTCCGTACTTTCTGGTTCAGGGTTCCTGAAGCAGGCTATCGATGTTCGCTTTAACGCGACTATAGAATTCAGGATCATTGGGTTTGCCCGGCCCACCCTGTTCCAGTTTGCGGACAATGCCCTTCTTATCGATATACAACATGGTCGGAAAGGAAATGATCCCATAGGTATCCTCAATGGAATTGCATTCACTCTTCAGCTCGATATTGCCATTATAACCTGTTGCTTTTGAACTGGCATCCGGACAGGATGGTTGTATGGAATACTCGATGGAGTCGGCATGAAATGCCTTTCGGACTTTACTAAGGATGCTATTATTGTTGCTATTGAAATCCATCATCTGACCCCGCATCTGCCGGGCTACGCAAACGATCTGAAAGTTGGGGTTGGACTTGTATTCGGCCTGGAGTTTGTTCAGCGTGCTGATCTCATTCATGCAGGGCATGCATCCGATAAACATGAAACTCATGAGGCTAACATGACCCGTGTAAAAATTCTTGTCAATGCTTTTCCCTTCCAGTGTTTTATAGGGCAATAATGGGACAGGTTTGTTCAACAGGCTTCCGCTTGCAAACGACAAACAGAGGACTATTGGAATAAGAAGGACCAGGATTTGTATTCGCTTCATAAGGAGGAGGAGGTGATTGGATCAGCGTAAGAATTAAAGGTATATAAGCCTGATTTAGGAATAGCATCCTGGAACAGGTGATTCCCAAATCACTGTTGTCCGGTAAACATTTTGTGTAAAATTGAAAAAAGGCTGTTTGAAAAGGAAAGCTTCTTTGTTAGTAGAAAGTCGAAAAGCAAAAGTATAAAGCTGATTTTCGGATGTACCTGCAATTGGTAGGTACTTTAGATAGCAGGTACTTAAGATAAAAAGTAGAATGTTCCCACCGTCGCTCGAAGCTATGGCGGGCGCGGGTGGCTAGACCCCGTCTAGTCACGACTGGATTTCCAATACTCGGCCGCCATAGCTTTAGCGACGGTGGCCCCTGATTGGGGAGTGGGTTATTGCTTCAAGTGCATATGAATTACTCAGCCATCGGGGGCCAGCCGTCGCTTGCAGCTATGGCCGGTGAAAATGGCAAATCCACCAGTTCTTAGACGGGGTCTAAGAACAACTTTTACTGTTGGGTTAAAGTAAAAGCATAGAAAGAGCATAGTTACCTGGGAGGGCTTACTTTTCAAAAAGCGATTTGGCAGATCTGACTATCAAGACGTTATTAGCAAAAATTAGCCGTTTTCAATTTAACTGGACAACAGTGATTCCCAAATTACTTCAGGTAGCTAGCACACTTCAATGTAATCCAACTCTTTACCAAAGGTTTCCTTTGTAAAAATGGCAGCGATCGTAGCGATCGTCATAACTACAACTCCGGTTATTGCTGCTGCATGCACAAAACCGTAATAAGGCTTTAAGGTATCATTGAGCAGGGTCACAAGAACCAGTGAACCACGAACCATATTCGGAGCGGTAGTAGCAGCAGTGGCCCGCAAATTAGTCCCGAACTGCTCGGCAGCCATTGTTACGAAAATGGCCCAGAAACCGGTACCAAAACCCAAAAATGCACAGAGTAAATACATGTACGCTATACTACCTCCATCCTGGTTAAAGAAGAGGACCAGACCGATGGCGGTGAGTCCATAGAAAATGAATAAGGCCACTTTCCGGCTTTTCAGGAACTGGCTCAGGACACCGATAAGAATATCACCTATCGAAATGGCGATGTACGCATACATCACACTCTTCGCCGGATCGATCTTTCCCTGCACATGAAAAGCGGTTGCATATTCGTTGGAAAAGGCCAGCAGCCGGCCGATCACATACCAGGTGGGCAGGCCAATGAGAATGGCAAGTAGGTACTTTTTAAAGCGGGTAGCATCCGTAAAAAACGCCACAAAATTGCCCCTGGAAACCTCATGGGCTTCTATGGAACGAAACATTCCAGATTCAAAAACAGAGACCCTTAATAACAACAGCAAAAGGCCCAGTCCTCCGCCAATAAAATAACAGATCCTCCAGTCGAAATGCAGTTTAATAAAATAGGCAAAGACAGCACCGGAAAGCCCGATACCGGCAACCAGGGAGGTGGCTATGCCACGCTTTTCTTTAGAAACGAGTTCACTCACCAGAGTGATCCCTGCCCCAAGTTCTCCTGCCAGACCAATGCCGGCAATGAATCGACAGAGCTTATACTGGTCCACATTCTGCACCAGTCCGTTGGCAATATTAGCCAGCGAGTATAGAACGATAGATCCAAACAAAACAGAGAGTCGGCCTTTCTTATCACCCAACATACCCCACAGAATACCACCGATCAATAGTCCGATCATCTGAATATTGAGGATGGAAGCACCGATCTGACTGGTATCCTGATCATTCAGGCCCAGGGAATGTAGAGATGAAATGCGGATTTGGGTAAAGAGCAGCAGATCATAGATATCCACGAAATAGCCCAAAGCGGCTACGATAACCGGAATGGAAAAAATGGAAATACTAAGGACCGCCGGATTCAGATCCTTGTTGGCATTCAACATGATTATCCGTTTTGGGAAATATCCTTGACCACGTCTTTAATTGGAGTCTTGCGGCCGAAGAACATTTTGAAAAGAACGGGTCCAGTCGTGACGAGAATCAGTCCGATTACGATCTTCTCAAAATTGTGCTTGACCCATTCATTCGTGCCTAAGAGGTATCCAGCAGTAGTCATACTGAATACCCAGGCAAGCGAACCAAGTACCGTAAAGAAGAAAAACTTTTTGGAATCCATTTTTACGATGCCGGCAACAATGGGAGCAAAGGTGCGGACGATAGGAAGGAAGCGTGCAAGAATAATGGCCATACCACCTTTCTTTTCATAAAAGTCATGCGCCTGTACGAGGTGCTTTTGTTTGAAGAGCCAGGTGTCCCGTTTCTCAAATAATAAATGCCCGGTAGTCTTTCCAAACCAGAAACCAACAACATTTCCCAGGATTCCCGCGACGGTAATAATGGCAATCCAATAAACCAGACTGATAATCCCGGAATCAAAAGGAGCCGGCTTTGTCTTGATGATCAGTCCGGATACAAATAATAGGGAGTCTCCAGGAAGGAAAAAGCCTGCGAACAGACCGGTTTCTGCGAAAATAATGGCGGCCACCAGGTATAATCCCCCATAGAGCATTACTGTGTTCGCTAACCATTCTGCATTAACCAGATTCTTAAGTAACTCAATAAAATCGTGCATCTCGACAAATAAATTGGGCGGTGAAAGTAAGTCAGTTATCAGGAATCCTCATCAATTTGGGACGATGAACCTTCGGATCCCACGTTTGTTACCGAGTCAGGAACTTAATTCCCCTTCCATTTTACTAACAGCCATCGTGGCGACACTATTGCCAATCACATTCGTGGCACTGCGGCCCATATCCAAAATCGGATCGATACCCAGTAATAATGCAAGCCCTGCTTCCGGTATATGAAAACTGGCCAGCGTACCTGCAATTACTACCAATGAGGCGCGCGGAACCCCTGCAATCCCCTTGCTGGTCAGCATCAGCACCAATAACATACTAAATTGGGTACCGAGTGACAAATGGATTCCATAGGACTGAGCAATGAAGATGGATGCAAAGGTCATGTACATCATGGAACCATCCAGATTGAAGGAGTAACCCAAAGGAAGCACGAAGGACACAATCTTGTTAGGACATCCTGCCCGTTCCAGTTCCATCAGGGTCTTGGGGTACGCCGCCTCGCTGCTGGCGGTTGAAAATGCCAATAATAGCGGTTCTTTCAGTCGAAGGATGAGCCTTGGCACCCGCTTGCCCACAAAAAAATAGCCAACGGCAATCAGTATCGTCCAAAGGATGGCGAGTCCCAAATAGAATTCACCTATGAATAGGGAATAGGATTTCAAAACCCCTAAACCCTGTTTGGCAATAATGCTGGTCATGGCGCCGAAAACAGCTATGGGCGCCAGTTTCATCACATAGCTAGTGACTTTCAGGATCACATGAGCGATACTGTCGAGGGTATGGATGATGAGTTCACCGGGTTTGCCAATGGAAGCAGCGGCAATACCAAAGAAGATAGAAAAGACCACCACTTGAAGGATCTCATTCTTCGCCATGGCGTCAATGATGGATACCGGGACCAGGTGATTAATAAAATCCTTGAGGCTCAGGGTCGCTTTGGGGATGCCGGACAAATCGGAAGGTATTGGAAGATTCAGATGAGCTCCCGGTTGAAAAACGTTAACCAGGAATAAGCCAAGGAGCAGACTGACGAATGAAGCCGTTATAAACCAGATCAGGGTTTTGGCCCCGATGCGGCCAACCGCTTTGATATCCCCTACCCTTGCAACACCAACGATCAGGGTTGTGAGGACCAAGGGTGCCACGATCATTTTGATCAGTCGGAGAAATATTTCAGCAAGGATGGAGAATGGGGCGGTTTTTTCCTCCATTTCTGCTCCGGAAATGCCCTGATAGTGCTGGTTCAGAAGATACCCTACTACAAGTCCGGCTGCCATAGCTAACAGAATATAAAGAATCAGCCGGTTGGGCTTGGTAGCTTTGGGTGCTTCGGCAGTGTGCATATTCGCCAGGCAAGATAGGGATCAGTCTTCGAAGAATGCAGGTGGATTACCCTGTAAGCCACCTGTATGAAGACATACGATTCGGGAATCCCTTCCGAAATAATCGTTCTGAAGCAGCTGTTCTACTTTCTGCATCATTTTACCGGTGTAAACGATATCCAATGGAATTTCCGTTCTCAGCCGGAATTCAAGCATGAATTCGCGAAGCTCCGGAGTCCATTTTCCGAAACGAAGATCCAGGACCTGATGGGACGCTGGTGTATTTTTATCACCTAAAGATCTTTCCCAAAGTTGTTCTGCCTCTTCACAGGATCTAGCTGCACAAAAGGCATTTAAGGAAATCTCCTTTGGCAATGCCAGGCCTAAACCTGTGATGGTGCTGCCGGTCCCTACTGCACAGCAAACATGGGTGGTTCCCTGAGGTATAAAATCAGCAATTTCCATAGCCCCCTTTACACCTGCTTCATTGGCACCCCCTTCAGGAACAATCCAGGCATCCGGATATTCATCCTGCAGCTCATTGCACAACCGCCCACTGTATTGAAGATATTTTGCTTTATCAAATAGGATCAATTCCATTCCAAAATCCATACAGGCTTTAAGGCTCGGACTCAAATGTTCCCCTTCATAATGCCCGCGGACTATACCGGTAGATTTGAAACCGAATTGTTTTGCGGCATATGCAGTTGCCACCAAATGATTGGAATAGCCTCCTCCGAAGCTGAGGATATGATTCTTTCCAGCCTCCTGGGCTGCCGCAATATTGTACTTTAATTTGAACCATTTATTGCCTGAAACCACCGGATGGATCAAGTCAAGCCGCAGCATTTTCAGACGCTGGCAGGAACCGGGAGTTGCCCAGTTTGTAATTTCATCCAGTCGAATCAGTTCAGGAGTCATATCCATATTCCCGCAAATAGGCTTCATTGTCCCGCCATTTAGGGCGGACCTTGATAAACAGCTCCAGGTGGACCTTACGTTGTAAAAACTCCTCCATTTTCTTACGGGACCGGATGCCCAATTCCTTAATACCACTTCCTCCTTTTCCCAGTAGGATCATTTTCTGTGTTTCGCGACTAACAATGATCTCTGCTTTGATCACATCCAATGTGGTCTTCTCTTCAAACGTCTGGATGATCACGGCAGAATGGTAGGGGATCTCATCCTGGTAAAGCGAATAGATCTGTTCCCGAATCATTTCAGCCACAAAGAAGCGGGTTGGACGGTCACTGAGATTGTCGTCGGGATAATAGGGAGGGGCCAGGGGCAGAAAATGCAGCACTTTAGGAATGATTGCTGCGGTCTGTTCTTTTTTCAATGCGGAAATTGCAAAGACCTCCCATTTTGGAAAGGCTTCCCGGAATGCCTGGGTTTTCGCTTCCAGTTGTTCCGGATCCTTAATGGTATCCGATTTATTTAGTAGGAGAATCCCCGGAACTTTCAGTTTCAGTCCGGCTGCGATGGGTGCAAAGTCTTCAGGTCCTTTGGCGATATCCGCGATCAGTAAGGCCACATCGGCATCTTCGAGGGCACTTTTCACTTGTTGCATCATTTTCTGATGCAGTTTATACTTGGGTTCGATGATCCCCGGGGTATCCGAAAAGATGATCTGGTAGCTGGGTTCATTCAGGATACCCAGGATCCGGTGGCGGGTTGTCTGAACCTTATGAGAGGTGATGGCCAGTTGCTCCCCCAGCAAGGCATTCAGGAGGGTGGATTTTCCGGCATTGGGAGGGCCGAATATATTGACAAAACCAGAACGGAAGTCTTCAGACATAAGGAGGCAAAATTAACCTAAGTTGAAGGCAATACTGGAACTGAATCCTGAATCAGTTAAGGCGATGCATATAGAAGCTGATTCTGAATAATAGTGTCAATTGGTTTTGATTGAATCGTTTAGGCTGGGGATTCATGATTTTCAGTAGTAGAAGGCTAAGGGCAAGGCAATCACCCAAGGCATCTATTTAAATGTGGCTAAAAGCTTGGTGGCGAAGATTGTAAGCCCTACATTTGCATCCACATCGCGAGGTAGAGCAGCGGTAGCTCGTTGGGCTCATAACCCAAAGGTCACAGGTTCGATCCCTGTCCTCGCTACAACCCGGATCAGCCACACCCTAATACATAAAGTGTGGCTGATTCATTTAGGACGAATAGACAAACGAACGAAAAACAGGATATGTTAGGACTGTAAGGCCGAGTTGAAAACATTGATAACCAGGAATTTAACCTCGAAGATCTAATGGCTAAAAACCGTACCCACAGAATCATTCTCCTTTTAGCTGTAGCAGGTAGCACCATGATGGCTTCCTGTTATTCCTCACAGCAGTTTGTTCAGCCTTCCTTAACACAGAAGGTTGGAAATACCCCCGAATACATTAATAATCTGGCATTGAATGGTCCTGAAAAGAACCTTCAACTTTCCTCAAAGATTCCGGAACCCAGGAAAAGTTCTAATTCCGTTTCGACACTGAATTCCATTCAGGCAAAATATGCTACCCTACTCTCTGTAGTTCCGGAAGCTATTAGCAATTTTACCCTCTATCATTTTATTGATGAATGGTATGGGGTTCGTTACCGTTTAGGAGGCACTTCAAAAGCCGGGATCGATTGTTCCGCCTTTGTACAGAAGGTGTATGAAAATGTCTTTGGCTTAAACCTGGTTCGCACTGCGATGGCGCAATTTGGGATGACCAAGGTGATCCATGACAAGAATCTATGCCACGAGGGAGACCTGGTTTTCTTCAATATTCATGGCTCCGGCATTTCGCATGTTGGCATCTTCCTGATGAATAATTTCTTCGTGCATGCCTCCTCATCTCATGGAATCATGATTTCCAGTCTGGATGACAAATACTGGCAAAGGAAGTTTGCTTGTGCTGGACGGGTGCTTTAATCTGTTTCCGTTTACTACACTTTCTTAGGTTTGGGAATTTCCCAATAGGGCCCTCCTACGCCAAATGGCGTGGGCGTGCAAACTTTCCGGTATAAAGAACAAAGTATGTACCGGCATTAGAGATATGTGAAACCTTTCTGATGACCTGATCCGTTGACACATTACTTCGGCCCATTACGTTGACCCATTACGTTGACCCATTACGTTGACCCATTACGTTGACCCATTACGTTGACCCATTACATTGACCCAAACTTTGTCATTCCCGAAGGGAATCTGTTTGGAGGGCTACTGGATGTAAAAGACCTCAAAGGCTTGCCTGGATTCAATCAGATTCCCTGCTTTGTTTCGGTCGCTTTCGACGGTCAATACAACACAACAGATTCCCTTCGGGAATGACAAAAGAACATCGGATGTACCAGAATGATTTCGCTGTGAAGTACCTATCGTGAAGTAATTATTGTGAAGTGCCAACTAAATTGTAATTATTTTCAATAGCTTTATTGACATTCCTTTCAAAATACTGGCCCTACTCCACTTTGGTATCAATTCCATAAAAATAAAAGCTCATGCTAATGCGTTTGGTATTGATAGTTGTAATTTCTATCAATGGACTCCATGTATTTGCACAGCCAACTTTAAATAAATTAGAGAACCATTATTGGACCCTATTCAAATCATGTACGAATGATTCTTGCTTGACAAAATCCAAGGACACATTTACAAATATTTATTTACTAAAAGTTGATTATCACTTTCATGGCAAATGTGAAGTTTATATGTCTGAATATGAATTGATCGAAGATCCAGTTGAAGGAATAAGACGTTGGTTCCCTAATGGTTGCACGCCCTACATGGTTATCAAAAAGGCAATTTCAGATAGCGTATATCAAATTGAACAGTTATCGGAAGCTGGCAAGTATTTTGGGGTACTTCGAATAAGTAATGAGCATTTTACATTTGTTGGCGAATCCGAAGAACATGAAAAAATAGTCGAGGAATATGATGCGGTGAAAATTCCGAAAGAATTGGAATATATTATTCCTCAAAAATCTAAACAGTAATGGTTTCGTCTTAATAATGAATTTTTCAATGAAACTTGAAAACCAATGGCGGCAAAAGACACTTGAAAACCTGGAAAAAGATGTTTGGAGTTATCCAGACTTTAATAGCCATTTGGTAACTCGTTGCTATGAACTTAGGAAAATTCCGTTAGACACTTTTACCAACGAGGATCTAAGGTTAATGATCGGGCAGAACATTGGGCTGAACTATTTAATCCCATTGGCTCTTGAAGTTTTGACAATTAATTTGTTTGCTGAAGGCGATCTGTATGAAGGTGATTTATTAAAGAGCGTTTTGGCAGTCAATCCAGCGTTTTGGATGCAGAATGAGAATTACTGGACAGAACTTCAAAATATTATTAAGGAAAAACACGATGAAATTGTTACACGTAATTTTGTAACTGCATTGTAATTAACACAATTCAAAGTTTACAGGTACTGGCAAAAGGAGTGAAATGTAAATACGGGATGGTCAACTTTATTAAGTCTAACAAAAACCTTATTCCAATTTTACTATTGGCTTTACTTTCCTTCTGGACCGTATATGATGTGTTTTTTATCAAAGTAGCGCTCGATGGTAAATTATATAAACAAGGATTTTCAGTTCCTAATATTATTGGATTTTCTACCATTCCAATAAATCTGGCAGCCTATTTCTTTTTGAGAAAATTTTTCAAGTATTTTGTTTCTATTACGATTTTATTAGGACTATTAGGACTAATAGATTTTTCCTCAAACAATCTCACTTTCTCTATTTCTTTTTTCAGCTTTCAAGTAATATCATTTTTAGTCGGGGTCTTATACATTATCCTTAATTTCAAATGGGTTAAAAGCTTATTCGCCATCAAAAGAATGCCGCTTTCTCTTGACATTGAAAAAGTCAATGCGTTTAAGGAACATTATCAAACTAAAAACAGGGAGGAGCTCGAAATAATTAAAACGGATAACCGGTACATTGTAGAAGCCAAATTGGCGGCAACCGAATTACTTGCCGAAATAGAAAATAGTTCCGGACTGCTTAATTAATCCCTTTTTCAATGGAATTGCAAATTGCGGGGCCAAGAAGGCCATCGCTAACGGCTATTGCGGAAATGAGCAAGTTGCTGTGAAGTACCTGTAGCTAAATACCTTTTGTGAAATATCTACTCTAAAGTATCTTTTATGGTGTAATCACATCCAATTAATCCGTGCCTTTCCTATTTAAGCACACCCCCTTGCATAATAATAAAGGAGCCCTTACATTGGCTGTGAAATCTTCCCTATGAATCCAAAATTATTCCTTCTTTTTGCTGCCTTGTTTTTTGCTGCGCCTTCCTTTGCCCAACTGCCAAAAGCAAGCTTCAGCGAGCCTTTCGACGAACCGGATGCGCTCGATAATAAAGTCGTGCTCTGCCCGAATGGCAATACCTTTCTGTTCAGCTTTACCTCGAAAGACGGCATCAATGTGGTCGTCTATGATAAATCCAGAAAACAAATTGCAACCCAAAAGCTGGTAGGTGGTGAGAATTCCTGGGATCCTTCCGATATGATTGGTGGTATGTTCAGCGGAGTCAGTCGCGGTAGTAAAGCCTGCGCGATCTACCCGATGGGGAATGAAGTGGTACTCTTCCTGGAACAGGTTTCCGAGCGGGAACCCAGCCTGTATCGCATCCGGCTCAATATGGCGGATGGGAAACTGAATAAAGAAGAAAAAATTGCCCAAATGCCTGCCTATGATAAAGGCTCCGTTTATGCCATGGCATTCGCCGGTGTAAAAGCCAAAGGATTTCGGGTTGAACGTGATCCGGAAAATGGAGGCTATGCGGTGCTGAGCTTTGATGGTTTTGCTCCGGAAACAGATAAACGGATCGAACTGGTTCATTACGATGCGAATCATAATGAATTGGATCGTAGTTATTATGATGCACCGGAGAACCGCTATAAATGCGTCAACTACCTGGGCATGGTGGCAAAAGGCCCTTCCGTATATCTGGCAACCTATTGCTTTGGTGGCGGTGGCGGCGGTGCACCAAAAGTGTTCCTTTCCGAATTGAAAGATCATAAGTTTTTGCACCATCCACTTGATTTTACCGCAAATCTTAAGGATACCAAAGGCCTGCTTACCTATAATAAGTTTACAAAACACCTCGAACTCTTCACGCTATCAGAAAGCTCCACGGAAGGGAATACGACCCATCTCCGAGAATTATTTGTAATCATTGATCCGGTTACGTTCGCGATAATTTCAAACACGACTCCAAGTACACAAATGATCACGAAGGATCGTAAATCCAGGTATGATAAAGACGAGGAACATTATAAGGGCTTGCCAATGAATGTGATCATTAATCCGGATGGCAGCACCACTATCGTATATGAAGATCAGATCCCTCACATAAAGCAGGCAAGTAGTTTAAGTGGTCAGATCGCACAGCATATGATCATGAAGAATAACAACATCTTCATCAATAGTGAAAACACTGCGGTTTCCTATAATGAGATGAAAGATATTGGCATAACCGATCTCGACGAACATGGAAAAGAATTACAAGGCTATGTAGTCCGTAAATCACAGAAGTCTCAGGCTCTGGTGGCACCCCTAACGCATGCTGATATGCGGAATAACCGCGTGATTTTTGAAGTCAAAATGGGATTCACCAGCGGAGCCGATATCGGTTTCTATTCGTTTGATTTTATCAGCACCGGCTCGGGACGTTACACCATATTCAATGATCACCCCAAAAACTTTGAACGGGATGCCGAGAAAAGCCCGAAAACCTTGCAGGGCGTGTCCGATGCCAATACCATTTGTTACCGACTTACAGGTGGACAAACCAGCAAATTCTATTTCTTTGGTGAGCCGGATGATACTTTCGACAATCGGCTGGCATTGATTACCTCCGGGGATTTTTCAGAAACATTAGGGGATTATGCGGTGATGATTATTGAAAAGAAAGGACGGAATAAGCAGGCTCGAATTGCTTGGGTTAATTTTAAGTCTTAGTAGTCAAACGCTTATTTTAATGCTGCTTTCAGACAATTTCTAAAGCTGCATTACCGCGCTGCAATCAACATTTATAATGAGTGGGACTATGATTTTGTAGTTCTAAAACTGGGATTCGCCTGGCTTTGTTAAACGAACCTGAAAAATCTATACACCGAAGTGCATAGCCAATCAACACGTTTAAGCTTTACTTTTACCTATCTATCAAACCAAGATCCTGATGCAAAGGAATACCCTAACCCTTCTATTCGTGCTGAGTCTATCCCATGCATTTGGACAGAAAACTGAATTTAGAATTGCATTTACTTCAGGATTATTTTCCTTCAAAGGAAATGCAGTGGATAAGTATTCTCCAATCAACCTGTATGGCTCGACCAATAATGGATACACCAATAATCCGTTTGGTTCCTCAAATGGGATCTGTGATGGGGTATCCCTAAATCTTAAAAGGGTAACAAAGAAAGGTTTGGATTTTGGATTGGATATGGACTTTGAGACATTAAGAAGTAAAGTACTTATTAATGGTGTTAACGGTAATTCAGATTCCGCAACGTTTCAATATCCTGCCAATGGACAAACGATTCTCAAATTTAATTTCATCAATCTATACCCTTACATCGGACATACGTTCGGGATCAAAAATGTTTCGGTGGATATTGATGGAGGATTTGATATTGCCTATTGCTTTAAATCAGCGGAGAAAGGTTCGGCCACTACATCGAATGGAACGAAATACACCACAGATGTAGAAAGAAGTAGCATAAGTACCGATATCAGACCACGTATTCAATTAGCGGCAGACTATCATAAGATCGGTGTGTTCATAGCATATTCCTATGGATTAACGAACTACAAAGCCAAATATACTGGCGGTCCCTTACAGGAAAGCTTTGCGAGGTTGTATCGATTTGGGGTTAGTTACCAGCTTAAATAGCGCGCTTCGTTATTGCCTATAATTAAGCAAGTATTGGGCAATGCTAAACAGGAATAACCTTACAAATTAAATTTTGAAAATGAACTTTTTAAAGAAAATATTTGGAAGTAAAGTAAGAACCGTAGAACCTGAAGACCTCTATAAAGTTGAAATAACAGACATTCAAATTAAGGTTACGCATCCAGATAGTCCAGATGAAGTCATCCAGTGGAATGAAATAGAAGAAATCAAATTTGCTAACACGGATGAGGGTCCATTTCTTCCAGATGTGTGGATGATTCTTATGGGCAATGGAAAAGGCTGTTCAATACCTCAAGGTTCAAAGGGCTGGGATGAAGTTTATGCCATTGTATCGAAGTATCCCAACTTCAGTTTTGAAAATGTAATTAAATCCGCCGCATGCACCGATAACCAGCTATTTGAAATTTGGAAGAAGCAGGTTTGAGGACTAGAAAATAACTGAATTGGAAATTATATTTAGAAGATGATGATGATGGAAATGAAAATGTAGCAAGGGTATTAAACATAGGCTGCATTTGTACAATGCATGCCCTGCAGTCCTTTCGGCTATCTTCCGAGCGGAATGATTATCACATGAATGATCTTCAGAATTCGGGACTTTTACAAATTGTCCTTCGCAATTACCGACCAGTCCTTGTTACCCTGACCCTGGGCAATCCAACGGTCCATTTCCGTTGCTATTGCTGGTAATACAGCTAAGGTCCTGTGACCCTTTTCGGCCTCCTCCATCATCAGGCGTGCATCCTTCCGCGACATGGAAAGTTCCCAGCTTGGATTATCATAATCGGCCGCCAGCATCCGGTCCAGACGGGCTGGGGTCATGGCGCCGGGATTCCAGGATTGAAACAGGGAAACAAAATCGCTGGCAGGAATTCCCATTGCTTTGGCAAGAGATAGTGTATCGGAAAGGCCAGCTGTTATAAAAAGCAGAAAAGAATTTCCCAGTAGTTTGATTCCCGCAGCGCGATTCGGTTCCGTCCCGAAATGCAGGACCTTACCTGTCATCATTGCTAATGCAGGCTCCACTTTACTGATCAGTTCCGGGTCCCCGGATACCAACATGAATCCGGTGCTGTCATGTGCATTTTGAGGCCCCATAAATACAGGGGCATGGAGATAGCTATAGCCCTTATCCTTCCAATATTTTGTTCTGCGTGCCGCCCCTTCGATAGAGGTTGTCGTGTGATCAATGATCATCACGCCTTCAGAAAATCCGGCGCTTGCTTTTTCTAATACTTCATCTACAGCCGCATCATCTGTCAGGGTAAGGTGAATGCGTTCCGCTCCGTTGACCGCTTCGGCCACATTCACAAATGCATTTGCCCCAAATTCCTCGAGCGAATCCGCCTTGGCTGCTGTACGGTTCCAGACATTTACCTGCTGGCCATTGCGGAGCAGTGCCTTCACAAAATTTCCTCCCAGGAGGCCGGTACCAAGGTATGCGATCATATAATTGCGTTGATAAGCGAAAGTATTGCTTTGGGATCATTCCCATCTTTACTTTGACGAAATGATTTCGAATGGTTTTGCCGAGACCCCTGTCGACGCACTGCTGGCCTGCAATTCTCGCCTGCCATAGCTTCCAGCCACGGCGGGCCCCGATTGCGGAGTTGAACTACAGGCTTCGAAGGAAAATCACTCCGCCATCAGGGGATGGCAAGGCCAGCAGTTCTTAGACGGGGTCTAAGAACAACTTCTACTGTTGGGTGATGTACCAACATAACGAATGGTACATCAGATAAGAGGTACTCTAGATAAAACGTTGAACGTTGTGGCTAGACCCCGTCTAGTCACGACTGGTTTTCCAATCCCTGATTGGGGCGTGATGATTTCAACTCATAACGCATGAATTTTCTCAGCCATCAGGGGATGGTAAGGCCAGCAGTTCTTAGACCGGGTCTAAGAACAACTTCTACTGTTGGGTGATGTACCCACATAACGAATGGTACATCAGATAAGAGGTACTCTAGATAAAACGTTGAACGTTGTGGCTAGACCCCGTCTAGTCACGACTGGTTTTCCAATCCCTGATTGGGGCGTGATGATTTCAACTCATAACGCATGAATTTTCTCAGCCATCAGGGGATGGTAAGGCCAGCAGTTCTTAGACGGGGTCTAAGAACAACTTTTACTGTTGGGTGATGTACCAACATAACGAATGGTATATCAGATAAGAGGTACTCTAGATAAAACGTTGAACGTTGTGGCTAGACCCCTTCTAGTCACGACTGGTTTTCCAATCCCTGATTGGGGAGTGATGATTTCAACTCATAACGCATGAATTTTCTCCGCCATCAGGGGATGGCAAGGCCAGCAGTTCTTAGACGGGGTCTAAGAACAACTTCTACTGTTGGGTGATGTACCAACATAACGATTGGTATATCAGAAAAACAGTAGAAAATCCCGCAGTTTGCGGAGTTCGGTTACTGGCTTGGATTGCTCAACGATTTCTATTAAAAACCAATATTGAATCAAGGCATAATCTCCGTAATCACCTTCCCCACACAACCATTCGGCATCTGAATGTGCAACAGGGCACTCAGGGTGGCTGCAATATCCGTCATGTGCACCTCCCGATGCGTTTCGCCCTCCGGAATGCCCCAGCCATACCAAATCAAGGGAATGTGCGTATCATACGGATTCCAGGTACCATGGGTGGTTCCTGTTGGGCCATAACCGGAATAGTACCCCGGTTTCAGGATGATCTGGATGGTCCCTGACCTCGGTGCATAATAGCCGTTACTTAGCATTGTTTTAATCGGCTCCGGAACAAAACTGGCCGCCCCTTCTGCTTCCATATTGATTACTTCCTCTACTTCTGGCCGCGTCTTCAGCCATTTTACGGTCAATTGCTTTGCCTGCTCAAGAATTCCATTATGGTCAGCACCACTAATGGTCTGTTCCCCCCGGAAATACACTTGATAGTTTTCCATGCCCAGTACCAGGTTTTCTACATGCAATTGGGCCTTCAAATAACTATTAAGTTGCTGCAGCATCCCGGATTCGGAAACATTCCCGGCAGGTACCTTAAGATCTTCCAGGAACAGGAAGTTATGGGCGGCTCCATGATCCGCCGTCAAAAACACCGTGTACTCCCCTTCCCCAACAGTCCGATCGAGGAATTTCAGGAATTGCTCGAGATCATGGTCCAGCCGCACATACATATCCTCCAGCTCCATGGAATTCGGTCCAAACTGGTGCCCGGCATAATCGGTAGATGAAAGGGAAACACAGAGAAAATCCGGATCAGGGCGATCGCCCAGTTCATTGGCAGTAATACATGCCTTGGCTAATTGCAGTGTTAGCCAATTGCCTGCCGGCAATTTTCGTAGGGTATTATACTTGCTGACACCGGTGCCGGTAAAATATTTGGCCAGATGGGGAAAGCCAGTACCCGGTTCCAATTTCGAGAACCGCCCTTCATAACGATTCGTATCCGCAGTGCTTTGTGTATAGGTGGATGCCGGATCCATAAGTATCCAGTCATAGGAAAGGAGCGCATCCGCTGGATGTTGTGAATTGAACTCCCGGAGCCAGGAGGGTAACTTATTCCTGTAGTATGTGCTAGTGGTAAAGGTTCCGGTACTATCATCAAACCAAAAAGCACCATTGGCAAGGTGACCGGCCGGAAGTATACTACTCCGGTCTTTTAAAGAAACGCCGAAGACCCTGGAACGCAGATTGGTGGCCAGCCGAAGCTCATCGGTTACTGTACTGGTCAAAAGGTTCCGGGGACTCATTTGGCCCCATTTCATACTTCCTCCAACAGGCATAACTGTTTTATCATCGGTACAATAAACCGACTTTCCATTCTCGAACCAATCATTCCCGGCAATTCCATGAATAGCTGGAACAGAGCCCGTGTAGATGCAGGTATGTCCCGGAGCCGTGAATGAGGGAAGATAATTGAGAAAGGTCTGCTCGCATCGAAATCCCTCATGCATCAATCGTTTAAATCCTCCCGGACCGAAATGATGTTCATACCGGTATAGGTAGTCCCAACGCATCTGATCCACCACGATCCCAACGACTAATTTGGGGCGGGCGGTATCCTTTGCAGTTGCAGTAATTGCTAAAAAACAGCCTGCGAAGAGATAAAGTATGCGTTTCATCCTGCAATACTAGCAAGACATTCACATTCTAAAGCCCCTCAAAACAGCGCATAGGCTAAGTTTTCATTAATTTCGCGCCACTTTCAAGTCTACGCATTGCATTACATTCCTAATTCAGTCAGGATAATTCCATTTGAACAGAATGGTTGGCTACATGTGAATCGGAATATGGCCCTCTTCCTATCGGATCAAGCATGCCCGCATGCAATGACTGAATCCAGCAACCCATTTTAAGATAACAAACTAAACATTAAAAATAGAAATCAACACTAATATGGCAGATATCTTTGCAAAGTTCGAGAAGCGCCTGGGCCCAATCGGTGATTATGCGGAAAAAGCACCTGGCTATTTTGCATTTCCGAAGCTGGAAGGCGAAATTGGAAATCGTATGAAGTTCCGTGGGGTTCAGAAAGTGGTCTGGAGCCTGAATAATTATTTAGGTCTGGCCAATCACCCGGAGGTTCGTAAGGCGGATACGGAAGCGACTGCAAAGTATGGACTGGCCGCTCCAATGGGTGCGCGGATGATGAGTGGCAATACCGTGCTTCACGAACAATTGGAAAAAGAACTGGCCGCATTTGTTGGCAAGGAGGATGCCCTGCTGTTTAATTTCGGCTACCAGGGAATGGTCTCCACAATTGATGCGCTTTGCAGCCGTCATGATGTGATCGTCTATGATGCCGAAAGTCATGCCTGCATTATCGATGGCCTTCGCCTTCACCCTGGACACCGTTATGTGTACAAGCATAATGATGTTGCTGATTGTGAAAAGCAATTGCAACGCGCCACTGAAATGATCAAGGATACTGCTGGCGGCATCCTGTTGATCACCGAAGGGGTATTTGGGATGAGCGGTAACCAGGGCAAGATTGCCGAAATTGCTGCGCTTAAGAAAGACTACGACTTCCGCCTTTTTGTGGATGATGCACATGGTTTTGGAACCATGGGTAAATCCGGAGCCGGTATTGGCGAGCAGCAAGACTGCATGAACGATATCGATATTTACTTTTCGACCTTTGCCAAGAGCATGGCCTCTATCGGAGGTTTCCTGGCGGCGGATAAAAAGATCCTGACTTACCTGCGCTATAATATGCGTTCCCAGATCTTCGCAAAAAGCCTGCCATTGCCGGTTGTTGCCGGAAATCTGAAACGCCTGGAATTATTGCGCACCCAACCGGAGCTTCGGGAGAAGCTTTGGCATAATGTCAATCGCCTGCAGAATGGTTTGCGGGAAGGTGGATTCAATATTGGTACCACGAATACACCGGTTACCCCGGTATTCATGGAAGGGGGCTTGTTCGATGCGACGCAATTGATCCACGACATGCGGGAGAATTACCACATCTTCTGTTCAGTAGTGGTATATCCGGTCATTCCGAAGGGGCAGATCATGCTGCGATTGATCCCTACTGCTGCACATACGGACCAGGATATTGATGAAACACTGAGTGCCTTTAAGGAATTGCAGAAGAAACTGAAGAACAAGGAATATCCGCAGGAAATGCCTGTTATGGCTGGCTAATTGCTCTTCATAAATTACAAGGCATGAATGTATTTATAGTTGGGGCCTCTGGCTTAGTGGGAAATAATTGCCTGCGGCATTTTGTGGCCCGGGGCTGGAATGTCAAAGGCTCCTATTTTTCCTTTCCCCAGGAGGGCCTGGTGTATTTTAATACCCTTGAGCCGGGCGATCCAAAGAATTTTGATCTGGTAGGGTGGAAACCTGAAGTGATCGTTCATTGCGGGGCCCTCACACATGTCGATTATTGCGAAACAAATGTGGAGGAGAGCCATACCCAGACTGTAGTTAGCACCCGGAATCTGATTTCCATCGCGAAGCAATGCGGTGCGCGGATGGTGTACCTGGGTACGGATTATGTGTTTGATGGTAAGGACGGGCCATATGCTGAAGATGCTGCCGTTCATCCACTCAATATTTATGGCCAGCATAAACTGGAAGCGGAACAGGCGGTATTATCAGCCGTTCCAAATTCACTGGTGTTGCGGGTAACGAATGTGTATGGGGATGAGGCAAGGGGCAAGAATTTTATCGCGAGGATCATCCAGCAATGTGTGGATGGAAAGGAGTTGACACTAAAGCTACCTTATGATCAGTTCGCCAATCCAACCAATGCAGCGGATATTGCTGCCGGGATGTTCCTGTTGTTACGAGATGGAAAATCCGGAATCTATAACATGGGGGGCACTGATTACATGAACCGGGTGTCCCTGGCGTTAAGGGTTCTGAAATATTTTCCGGAAGCTACGTATAAACTGGAGCCAATCGATACGGCCAGCCTCAAGCAGCCGGCAACCAGGCCTTTATTGGGAGGCTTTATCATGCAGAAGTTTTGTGGAGAATATCCGGAGTATCTTTTTTCGACTGTGGATGATTATTTGCAGATCAAGTCAGTGGCACCCAAGCCTTAAACGAAACGCTTACAATCCGTTTTTCATACCCAATAAAATAGGCTGCCTCAAAAGGCAGCCTATTTTATTGGTCCTAAATATTCAAATGGTATTAGCGGAGGTAGAGCACACCTCTACCACCACGGTCACTGGAACGGGCTGTTGGAGTAAAAACAACACCACGGTCAGAAACAGATAGGTTAGTAGCTGGAGTGCTTATTGAACCACCACGGAATCGAATACCCCCAGAGCTGGTTACTTCGCAGGTGCCACTGCAGGTTGTGGTCGCTGCCAAATTCAAATTGCCTTCCATGCCAGGCCAGAAACCTGCACCACCTACAGATAATTGTGCATTACCTAAATTAGAAAGGTTGCCATTTCCATTGGGAATAAAATGGCAGGATCGACCCGCTTGACAACCTAAAGAAATGCAATATTCAGGCAAATTTCCACTCAAATCCATGATGCCATAAAAACTGGCGCCACTGGTAGTACGACTGGAGGATCCTGTTGCAAAAATCCCACTGCGTACCGGGCCACCGGGGCTTGTACTCGCATAAACCCCATTACCTATAGTAGTAGCAGCATTACTGGCTATTTCAGAGGCGTTCCCACTATTGCTTAAAGTGTAAGCGGATCCGAATATCGTATTAGTACCCCAGGCATATTCCCCGAGTATTGCAGGATTACCTCCAGCAGATGAATTACCCCGGCACATTCGTTCATATTGCAATTCACTCATTGGCGCCAATCCACTCCAGTCGAGATAAGCCGCCACATCTACCCAGGCCAGGAAATTACAGGCAATATATTCCCCATCTCCTGCTTCATTATAAATTCCATTATTATTAAAGTCACACCCATAAACTGCCGGTGTATTGAGTGCTGCAGGTGTAATGATCTTAATCGAATTACGAGCTGTACCTCCAGATAAAGCATAGGTACCTGATGCAGAGGTTACGGCAACAGAGGTTCTGGTTACCTGTTGCTGAGAATCCAGTGTATTCAGGAAATCCCGGTAACCAGCCTGGGTAATCTCATACTTCATGCACCACAAGGCCTTCATGGTTGGGAATGGCTCCAATGGCCCAATTGGATTGGTGGTTTGAATGGTATCGTTACTATACACATAAATTCCATCCGCATCCAGTTTTGAATCGTCAAATGAATTGACATCACACAGCATGGGCAATACAGAATTGTTGGTGGCCAGGTTATCCGTGTAATGTAATGCATTGATGGATTCGGTGGTACCGTCTCCATCGCCGAATACAGGCCGTGCACCCGTTGGTGCAGGGACATATACCATTTCGAGTGCGAATGCCCGAACATCAACATTATATGGTAATGTACTAACTACTCCAAGTTGCACCTGTGTGGCAGTAACAGAACCGGCACCAATAGTAAAGGCATCACGCATGATCATGGCTCCGATTTTATTGGTTCCTGCATTTTGGTACACATCAAAACCGGAAGGAATCACATTATTATTCCCGGTAAGATTCATGTGCTGCCAATTGCCACCTGGCAATTTGTATTTAAAAAATACCCAGACCCCATCATAATTCGCAGGGCCCACCAGGGTTCGCCAACTGTTATCCCACGTCAGGTCAAATTGAATCTGGATTAATCCGGGCCCTCCATTCAGGACGGAAACATTGGTGATCTGCACATTGTTGGCAGAAGCGGTGCTCACTCCAATGAAGAGGGCAACCAGGAATGCGTAAAGTGTTTTCATTGTAATTAAATAATAGGTAAGGGTTGGTTATTGGATAAGTTGTATGGAGAAGCTCTGTACAGACTTGCCATCCTTGATCAGGATCAGTCGATACGAAGCTGCGGATAAGTCAGTAATATCAAATAAGGTGGAACTTTGAGTGATCACCCCTTGTTTAACGAGTTTTCCATCAATGCCTACCAGGGTGTAGCTATACCCCCTCAGGTCCTGCACATTCATTATGGCCAGGGTAAAATGACCGGAGGTCGGATTCGGATAGGCAACAAAGACTGGAGCGGTGCGGTCCTTCATCAGGCGTACGATACCTGAATACTTGAAGATGCCTCCATTATCAACACTTTTCAGACGATACAAGAGATAATCGCCCGGTGTATAATACGCACGCACGTCCACATGACGGTAATCATGCGGTCCGTTCGGATTATGATCAGGGTCTACATCCGCTACTTTCTGGAAACTGGTTCCACCGTCTTCACTGCGCTCAAGTTCATAGTGATTAAGACCCGTTTCAATGCTACTGGACCATCCCAAAACCGCATCATCATTAAACCAGGAACCGGTAAAGTCCAACAAGGAAACATTCAGAACATTACTTGGATTTTGATTGAGGGAAACTGCAAAGGCATAGCCATCATTGATGCCCCCTTTATAAATATCGGGAAGGGCATTCGCAGTGAAAATTGATGCAATTGCAGTTCCATCATTGACACCTCCGCGATAAATTGGATCGGTTGGGTTCTGATTAGTAACCAGACTACTGGCAACCCCATCATTAACACCGCCAAGATAAATCGAAGGCGTACTGTTTTGATTGGTAATGCTGGCAAAAGCAACCCCATCATTTACGCCTCCTTTGTAAATATTATCGAGCGGGTTTTGATTGCTCACATTTGCAAAAGCCACCCCATCATTAATCCCTCCCTTGTAAATAGAGGGTGTTTGATTCTGGGAGCTCACGGAATTAAAGGCGGTACCATCATTGATCCCACCAAAATAAATGGAAGGGGTTGCATTCTGTGATGTGGAGATCGAGCTGCTGACCCCATCATTAATTCCACCTTTATACTGACTCCAGGAAATGACCGGAAGTAGAAGTGCTACCAAAAACAATAAATATTGGCCAGACCGGTTAATACTTGGTGTGATTCTTACTAAAGAAACAGGATAGGAGTATGCACGATCCTGAAATGTCGGTGACAGTGGAATCTTCCATAGAAAAAACGTGGGACGACATAAAAAGCGCCGAAAAAGGCGCTTAAAGCCATTACGTGGATCCAGGTTCAGACCTGTATCCCGAACATCAGTTTGAGATAGCACGGAGTGCCTTAATACATAGTTAGTTTTCACGATAGTAGGAGTTACTAGTTCAACTTCACAACTTGTTCTGGCGCCAGGTTTGGCTGCCAAAAACAAAACTATTTGTTAACCGATAATTGCTTGCATGACCTTCATCAACCGAATTACTGATGCAAATCAGGAATGATTTTTAGTATAGCGATTGGGTCAAGCGTTATTTTAATGAAATACAATATCGGTTAAACAGTATAATCCATCGCAATATACAATTCAATTTGATCATGCAAGCAAATGCGAATCCATTTGCTATATTTTTGTTAATGCCTTATATAATAGGCAATAAAAATAGTTATGGCTTTTAGAATCGATTTTTAAATTTCCCAAGCCGCTGTTTTGATAACTAAGTGAATGATTATGCATTGCAAATATTGTTTTAATATGTAGTAAGAATTCAACTTCCGATATTATTTAAAAGGAGGCCCGTCCAAATACCTGCAACAATCGATTAATATATAATAAGTGTTTAGCGCAAGTGCCCATAAAATTGATTTTCCTGTTCCTATCCAGCTTTGAAAATCAGGTGTTGATTTGAGGTATTTTCTATCCCTTAGTATGGTATTTCCCTCCAAAATTGGTTCATATCATGGAGGCGATGTAAGCTGCGAATGTGGAATGAAGTGACTGACGAAGCAATTTCAGCCGTTCCGTCCAGAGCTTCCGAATCGTTTGTAGATGCCGAGAGATGGCTTGGTCGTCGCCGAGCCTTCTCCTTACAATGACGAAAGCTTTGAGCGCTTTGTATCTTCAAAATAGTTGCCCCGTGCCTTTAGGGTTCCCCGCCGAAGCTATTTAGCGAAGGCCTCCTACGCCGATGGCTTCGGCGGCCAAGGAGGGCCGGGGATTAGAAATGCCCCTAAAATGTTAAGGGGCTTTAGCCCTCTTTTTATTGATTTTTTGGGGTGGCAAGTTGCCCCGTGCCTTTAGGGTTCCCCGCCATAGCTATTTAGCGAAGGCCTCCTACGCCGATGGCTTCGGCGGCCAAGGAGGGCCGGGGATGAGAAATCCCCCTAAAATGTTAAGGGCTTTAGCCCTTTTTTTATTGGTTATTGGGAAGCATTTGGAATGATCCATTTAACATGAAACGTTCTGTGCAGTACCTACGAAAAAGGCCTGAAGGCCTGCTTTTCTGTAGATAATGCTTATACCCCCGGCCTAAAGGCACGGGGCAACTGCTCAGAGCTTCCGAATCGTTTGTAGATGCCGAGAGATTGCTTCGTCGTCGCCGAGCCTCCTCCTTACAATGACGAAAGCTTTGAGCGCTTTGTATCTTCAAAATAGTTGCCCCGTGCCTTTAGGGTTCCCCGCCATAGCTATTTAGCGAAGGAGGGCCGGGGATTAGAAATCCCCCTAAAATGTTAAGGGCTTTAGCCCTTTTTTTATTGGTTATTGGGAAGCATTTGGAATGATCTATTTGACTAGAACATTCTGTGCAGTACCTACGAAAAAGGCCTGAAGGCCTGCTTTTCTGTAGTAATTGCTAAATCCCGGCTCTCCTTCGCTATGCTACGGCGGGGAACCCTAAAGGCACGGTGCAACTGCCCAGAGATTCCGAATCGTTTGTAGATGCCGAGAGATTGCTTCGTCGTCGCAAAGCCACCTCCTCGCATGACGGTACGCTTGAGGGTCTTAAGATCTACAGGGACTCTTTTCAAAATGCATAAAAAAAAAGAGGCTGTCTTTATTGACAACCTCTTTTTTTGGGATGGTGCTTACTAACTCATCTTTAGCAGCACCACAAATATCCCAATTATTAGGAAATTCGAAAGTGGAATTTTATCAACTGCCGATTTATAAGGATAAGGCACCCGCTTTATGCTCATTTTTGCATGTTTTGTCTGATTATTTCGTGGCACACTGTCATTTTGGCTTAAATATTTGCATTGGTATTTGCTTTGCCTTAGCTATTTCAAATGCAAATACATCAATCATCACCCTTAAAAATGATAAACACCATGTACAGTAAAAATCCAGTTATGCCTCGCTCCTTTGGCAATCTTCTCGAGGACATCTTCCAAAATGGGATCAGCAAGGTCTGGTCAGATGAAGGACTTACCGACCGCGCCGATGCTCCGGTCAATATTAAAGAGACCGATAAAAGCTACGAGCTGCAATTACTCGCACCCGGCTTGAAGAAGGAAGAATTCAAAGTCAATGTTGACAAAAATATCCTGACCATCTCCTATGAGCACAAGGAGGAAAGCTCTGAGCATACCGATAAATGGCTACGGAGTGAATTCAAGAGCAAAAGTTTCAAACGGAGCTTTTCCTTGAATGATAAGATCGACAATACCAGCATCGCCGCAAAATACAATGATGGCATTCTTTATTTAAGCCTGCCAAAGAAGGAACAGACTGAAGTAAGTTCCCAGGCGATCTCTGTGAACTAATTCCTTACGGAATAAGGAAGGGCCGCATCCACTTTGGGTGCGGCTTTTTTTGTGCTTCACGCGAATCAAAAAAGCTAAGCCTCCAATTGAAAGCAATTCTTAAAAAATGATATTCATTTTCAAGCAGGATCGATAGCATCTTATTTTTTATACTTACGTAAAGCTTAAACTTAAGCGGCAGAATAGGGTCTTAAATCCTTGTCATTTCAATTTGTAAATGATATCCGCCCTCCTGGCTTTAATATTGTACCCACAACGCTATGGTTTCATTTTTCCACCACGATTACGGCACCGGAAGTCGTAAGACCTTCTTACTCCTGATCCTTTTCATGAGCTTTTGGGCGTCATCATTTTCTCAGACCTTTAAGCTATCCGGAATCCTGACTGATGGTAAAGACAAGCAAACCCTGATCGGTGTCGTCCTAAGGTTGAATCATTTAAATGATAGTACCAATACCATGGATGCCGTTTCTGATGTTGATGGCAGCTTTGTTATTACCGGACTCTCTTCTGGGAAATACCTCTTGCAAGCCAGCTATGTGGGCTATCAACCTATGAGCCAAATCGTGCAGATTCTGAATGCCGATTTGAACCTGGGTACATTGATTATGGTGCAAACCAGCAGTGGACTCAAAGGTGTTACGGTAACTGCCGAGCAGATCCGGGCGCAACAAAATGGCGATACTTCTCAGTTTAATGCAGATGCCTACAAGACGAACCGGGATGCAACAGCAGAAGAACTGGTGACCAAAATGCCTGGTGTAACCACGGATAATGGGGCAGTAAAGGTGAATGGAGAGGATGTCAAAAAAGTACTGGTGGATGGTAAGGAGTTTTTTGGGGATGATCCGAATGCTGCTCTTAAAAATCTTCCCGCAGAAATAGTGGATAAAATTCAGGTCTTCGACCGGGCCAGTGATCAATCCCAATTCAGTGGCTTTGACGATGGGAATAGTCAGAAGACGATCAATATCATTACAAAAAGAGGTAAGAATAATGGGGTCTTTGGAAAGATTACAGCCGGTTATGGATTTGATGATGAAAATAATGATGGCCGATACACCGTAGGCGGAAATATCAATTTCTTTAATGGAGACCGACGGATTTCGTTGGTGGGATTAGCGAATAATGTGAATCAGCAGAACTTCAGTTCAGAAGATCTCTTGGGCGTCAGCAGCAGCAGCAGCAGTGGCTCCGGACGTGGAGCCGGAGGCAGGGGTGGTGGTGGTGGACCAGCCGGAGGAGGTGGAAACGCCGCATCCAATTTCCTGGTTTCCCAGCAAGGGGGTATTACCACCACACAGTCAGCAGGTATTAATTATTCCGATCAATGGGGTAAGAACCTGAAAGTGACTGCCAGCTATTTTTTTAACCGAAGTGATAATGAGAATAATACATCGCTGACCCGAAACTATATTACCAACAATCCCGATAGCAGCCTTGTTTACACAGAAAAAGGACTGAACAGCAGCATCAACTATAACCACAGGGCCTCCTTGCGATTGGAATGGACGGTGGATAGCAATAATTCCATTATCCTCAATCCAAAGATCAGTTACCAGGACAATAATACCAGCAAAAACCTCATGGGTATAAATACCTTAGGAGAAAGTGGCACACAAAGCAGCCTGAATAATCAGACGCAGGCACTTACTTCCGGCTATACCTTCAGTAATCAGCTTACCCTCAGGCACCGCATGGCAAAACCTGGAAGGACCATTTCATTGAACCTGGGTACCAGTTACAATCTGAAATCCGGAAATGGAACCCTCTATTCCCAAAATCAATATGCCGATTCCAGCCTGAATGATATTACGGATCAACATTACGACCTGCAATCGAATGGCCTGGGACTCTCAGCGAACCTTAGTTATACCGAACCATTGACTAAGAATTCTCAATTCCTCGTCACCTATTCGCCTTCTTATAACCATAAGAATTCGGATCGGGAAACCTATAACCGTACCGGTTCCAATTACACCGATCTGGATACCAGCCTAAGTAATAAATACAATAATGATTACTACTATCAGCGTGGAGGACTGGGCTACCGCTTTAATACCCGAAAAATGAATTTCAATGCCAGTCTGAATGCCCAATACGCAACACTGACAGGATCCCAGAGCTTCCCCACTTCATTCGACATTAATCGGAATTTTACGGACCTCCTGCCACAGGCAATGCTGAACTATAAGTTTTCCAAAACAGAAAACATCCGGATTATGTACCGGACCAATACCGATGCCCCGGATATAACCCAGCTTCAGAATATTGTCGACAACAGCAATCCCTTGTTGCTTCGCACAGGCAATCCGGATCTGAGACAGGACTATACGCATTCCCTGATCATTCGTTATGGCAAAACGAGCCCGGGTAGCGGCAATGGCCTTTTCCTCTTTGCAAATGGAACCATTGTTAGCAATTACATTGGCAGCAGTACCATCATTGCCTTAAACGATACATCCATTCGGGGTGTTGTTCTAAACCGGGGAAGTCAGTTAAGCATCCCAGTGAACCTGAATGGTAACTATTCGGCCAGAAGCTTTCTGACCTACTCCTTGCCATTGAAACCGATCAAAACCAATCTGAATCTGAATGCAGGTATAAACTATAGCCGCACACCAGCCATTATTAATGGTCAGGAAAACTTTGCCAATAACTACACGTTCAATGGGGGTTTTGTGGCCGGCAGTAATATTAGCGAGAATGTGGACTTTACCTTATCCTCTAATGGGGCTTATAACATTGTAAAAAACAGCCTGCAGGCTCAGAATAATTTCAACTATTACTCGCAAACAACTGCCTTACGGCTGAACTATATTTTTCTGAAGAATTTTGTTTTCAATACCAATGTCACCCATACCTTTTATTCCGGTCTGGGTAGTACTTATGATCAGCAGTACATTCTTTGGAATGCATCTCTTGGCTATAAATTCCTGAAGAGCAAAGCCATGCAGGTGGATCTTTATGCCTTTGATTTACTAAAACAGAATCGAGCCATTTCGAGGACGATCACCGAAAGTTATATTGAGGATGACCAGACTCAGGTATTGCAACGGTATTTTATGCTTCGGCTTACGTACACCCTGCGATCATTTAAAAGTGGCGGGATGCCTGAAAACCCTGGCGATAATCCAATGCGACAAGGACATGGAGACCATCATTATAATGGCCGTGGTGCACCAGGCGGTGGATATCAGGAACAGAATTAATCTGGTATTAGGATAGGGAATTCTTGACCGTATGTAAGAATGAACGTTCTTTACAGTCTGCAAATCAGGAAACCCGTTTTCAGACCGAGTCTTCACCTATTACGCGTCTTACGATTGAAAATACTTGACTGGTATATTATCCGAAAGTTCATCGGAACCTTTTTCTTCTCCATTATCATTCTTGCCGTTATAGCCTGTGTTATTGACTATAGCGAAAAGCTGAATGACTTTGAGAAGAACCATGCACCCTTCTGGGCCATTCTCAATTATTTCAAGGATTTTGTACCGCATATTTCTGCCCTGCTCTACCCGCTCTTCATCTTCATTGCGACCATCTTTTTCACTTCCAAACTAGCTTATAAAAGCGAGATCATTGCCATGCTGGCAACCGGGATGTCCTTCAACCGCTTCCTCAGGCCTTATGTGATCGGCGCCTCCTTTCTGGGCATTCTGGCCTTATTTGCGAACCACTGGATTGTTCCCATCGCCAATAAGGAACGTTTAGCTTTCGAGGATAAATATGTTCATGAAAAAGTTACGCATTCGGACCGGAATGTGCATCTACAGCTAAGCCCGGATCTTCTGATCTATATGGAGAACTATGATTATAGCTCCAACACCGGCTATCATTTTACAGCGGAGAAGATCAACGGAACCTTATTGCTGGAGAAAACCATGTCGGATCATGTTTCTTACGACTATGCCAAAAAGATCTGGGTTATGTCAGGGGTGGTGATACGAACCAATGATTCGTTGGGTGAACGGCTTCAAAGTTTCCCGGTATTGTCCAGGTCCTATCCGTTCACGCCGATCGATCTTAAGGAAGATGAGGATGTAAAAGAGGCATTGACAACTTCACAACTGGATGCTTTCATCGAAAAGCAGAAACTGCATGGCAATGAAAACCTTAATTACTACTATGTTGAAAAGTACCGCCGAACGGCTCAACCATTTGCCGGATTTATTTTGTCGATCATAGGTGTATGTATTGCCAGCCGTAAGATCCGGGGAGGTAGCGGTTTACACCTGGCCCTGGGGATTGCTATCTGTGCAATTTATATGCTGTGCCTGCAATTCTCAACTACGTTTTCGACGAAAGCCGGGCTGAATCCAATGATCGCCGTCTGGATTCCAAATGTTATTGCGATGATTGCAGGTATCTTTATCTATAAACGTCAAACCAAGGGGCGATAAAAGGCATGATCAATCCATTTAGGAATGGCCAGAAAGTGCCTGTTTTATGGATTGGGCGGCGATCCATGCACTGGACCAGGCATGCTGAAAATTGTATCCTCCGGTAATACCGTCTACATCCATTGCTTCACCTGCGACGTATAAACCCGGGAGCTTCCTGCTTTCCATAGTTTGTGGATTTATATCGGGTAAACTGATCCCTCCGCAGGTTACAAATTCTTCCTTGTAGGTGGTCTTGCCTTTCATGGAGTAAGCATCCGCTACCAGGCTTTGTATTAAGCGTTGCTGCATGGTGGCACTCAATTCAGCCCAGCGTTGCTGTTCCGGAATACCGATTCGTTCCAGCAGGAATTCCCATAACCTGCGGGGAAGTTCAAATGGATTTCGGGTCCAGATGGATGCCTTTCCCTGGTTTTGACGGAGCTCCTGAAATTGCTCCAATAATTCATGGGCTGTCATGTCCTGCAACCAGTTAACCAGGATGGTAGCTTCGTATTGGCAATCCTGGAGGGCTTTTGCAGCATACGCTGAGGTCTTTAACACCGCAGGGCCACTCAATCCCCAATGCGTAATAAGGATCGGACCTTCCTCCTTAAATTTTGTTCCGGCGAGCCGCACACTTACAACCGGAACACTGACACCCATTAAACGGGTAATGGCATTCCCTGGAAGGTTAAACGTAAATAATGAAGGTGCCGGAGCCTGGACCGTATGTCCTGTTGCACTCAGCCATTTCCATTGTTCCGGTTTCAGAATGCTTCCCGGGGCCAGGATCACTTTATCAGCAATGGCATCCGCTCCTTCAGAAAACTGAAGCCGGAAACCATCACCTTCAGGAAGAAGATTGATGAGGCTTCGATTGTAGCGGACCTGAACGCCGCTTGCCATCATCTGATCCCAGATACAATCGATAATAGACTGCGAATTATCGGAGGTCGGAAACATTCTGCCATCCGCTTCCTCCTTGACAGCTACGCCTCTGGATTCAAACCACTCAATCGTCTGCCTGGGCCCAAACTGATACAGGCTGCGTTTCAACAGGCTTTGACCTCGTGGATAGCGTTTTACCAATTCCGGAATATCAAAACAGGCATGCGTAAGATTGCAGCGACCGCCGCCGGAGACCTTTACCTTTTGCATGGGCTTACTGCTCTTTTCAAAGACCGTCACCTCATGCTCCTTCCCAATATTAGCGGCAGCAAAACAGCCTGCGGCACCCGCTCCGATAATGGCAATCCGACCCATTCTAATGACTGGCTTTAGCCTGGGAATCTACGACAGCTATGGCAATCATATTCACAATCTGCCGCACCGTACTGCCTAGTTGAAGAACATGCACCGGCTTCCGAAGGCCTAATAATAAAGGGCCGACTGCTTCTGCACCGCCCACCTCCTGAAGGAGATGATAAGCGATATTACCGGCCGCCAGGTTCGGGAAGATCAGGACATTCGGGGGTTCATTGATCAGGGGCGAAAAGGGATAATTTTCCCGAAGCAAATCCTTGTTAAAAGCAACACCAGCCTGCATTTCACCATCGACGATCATATTGGGATAGCGTTCCCGGAGACTAGCTACTGCATCGCGCACGGTCAAAGCTTCTGCTGATTCTGAGGAACCAAAGTTGGAATAGCTCAGCATGGCAATTCTCGGCTTGATATTAAAATGCTCCACTTCCTTCGCCGTCATCAGGGTAATGTCGACCAGTTCCTCGGAGCTGGGATTGAAATTCACCGTAGTATCTGCAAAGAATAGCGGGCCACGCTTTGAAAGCATCAGGTACATACCTGCCACCCGTTTTACACCTTCTTCCAGGCCGATGATCTGCAATGCGGGCTTGACGGTATCCGGATAATTACGGGTGAGGCCGGAAATGAGTGCATCTGCCTCCCCGGTTTCCACCATCATACAACCAAAATGTACCCGGTCACGCATGGCCTTTTTGGCTTCGTAGAGATTAAACCCTCTGCGTTTTCGCTTTTCAAAAAAGGCATCTCCATATTCATTCACCCTGTTTTCCATCTCCGGACTCCGGGGATCTATGATTTTAATATCATGAAGCTGCAGGGAATTGTCTTTGATCAGTTTGCGGATCACGGACTCATTCCCCAATAATATTGGTATAGCAATGCCTTCATCAAAGGCAATTTGGGCAGCTTTCAGGACTTTCAGGTTTTCAGCTTCGGCAAATACCACGCGGCGAGGGCTTTGTTTCGCCTTATTGATGATATACCGGAGTACATTATCATCCGTACCGAGACGCCGGTGCAGATCCGAATCATATTGTTCCCAGTCAGTGATCGGCATGCGGGCCACCCCACTCTCCATCGCAGCTCGTGCCACGGCAGGAGCAACAGTTGTCAACAACCTTGGATCGATGGGTTTGGGAATGATGTACGTATTGCTGAAGTGGAGGCTCTTTTCGTTGTAAGCTACATTGACAATATCCGGTACCGGTTCTTTAGCCAGGGCAGCCAGTGCTTTTACGGCTGCCAGTTTCATTTCTTCATTAATAGCAGTAGACCGAACATCCAATGCGCCCCTGAAAATGTAGGGGAAGCCAAGCACATTATTTACCTGATTGGGATAATCACTACGTCCTGTTGCCATGATTACATCCGGTCGTGCGGCAATGGCATCTTCATAAGCAATTTCCGGATTTGGATTTGCGAGGGCGAAAACAATAGGGGAAGTGGCCATACTCTTGACCATATCCGCATTTACGACCCCTCCCTTTGACAGGCCAATAAATACATCGGCATCCTTCATTGCATCCACCAGGCTTTGGTCTTCACAATGCTGTGCAAAAATCTGTTTGTTCTCGTCCAGGTCCGTACGAGCGGCAATAATGAGTCCCTTACTGTCGAACATAAAGATATTCCGAACATCCGCCCCCAGAGCGATATAGATCTTGCAACACGAGATCGCCGAGGCACCGGCCCCGGAGATCACAAACTTGACCTTGGATATGTCCTTCTGGACAAGTTCCAGCGCATTTAGCAGGGCTGCACCGGATATTATGGCTGTACCGTGCTGATCATCATGCATGATCGGGATGCTAAGGGCCTCCTTGAGACGCTTCTCGATTTCAAAGCATTCCGGGGCTTTAATATCTTCCAGGTTGATGCCCCCAAAGGTGGGTTCCAGGGCTTTTACCACCTGAACGAATGCGTCAATATCTGTTACATTGAGCTCGATATCGAATACGTCAATATCCGCAAAGATCTTGAAAAGCAGCCCCTTCCCTTCCATTACTGGTTTGCTGGCGGCAGGTCCGATATTGCCTAAACCAAGCACTGCAGTTCCATTGCTGATAACCGCTACAAGGTTGCCTTTGGCGGTGTACTTATAAACATCATCCGGATGCGCTGCAATTTCGAGGCAGGGTTCTGCTACACCAGGTGAATAGGCGAGGGCCAGATCCCGTTGCGTTTTGGTTTCCTTGGTGGGTATAACTTCAATCTTCCCTGGACGCCCTTTTTGGTGGTATTCCAAAGCGTCTTCTTTACGAATGAGTTGAGCCATACTGATTACGATCGATTTTATTAAGGCCGAAAGTTACGGAGAATGAAGGCCGTATATCAGAATCGAAATCATTAAAATACAAAACGGGCAGCTCCTCATTTATTGGAACTGCCCGCTATGAAAGTCTGTATCGATTATTTTTTGTGGGCTGTAATATGCGTGTCCTGGGTCATGCTGAGTGGGATTTTCATGCCATTCGTACTGATATCCCCTTTAATGGATTGCTTCAGCTTGCAATCGGTAACCAGGCCGCTGGCAATTTCCAAGTCCATATTGCCTTTCTGATCACCACCCAGATTGATCTGGACGCTCTTCATGGTGGCATCCCCATTGATACCACCACTTCCGGTAAGCTTGGAATTGACTTCGATATGAGCTACGCCATTGCTGACTGATATCAGTTTATAGACATTATCCATTTTAACATTGATCATACTCATGTTCATGCTATAGGTTTTTGTCCAGGTATCTCCAGGCCGAACCGGGTTATCCGGGAAAATATTCAGGCTTTGCTGCATCATTCCCTTCATAGCAGAGTCATTAAAATTGCTAACGATCTGGTTATGCATGGCTGCTCCCTCCGGCGTCGTAGTGTCTCCCATGGAATTAATAATATCGGTAAGTCCGTCCACCCTGGTGATATCCCCTTTTGTAGTGACTTCCATAGTGAATGGTTTGTGCAGCATATGTCCCATCATACCCAGGCGTTCATCGCTATGGGCGGAATCCTGGGAGTCATAGGAAATATTTGCCATGGCACTCTTCATATCCATGGCGATCCTATTATAGGTTACGGTGATCTTTTTATTGGAGCCCGTACCATTGGCAACATCATAAAGGAATTCCATGGTCATATCATTATTAGCCTTGATGGTCTGTCCCATGGCGCTTTGTTCCATGATCATTTTATTCTCCATAACATAGACATATTGGCTTCCGGACTGAAGGTTCAGTTTGAGATCCACTGCATCCCCACCTCCTTTACAGGAAAAAAGGGCGCTTGCGAACAAGGCCAGAATGGGTAAAAACAATTTCTTCATATTCCTAATTTTGATGAATGATCTGGCGAAAATAAGTCACGGCACGCAGCTTCAACCTATTGTTTCGGAAATAATTAATTCTCAAATCCGTTAATGAGCGTACGAAATATCCTGCTTATTTATTGAATTGGGTCATGGTTTGTGCGATGCCCTGGGCGGCGAAACTTTCGATCACATCGAGGCATTTGAGGATTTTATCCTTTACAATTGGCAATTCATTTGGTGTCCATTTTCCAAGAACATATTCCACCTGTCGTCCTTTTGGAAAGTTATTCCCGACCCCAAAACGTAATCGGGGATATTGATCGGTCTGCAGGACGTCCTGGATATTCCGGAGTCCGTTATGGCCTGCAGCAGAGCCGCCCGGTCGTAAGCGGATCGTTTCGATAGGGAGGGCAATTTCATCCACCAGGACCAGACTATTTTCGATGGGAATATGCTCTTTATCAAGCCAGTATTTCATGGCTTTACCGCTGAGGTTCATGTAGGTAGTGGGTTTGATGATCACAAAGCTTTTGCCTTTCCATTTACACTGAGCGACATAGGCGAGTCTACCCATGCTAAAAGTGGCGCCATGTTTTATGGCAAATGCATCGGCAATATCAAAACCAATATTATGGCGGGTGGCATCATATTCCATACCAATATTGCCCAGACCGACCAGCAAATATTTCATGGGGCGAAGGTAATGGTGGGAGGAATTTCTGGGATATGCTGCCGGATTGAATTTGTCTGAATCAGGATGGGCAGGATGTCTGAATCAGGATGCTCAGGATTTTAGGATGGGTAGGATGTCTGAATCAGGATGCTCAGGATTTTAGGATGGGTAGGATGTTGATGGTACTTTAATCCTGAAAATCTTCTAATCCTGAAAATCCTGATTCAGACAAATTAAGGATGTTCAAGATGTTGAATGATCCCTTAATCCTGTAAATCTTCTAATCCTGAAAATCCTGATTATATTTCGAGTTAAAAACCCTTTTATACTGAAGGCTATTTGCACCAAAATTGATTAGCAGACCTGTTGGCAAGTCATAGGCAACAAGATAATTCTTTGCCTGAGCCAATTGAACCGCTTCTAAGTTAATTATAGCTTTTAATTCTACCATAATTTTTCCAGCTACAATAAAATCTGCTCTACGAGTCCCAACTTCTTGATCATCGTAGACAATGTTTTGTGGATGTTCACGTGCAAATTCCAAATCTGCTTTAGCCAATTCAATAGCCAGGCAGCGTTGATAGATCACTTCCTGAAAACCGTTTCCCAGTGTTTTGTGGACTTTCATGGCGCAGCCAATAATCTTAAAAGTTATTTCTTCAAGTTGCATTCTGAATAGTTTATAGAAACAGGATTATTTATCTGTTGTCTGAATCTGGGATTCTTGGATCATGGGATTTCTAGATTTAGGGCAGTCAGATATTTCAAGCAAATCTGTAGAACTTTCAAGTTTGCAATTCCTGATTTTGACAAACCATGATTTTCTAAGGATTTACTTCAGAAATAGATCCTGATAATCCTTCCATTCTGAAAATCCTGATTCAGACAAATTAAGGATGGCAGGATGTCTGAATCAGGATGCTCAGGATTTTAGGATGGGCAGGATGTTGAATCAGGATGCTCAGGATTTTAGGATGGGTAGGATGTTGAATGATCCCTTAATCCTGAAAATCTTCTAATCCTGAAAATCTTCTAATCCTGAAAATCCTGATTCAGACAAATTTAGGATGGGCAGGATTTTGAATGATCCCTTAATCCTGAAAATCTTCCAATCCTGAAAATCCTGATTCAGACAAATTAAGGATGGGCAGGATTTTGAATGATCCCTTAATCCTGAAAATCTTCTAATCCTGAAAATCCTGATTCAGACAAATTAAGGATGGGCAGGATTTTGAA
>Ga0265327_10000578_pt1 | contig 62101 bp, 46 predicted proteins | sample 41621metaG_FD_202089 | JGI IMG/M metagenome (GOLD analysis project Ga0265327, IMG submission 202089) | Rhizosphere microbial communities from Carex aquatilis grown in University of Washington, Seatle, WA, United States - 4-16-21 metaG | ecosystem: Host-associated > Plants > Roots > Rhizosphere...
GGTCTTCTTCAGCCAGGCCAGGAGGTCGGTGAGCAACTCATCCCGTTTGGCGTGGTTTTCGTTCGCGAGGTCATGGTGTTCCCCGATGTCCTCATGGATGTTGTAGAGCTCCACCGCGTGATTGGTGTCGAGCTTGTCCCGGCCGCCATCGAGCAGCCATTCCTCATGGTATAGGAGAAGCTTCCAATCGCCCTTGCGGATGGCCGTGACGGGCCGGGTGCGGAAGATGGGGTCACGCCCGCGCGGAACCGGGACATCGAGGTAGCCGGGGAAATGCCAGAAGATTGACTCGCGGGGCAGGGTGGTGGTGGTGCCCTTGAAGAGCGCAAGGAGATTGACCCCATCAAGGTCCGCAGCCGGTGTGGCTCCGCCGGCGGTCACGAATGTGGGATAGAGATCCTCGTTGATGATGGATGTGTCGCACTTCGTGCCGGGCTTGACGTTGCCGGGCCATTTCACGATGAAGGGCTCGCGGATACCACCTTCGTAGTATGCACCTTTTGCCCCGCGCAGCGGTTCGTTCGGGGCCTGCGGAGTCCCTCCGTTGTCGCTGGTGAAGATTACCAGCGTGTTGCCGTCCAGCCCAAGGTCGGTGATCTTTTTCAGGAGAATTCCGATCGAATCGTCGAGGTCGTAGGTGCAGGCGGCATACAGCGGCTTGGCATCCGCCTTCATGGATTTCGCCTTGTCTTGGAACTTCTTCAGGCTCTCCGGGCGTGCCTGGAGTTGGGAGTGAATTGCATGATGGGCGACGTAGGCGAAGAAGGGATGGTCCTTGTTCTTCTCCATGAACTCGCAGGCTTCGCGAGTGATGGAATAGGCGCGCTTCGGGTCGGCCGGATCGTTTTCCTTGTCGGGCGGAGGGATGAGGGCCGGGTCGCTGACGTCGAATCCCTGCTGGAGCGGACCGGTCCCGTTCTTGGCATCGCCCAGGTGCCATTTGCCGAAATGACCGGTGACATAGCCGGCGGCCTTGAGCGCTTCCGCCATGGTGACGATCGAGGAGCGGAGTTCCGCCGCATTCGGCACCGGGTCCAAGCGGAACTGGTTCTTCGGCCCGCGGTCGGTACTACCCACGGCGTAGATGCCATGGCGCGGCGTGTACTGCCCGGACATCAGACAGGCTCGGCTCGGTGCGCAATTGCTGGCCCCGGCATAGGCACTGGTGAAGGTCATGCCTTCCTTGCCGAGACGATCGATGTTCGGTGTCTCGAAAAAGCCGGTGGCGTTGTTGTAGCCAACATCCCGCCAGCCGAGATCGTCAGCCAGGATGAAGACAATGTTAGGCTTTGCCGATGCGGCGAATGCCGGAGCCAATGCGGACGCAATGATCAAAGACAGCAGGCGAATGAGCATAAAGACGGGAAACTTAAAACACCCATACCGGTGTCAGAGCAACCCGCTTTCATCATTCCGCCGCCTGCGGGTCATTTGACCTTCACGCGCAGCACCGTGGAAAGCCCCGGGCTGAGCTTGTCTTCGAAGCCCTTGATGGAATCCGCGTCGAACACGATTTTCACCGGCACGCGTTGCACCACCTTGGTGAAATTTCCAGTGGCATTGTCCGGTGGCAGCAGTGCGAACTGTGCGCCGGTGGACGGGGAGACGCTGTCGATCTTGCCGGTGAAGGACCGGCCATCCACCGCATCGATGGTGATTTCCACCGCCTGGCCGACTTTCATCGACTTGAGCTGGGTTTCCTTGAAATTGCCCACGATCCAGTAGTTCGGCTCGACCAGAGCGAAAAGCGGCTGGCCGGTCTGCACCCGGTTGCCGACCTCCGCATTCTTGTTCCCGATCCGGCCATTGGCGGGAGCGATCACGGTGACGAGCGAAAGCTGGCGCTCGGCCTCACGGACGGCACCTGAGGCGGCTTCGGTGCTGGCCTTGGCTGCGCCGATTTCCGCCGTGGCGGAATCGATCGCGGCAGCCGTGGATTCCTTGCGCGCCTTGGCGGCGGCCAAGCCGGCCTTTGCGGCATCGACCGACGCGCTGGTCGTGGCGACGATCCCACGGGTGCTATCGAGCTCGGATTCGGAAACCGCGCGGGTATCGCCGTGTGAAAGGCCCTCGTTGCGGTGATAGTTGATATTAGCCAGGTTGAGCTGGGCCTCGGTCTGCGCCACCTGGGCTTCGGCGGAAGCAATCTGGGCATCGGCCTGCAGATCGCCTGCCTTGGCCTCCGCGAGCGCGGCCCGCACCTGCAGTTCATGGGCGCGTGCCTGGGCCTCGGCGGCCTTCGCTCGCGTCACCATGATCTGGAATTCCAGAGGATCGATCCGAGCCACCACCTGTCCGGCTTTCACGAGCTGGTTGTCATCGGCAAGCACCTCGCTCAGCGGACCGGCGATCCCCGGGCTGATGTTGTGGATGCGACCGGTGACGTAGGCATCGTCCGTTGTTTCGTAGGCGATGCGCTCATGGATGAATCGAGCGGTCCACAGGCCGCCGCCGACGAGAATGGTGAGGACGATGAGCTTGCGCAGGGCGCTGCCTTTTTTCTTCGGCACCACGGGATCGGCCTCGGCTGGAGGATAGCCGGCATCCGCGAGAAGGCCGTCGTCCTCCGGCAATGGGGTAGGGGAGTCTTTTGAAGGTTTCATGATGAGTTGATTTGAAGGTTCAATGGGCGGCCGCGGCGGCTTCCTCGGCCGCTTTGCCGCCCTTCCCGCCGAGCAGGAAGAGAAGGGGAAGGGTGAGAAGAAAGAGGGCCGCCACGTAGCCGAAGAGGTTTTCGTAGGCGAGCAGGGCCGCTTGTCCGGAAACGATCTGGTCCATCAAGCCTACGGCCTGGTGGTGGCCCATGGTGGCGTCGCCCGACTGGCTGGTGAAATATTGGTCAAGCAAGTGCATGCGGTCCGCCACCTGTGGCCGGAAGCTGGTGATCTTTTCCACAAGCACGCTGCGGTGATAGGCATCGCGACGCGCCAGCATCGTTGTGATGAGGGCGATGCCGATGCTGCTGCCGAGCTGGCGGGTCAGGCTGTAGAATCCGGCACCGGCCGCGATGTCCTTTTTCGCCAACGGGCCGAGCGTGGCGATGCTCAGCGGCATGAACATCAGCACGCTTCCGAATCCACGCGCGATCAGTGGCCAGAAAAGTTGGTTGGTGCCGGTATTCGGATTGAGATCCATCAGCAGCACGCCGGTGAGACTGGTCAGCACCGCGCCCAGGAAAATCATCACCCGTGGGCTGACCTTGTTGCCGATCTTGCCATATACCACCATGCCGACCGCCGAGGCGATCGCCCCCGGCACCAGGATGATGCCGCTCTGGAGAGCCGTGTAGTGGAGGTAGTCCTGCACGAAGATCGGCACGGCGAACATGATGCCGTATAGTCCCATCCCGAGCACCGCCGAGTAGAGGCTGCCACCCACCATCGAACGATAACGCAGCACGCGCAGATCCACTGCGGGATGGTCGGTGGTCAGCTCCCGCCACACGAACAGGATCAGTCCGATTACGCTGGCGACGGTGACGGTCAGGATGAACTTCGAGTCAAACCAATCGTCCTGCTGTCCTTCTTCCAGCATGATCTGGAAGCACGCGAGGCCGACCGCGAGCAGGCCGATGCCGGTCCAATCCACCTTGCCTGTGCGATTGAGTCCCTCCTTTTCATCCTCCGGCATGAAGGTGACGGCCATCAGCACGGCCAGGATTCCGAGAGGCAGATTGATGAAAAAAATCCAGCGCCAGCCCATGTTGTCGGTCAACCAGCCGCCGAGCACCGGACCGATGGCCGGACCGACGATCACCCCCAGTCCGAAGATCGCCTGGGCCACCGAGCGCTCCTTGACCGAAAACGCCTCGAACACGATCGACTGTGCCTTGGCCAACAGTCCGCCACCTGCCAATCCCTGCAAGACACGAGCGAAAATGAGCATTCCGAGATTCGTCGAGAGTCCGCATAGCAGCGAAGCCATGGTGAACCCGATCAGCGAGAACACGAAATAGCTGCGCCTGCCGAAGCGGTAGCCGAGCCATGCCGAAAGCGGGATGATCACCACGTTCGCACAGGCGTAGCTGGTGGAAATCCAGCCCGCTTCGGAGAGGGTCGCGCCCAGATTTCCCCGGATGTCCGGCAGGGCCACGTTGGTGATGACGGTGTCGATTACCTCCAGAATCGCTCCGAGTGAAGCAGACAGGGCGATGATCCATTTCAGGATGCCCTTTTCCAACAGGCGCGCGGCCAGTGGGGTCAGCAACGCGGGATTGCTGCCGTAAAGATTGGCGGATGCGGCGCTCATGCCTGGCCGCGGGAAGTTGTCTCGGGGGCGATGGCTAGCAGGATCGTCCGCACACAGCCGCGAAGGTAGCTCGCCGGGTCATACTCCAGGCACAGAGGGGAACCGGCGCGCAGCACTCCCATGAAGACCATGCCGACCAACTGATCGACGAGGATGTTCGGATCGAAATCCGCATTCGCTTCGCCGTTCTTCTGGGCCACCGACAGACGCTCCACCAATTGCTGGCGGCGGGGTCTGAAAATCGCCCGCAGCACCTTTAGTTCGTGTTCTTCAAAGTGCTGGATTTCCCCAATCAGCACCCGCATCAGCGAAACATTCCGGGTCATGTTGGCATGATCCGCCTCGGCGAAGGCCGTGACGAATTCCGCCAGATCGGCCTCCGGTGGCAGTGCCGCAAAGCGTTCCGCCTCCGGGCTCACCTTCAGGTCGAAGGCACGTTCCAGCACGGCAGCCAGCAGGTTCTGCTTGGTCTGGAAGTTTCGGAACAGGGTCACCTCATTGACCCCGGCTGTGCGGGCGATCTCCCGCGTGGTGGCGCTGCTCAGCCCATCCCGGGCAAACACTTCGGCCGCTGCATCCAGCAACCGTTCGGAGGCCATGGACTTCTTCTCTAGTTTCGGGTTAAGCATGTATGCAAGTGATTGCTTGCACTGATCGGCTGTCAGGCCTCCGAATCAAGCGGCAATTTTTGGGAAAGCCCTCCAAAGAGCCGTTTTGCGTAGATTCCCGCACGTAGGGGCCTGGGCTACGCCCCTGGCAGGGCCGCTTTGACCGCCGCCGCCAACGCTTCCCAACCACCCCGTTCCACCACCTCTCCATGGCCGACGATCAAGCGCTCGAACCGTGTGGCAATGATGTCATCGACTGAGGCGATAAACGCCGCCGGATCGGTGATGCACATTTTGAACACCCGGCTCATGCCCGGGTGGCCCTTGATGCCGGCGATGTGGCGGTGGAAAAACCGGTTCCAGCCGGTCTCATTGGCCGGAAAGTTGAACACGAGGTCCGCCACAATCAGCGTCCTGGAGGGGATATGAAGAAAGGCGTGCTCCAGCAGCTTGGGCGCGCCTCCAACCGGCATGACTTTGATTTCTCCTTCCCACTCGGGAGGGGCAGGCAGCAATGGCTCCGTGGGGAATTTCACAATCTCGCTGAAACCGGGCGGTCCGAGAAAGGGGAGGTCGGACCCGAATGCCTGCCATCCTTTCCTGGAATAGGTGTCATGCAGGAGCATCGATTCCACCAGCCAGCCGGGTGTGCCGAGTGCACGGATCTCCGCGACATCGGCAGCGGTAAATGGAGCCATCGAGTGAATGATCAGTTTCCCGGACTTCAGACGGATCACCGTCACGGTCCTGCCATGCTGCGATCCAAGGATGGAGAGCGGGTAATGTCGGACCCAGAGGTTGTCAGCGAGTTGAATCATGGCACGTCGTCCGATGGAACAAACCACATCGCTGGCACCAGTCCAGTGATACTGCTTTCGGTGCCTATTCCCGCGGCAGATGAATCGTCGCTCTCAGACCCCCACCCGGGCGATTGGCCAGTGCAATGTCGCCCCCGTGGGATCTCACAATCGTCCGCGCAATCGACAGTCCGAGGCCCACGCCGCCGGTTTCCCGATTGCGGGAATTTTCCAGTCGGACAAAGGGGGAAAAGACCCGCTCGACCTCCGATTCCGGGATGCCGGGCCCGTCGTCATCCACCAGGATGTCCAGAGACGTCGAATTGGCCGAGATCGACACGCGGGCGCGGTCTCCGTATCTCACCGCATTTTCAATCACGTTTCGCAGTGCCCGTCTCAGAGCATCGGGCCGGCAGCGCCAGGGGATGCGGGTGCCTTCGGTGAACACCACGTCGCTGCCCATCTCGGAGAGATCGTCGCAGATGCTTTCCAGCAGCGCGTCGAGGTCGATCGCACGGGTCTTTTCAAGGGAGGCTTCTTCCCGTGCAAATGTCAGCGTCGATTCGGTCATCGCCTGCATTTCATCGAGTGTGGCGATCATCTTGTCCTTGATCTCGGGATCCTCGATGAATTCCGCGCGCAACCGCAGCGAGGTGATCGGCGTGCGCAGGTCATGGCTGATGGCGGCGATCATGCGCGTGCGGTCCTCCACGAAGCGGCGCAGGCGCAGTTGCATCCGGTTGAAGGCGGAAGCGGTGCGGCGGATGTCGTCGGCGCCTTCCTCGGGCATTGGCTCGACATCTTCCCCTCGTCCGATGCGCTCGGCGGATTCCGTGAGACGCTGCAGCGGGCGGCCGATCCGCCGGACGGCGATGATCGAGACGATCGAGAGCACCACTGCGGTGATTCCCACGGAGAGAAAGTCATTGCCCGGCCACGCGTTCAAATTTCCGGGCTTCGCATACACCGTGTCGAGCCAGAGGCCATCGCGGATCTCGACGGCAAAGCCGAATCCGTTCCAGGCATCGAGATCGATCAGGTGGGCGGGATGACCTGCCACCCCATCGGGCAACGGCGTCCAAACCGGGGAATTGATGCCCGACAGGTCACTCGCGCTCAGTCGCGGATTGGCCATGAAGATCTCCGGCGCTGAAGGAGTTCCACTACCATTCAATGGCACGGTGGGCAGGGCACGCAGCAGATACTGCCGGGCCTCCTGCTGCCAGGCCGCGGGGTCTTCGGGGCCATGGGGAGTGAGCCAATATCGGGACAGCGAGGTATTGGCCGCCCGCAGGACCTCCGGGTGCAGCGATTCATCCGTAGTGGACACGAGGCGCGCTACCGCCGCGGCACGCGCCAGGAATTCATCCCGCCGCACATCGCGCATCGCCCGAGCGCTTTCCCTACTATAGATGAAGTAGAAGATCAGTTGCGAAAGAATCAGCGCCAGCAGCATCAGCGCGACCAATTGGCCGGTGAGGCTGCGCATCCAGAATCGCTTCATGCCGGCTCCACCTTTCCGGTGAAGCTGTAGCCGCCGCCCCAGTGGGTGGTGATCAGCACCGGGTTCTTCGGGTCGGCTTCGATCTTGCGGCGCAGCCGGCTCACCTGGTTGTCGATGCTGCGGTCCCACACTTCGGCCGCCCGACCCATCGTGAGATCCAGCAATTGGTCCCGCGTCAGGACCAGGCCGCGGCGTTCGATGAATACGCACAGCAGGCGGAATTCCGCCGTACTCAGCGGCACCGCCACTCCATCCGGCCCGATGACCTCACGGCGGGTGACATCCAGGATCTTGTCATCGAAACGGAGCCGCTGTGCCTCCAGCGTCGCACGCTGGGTGGGCAGGCTGCGGGTGCGGCGCAGCACCGCCTTGATGCGGGCCAGCAGTTCCCGCGGGTTGAACGGCTTCGTCAGATAGTCGTCCGCGCCCATTTCCAGACCGATGATACGGTCGGTGTCTTCGGCGACGGCCGTGAGGAAAATGATCGGCAACTGCGAGGTGGCCCGGAGCTGGCGGCAGAGGGAAAGCCCGTCCTCTCCCGGCATCATGATGTCGAGCACCAGCAGGTCGGGAGCGCTGCGTTCCAGGAGACGTCTCAGCGAGGCGGCGCTGTCCGCCGAGCTGACCCGGAAGCCATGGGCACCCAAATAGCGGGCGACAAGCTCACGGATGTCCTGATGGTCATCGACGACAGCGATGTGGGTTGAAGAGTCCATGCGTGCGATCTGCCTTCTCTATTATCACCGAATGCCGCCGGCAGGCGCGGGAAAAATTGTAACCAAGTGTGTCAGGGGTGGGGCGGAAGGACATTTGGCCACAATCTAGTGGGGGTGCTGACACACTCTTTGGGAACCAGCGTGCTAGGTTGCGTATGACCGGGCGGATTTCCGCTGCCGGACTCTCTTTCCGTTCCGCCTTTGTCCATGAAAGCCCGATTGATCATGATTCCCGTTCTCGTTCTCCTGACCGGAGCCGCGGCGTGGCACTATGCCCCGAAGCGCGCGGCTGCCGCTGCCCCAGCCGCCCCCTCCGGTGTGCCCGTGGCCCGCGCGGCGGTCACCGAGCGGGACATGCCGATCTGGTTGAGCGGGCTCGGGACGGTTCAGGCCTACAATACGGTGACCGTGCGGCCCCGTGTCAGTGGCTCGCTCGACAAGGTGAACTTCACCGAAGGCCAGCAGGTGAATACGGGCGATGTATTGGCACGAATCGATTCCCGAAGTTATCAATCGATCCTCGATCAGGCGCTGGCGAAAAAGGCCCAGAACGAGGCTCTGCTGGCGAATGCCCGCCAGGACTTCGACCGTACCCGATCCCTCGTCGGTGGTGGGGCGGTCAGCCGCACGGTGCTCGATCAGAAACAGTCCGCCCTCGATCAGGCACTGGCCATAGCCCAATCGGATATCGCCGCCGTAGCGGCCGCCCAGCTCGATCTGGACTTCACCACCGTGCGCGCACCTATCGCCGGACGCACCGGCATCCGCCTGATTGATGAGGGCAATCTCGTCACCGCCAGCCAGGCCACGGCGCTGGTCGTGATCACCCAGTTGCAACCGATCTCCGTCATCCTGACGATTTCCCAGGATCACCTGCCAGCGCTCCAGAAGCGGATGCAGTCGGACCATTCGCCGCTGATCATCCAGGCATTGACCGACGACGGCAAGGTGCTCGCGGAGGGCAAGCTGGAGCTCATTGACAACCAGATCGACACCTCTACCGGCAATCTCCGCCTCAAAGCGGCGTTTGAAAACAAGGACACCACCTTGTGGCCCGGCCAGTTCGTTTCGGCCCGTGTTCTGGTGGAAACACGGCCCCACGCCATCGTCGTGCCGACCGAGGTGGTGCAGCTCGGATTGAACGGCCCCTTCGCCTACGTGATCAAGAAAGACGGAACCGTCGAGGCGCGCGATGTGAAGCCGGGCCCTGAAGTCGATGGGCTCACCGTGATTGAAAGCGGTCTAAAGCCGGGCGAACAGGTGGTGCGGGACGGCCAGAGCAAGCTCCAGCCCGGTGCCCGCGTGGCCGACGAACCACATTCCGCCTCGTGAGCATTTCCACTCCATTCATCAAGCGGCCGATCGCCACTGCGCTTCTCACCATCGGTATCTTTCTGGTGGGGTTGGTCTCGTTCCCGTTGCTGCCCCTGGCACCTCTGCCGCAGATCGAGTTCCCGACACTTCAGGTCTCGGCGGCGTTTCCCGGCGCGAGCCCGGAGACGATGGCCTCGTCCGTGGTCACCCCGCTGGAGAACCAACTCGCGTTGATTCCGGGCATCACCCAGATGACCTCCAACAGCGGCCTCGGCACCGCATCGATCACGATCCAGTTCGATCTCGATGTCGGGATCGATGCCGCCGCGCAGCAGGTGCAGGCCGCTATCAATGCCGCGGCCGGCCAGCTCCCCACCGATCTCCCGAGTCCGCCTACCTACCGGAAGGTCAATCCGGCGGATTCCCCGATCATGCTGCTGAGCATGCAGTCCGACGTCCTGCCGCTGACCAAGGTCAGCGACTACGCCAACACGGTAGTGGCGCAGCAGATTTCCCAGCTCAATGGCGTGGCCCAGGTCAGCCTGATGGGCGAGCAGAAGCCCGCCATTCGCGTCCAGGTGGATCCCGCCAAGCTGGCGGCACTGGGTCTCAGCCTGGACGATGTGCGGGGCGTGATCTCTACATCGACTGTCAATTCGCCGAAAGGCAGTCTCAATGGCGATCATCAGAGCCTGTCGATCTACGCCAATGACCAGCTCCTCGACGCTGGGCCGTACAACGATCTGATCATCGCCTATCGCAACGGCGCGCCGATCCGTATCCGCGACGTGGGCCGGGCGGTGAACGGACCGGAGGACACGCGCTCGCAGGCATGGGTCAACAACAAGCGCGGCATCGGCATCATCATTCGCAAGCAGGCGGACGCCAATGTCATCGCCACCGTCGAAGCGATCCGTGCACTGTTGCCGCAGCTCCAGTCGGCGATGCCACCTGCGATCAAGATCGACGTGCTGAGCGACCGCATGCGCACGATCCGCGCCTCGGTCTCGGAGGTCGAGTTCCACCTGGTGATGACCATGATTCTCGTGACCGCCGTGGTGTTTCTGTTCCTGAGGAACCTGCGGGCTACCCTGATTTCCAGCGCCGTCGTGCCGATCTCGATCGTGGCCACCTTCGCGGTGATGCACGTGCTCGGCTACAGCCTGAACAACCTTTCCCTCATGGCGCTCACGATCTCGGTGGGGTTCGTGATCGATGACGCCATCGTGATGCTGGAGAATATCTACCGGCATATCGAAGAGGGAATGAAGCCGATGGAGGCCGCTCTGAAAGGAGCGGAAGAAATCGGCTTCACCATCATTTCGATCAGCCTTTCGCTGGTGGCCGTGTTCATCCCGATCCTGCTCATGGGCGGAATCGTCGGACGCTTGTTCCGCGAGTTCGCCGTCACGGTGACCGTCACGGTGCTGGTCTCCGGATTCGTGTCGCTCACCTTCGTGCCAATGATGTGCGCGAAGTTCCTGCATCATCACGATCCTCCGGCGAAGGGCACCACGGCGGGTTGGCTCGACGGGCTTCTGGAGCGCTTCTTCCAGGGCATCGAGCGGACCTATGAAGTGATGCTCCATTTCGTCCTGCGCCACCGCTTCGCCACGCTGCTGTCGCTGTTCCTGACCTTGTTTGTCACCGGCTTCGTATTCGTGAAGATGCCGAAGGGCTTCTTTCCCCAGCAGGACACCGGCTTCCTCAACGCCACTGCCGAGGCATCCACCGATATCTCATTCACCGCCATGTCGGAACGCGTGGTGCAGATCGGAAAAATCATCCAGGATGATCCCGGAGTACTGGCATTCCAGTATATGCTGGGGGGCAAGGGATCGACCGGTCTCAATACCGGCCGCTTTTTCATCACCCTCAAGGAACGCGAACAGCGCGAGCCGGTGTGGGTGATCATGAAGCGGCTGGGAAAGAAAACCGCCGGCATTCCCGGAATCTCGATGTTCTTCCAGGCCCAGCAGGACCTCAACGTCGGCGGTCTGTCCTCGAAGACCCAGTTCCAGTATACCCTTCGCGACGCGAATGTGGACGAGCTCAATGCCTGGTCTCCACGCATTCTGGAGCAGTTGAAAAAACTGCCGCAACTCCGTGACGTGACCTCCGACCAACAGTCCGCCACCCCGGCCCTGAGCGTGGAGATCGACCGCCAGGCTGCTTCCCGTTTTGGCATCCAGACGGAAGCCGTCAACAGCGCGCTCTACAACGCCTTCGGACAACGGCAGGTCACCCAGTTCTATACCCAGGTGAGCCAGTATCACGTGATCATCGAAGTGCCACCCGAGCTGCAGACGAGTGTTTCCAGCTTCGAACACTTGTTCCTGAAATCGCCTCTCACCGGCGGGCAGATCCCGCTTTCATCGTTGGTGAAGCTGAACCGGAACGTCTCAAAGCCGCTCACGATCAACCATCTCGGGCAATACCCGTCGGTCACGATTTCGTTCAATCTCGCGACCGACGTGGCGCTGGGGGACGCCGTGTCTGCCATCCAGGGGGAGGAGACCAAGATGGGCTCGCCCTCCACCCTGACCGGCAGTTTCCAGGGCACCGCCCAGGCGTTCCAGACATCGCTGAAATCCCAGCCTTACCTGATCGCCGCCGCCATCATCGCGATCTACATCATCCTCGGCATGCTCTATGAGAGCTTCATTCATCCGCTCACCATTCTCTCGACTCTGCCCTCCGCCGGTCTCGGTGCCCTGCTCACCTTGTGGGCGGTCGGTTATGACATCGGCGTCATCGCCATCATCGGCATCCTGCTGCTCATCGGCATCGTGAAGAAGAACGCGATCATGATGATCGACTTCGCCATCGAGGCCGAGCGCGACCGGGGACTGAATCCGCAGGATGCGATCTTCGAGGCCTGCCTCAAACGCTTCCGGCCGATCATCATGACCACCATCGCGGCGATGCTCGGCGGCATTCCACTTGCCATGGGCCACGGAGATGGCTCGGAACTACGCCAGCCCCTCGGCTACGCCATTGTCGGAGGGCTGGTGCTCAGCCAGGCTCTAACACTTTTCACGACGCCGGTGGTGTATCTCTACTTCGACAAGATCACCCAGCGTCTGCGCGACAAGAAACAGGCACGCCTCGCCAAGCCGGTGAGCCAGCCGGTCGAGTCCGTTGCGTGAGTCGGGATCTCGCAAGCCGCCTCAAAGCGTTTCGCCGTTCATCCCGCGATCTTCAGCCACAGCCACATCGTGACGTAGGCCACGCCAGCCGAAGCCGGAAGCGTCAGCACCCAGGCTCCGACAATGCGTTTCACGATCGTGCCATCGATGGCGCTGAAGCGTTTGGTGGCGCCCACGCCCATGATCGCCGTCGTGATCGCATGCGTGGTGGAGACGGTCATTCCCATCTGTCCGGTCACAGCGAGCAGGGTGGCCGCCGTGGTTTCTGCCGCGAAGCCATGGACCGGCTGGAGCTTTACCATCTTGTGGCCCATCGTCTTGATGATCCGCCAGCCGCCGGCGGACGTGCCAGCCGCCATGATCGAGGCGCACACGACCTTGATCCATGCCGGGACATCCGGCGAAAGGTCCTTCACCTTGGTGGCGGCGGCGGTCAGGGGATCTTTTCCATCCTTGGTGGCCTTCACCTTCTCGTCTTCGAGCGTCTTGATCCAGTCGGTGGGCTTGTTGGCGACGGCGGATCCCAGCAACGGGATCTTGGGAAGGAAACGAGCGGCCTCCTCGTCCAGCGCCTGCTGGTGCGAGCGCTCCGCATTGTCCTTCTCGATGCCCGCGGCCGATGGATCGCCTGCCGCATCGAAGGCCAGGGCGGACAACGCGTGGAAGGCCTCCTTGAACTCACCCGTGCCGAGTTTCTCAGCCTCGGCAGCCAGCAGGGCAGCGTTCGATGAATCCTTCGAGCCTTTCAGGATCGCCTGGATCTGCTGCTCCGCCACCGGGGACTTGTCCATGTGCAGGAAATGCAGCCATGAGGGCAGGTGCTCGAAAGAGCCCGCTGTCGTCGCGGTCACCAGCGCCAGGGTGATGATTCCCATCGTCTTCTGGGCATCAGCGAGGCCATGGGCGAAGCCCATGTAGCTGGCGCTGAAAATCTGGGCCCGGCCGAAGAAGCGGTTCACCCACATCGGCCGCGCATTCCGCAAGAGCGCGTAGAGCACGCTCATCACCACGTAGCCACCGACAAGTCCGATGATCGGAGAGGTGAGCATCGGCCACAGCACCTTGTGAGTCACGCCGTCCACGTTGATCGACGCCCAAATGTTGTTGGAATTGGCGAGCGTCGCACCGCACAAGCCGCCGACCAGAGCGTGGGTCGAGCTGGATGGCAGTCCCAGCCACCAGGTGAGCAGGTTCCACGTGATGCCACCCACCAGGGCGCAGATGATGGTCGCCGTGGTGACGAATTTCGCGTCCACCAACCCGGAGGAAACTGTTTTCGCCACCGCGTGTCCGATCAGCGCTCCCACCAGGTTGGTCACCGCGGCCAGCATGATCGCCTGCCGTGGAGTGAGCACCTTGGTGGAGACGACGGTCGCGATCGAGTTCGCGGTATCGTGGAATCCGTTGATGAACTCGAAGGCCAGCGCCACGAGTATCACGACAATGATCAGCGTCATGCGGGGCGCGTCAGGAGTTCTTGTAGGCGATCTGCTTCGCCACGTTTCCCACGTCGCGGCAGCGGTCGAAGACCTTCTCCAGCAAATCGTAGAGGTTGGAAACGATCACCACGAACAGCGCGTCGTGGCTGCCGTTATAGAGGTCCTTGAGGCACTCCAGCATCAGCTTGTCGGCGTCGCCCTCGATCGTCTGCATGCGGTCGTTGAGTTCCTTCATCCGCACGATGTCCATGCCCTTACGCAAGGTGTGGATCATTTCCACCACCAGCCCGGCAGCCTCATCCAGCATCGACGCATGGCGCGTGAAATCCACCGTGGCGACCTTGTCGCTGGAGATCTGGTAACGCTCCATGAACTTCTCCGCCGTTTTCGGGATCTTGTAGAGCACCGTCGAAAGCGCCTCGATATCCTCACGCTCCAGGGCGGTCACGAAAGTCTTCACCAGCAGGTCGCTGATTTCCTGCTTGAGCGCCTTGTCTTTCTTCCGGAATTCCGCGAACTCCGCCAGCGACGGGCTCCGCTCGTGGCGCAGCACCGGGGTCAGTGCCGTGGTGCTCTGCCGTGCACCTTCCGCACTGGCGATGAGCAATTCGAAAAAGCGGTCTTCTTTGCCGAAAAGGCGTTGGATCGAGATCATGGGGACTGGACGTGGATTGTGGCGAAACCGTCACACGTGGCAAGCCGCAGCCGGATAAATTTCTGTCACATTCGCCGCGTCTTCCGGCCGGCATCCCGCGCAATCCTTTACATTGCAAGGGTTCGCTGTTAACCGGGGACCCGGTCCGGATGGGCGAGCCCCTTTCCCGGACGTCATGCCGCCTGTCATGCCAGAAGCCACAGCCCATCCCATCTCCAATCAGGAAGCGGTTCCGCCTCCGCACCCGCCCGCGATCCAGGTGCTGGGCCTCGATTTCTGTTACGGCTCCAACCGGGTCCTGAAAAACGTCTCCATCGATATCCCGACCAACGAGGTCACCGCGTTCATCGGTCCCTCTGGCTGTGGGAAGACCACGCTGCTGCGCTGTTTCAACCGCATGAACGACCTGGTGCCCGATGCCCGGGTGACCAAGGGCTCGATCATCATCGAAGGCGCGAACATCGCCGACTCCGCGATCGACCCAGTCCAGCTCCGCCGCCATGTCGGCATGGTGTTCCAGAAGTCGAATCCATTTCCCCGCAGCATCTACGACAACGTCGCCTACGGCCCGCGCACCCTCGGTGAGAAGCGCGCCAAGGTTCTCGATGAAGTGGTCGAAAAATCCCTCCGCCGCGCCGCCCTCTGGGACGAGGTGAAGGACCGCCTCGGAGACATGGCCACCGGTCTCTCCGGTGGCCAGCAGCAGCGCCTGTGCATCGCCCGCACCATGGCGGTCGATCCCGAGATCATCCTGATGGACGAGCCCTGTTCAGCTCTCGATCCGATCGCCACCGCCCACGTCGAGGACCTGATCCTCGACCTGAAGGACCACTACACCATCGTCATCGTCACCCACAACATGCAGCAGGCCACCCGCGTGTCGGACCGCACGGCCTTCTTCTATCTCGGCGAACTCGTCGAGTACGACGATACTCGCAAAATGTTCGAGAACCCTTCCCAAAGACGAACCGAGGATTATATTACCGGACGGTTCGGTTGATCTCCATTTCCCATGCAACAGCACATTCTCAAAGACTTCGATCACGCCATGACCACCCTCCGCGGGGAGGTGCTGACCATGGCCGGCCTCGCCCGGCTCAACCTGGAACGCGCCATGCAGGCCCTGTTCGAGCGCAATATCGACCTCGCCAATGCCGTCATCGCCGACGACAACGAGGTTGATGAACTCGAGCGCCGCGTGGACCAGGTCGGCATGGATGTCCTTCTCCGCTTTCATCCGGTAGCGTCCGATCTTCGCCTGGTCGTGACCGCCATGAAGATCTCGATGAACCTTGAGCGCATTTCGGACCACGCCGTCAGCATCGCCAAGCGCTCCCGGAAGCTCAGTGCTGCCGCCCAATTGCCGGACATCAACCTCATCGAGCCTCTCTACACCCTCGCCGATCACCTGCTGCGCGACGCCATTTCCGCCTTCAGCGACCGCAATGCGAAACTCGGCGAGTCTCTTCACGCCCGCGACAAGGAGCTCGACCGCCTCCACCGCGATGCCACCGCCACCTTCGGCTCACGCATTGAGGAATCCGGCCGCAGTGAGGAATATCTCCACCTCATCCTCATCGTTCGATCGCTCGAGCGGGTGGGGGACATGGCCGCCAATATCGGGGAAAACGCCGTCTTCCTCGATGTCGCCCGCGACATTCGCCACGAAGCCAGCCGCAAGGTCGCCGACGAAGGTCGGTAATAGCGGCAGCCTCACGCCGACATCCGCAAGGCCCCCGACGCCGGGTCGATGAAATGCGCCCAGCTCACGTCGGCGAGGCCGTTTTCCAGGATCCCGAACAACGGCCGCCAGCGCGGAGCCACCGGCTTTTGCAGCGGATGCATGTCCGCTTCCTGAGGCAGCTTGTTCGCCTTCCGCGTGTTGCAGCGGATGCAGGACGTCACGATGTTGTCCCAGGTGGTGCGTCCGCCTTTTTGCCGCGGGATCACGTGATCGAGATTCAACTGCGGCTCCGGCAGGGACTTCGCGCAGTACTGGCAGGTGAACTGGTCCCGCAGGAACACATTGCGACGGGTGAATTTCACCTCCAGCCGCGGGATCTTCTCATACAATCCCAGGACCAGAATATTCGGCACCCGGACGGCCAGGCTGACCGTGTGGATGAATTGCGAATCCGCAGGCGACAACCTGGAAAATCCGATCCACGAACAAAGGTCATGGGTCTGGAATTGCTCTTCCCCATCTGTCTGGACGACTCTGGCGTGACCGCAGCACAAAAGATGCAGGGCTCTGCGGACGCTACAGGTTTGAACCGGTTGCCAGAACCGGTTCAACACGAGCACGGGATGGTCAAGCAAGGTATCCATGATCCTTCTCCCAACAATCGCCCGCAAGCTAACAGAGAAAGCAGGCACGGCAACTGAAAAGGAAGGGCGGGCCGCCCGCTTTTGAGGTTGGCGGCGCGAGCCTCCGCTCCCTACAAATTGCCCGCTTTCCCTGAAAAATCACCGGATATTTTCCGTAGCTGCCACGCCCATGCATTGCCCACTCAAACACTCCCTGATCGTTCTCGCCTTTTTGACGCCGGTCGCCCTGGCGGCTGATAAAAACGCTCCCCTGGTAGCGGTTCCCGGCGAGCCAGCCCTCACTGTGCCGGAAGGGGTGTCATTCAAGCTGGCCGCCGACTCGAAGACCGAGAAGGTCATCTCGCCCACGTCCATCGCCTTCGATGAAAAAGGCTCGCTTTTCGTCGCAGAGACCCACCGTTTTCGCTTCGGCGTCGAGGACGACCGCGACCGTCTTTACTGGTATCTCGACGACATCGCCTCCCAGACCACTGCCGACCGCCGCGCGATGCACGAGAAGTGGAAGGCCAAACGCTCGATCGAGTCCCTCACGGAAAAGTCCGAAATCGTCCGCCGGCTCACTGACGAAGGATCGGATGGCCGTTTCAAGGGGTCCAACGTCTACGCGGACGGCTTTAATGACGTCCTTGATGGCACGGCCGGCGGGGTGTTTGCCATGGACGGCACCGTTTACTTCGCCTGCATCCCGAAGATCTGGGCGCTGCGCGACACCAAGGGGACCGGCCAGGCCGACCAGAAGGACGTGATCCAGGATGGCTTCGGCGTTCGCGTTTCGTTCTCCGGCCATGACATGAATGGCTTTGCCCTCGGCCCGGACGGACGCATTTACGGAACCATCGGGGACCGCGGTTTCAACGTCACTACCCGCGAAGGCAAGACCTACACCTTCCCCGACCGCGGCGCCGTCTTCCGCTTCGAGCCCGATGGCACCAACTTTGAAGTTGTCCACACCGGTCTGCGCAACCCGAAGGAAATCGCCTTCGACGACTTTGGCAACGCCATCTCGGTGGACAACAATTCCGACCAGGGCGACAAGGCGCGCGTGGTCTACATCGTAGAGGGGGCTGACTCCGGTTGGACCATGGAGCACCAGGCCATGCATTCGTTCCACCGGCAGATCGGGCTCGAAAACCATCCGCCGAACCGCTGGATGGTCGAAAAAATGTCCGACCCGCAGAATGACGCCCAGCCGGCCTACATCCTGCCGCCGGTGGATAACCTCACCAGCGGCCCCTGCGGCCTCAGCTACTACCCAGGCACCGGCTTTCTCGAAAGCGAGGCCGGTCATTTCCAGATTTGCGATTACCGGGCCTCCGCTCCCACCTCCGGCATCTGGTCGTTCAAGGTGGAGCCCTCCGGCGGCGGCATGAAGATGGTGGATTCCCGCCAACTGGTGTGGGGCGTCACCGCCACCGATGTGGAATATTCGGCTGATGGGCGGTTGTTTGTCGCCGACTTCCAGGGCGGCTGGGAATCCCACGACGCCGGTCGCGTTTTCTCCCTCGATGCCGGCACGAAAAAGTGGAAGGCCGCCGAAGCCGCGACCACCGCCAAGCTGATCGGCGAAGGCTTTGAACAGCGTTCTTCCGACGAACTCGCCGCGCTGCTGCGCCATCCGGACCAGCGCGTCCGGGTGCGTGCCGAGCTCGCCCTGACCCGCAAGCCGGACGCTCTCGATCGATTCAAGAAAGCCACTGCGTCGGCCGAGTCACTGGAGCGGCTGCATGGGGTCTGGGGGCTTGGCATTCTCGCCCGTCGCGGGGCGGCGGTCCGTCCGGGTCCCACACCCGAGTTCGTGAACCTGCCGGACGTCAAAAGTCGCAAGGCGGCGGCCGATGTCCTGCTCGGCCTGCTGACCCACGCCGACACCGAAGTGCGTGCCCAGGCGGTCAAAGCTCTCGAAGACGCCCCGGTCGTGGTCGATTCACTTCCTTTCGCCGCCTTGCTGATGGATCCGTCTCCACGCGTGCGCGTTTTCGCCGCGATCACGGCAGGCAGGCTCAAAGCCTATGGGTTCATTCCCCAGATCTGGGACATGCTGGCGGACAATGCCGACCGGGATGCCTACATCCGCCACGCCGGTGCCTACGCGATGCAACTGCTCTGCAAGGATCCGCGCCAGCTCTCCGCTCTCACCCAGCATGAAAACGCGCACGTGCGGATGGCCGCCGTGATCGCCCTCCGTCGCATGAAGGATCCCGGCGTCGCCGCCTTCCTCAACGATGCCGATCCAAAGGTGTCGGATGAGGCGATCCGCGCGATCCACGATGAATTCATCGAAAAGGGCCGACCCCTGGTGGCGGAGCTCCTTGATGAGACCTCCGCACCCAAGCGCGCGCCATTCATGCTCCGCCGCCTCATTTTCAGCGCCTTCCGGACCGGTGGTGTCGGAAATGCCAAGCGCCTCCTGACTGTCGCCGCGACGCCGGCCTATCCGCTCGAAATCCGCCGCGAGGCCCTGCGTCTGATGTCCATTTGGACCGAGCCGCCGGTGGTTGACCAGTCCACCGGCCGTCTCTCGCCGCTACCCAAGCGCGACCTGGTCGAGATTCAGCCGGTGCTGGTGGAGATGCTTCCGGCGCTGCTCAAGCTTGACGACGTCCTCGCTTCGGCCCTCCACTTGGTATCCCACTATTCGCTCACCATCCCATCTCTCGATGACGCCACGCTGATTGGCATGATCGAAAGGACCAAGCTCGCGGACAACGCCCGTGCCAATGCCCTTGTGGTCTATGCGGAGCGCAAGCCAGCGGACCTCGCCGTGAAACTGGGCAAATGGACACAGGAGGCCGACGAGACGCTTGCCCTGGAAGCCATGAAAATGCTGGTGAAAAATTTCCCCAGGGAGGCGCTCAAGCCTCTCATGGCTGCCACCGAGGCCAAGAGTGCCGCCCGCACCCAGGCCGCTTGGAAGGAACTCCAAAAGTATCCGGACGCGGACGTCGCTGCGCTGATCGTGAAGCAAATCGCCGCCCTCCGCGCCAACAAGGGCGTCGCCCCGGCGGCTCTGGAACTCCTTGCGACCGCCCGCACCCGCGGCGAGCCGGCAGTCAAGCAGGCACTCGAAGTCTACGATGCGGAGATCAAGGCATCATCCGATCCACTCGCTCCCTGGATGGCCTCCCTGGATGGCGGCAACCCGCAACATGGTGCCGCCCTTTTCCAGTCCGCTCCGGCGGCGGAATGCATGCGCTGCCACCGGGCCGAGGCCGGCGGCGACCACGGCGGCGAAGCTGGCCCGAATCTCGCTGGCGTCGCCTCACGCGGAGACAGCCACTACTTCCTGGAATCCCTCATCGTGCCCTCGGCGAAGGTGGTTCCCGGCTACGGCGTCGTCAGCATGACTTTTGCGAATGGTGCCAGCCTCGGCGGCATCCTGCTCAATGAGACGCCCGAATACGTCGAGATCAATGCCAGCGGCAAGCGCTGGCGCGTGATGCGCAAGGACATTACCGGGCTCACGCCTCCCGTTTCCGCCATGCCGCCGATGGGCCTGCTGCTGAAGCCGGAAGATGTGCGCGATCTCGTTGCCTGGCTGGGAACCCTTTCCAAGGGAGAAAAGCCTCCGCAGCCATTGCCGCCTGCGCCGATCCTGGACCCGAAGACGCTGAAGTGATTCGAGCGGAGGAAACGTCTCAGTGACTGGACAAGTGGAGCGTCATCTGCGATAATAGATCACCGATGACGCAACCGAACCGCTCCGAACTCTGCGATTCTCCGCGTGAGGAGCTGGCGAGCAGCGTGACTCATGGAGTGGGCGTGGCGCTCAGCATCGCCGCGCTGGTGGGCATGTTGCTGGCGGCGAAAGGAGAGCCTTACAAGGTGGTTTCCGCGTCGGTTTTCGGAGGCACGTTGATTCTTCTATATCTGTCTTCCACCCTTTACCACGCGTTCTCGGGTCCCCGGGTGAAGGCGCTGTTCCAGCTCTTTGACCACGCTTGCATCTACCTGCTGATCGCCGGGTCCTACACGCCATTGACCCTCGTGTCACTGCGGGGACCGTGGGGGTGGTCGCTGCTGTGCGTGGTCTGGTTCCTCGCCCTCGCCGGGGTGATCATCAAGAGTTTTTTCGCCAGCAAGAAGGACCACTGGATTTCCACGGTTCTCTACATCGCGATGGGCTGGATCGCCATCATTGCCATCGGTCCCATGATGAAGACCTTGGCTCCGGCAGGAATCGCCTGGCTGGTCGCGGGAGGGCTCTGCTACACGCTCGGTACGATCTTTTTCGCCTGGCGTAAGTTGCCCTACAATCATGCCATCTGGCATCTGTTCGTGCTGGCGGGGAGTGGCTGCCACGTGGCGGCGGTTTCACTGCACATCCTCCGCTGAACTGAACCGTGCCGGAACTGCCTGAAGTCGAGACCACGCGGCGCGGAGTGGAGCCCCATCTGGTGGGGTCTACCATCAGGGAGGTCATCGTCCGTCGTCGGGATCTTCGGCAGCCGGTCCCGGAGTCGATCGCGAAGGCGGAGGGCCTTAAAGCGACGGCGATCCGAAGGCGGTCAAAGTATCTGATCATCGATGTGGAGGACGGAGCTTCGCTACTGATACATCTGGGCATGTCCGGAAGCCTACGGCTCGTCGACCCGGCGGAACCTTGGAAGAAGCACGATCACGTGGCCTGGACGCTCTCCAATGGACGCCAGCTTCGGTTCCACGATCCCCGGAGGTTCGGCATCGTCCTTTATCTGGAACCCGGTGCCTTGGCCAATCATCCGCTGCTGGTCGGCTTGGGGCCCGAACCGCTTGAGGACGAATTCACGGCGGAAAGCCTGGCGAAGGCGTGCTCGTCCCGGTCGATTCCCATCAAGATCGCCATCATGGATGCGAAGACTGTGGTCGGCGTGGGAAATATCTATGCCTCCGAGGCCCTTTTCCGAGCGGGCATTCTCCCGACCAGTCCCGCGAATCGGGTGTCAAACATTCGATTGAAGCGACTCGTCTCCGCCATCAAGGAAGTCCTCACCGATTCGATCGTCCAAGGAGGGACGACCCTCCGCGACTTCCTGAATTCCGACGGAGAGCCGGGCTATTTCAAGCAGCGGCTGTTTGTTTACGGCCGAAAGGGCGAGCCATGCCGTGTGTGTGGAACCGAAATCCGCCAAGCGGTCATGGGCCAGCGCTCGACTTACTGGTGCCCGAAATGCCAGAGGTAGGCGGCGGGCTCTCGTCAGCGCAGATTACTGGCCGAGCGGCTTTTTCAGGTACTCCTCATCCCGCAGCTTGCGGAGATATTCGAGATACTTGCGCTGGGCATCGAGCGCCGGATCGGCAGCGTCGTCCTGGCCATATTTTTTCCAGGGGCCGAAGGTCACCTGGGCCGGTTCGACGAAGCGCCAATGAACTTTCTCGCCGGAAGAAACTCCGAGGTAGTCGCGGACGGCAGGGGAGATATCGATACCAGCGGACTGATTGGAGGTGTTTTTGGGAGGCTTGTTCCCGAATACGTATTCCCAGTCGTCGGTGACCCAAGGACCGCAGTCTTCCCACTGGGCGTAGCAACTTCGGTTGTTGCAGAAAATCTGGAGCCAGCGGCCTTTGCAAACAGTCTTGCCGGGTTCCGGATGAAGCCGGTTGAACCACGGGATGACCCGCGAGGCTTCCGGCTTGTGCACCGTGCTGCTGATCACGTCGTTGTAAGGCAGCGCGATGTAAAAGGGATTGAGCTTCGGAGCGAAGGATTTCGGACGGAAGTCTCCGCCCTTGAAATCGGCCTGACGGGCGGACGGTTCCGGATCGTCGTAGCCGCCGTAGTTGGAAGACCATGCCTGGTCCCAGGACGACTTGTTGTTAGGCGTGGGATTACGCTCGGAAGGAAGTTCGCCGATCCAGAAAACGGTGGCGGTGACGGAAAGGTGCCATGGATAAACGGCACGGGCATTGGGGTCAACGGGCCGGCTCGGCGCGGTCGACTGATTCCCGGTAGGAATGACGACGCGCGGTGCCGCGGTGGCGCTGCCCACCACCGGACTGTTCACGGCGGGGATCATGACGCGCGGCACGCCACCGGTGGCGGCAGCGGTTTGCGCTCGGGCAATGGAGCCTGCCGCCAGCAAAAGCGGAAGGGTCACGGCGAGAGTGGCACGGGCTTTGATCATGCGTAGGGGGCGTCGCAGCTCTGGGTTAGGAAGCCGAACGTTGGCGCATTCTCCGGATTTTCGGAGGGTGCGCAAGGCAAAAGCCGTCCCGTTAGGGTGTTGCGGGAAACGGCTGGTGGCACCAAGCCCCGGGCGGACCTCAGCGCTTGCGGCGCAGAAGTCCGATCGAAGCCAGCCCGACAAGCATCAGCGAACTGGGCTCCGGAACCAGGTTCCAGGTCACCACGTCCTGACGGGTGCTGTTGGTCAGGTAGGTGAGAGCCACCGGGGTGTAGGTGTTGATGTTGGCCAGGTAATTGTTGGCCGAGGCAATCACCGCCGGGGAATCGAGCAGCTTCACGTTGCCGGTGGAAAGCGAGTTTCCGGTGTCTCCCATCACCACTTCCCAGATCGCGGCCTGAACGCCGGCGGCGTCGGTGGCGGTCTTGGCGGAGGCGAGGTAGCCGCCAACAAGCTTGGAAATGGAGCTATACTGGGCCAGGGTGGCGGGACTCTGGATGGTGTACACCAGATTCTCCCCGTAGGAGAGACCGGCCAGAGGCTCGACGCAGAAGGCCGGCCCGAAGTTGAAGTTCAACTGGCCGGCATTCTGGAGCTCGGCGTGCGCCGGGTTTCCATCGAAGGTAACCGATACCAGGACTTGTGGATCCGCATTGATCAAATGCGCATTCAACGTTTGGGCGTGAAGGCACGGCGCCATAAGAGCCACCGCGATCGCTGCCACGCCTAGCAGCAGTTTCGTCGTTTTCATGTTGGGGGGAGCCGCTAGTAAGCGTTAGAGAGGCGAATCCTTCAAGGCGAAGGGCAAGCTGGCCAAAAGTGCAGCCATGAGGAGTTCGGGAATCGTTGAAAATGAGCCTATTGGGATCAAACTCAAGGGTGCTTAACTATCGCATTTTTTATTCGCAATGTTTTGGAGTTCCTTACAATCATGCAAATGGATCGTGAAATTGCGTAGTTCGCGGTTAATTAACCGGCAGACTTGACCTTAAATTATCGCCGATTCAGAAAGCCCACTGCCGTCTACGGCAGAACCGGATTCCGGTCAGAATTTCCGCAGGATGGTATCGCGCCGCAGCCGCTCGATGGCCTGCGGGTAGTCGAGCGTGAAGTGCAGCCCGCGGGATTCCTTCCGGCGGATGGCGCAATCGACGATCAGGGCGGCGACGGTGACGAGATTGCGCAATTCGAGGATGTCCGCGTTGACGCGGTGGCCCCAGTAGAACTCGCGGACTTCCTTTTTCAGGTTTCTGAGCCGGGTGGCGGCGCGGCGGAGCCGGTTCTCGGTGCGGACGATGGAAACGTAGTCCCACATCAGGCGGCGGATCTCGTCCCAATTGTGGTAGATGACCACGAGCTCGTCCGGCTCCGCGACATCGCCATGGTGCCATTCCGGGATCAGCGGCGGCTCGTCGTCATGCTGCTTTTCAGGCGAGTAAAACGACAGGATGATCTCCAGTGCGCGGCGGGCGAGGACATTGCCTTCGAGAAGCGAGTTCGAAGCGAGTCTGTTGGCTCCGTGCAGTCCAGTGCAGGCGACCTCACCGATGGCATAGAGGCCGCTGAGGGTGGTGCGGCCGTCGAGGTCGGTGATCACGCCGCCGCATTGGTAATGGGCGGCTGGGACGACCGGGATCGGCTGGGTCTCGCAGTCGATCCCGTATTTACGAAGGTTCTCGTAGATGAAGGGAAAGTGCTCGCGCATGAAGCCCGGGGGCTTGTGCGTGACATCGAGAAACACGCAGGGCGCGCCGGTGCGCTTCAGTTCGCGGTCGATGGCGCGTGCGACGATGTCGCGGGGGGCGAGAGAGCCGCGCGGGTCGATCTTTTTGGTGAAGTCCTCGCCCTTGGCGTTGATCAGGATGCCGCCTTCACCACGGACTGCCTCGCTGACGAGGAAGGATCGGGCCTCCGCGCCCGTCGCCGCCGGGTTGTAGAAGCAGGTGGGATGAAACTGGATGAACTCCATGTTCGCCACGCTGGCTCCGGCCCGCCAGGCCATGGCCACGCCGTCGCCGGTGGCGGCGTCCGGATTGGTGGTGTAGAGGTAAACCTTGCCGCAGCCGCCGGTGGCGAGGACCACCCGGTCGGAACGGAAAACGCCGACGTTTCCCGTCTTGCGATTCAGCACGTAGGCACCCAGCACGCGGTCATCGATCACGGCACCGAGCTTGGCGGTGGTGATCAGGTCGATGGCGTAGTGATGTTCGAGAATGGTGAGGTTGGGCGTGTTTCGAGCCGTTTCAACGAGAGCGCGTGCGATCTCCCGGCCGGTGGTGTCGCGGGCATGAAGGATGCGCCGCTCGGAGTGGCCGCCTTCTTTGCCAAGCTGATAGTGGCTGTTCTCGCGGTCAAACTCGACGCCGTAGCCGGTGAGGTCGGCGATGGCCGCCGCCCCTTCCTCCACGATCATCCTCACCGCCGCCTCATCGCATAGCCCCGCGCCGGCATCGAGAGTGTCGGCTACGTGCTTTTCAGTCGAATCGCCATCCGCACAGAATCCCGGTGGCAGCACCGAGGCGATCCCACCCTGGGCCCACGCCGTGTTGGATTCGAACACACCGCCCTTCGCCAGCACGATCACGGATCCGTGCTCCGCAGCCCGGATGGCAAAACTCAGCCCGGCGATCCCGGCACCGATGACAAGAAAGTCGGCGGTCATGTGGCGCGGAGCATTGGAGGCAACCGGGTTGGCGAAAAGGCAAATTTTGGCGAGGCAAAGGCCTTGACGCTGGTGTCCCCACCCGTCACCGCTGCCGCGTGAGCGTTTTCATCACCGGGACCGATACCGGCGTGGGCAAGACCCGCGTCACCTGCCTGTTAGTCAAAGCCCTGCGTGAGGATGGCCGCGATGCCGTGGGCTACAAGCCGGTGAGCGCCGGTGACCGGGACGATGCGACCCTGCTGGCGGAGGCCTCCGGACTTGAGGATCTGGATGCGATCAATCCCGTTTCCTATCAGACCGCTGTGGCCCCCTATGTGGCGGGCATGTTGGAAAGCCGTCCGCTGGACCCGGCGGATTTGGTGGCCGGCTTCCGGGCCCTGGCGGCGAAACATGAACTGGTCCTGGTGGAAGGGGCAGGGGGCTGGGAGGTGCCGCTGGCGCCGAATTATCGCATTTCGGACCTTGCCTCCGAATTGGCCCTCCCGGTGATCGTGGTCGCGGCTAACAAGATTGGTGCGCTCAATCACATTCTGCTCACGGTCAATGCCATCAAGGCCCGCGGACTCACCTGCGCGGGCGTGATTCTCAACGAACTGGAAGACGAGCTCGATACCGCGAAGATCACCAACAAGGGCGTGGTGGAGGATCTCACCGGCGTCCCGCTGCTGGGCCACATCATCCACGGCCAGGATTTCCTGGATCTGGAGGATTTCGGATTCTGAGCCGGCCGGTCTTCCGGCTTGATTTCCAATCCATCGTCGGCCTTCTTCCCCGCAGCCCGTTCCTCTTTCTGGTCTCTGGGTTCCTGCCTCTGGATTCTTTCAGCCATGTCTCTCACATCCTTACCCGACGCCACCGGTCATTTCGGAAAATTCGGCGGCATGTTTGTCCCGGAGACCCTGATGGCTCCCTTGCAGGAACTGGCCGCCGCCTATGACGAGGCGCGCCGCGATCCGGCCTTCCAGCATGAACTGGACGACCTGCTCACCAACTACGTTGGCCGGCCCACGCCGCTCTACTTCGCCGAACGCTGGACCGAAAAACTCGGCGGTGCGAAAATTTACCTGAAACGCGAGGATCTTCTCCACACCGGCGCCCACAAAATCAACAACGCCATCGGCCAGATCCTGCTGGCCAAGCGGCTCGGCAAGACGCGCATCATTGCGGAAACCGGTGCCGGCCAGCATGGCGTGGCCACCGCCACCGTGTGCGCCCGCTTCGGCCTGGAGTGCGTCGTTTACATGGGTGCCGTGGACATGGCGCGGCAGGCGCTCAACGTCGCCCGCATGAAGCTGATGGGAGCCGAGGTCCGGGCCGTCACCGCCGGCCAGGCGACTCTGAAGGAAGCCGTGAATGAGGCCATGCGCGACTGGGTGGCCACTGTGGACACCACCCACTACATCCTCGGCTCGGCGCTGGGCTCCCATCCGTTTCCGATGATGGTCCGCGACTTCCATCGCGTGATCGGAGTCGAGGCACGGCGTCAGATTCTCGAAAAGGAAGGCCGTCTCCCGGATATCCTCGTTGCCTGTGTCGGCGGCGGTTCGAATGCGATCGGCCTGTTCCATCCCTTCCTGGGCGATGACGAGGTCCTGATGATTGGCGTCGAGGCAGGCGGGGAGGGGATCATCCCCGAGCGCCACGCGGCCCGCTTCCAGGGTGGCAAGCTGGGCATTCTCCAAGGCACGAAGACCTGGCTCCTGGCCAACGACGACGGGCAGATCGAGCTGACCCATTCGGTTTCGGCAGGCCTCGATTATGCCGCCGTCGGTCCGGAGCACGCCTACCTGCAGGACATCGGCCGCGTGGAATACACCTACGCCACCGATGACGAGGCGCTCAATGCCTTCAAGGAACTGGCTCATACCGAGGGCATTCTGCCGGCGCTGGAAAGCGCCCACGCCATGGCCCACGTGATCAAGATCGCACCAACCCTTTCCAAGGACACCATCATCATTGCCAACCTTTCGGGGCGCGGTGACAAGGACGTCGAGCAGGCGGCAAAATACCTGCTAAAATAAGCAATTTTCCGGGTTGCCAATCGCGGATGTGGCCGGTAATTTCCCGGCCCCGCCGCTAGGCGAATAGCCTCGTAGTGTAATGGTAACACCCCGGATTTTGATTCCGTTATTCTAGGTTCGAGCCCTAGCGAGGCTGCTCTAAAAGGCAGCGGTGTTTCTGGTCAATATAGTCTCATGGTGTAATGGTAGCACAACAGATTCTGAATCTGTTTGTCAAGGTTCGAGTCCTTGTGAGACTGCCAGAAGTGGCTGAGGATCAGGTCGTTCGGTGATCGCCAAGAGTTGGAGGAATCACTCCTCCGCAGCTTCGATGTGGCCGCTCACGTTGCCTCCGTCGGTGCGTTTCAGTGTCACGAAGGTCAGCGAACTGGCGATGGTCACGCTGCCCAGCAACAAATATGCGTGATGAAGGGCGGGAATCAGGACCGCCGTGTCGGAACGATTGATGCCGCCGACGAAGGCGGCGGTGACGAGCGAGGCGAATGCGATCCCGAAGCTGATGGAAAGCTGCTGGCCGGTGCTGGCGATGGTGCTGGCGTCGCTGGCCTGCTCGTCGCTGGTGTCCGCATAGGCGAGCGAGTTCATCGCTGTGAACTGGAGCGCTGAGACCGTGCCCTGGGCCAGACTGAACAGGAGGATCACCCAGATCGGCGTGCCGGGGCCCACCCGGGAAAAGGCACCGATCATGATGCCGATGATCACCGTGTTGAACACCAGCACCTGGCGGTGGCCGAAGCGGGCTAGAATGCGCTGCACCATCAGCTTCATGCCGATGGCCGCCAGGGCCTGCGGCATCACCAACAGCCCCGCCTGCCACGCGCTGAAGCCCATGCCGAGCTGATAGAGCAGAGGCAGCAGGAACGGCATGCCGCTGATCCCCAGCCGGGTGACGAAACCGCCGGCTACCGCCACGCGAAACGTCCGCAGCCTGAAAAGTTCGATCGCCAGCAGCGGGTCGCGTTTGCGCCGGGCGTGCCACGTGTACGCCGCCAGTAGTAGCAAGGAAAGCACCGCGAGCCCGGAGGCCTGCCACAGATTCGTGCGGTGCTCGCCGAAAATCTCCAGCACCCAGGAAAGCAGCGCGATGCCCGATCCGAAAAGCAGGAACCCGGTCTTGTCGAGGCGCTCCTTTTCCTTGCTCCGGTGGTCGGGCATGTAGCGCTTGATCAGGTAGAGTCCGAGGATGCCGATGGGAATGTTGATCAGGAAGATCCAGTGCCATGGCAGCTTGTGAACGATCACCCCGCCCATCAGCGGGCCGAGCAACGGGCCTAACAGCGCCGGGATGATCACGAAGTTCATCGCCCGCAGGATCCCGGATTTTGGAAACGTCCGCAGCAGGGCGATCCGTCCCACGGGCATCATGAAGGCTGCCCCGATTCCCTGGAGAACGCGGGCGGCCACCAGCATCGGAACACTGCGCGACAGCCCGCAGGCCAGCGATCCGAGTGTGAAAATCAACACCGCCAGCGCAAAGACTCTCCGCGTGCCGAAGCGGTCGGCCAGCCAGCCGCTCAGCGGAATGAATACCGCGATGGCGATCGTGTAGCTGGTCAGCACCGACTTCAGGCTCAGCGCATCGACCCCCAGCGAGTCCGCCATCGTCGGCACGGCCGTGTTGACGATCGTTCCGTCGAGTTGCTGCATGAACAGCGCCACCGCCACGACCCATGGCAGGTAGCGCCGGGTTTTTTCCAATGCCTCGTCCACAGCCGGAACGTTGTCCGGGGCGTGGCTCATGCGTGGAACTTCTGGTAAAACGTGATCACCGAAATGGAAAAGCCGACCACCAGCACGATCCGGCGGACCCAGATCTGGGGGATCTTCTGCGAATAGTGCGCGCCAATGAAATAGCCCACGAGGGCGCCCGCCGTCATCACCCCCGCCTTTGGCCACTCCACCATGCCCTTCGCCACGAACATGATCGAGGCGACCACGTTGATCAGGGAGCCGAGGATGTTCTTCAGCGCGTTCATGCGATGAATATCGGTCAGGCCAATGAAGCCAAGCGTGGCCAGCATCAGGATGCCGATGCCCGCGCCGAAGTAGCCGCCGTAGATGGCAACCGCGAACTGGAACAGCACCGCCGGCCACACGCTCTTCCCGCCCGTTGGCTCCTCGACAGATCGTTTCACCATCTTCGCCAGCAACCCCTGGATCATGAAGAGCAGCGTGGCGAACAGGATCAGGAACGGTACCAGAAGTGCAAACGTCTCATTGCTGGTCTTGGTCAGCAGCCAGCTTCCGATCAGGCCGCCGAGGAGACTCACCGGAACAAAGCGCCACAGCCAAACCCGGATCGCCGGGATATGCCGCCGGAAGCCGAAGACTGAGCCTCCGGTGCCGAGCATGAGCGCCACCGTACTGGTGGCATTGGCCGCCACCGGCAGTGTTCCGACTCCCAGCAGGGTGGGGAAGGTGAGAATCGTGCCGCCGCCCGCCACTGCATTGATCGCGCCCGCAGCCAGCGCCGCTCCGAGCAGGTAGAGAGTCTGCGTCCATGTCATGCCCGCCGTCAATCTAGGCAGGGTGGACCCCGGGGCAACCGCAGAGTTGTATCAAGGCCGGGACAATCCCGGCCTTCATTCCACCCGGTGGCGGGGCCGCTACGATTTCACGAGCGGCGGTCACCTCAATGTGGTGCATCACCCTTCGGGCGATCTTCCACCGGCTTGTGGCCTTTGGCGGAGAGCTCCTGGGTTTCCTTCAGCTTCACATGCCCCTGCGCGTAGCGGACGGTTTCCACTTTCACGATGCCATTGCCGGGCGAAAACCAGATCGTGCGGCGGCTTTCAATCGCACCATCCATGCCGCTGGTCAGAAGGCGGATCGCCTTGAATTTCCCAGCCGGCACTTCCACCTCTTCCCGCCCGATGACCGAGCCGCCGCGCTGGCGTCCGGCGACTTCCGCCGGAATGCCCATCGGCTCTCCCGCCTGGATTCCGGCTTTGACGAACACCACCGGCGAGGGAAATACGATCGGGTGGCTGCCCGCGTCTTTCATGACCAGTTCGCCGACCAGTTCGATCCGGTCGTCGAAGATGTTGACGTATTCTCGGTCGGGAGGTGAATGGGGGGCGATGACCTCGAAGCAATCGACATCGGGCTTGTCTTTGACAAACGGCACCTTGCCCAGAAAGGTCCGCACCCGTTCGTGGGTGCTATCCACCGCCGCAGCTTCCGGACTGGTCACCCCGGCGGGCATCTCGATGTGGACGCGGTAGGTCCAGAAATCTCCGGGCTCTACCTTGAGTAGCGGCATGTCCGCCAGGGCCAGCGCCGAAACCTGTGGCGTGCCGGGCGGAGTCTCCTTCGGCTTGCAGCTTGTGGCGAACGCACACAGGAAGACCGGCAGGCAGGCGAAGGAGATCGATTTCATGGATTCGAGTTCGGGGTGGCTGAGCGGACCCGGCCCAGATCGGCGGTGGCATTGTTACCTCCCGCATAGGGAGCCCCAAAGCGGCGGGTCCAGAGGATCGGAGGGAAATGTCGTGGACGTCGCCGTAGCAGGGCACTGATGGCGAGAAACAGGATTCCGCAGAACGGCAGGAACCCCACCGCAGAACCGATCATGAGAATGCGCAGTTGGCGGGCTCTTTTTTCCTTCTCATTGCGGAGGCTGACCGCCTCGGTCTGCAGCGCCTCGCCCTTCGTGACCACGTAGCCCAAAAGGTAGCGCAAGAGGTCCGAGGTCTGGGTCACCGCCGAATGGAGGCAGGCGTCGCGATCCGGTTCCTGGCGTGCCCGCCGCAGGATGTCCTTCAGCATCTTGGGGACAAATTCCTTGCGGTCTCCCTCGATGCTTTTTCCGCCCACATACACCCAGGGGCCGTCTTCACGATTGGCCACGTCCAACACCACCGCGTGCAACAGGTCGTTCCCCCAGGCTTCGCCGAAACGTCTCGCCACGGTTTCCGGTGGCAGGCTTCCCACATCCGCCAGGGCCACGACTATGATGTCGACCCGGTCCCGATTTTTGATTTTCGCCAGTTCGGCCGCAAGCGGCTTTGCCATCTCGGGCGAAAGGCGTGCTTCCGGATCGTAAATGGCGGAGGCCGGCCGCGGCCCATATTCGAACTCCGCACCGTGGGCGCGGGGGGTGATCCACCCGCTGACGAGTATCAGGAAGAGTATCAGGAATCGTTTCATGGCTCGCTCTGGCGTTTGAGCTGATGCTTGGCACGCTTCCAGGCGGCGCGAAGTGACTCTTCTGCTGCGGAAAAGAAGCATCGGAGCGCGCGTCCGCGTTTCCCCCGCGACCATGGGACTGCCATTTCCATCAGCACGCGCTGCCATTCGTCATCCGCGACCCAGGTTTCGACCCCGTAGCCCGGAACCAGCGCCACCTTCCCATCCGAGCCATTGAACAGCAGCAGCACCGTCCACGCCCGCTGCTCGGCGGTCTCGCCCGCTGCCAGCGGACTGGCATTGAGCATCCAGAATCCGAAAAGACGGAGGTTCGGGACCGCTCCGGCATTGACCGAGCACAGGCTCCAGCGGATCTGCGGAAAGCGCCTCTCAGCCGTTCTGATGCGCTTCCGGATCTTGCCCTGCTGTCGCGGCGTCCACAGGTCGGCGGCATCCAGCAGCGGCTGCAGCGGGGGCAGCGCCAGCGGAAACATCGCCATCGTGTCGCCGCCGGTGAACCGGCACGAGGGACAACTATCGGTCTGAACCGGCACGTGGACCAGACAGGACGGACACACCATCACCCCGGCGGCAAACCGGTGGGCGGAGTAGCGTCGGATGTCGTCCTCGGGCTCGCTCATGGGAAGGTCAGCGTCCTTTCTCGACCCGGATGGCGGTGGAGCGGCCGTGGGCGTCCAGTCCCTCGATCCGGGCGAACTCGTTCACCACATCCAGCGACTTCCGCACTGCCGCCTTGTCCAGCTTCACGATGCTGGTGCGGCGCTGGAAATGATCGGCGCGCAGGCCGGAGAACGAGCGGCCCGCGCCGCCGGTCGGCAGCGTGTGGCTCGGTCCCGCCAGGAAATCCCCGACCGCCACCGGCGAATCGTTCCCCACATAGATGGCTCCCGCGGTGCGCACCTGCGCCACCCGTTTGGCCTCGTTGGCGCAGATCAGCGAGAGGTGCTCCGGCGCGAAGTCGTTCACGATCGCCACGCCTTCATCGATCGATTTCACGTGGAGAATGAATGTGCCGCCCTTCAGCACGTCGCGGATGTACTTGCCGCGTGTCAGCGTGGCGAGCTGGCGGTCGACGGCCTTCACGACCTTGTCGATGAGTGCCTTCGAGTCGCTGAGGAACCCGATGACGCTGTCGCCGCCGTGCTCGGCCTGCGCGAGCAGGTCCGCGGCGATGAATTCCGGATTGCCGGACTTGTCGGCCAGGATCAGCACCTCGCTCGGCCCGGGCAGGAGATCGATCGCCACCGCGCCCACCAGTTGCCGCTTCGCTTCGACCACGAAGCGGTTGCCCGGGCCTACGATCACGTCCACCGGCTTGATCGACTTGGTGCCGATCGCCAGGGCGGCGATCGCCTGGGCACCGCCAATCTTGATCACTTCGGTGGCACCCGCCTGGCGCAGCGCGTATAGGAGGGAGGGGTTCACCGACCCATCCGCGCCGCAGGGAGTGGCACCGATGATTTGGGGCACGCCGGCCGCCTTCGCAAATCCGGCGGTCATCAGTGCGGTCGAAACCAGCGGAGCCTTGCCGCCGGGAACATACACACCCACGCGGTCAAAAGGAGTGAAGCGTTCGCCAACACGGGCACCCTCGGCATTTCGATAGGACCAGTCCTTGCGCAGGCTGTGCTTGGCGAAGGCTTTGATGTTGGAAAGCGTGCGCTTCACTGCATGGCGCGTCGCCGGAGTCACCGCTTTGGCAGCCGCGGCGAACTCTTCGTCGGTCACGAAAATTTCGCGGGTGGTCAGCGTCGCCCCGTCGAAGCGCTTGGTGAACGCCAGCAGCGCCTCGTCCCCCTTCGCGGAAACTTCGGCGATGATCTCGCCCACCAGATCGCGCACGCCCGGATCGGGAATCGCGCGGCGGTTGAGGCGTTTGACGAAGGAGGCGTAACCGGGATCGCTGTGGCGGAGAATCTTCATTCGGGCGGCGGCACTATCAGCGGGAATCCTTCCCACGCCAAGCCTGTATCGTAAGAACGGGAAGGAGCGGCCCTTTGGGGCCTGGCTGTCTTCACCGACCGACTCCCCATTCGACCTATAGGACCTATAAGATGTATAGGTCCTGTCATCCGGGGGCAGTCAACCGTAATACGGCCGCAGCATCAGCCAGCAGATCGGCCCGGTCACCGCCACGTAGAGCCACAGCGGAAACACCCACCGGGCCAGGCGGCGATGCGCCGCAAACCGGTTGGTCCAGCCAGCGATAAACGTGAACAGGATGAACGGCAGGCTGATCCCCGCCGACGAGATATGGGTGATCAGCAGGAACAGATAGACGCCCTTCTGCCAGCCATGACCGCCGAATTTTGTCTCCGGCGTGGTGAAATGATAGGCCACGTAACAGAGCAGGAAGGCGATCGACAGCACCATGGCAACCATCATGAAGCCCCGGTGGCGCGCGATCCTTCCCTGCTTCACTGCAATCAGCGCGCCGATCAGGCAAACCGCCACGAGCCCGTTGAGCAGCGCATGGACCGGAGGCAGGAAGGAGAACGACCATCCCGCCGGCAATTGGATGTGCAGCTCCGGGCGGCCCATGACACCCACGAGGGTGAGAACTACGGCGGTCAGCACCCAGGCGACGATGCCGAGCTTCTTCGAAAGCTCTTCCTTGGGTGACTGCGCGAGCCACTGTCTGCGCTCGTCGCTCATCGCTCGGCCGTCGCTTGTTTCTTGTCCAGCTCGGTGCGGATGCGGCCGTAGAGTTCCGCCTTGATGCGGTCGTAGCGGGTCGGATCGAGCTTGGTGATCTCCTCGGAGCGGGCATCCGCGAGGGGCCACTTGCCGACGACCTGCCAGTCACGGTCAACGAGCATGAACGAGAGATCGTGGGAAAAGCGGCCCTTCGCGGCGATGTCCGCCGGATCCTTGCGCTCGCCGATTCGGAAGAACTTCAACTCGTCCTGCAGGTAAGCATGGGTGGCCTTTTCATCGCCGCCGTTCACGAACCACCAGTTCTTCGTCTCCGCGCCCAGGGCGGTGGCATATTGCTTCAGGCGCTCGACCTTGTCCTCCGCCGGATCGACCGAGATGCAGACGACCTGGAAATCAGGATTGCTACGATAGGTGTCGTAGATCGCCTTCAGCTCGGCCCCGTTGCGCTCGGCGCAGAACGGGCAGACGGAGTAGAATTCTGCTACGAGCCAGACTTTTCCCTTCAGCTCGGACAGTTTCACCTTGGCTCCGTCCTGGTTGACGCCTTCGAGATCGTGCTGGATGGGAAACCATTCCTGCACGGTCGAGCTGCCCATTTCCACCAGCGGGCCTTGATCCTGGACCGGCATTCCCTTGCGCAGAAACATCGCCATCCCGATGACCCCGGCCGAGATCAGGGCGACGGCGGAATAGATGAGCGTGATTTGAACTTTGGAGTTCATGAGTTGTCTTTTGGTTCGAGCAGGAGGGCGTCCACGGTGCGGATCAGCACGTCCTCCATGGTTTCAACGTTGGTCTTCTTGTCGATGCCTTCGTTCTTCCCCTCGGCGTCCCAGGAAGCGGCCCGGTCGAAATCGAATTCCACGACGGCCTTGCCGTTCTTGCCCGCCCGCAGGTGGTGGTTCTTGTCCACCACCAGGATCTTCGGGTTGTAGACCCACTTGCCGTCCACCTGATAGGGCAGCGCACCGAGCCGGAACTTGTCCTTCAGGTAGCGCTGGACGAATTCCTGACCGGCGGCGGCGAACCACCATTTCGGCACTTCGGCACCCAGTTCCTTTGCGGTTTTGGCCAGAACCTCGGGGGGCTCCCGGTCCGGATCGATCGTCAGGCAGACCAGCGCGACCTGGTCATTCCCGGCGTAATGCTTGGCCAGGCGGGCCATCACCTCGCGGCTGCGCGCCCAGGACTCCGGCTGGTTGACGCACACGGCACAGGCCAGCCACACCTTTCCATCGAGATCGAGCAGGCCGCCAGCGGTACCATCCTGCCGGACCACACCGAGGTTTTCATTGAGCCGTCCTTCAAAGATCGGCCGCGGATCCATCGCCTGGCGCTCGGTCAGCTTGGCGTAGGCCATGATGATGCCAATGCCGCCGGCGATGATGACCACCAGCAGAATAATGGCCGTCCGGCGCAGCGCTTTGGGATCGCGGATCGCCGGTTCGAGAGTATTCGGGTCCACAGGCATCGGGCGGCGGACGGTAACCTAGCGCCATGCGATGGCAAGCAATCCGAGCGAAACTGGCAGGTAAAGCAGGGTGAAAAAGAACAATTTCCGCGCCGACTCACGGTTTCCGGCCTGCCGGAAACGCCAAGCCATCGCGGCCATCGCAACTGCCAGCAACGGGCCGAAGATTCCCCAGACCCAGTTGGTGCATCCCATCGCCCACGGCATCAGCGAAACTCCGGCCAGGGCCAGCGCGAAGAGCATCGAGAGCAGGCCGCTCTTTTTCCCGCTCACGTCGCCGTTCGACCACATCTTATAGCCGGCATCCTCGTATTCCTGGCGGCAGATCCAGTTGATCGAGACGAAATGCGGCAGTTGCCAGAAGAACAGGAGGGCGAAGAGGAAGACCGCTTCCCAACCGAGCTTGCCGCCCGCGCCCACCCAGCCGATCACCGGCGGGATGGCACCGGGAATCGCCCCGACCAGGGTATTGGTGGAGCTCCGGCGCTTCAGCGGCGTGTAAACGAAGACATAGATGGCCACCGTGGCCGCAGTCAGGTAGGCGGCCAGATCGTTCACCCGCACCGCCAGGTGGAGGATGCCCAGCGCGGAAAGCACCCAGCCGACCCCGAAGGCCACCATCGGATCCATCCGCCGCGAGGGCAGGGGACGGTTTGCCGTTCGGCGCATCCGGGCATCCAGGTCAATCTCCATCAACTGGTTGAACGCCGCCGACCCGAAGGCCGCCGCCGCCGTGCCGAGCAGGGTGTCCAACAGCCGCATCCACTGGAAATCGTGCCACGTGGACTTAAGCAGGAACCCGAAAAACGCCGTGATCAGCACGAACACGTTCAGCCGCACCTTCATCAGCACGGCCAGATCCTGCCGCAGCCCCGGGATCGGAACCATCGGCTCGGTTTCTGGTGCTGGAGTGCCTGGTGTTTCGTCCGCCATCGTGTCGGGGCGGATCATGGTCCCCCGTGAGCGCATGCCAAGTGAAGAGTATAGGTCTTATACGTCCTATAGGACCTATGGGTCCTAGACCAGTCCAACGGCCTTTCTTACTCGGGAAAGTACCTTTGCGGATTCTTCCCGCGCCCTCTCAGCACCCTGCCTGAGCACCTCCTCGACGTAGCCCGCGTCCGCCAGGATTTCGTCCCGGCGCGCCCGCATCGGCGCGAAGAACTCCCAGTAGGCGTCCGCCAACCGCGTCTTGAAATGCCCGTAACCGAAGCCGCCGCTGAGGTGGTCGTTCACCATCGTCTGGTAATCGGCTTCGCTGGCGAAAAGCTTGTAGAGCGCGAGTATCGTCGATCCCTCCACCGGTTTCGGCACTTCCAGCGCGGTGGAGTCGGTGACGATGTTCTTCATTACGATCTTCTTGGAGGCCTTTTCTTCGCCGAAAATGGGCAGCGTGTTGTGGTAGCTCTTGCTCATCTTCTGGCCGTCCGTCCCGGGGACCACGGCAGTGTCCTCACGGATGATCGGATCGGGCAGGATCACCGTGCCTTCGCCGTAGGTCTCGTTGAGTTTCACCGCCAGATCGCGGGTGATTTCCAGGTGCTGCTTCTGGTCCTTGCCTACCGGGACCTTGTTCGAATCATAGAGCAGGATGTCGGCCGCCATCAGCGCGGGGTAGGCGAAAAGCGCGTGGTTGGCCGCGATCCCCTTCGCCACCTTGTCTTTGTAGGAGTGGCTCTTCTCCAGCAGGCTCATCGGGCAGACGGTGGAAAGGATCCACGCCAGCTCATTGACCTCCGGCACCGCGCTCTGGCGGAAAAACACCGCACGCTGCGGATCCAGCCCGCAGGCCAGGAAATCCACGGCCATTTCACGGACGTTTTCACGCAGCGCCACCGGGTCCTGCGACGAGGTCATCGCATGGTAGTCCGCGATGAAATAGAACGCCTCACCCTGGTCCTGCAACTGGATCGCAGGCTGCATCGCCCCGAAATAGTTGCCGACGTGGAGTTTGCCGCTCGGTTGCAGGCCGGTCAGAATTCGCATGCCGCGGACCATGCCCGCCCCGCCCGCAGGCGGTCAAGCGCGGGCAAAACCGGCAACCGCCAAACTCCTTGTCCGCCGCCGCCGACCCTGTTAGCAATCCGTCATGAAATCCACTTTCCGGCTGGCAGCAGGCATCCTCGGCGGCACTCTCCTTCAGGCGGGCGCATTCCAGCGCGATTTTTCCCCGGACCGGCCCGACGTCACCGACGGCGCGGTGACCGTAGAACCCGGCGTCTGGCAGGTGGAGACCGGCCTGTTCGAGTTCGACAAGGATAAATCCGGCGGCGTCACCTCCCGAACCTGGACCTTTGCCCAGACCAACTTCAAATACGGCGTCACCCAGCTTGACGACGTGGAATTCATCGTCAGCCCGTGGGTCGAGGACAGCAGCCGCGGGCTCGGCATGAAGACCCACGACGAGGGCTTTGGAGACGTCACCCTGCGCTGGAAGCACAATTTCTGGGGAAATGACGGCGGTGACAGCTCGTTCGGCGTGATTCCCTTTGTCAATATTCCCACCCAGACTGCGGTCAGCACCGGCGAATGGGAGGGTGGGGTGATCCTGCCCGTGGCCTTCCAACTGACCAAAGGCATCGATCTGAGCTGCGAAGTCGCTCTAAACCGGGTCTGGGACTCCGATTCCGGTGCCCACCACTGGGATTTCCTCCACAGTGCCTCGCTCGGCTTCGATTTGACCGACTCCCTCGGGGCCTACATCGAATACATCGGCATCGCCGGTGATGCGCCGTTCCAGGTGATCGGCAGCGCCGGATTCACGTGGAAACAGTCCGAGCGCCTGCAGTGGGACCTGGGCGTGATGGTTGGATTGACCAAGTCCGCCCCGGATTTTTCGATCACCCAGGGCGTTTCGTTCCGATTCTGAATCCTTTATTTGCCGGGCAAAAAGCCCCGTCTGTTAGGCGGCGGCAATCTTTGTCGTTGCACGTAAGGGTTTTTGCGCAGTTCCCTCCTTCGACTTTTTGTTGCGGGATTTCGAATCCCCTGACTATCGTTGCGCCCCGCAATTCCGTCGGGATGACCGACTGAGGTCGTCCCGCCGGAATTGCGGCAAATTTCCGAACCTTCCGCGATGAATCCAGACAGAGCGACACTCAACTTCCTCAACAGTTTCCCCGAAGAGGCCCGCAAGCGCGGGGAAATGCTTCAGAAAGAGGGCACCGTCACCCAGATTTTCGGCAACCACCTGTTCATTCAGGGCCGGGTCGAGGATGAAACGGGGACCTTCCGCACCAGCCTCCGCCTCCAGGGCAACCGCTGGTTCGGCTCCTGTACCGCCGAGGACGAGATCATCGCCGGCGCCTGCCAGTATGCGACGATGATGGAGCGCATGCACCGTGGCGAGGACCTGCCGGAATCGCCAAACGAGTTCGACGACACCCCCGTCCTCGACATCATCGAAGACAAGCTCGGCCGCGAGCTCGATGACAAGGAAGCCGATTTCGTCACGAAGATCGAAAAGCGCTACCGCCGCTATGTGATCGAAGGCGAGCTGCACGACCACGACATGGTGCGCATCACGCCGCGCTGGGAAATCACCACCTACGAGCCGCTGGAACTGTGGCCGATGCCGCCCGGCGACATCCTCGAATTCTGGAACTACATCGCCTACGCCTTCTACAAGCGGAAACTCCCGTATCCGGAGTTCATGAACGTGATCACGGACCTGTCCGCCGTTCAGAAGAAGATGGCCGATTGGGAACAGGAGCGCGAAGTCGCCGCCTGGTACGACCGCATCGAGCAGGTCAACGAACGCCCTCCGCAGGATGCGCCGCTCAACGTCTCCTTCCGCCTCGTCGCGACCATCAACGAAGGCCGCATCGAAGTGCGCGAGGAAAAGGCCAACGTCTGGATCCAGCTCCGCGAGAAGAACGACATCGAGGCCCACGTTTCCCTCTATCAGGAAGCCGCCCTGCGCATGGACGCCTCCAGCCAGATTCTGTGGGAGCACTTCCTCGCCTTTTATCGCCAGTTCGGCGATACCACTCTCGATTTCGACCAGGAGGAATCCTGTCGTTTCATGAACCGTCTGTTCCGCCAGCCTGCCCTCACCGGCTACCTGGTGAACCTCGACGACAAGGACTTCAAGGTCGTCACCGACCCGCTCAGTTGGGTCTGCGAGGATGATCCGTATGACTCCAACAGCTTTGCCCTGCAGCTCGTCACCGCTTCCGGCGAAAACGTTTCGCACTCGGTGCGTCTGCTGCCAGGCCGCAAGGAACTCTATCAATCCGACGAAACCGTTTTCCCAGGCCCGCCTCGCTGGCTCGAGGAGACCGACGTCATGCCGCGCTACCTCATTCCGCGGAAGGTCATCGACTCCCTCGAAGGCGTCGAATTCCTCCGCAAGATCGGCGCCGCCCTGCCCGAGTCGCTCAAGAAGCGCGTGCTCGACCTCGAGCTGAAGCCGAAGTTCGAGATGAAGCTCGTCGCCGGCCTCACCGCCGCCGAAACCGAGCACCTCGTCATTGACGTCAACGCCATTGAGGTGAAGGGCCGCCGCACCGAGCGCCTCACCAAGGACGGCTGGGAACTCGTCGAGCAGCAGTCCGTCAAGGGCAAGCAACTCCTGCGTTTCGCCCGCGAAGACCTCTATCCGGTCCCCGCGCTGCTTGAGGAAATGGGCCTCACCTACGACGAGAAGCTTCTCGCGTTCAAAACCCGCATCACGAAGCAGTTCCCCGAGAAATTCGCCGAGTGGATCAAGGCGATGCCGGAGTCCGTCGATCTCGACATCGACCTGCGCCTGAAGTCCATCCTCAACGACCCGGTCACCGCCGCCGTCCGCTTCGAGGTGGTCAATCAGGAGATCGACTGGTTCGACCTCCGCATCGTCATCGACGTCCAGGGCGTCAACCTCTCCAAGGCCCAGATCCGCCAGCTCGTCGCCGCCCGCGGCGGTTACGTCCGCATGGAGGACGGCTCGTGGATGCGTCTCGAAATCAAGCTCGACGCCGACCAGCGCGAAGCCGTTACCCGCCTCGGTCTCGATCCCTTCGACCTTTCCGGTGAAACCCACCGCATGCACGCCCTCCAGCTCGCCGATCCAAAGGCGGCCGAGGTCTTCGACCCGAAGGCCTGGAAGCGCATCAAGGACCGGGCAGGGGACATCCAGCTCGAAGTCATGCCGGACGTGCCGAGCAACCTCAACGCGACCTTGCGTCCGTATCAGGTCGATGGTTACCGCTTCCTGGCGTACCTCGCGACGAACAACTTCGGCGGCATCCTGGCCGACGACATGGGTCTGGGCAAAACCATCCAGTCGATCACCTACATCCTCTGGCTGCGTGACGAGGCCAAGGCCGCGAAAAAGCAGAAGATGCCCGTGCTCGTCGTCTGTCCGAAGTCCGTGTTGGACGTGTGGCAGAGCGAGGCCGGCAAGTTCGCGCCGGAACTCGTCACCAAGATCCTCCGCAATCGCGAGGACCTCAATGTCGAGCACATCCAGAACAACGTGGACATGCTGATCCTCAACTACGCCCAGCTCCGTGTCTGTGGTGACCTGTTGAACCAGATCAAGTGGATCACCGTCATCCTCGACGAAGGCCAGCAGATCAAGAACCCCGACTCCAAGGCCGCCAAGTGCGCCCGCGAGCTGGAGTCCGAGAACCGCCTGGTCCTCACCGGCACCCCGATCGAAAACCGCCTTCTCGACATGTGGTCGCTCATGGCCTTTGCCATGCCCGGCGTCCTCGGTTCCCGCGCTTACTTCAAGAAGCGCTTCGACAAGCGCAAGGATCCGCTCTCGCAGAACCGCCTGGCTTCCCGCCTGCGTCCGTTCCTGCTCCGCCGCACCAAGCTGCAGGTCGCCCAGGACCTCCCGCCCCGGACGGAAGAGGAAGTTTACTCCAAGATGGAGAACATCCAGCAGGAGCTCTACAAGGCCGAGCTCAAGCGCATCCAGAAGGCCCTCCTCGGTCTCGACTCGGACGAAGCGGTGAAGAAGAACTCCTTCGCCATTCTCCAGGGTCTCATGCGCCTGCGCCAGATCTGCTGCCACCCGGGCCTGATTGATCCGAAGTACCTCAAGGAAGAGTCCGCCAAGATGGAGTCCCTGTTCTACCTCCTGGACCAGCTCCACGAGGAAGGTCACAAGGTACTCGTCTTCTCGCAGTTCGTCTCGATGCTCGACCTCATCAAGGCCCGCCTCGAACTCGAAGCGCGTCCCTTCCACTACCTCACCGGCCAGACCAAGGACCGCAAGGGCGAAATCGAGCGCTTCCAGACCACCAAGGACCCGTCCGTCTTCATGCTCTCGCTGAAGGCCGGTGGCGCCGGTCTGAACCTGACCTCCGCGTCCTACGTCATCCTCTACGATCCGTGGTGGAACCCGGCCGTGGAAAACCAGGCCATCGACCGAACCCACCGCATCGGCCAGAAGAACAAGGTCATCGCCTATCGCCTCCTCACCCGCGACACCGTCGAAGAGAAGATCCGCATCCTCCAGCACCAGAAGACGCAGCTCGTCACCAACGTCCTCGGCGACGAAGGCTTCGCCTCGAACCTGGGCCTGGAAGACCTCCAGTTCATCCTCAACCACGGCGGTGAAGACGAAGAGCAGCAGCCCGGCGGCTGAAGCCCTTCCATCCGACAGCCTCTCATTCACAAAAACGCCGGTCCGGGAAACCAGGCCGGCGTTTTGACGTCGTAGCACAAGTTTTCAACTTGTGATCCAGAGCGGCTCAACCCTCTCCAGCAGCCCGACCTGAAGCATGACTGGCGAGCCTTGTCTATCCCGACTCTTCCGCAACTCCGGCTCTGAAACCATCTATTCCTCTTGCCCTCGGCCTCCGGGTTTCCCAACATCCGCCCCGTAACGGCGGCTTGGCGGAATTGGTAGACGCGCTCGACTCAAAATCGAGTTCTAACGAGTGTGGGTTCGAGTCCCACAGCCGCTACGTTTTCAATGTTTTTCTCCGCGGGAAGGCGGGACGCCTCGATCGAGGGTGACGGCACCCGCACCGAATCGCACCCAGGCATGTCCTCACCCCGCACCATCGGAATCATCGCCGGCAATGGCGTCTATCCCTTCACCTTCGTGGAGGCCGCCCGCCGCAAGTCGCCCGGCACCCGGTTGATCGCCGCCGCCTTCGAGAACGAGACCAATCCGGATCTCAAGGACCAGGTCGAAGCCATCGAATGGATGCGCGTCGGCCAGCTCGGCAAGCTCATCAAATTCTTCCGCAGCCAGGGTGCCACCGAGGCCATCATGGTCGGCCAGATCGCCCCCAAGAACCTCTTCGACCTCCGCCCGGATCTCCGCACTCTCATGCTCCTCGCCCGCCTCAAGGAGCGCAATGCCGAGACCCTGTTCGGTGGCATCGGCGACGAACTCGCCAAAGACGGCATCACTCTCCTGCCCGCCACCACGTTTCTGGAGGATCTACTCCCCGGTGCCGGCCCGGTCTGCGGTCCCGGCTTGAAAAAGCGCCAGCTCGATGATGCCGCCTTCGGCTTCCGCATGGCCAAGGAAAGCAGCCGCCTCGACATCGGTCAGACCGTCGTCGTCCGCCACGGCACCGTCCTCGCCGTCGAAGCCTTCGAAGGCACCAACGCCTGCATCAAGCGCGGTGGCGAACTCGGCCGGGGCAAGGAAGTCCTCCTAGCCAAGGTCTCGAAGCCCAACCAGGACTTCCGCTTTGATGTGCCTGTCATCGGCCCCCAGACCATCGATACCTGCGTCGCCGCCGGGGTGAAAGCCATCGTCATCGAAGCCGGCTGCACCCTGCTCCTCGAAAAGGCCACCGTCGAACGCCTTTGCCACGAACACGGCGTCAGCATTCACGCCATGGCCTGAAAAAAACCGTGGCTGTCGCGTCCCGCGGCAGGCCGTGGCTGCGGTGTCTCGCCGCAACTCTGAAAAGGCAGGGCCTTCGCGTCCCCTGTGCTTGGATTGGGATGCAAGGCGAGCCCTTGATCGCAGATTTCGTAGATTTGGAGGATTTTCAGATCAGGATCAAAAATCTCTGGATCGCTTTTTCAATCTGCGTCATCTGCGAAATCTGCGGTCAAATTCTTCTCCATCTGGAAGAGTCACATCAATTTGCAAATTTGGAATCGCTCAGGGAAAGCGCGCATACAGAGCCTCCGCGATCTCCCTCGCGATTGCCGGGAACGCTTCCTTCCGCTTCTCCAACAGCCCGCTGTCCACGTCGGCGCGGTCGATGAATTCCACTTCCAGGAAACACCTCGGCACCGTCTTCAACTCCGGATACTTCGCGAGCTGGAAAAAGAAATTCGATCCGGCACCGCCGTGCAGGTGTGCGTCGGAGATCGAGCCCATCGCTGTCGATTTCGGCAGATATGCTTTCACGCCGCGGTCCGCCGCATGCACCAGCACCTCCGCGAATGCCTCGTCGGCGGCGTAGTTCGCATTCAACGTCTTGGTGTAGACCACCGCCAGCGTGCCGAGGGACTTGTGGTTCTCGGATGCATTGAAGTGAACGCTGAAAATCGCCGCCGGATTCGCCTTCGCACAGATCGCAGCACGCTGGGAGAAATCGGGATTCTCATCCTTGGTCCGGGTCATCACGCTGACCAGGTGCGTGGCGGGATGTTTTTCCGCCAGCAGCTTGATCTGCTTCACGATCTCCTGCGACAGCTCCAGCGTCAGATCCTTCTCCAACACCTTGCCCGGCGAGGTCGCGTTGTTCGCAGCCGAAAGTGTCCGCTCCGCCTGGGTCCCGGCATCGTGGGCACCGCCATGGCCGGGATCGATCACGATGACATGCTCACCGGCGAAAGCGGCAAGGCTGCCGGCGAGCACCAGGCAGGGAACAACTGGGAGAAGATTCATGCGGCGCAGCCTACGTATCATCCCGACATCACTGAGGCCACAAGGATCCGTTCGGATGTCCGCTTGTTTGAAGGCATCCAAACCACGAATGACACGAATGAAGATCACGGAAGGACCCTCCTCATTTGTTTTCGTGACCATTCGTGTCATTCGTGGTTATCCAGATTCGTTGAAGTGGTTCACAGATCGGAGCCCGGCGCCTCCGCTTGTAACTGCCGTGCGGCCTCTCGGAACACAATACTTCTCCCTGTATCCCATCACTCATTGGCGATGAAATTGAACCTGCCGCCCGGTGCGGCGTCACCATTGAGATACCAGTCGAGCGGTTCGGCGTCGTCCTGCATGTTGTCGGACCATTTGAATTCGAAGTTCAGCTTCGCCTTCGATCCCTTGGCCGCCTCTCTGGGCACCGTGATCATCATCTCATTCCCGGAGACGATGGATTTCACGGCTTTCAAATCGTGCCACGCCCCGCCCGACCAGCTCTGCAGGGTCTTGCCCCGGACGATGCGGAAGTCGTAGCCCTTCCAGCCGGTCGCGGGATTGCGGTCCGAGTCCACATACAGGCGCATCCAGTTGTCGCCGGACTCCGGCGTGATCGGCGCGACCGTCTTGGCGTAGAAATAGACGTTCGCGTCGTCGTGGGCCACCTTGAGAATGTCGAAGTCGTTTCTGCCGGTGGTGTTGGTGTAGGTGGTCGCGGGATCGGTGGGCGTGCCGGGATGGTTTCGTGCCTCGGTGTCCCCGGTGTAGTCCTTGTAGATGGGCCCCACCGTGCTCCAATCCGCCAGGGTATGAATCGCATGGCTGGCACCGAGCGGCGTATTGGCCTCGACTCCCTTGTAGCGCCGGATGTTGGCGGCCAACTGCATGTAGTAGCTGTCCTTGAGGCCGGCTGTTAGGGAGGGCTCGATGTCGCGGCTGTATTCTGGACTGGCCTGATCGCAGAACCAGGAGTGCTGCGGGTTGCCATCATGGCTGGGAAACTTTCCGGCGATCCATTCGTTCCAGCCGGTGACGTAGATGAAGGGCGTGTTCTGCTTGAGGGCGAAGTCCCACTGTTCCTGGAAATTGTAGCCGTAGGGTAGGTCGGTATCGGGATTGCCGGGCTTGCCATCGTGATGGCTGCGGCCCCAGTTGTCCTTGTTGCCGTAAAAGGCGGCGCCACCCATCCCCGCCGTCGGATTGGGATGCTGGCACACGGAGACGTTCACAATCTCCCGTTCGCCCTTGGCATTCGTGTAGACCTTCTGCGGACGGACGAATTCGATCCACGGCCAGCCATTGGTCTTCTGTCCCTCGGTCGGCCACTGGGATTCGCGGAAGGAGAAAAAGGTTTCGAAGGGTTTGCCCTTCGCCTCCGCGGAGAGACCGATGATGAGCGGCTTGCCATCCAGTTGGAACCAGCACTCCGGGTGGCGGAAGGGCGCGCCCTCCTTGTAGAAGTTGTCATACGCCTGCTGCATCGTGTCGCCGGACGCGGTGTTGGTGTAGAAGGCGATCTGCGGCGGCTTCCGGCCCTGGACGCGCACGGCATCCATGGCTTTCATCAGCACCTCCGCCTGCTTGGGATAGGTGAGGTGGTTGGTCGCATCGATCACCAGCACGTCCACGCCCGCATCGGTCAGCAACTGGATGTTGCGGAGCTGGACCCAATAGTCGTCCGCCTTGTAGTAGCCGTAGATCGGCTGGCCCCAGTAATACATGCCGAGGCCGCCGGGCACCCCCCAGTTCGGGTTCTTGAAATCCTCCAGCACCTCGGGATGCTTCGAGACGATTTCGTGGAGATCCCAGGCCTTCCCGGGCGCGGACTCATGCCACAGGAAATAGAACATCGCGACCTGGCGGTTGGCCGTGGGACCGCCCACGGTATCGTTTTGCGGCAGGGTTCGGCCGAGATCGTCTGTGCCTGCCAGCGGCTGGCCGAGCGCGGAACCGACCATGACAAGTAGCGGCAGTAGAGGACGGAGGACGGTGGTAATGGAGAGTGTGATGGTTGATCTACGGACCAGAGCCGGCGGATGTTACGACAGTGCTCTCATTCCTCACTGGTCGGTCGCGGCAATGATCTTTTCCAGCCGCTCCAGATTCGGCACCAGATCCGGGTGCCTCACGGCGGATAAAACACCGGCAGCCAGCAGGCTCTTCAGAGTATCCTTGCGCCAATGATCCGCCCGCGCACGATCGATGAAATAGCCGATGCGCTGCGAAATGTCCGGCGTTTCGAGGATTCCCAGCAGCCCACAGGCCTCATCCAGATCGTCCTGATCCTTTGACCGCTCCAATACCTCGCATGCGAAGTCCTGGATTAAGAACGGCCGGTGCGGAGCCAGCAACCGGGCAGCCCGGTAGCGGAACTGCGGCGACGCGTCGGACAACAGAGTGTGGTAGTGAGATGCCAATTGCTCGGGAGCATCGGAGGCAAGGGCATCCAAGGCGGCCAATCTCTCCGCCAGAGGCAGCTTGATATTCCGGGAGATCGCAAGCCATTCGGCGGGAGCCAGGAAGTGATGCAGGGATAGTGCCGTAAAGGTTCGCCGTGCCGCCTCTGCCAGTTCCGGCACCTTCGAGTTGGAGATCTCATCCAATCTCCGCGTGAAACCCCGAAGTCTTATGTCCTCGGGCACGCGGCCAGCCGCGATCCGGCACGGTCTGCCGTCGATGAGATCCTGCTTCGGCTCCGTCAGCCAACCGGCGAGCAAGTCCAATGCGAACAACTGCACGTCATGCTTCTGAAACTGGTCGCTTGCGGTAATCGCAAGGGAAGCCGCGTCTTCCGGTCTGCCCATCTTTCGCTGGGAGGCCAGGATGCGCTTGAAGGCTGCCGTTGAATAACGCCTGGCGGAGAAGCTCTTGGCCGCCAGCAATTCCGGGCCGGAGGGGTTGTCCTTGCTTGGCTGGACATTGAAAGTGTCATCCACCGCATCGTAGATCGTGCGCACGGCCTCGCTTGCCACAAGCATGTCGCGGTCATCCAACCATGCACGGGCGGACAACGGTTGGCGGGTGCGCAGCGAAACCACCACCGCGAGCCGGACGGACGCCGATTTGTCGTGCTGGCCCGCTTCGATTACATCCGGCGCCCAGATGCCGCGTAGCGCACACACGCCTGCATGAAACAACAGCGGATCCCGGCCATCGTCATTCGCGATGAAATCCATCACCTGCTGCAGGTGACGGGAATCGTGCAGCTTTCCAAGCGCGATCGCCGCCTCATAGCGCACACGCACCGAGTGATCGCGCAGGAGTTCCGCGAGGCGGTCTTCCTCACCGTGGGCCTGGCAGGCGGCGGCCCATTTCGCGGCCTGAGCCCGGCACTCGGGGGCTCCTGTGTGCAGCAGCAGGTGAAACAAATTCTGATCGAACGCCTGCCGTGCCGAAAGCGCCCATAGTGCATGCGCCAGGGGCAGGGGAGTCTCACGGTAATGATCCACCGCGGCCAACAGGGCCGGCACCGCCTCAGGTCGCTCGACCAATTTCCACTGCGCTTCAAGTCGCACCCGCTGGTCCGGAAACTCCAGTCGCTTGATCAAATCCTGAACCGGAATATCCCGCGTGCCGTCCTTCAGCAGGCGCTTGGTCTCCTCACGTCGATCGACATTTTTCGGAACGTGGAAATTCATCCGCCACAAGGGAGCCTGACGTCCCTCTGCTTCTCCGGTCACATAGATTGCCCCATCCGGGCCGAAACTGGCCAGCGAGAGCTTCGCGTCCTCCACCACCGGCTGGCGGTTGTCCCAGTCGAACGAGGCGCCCCACGGCTTGAGCTCGAAGGATATCATCTGCTTCTGCTCGGGCAGGATCGCGAAATACGTGCCGAGCGGCGACCGGGCCAGCGACGAGATCGCCCCCGGGAAGACCCTAAGCGGGGCGATCGCGAAAGCGGGCCGCGGTTCCCGCCACGGATCCTGGTCATTTCTACGGGATTGATAGTAGCCACGCCAGCCGGCATCCGAACCCTCCGCGAGAAACAGCAGGTGACCGCCGTCCTCATGGTTGTCGACTCCGAATAGATTGCCGAAATCATCGAAAACGATCTGCCGCATATCGCGCAAACCCCGGGCATAGACTTCGAAGTGCGAGCCGTCCGGATCGCAGCGCACCACGCATCCGTCATCCGGGTCGATCACCGGATAGCCCTCGCGGGCGATCACGCTCATGCCCTTGTCGCCGGTCACCCAGTAGAGTTTCCCATCCGGCCCGCGGACCAAGCCCCGCGCATCGTGCCCGGGGCTTCCCAGGTGCACGCCGAATCCCGTCAGCAACTTCTCACGCTGGCCAGCATGGCCATTTTCGTCGGCACCCCGGAAACGCCACAAATCCGGGCTTACCAGCGCATGTACTTCACCATGCCGCGCAATTACGCCTCCTGCCACCCCGGTGACCTCGCTGAGGAAATCCGTGGCGAATACCGTCCGGCTCTTCGCGTCCAGAGAAGGCTCGAAGCGCAAAATATCTTCCGATAGGACCCCCAGATCCCGGTGATCCACGCGACCATCGCGATTGAAATCCTCCAGGAATCCCGAACGCGGCGTCGTCCATGCAGGGAATTTCTTCCGATAAAACGCCTCTCGTTCCGCCACTGTCGTCAGTTTGAGGGACGCAAACCGCCAGCCGGGGAACTGGCGCAGATTGATCTCCGAAGCTCCATTCCGCCGGCTACTTGCCACATACAGCGTGCCATCGGTATCGAATGCCAGTGCCTGCGGATCGCGCAAGGTCGTCACCCGTGTCACCTCGCACCCTTCCGCCCGCGGTGGTACCTCGGCCGAAGTCCCCGCCGCCGGGAGAGCCGCCAGCAACGCCAGTAGCCGGGCCTTCTTCATTCAACAATGCCCCATAACACGCTGGAGAATGGATGCCAAGAACTCCCGCAGGAATCACACAGCGGTCAAGGGGCGTGAAGCCTGGACCGGTTGCCCAAAATAATTACCGGAATGGTGCTGCGGGGAACGACTTGAAATTCCGATGCCTTTGGATCCAGCAGGGATCATGGATAGTAGCCGGAGCCTCGCGCAGCGACCTCCGGACAAGGCCCGCCTCTCATGCTTCCGACCCCGAAGGGGCGTCGCAGAATGCGGACCGTCGATGCCGACCGTATCCGTCGTCAATCGGGTGGATCCGACCGACGGATTTTCATGATCCAGCACTGTGCGACCCATTCAGCGGCCCTAACCGGTGAACCGGAACAGGGCTACGGGGAAGTGATGAGCATACGGAGCCAACACGGCCATGCTGGGGCCGCGAGCGTCTCGGCTCGCATTCTGACAAAGTTCGGGCTTCGCTCGCTGGATTTTTAAAGCGGGTTAGGACACTCGCGGTCCCAGGTCGGCCGCTCCCTGTTCTGCGGAATGCGTTGGCAAATGAATACTTGCGCCATAAATCAACAAATGACTTCCCGATGAGGGTCGGGGGATTTGAAACTCCTCCAATCTGGAGCTACTGGAGCTGTATGACGCTCTAGTGCGATTCTCAGTAGTGGGAATGCTCATCACCCACCCTCAATGCCAGACGCTTCCCGCTTCGCCGTCGCGGGATTGCCACCCGAGAGCTGCGGATCGCTCCGACCGGCCTCACCGGTTTCCACCCGGCCCGCATAGCGCCGGCTGAAATTCACCGAACCCATGACGGTAACACTGACATCGTACCATCTGAAGCTCTTCGACAAATCGAGCGGAATGGTCACGCTTTCACCAGCGGCGAGACTCCGCGTGACCGGTTCGCTGCCATAGGCGTTGTCCTTGACCGTGAAGCTGGCGGCGGTGCCACTCGTGTTTGCCAACTTGATCCAGAATCGACCATCCGCTTTGCCATCCGGCCCGGTTCCATAGCCGGAAACAACGTCCACCCTGGGATCGTCCCGATCTCCAGTGTATTCCCGATAGAAGCCGTTCGGACCGTAGGTTCGCAGACGATAGACACCGTTCTCAAACGAAGCCAGCGGCCACGAGTAGGGCACTCGATCCCCGGCTGCCACCGCATAGGACCAGCGCTTGCATTCATCATAGACCGGATCGGGATCCGCTCCTTCCGGGGTCACGGCGTCCGCGATCACATACTTCCCCGGCGCATACGTTTGGAATGGGGTTCCCACCGGCTTGAGCGGCGAGTGCCTGTCACCCGCCTGGAACACGATCTCAAAACTTCCTCTGTCCCGGTTCAGCCTGCCCTCCGCATGCAGCACATAGGGCAGCGCGCAGGAAGGGCGGGTGCCCTCCTCCTGCTTCGGCAGGAGAGGGGACTGCGCCGGATTCTGCCGAATGCGGGAAATCTCGTCGTCGGCCAGGTTTTTGAAGTTGGCAGGAGGTTCGTGGAACCTGGAGCGATGGATGTTCTCCACCCACTCGTCGCGCCTCACGGCTGGAGGATAGGCCTGCTCGCTGGTCTCGCAGGACTTGAAGGCGGATGTCAGGTCCCCGCAGATGGTGCGCCGCCACGCACTGATATTCGTTTCTTCGATTTTCGACTGGGCCTTGTTGGCCAGGAAGACTTCCAGAAATTGAAGCACCGAGGTGTGGTCGAATACCTGGGAGCAGACATTTCCTCCACGTGTCCAGGGCGATGCGATCACCATTGGCACGCGATAGCCAAGTCCGATCGGGTGCCCGTGTTCATCGAACTCCAGCGTGGTGTCGATCCCGCCCGACAGCGCCCCGCTGTCGGACTTCATGGGATGTGGCGGCACGAACGGCGGCATGTGATCGAAATAGCCGTCATTCTCGTCATAGGTCAGGATGAAGACCGTCTTCTTCCAAACCGCGGGATTCCTGGTCAGAATGTCCAGCACCTCCGAGACATACCATGCTCCATACCAGGGTGCGGACGGGTGGTCGGAAAAGTTCTCGGGAGCCACCAGCCACGACACCGTTGGCAGCGTGCCTTCATTCACGTCCTTCCGGAATTGATGGAGAATATCGCCGGCTGGTACATGGACCTCCCGGGCCACTTCGCCATCCTGATAGCGCAGCGTTTCCAGCTTTCGTTGGGCCGGATCCCCGGTGTTGGTGGTGAACGCTCTCCGGTGCAGGTTCTGTTCACGAGCCGGCAGCTTGCGGAAGTTCTCTTCGCTGAATTTCTCCAACCGGGCAGTCAGCTTCTCGATTTCCTTTTCGAGCTTTTTCGCGGCGGCCTTTTCATGTTCCGGGGCACCCTCGGGAAGGTCTTTCTTCTGCAGCTTCAGGGTGGCCAGCCGCAGTTCCTGGTGGGCGCGGTGGGCCGGAGAGAATTCCACCTGGAACTGGCTGAAGTATTCCATCGGGTTGTCTCCGAAATTTCCAAGCCCGGCTTCTTCATCGCTGCCAAGTCCCGTGGTGAGGTCAATCTCGTTCTGATAGATCTTCCAGGAAACACCGTGGTCTTCCAGACGCTCGGGAAACGTCATCCAGTCCGCCGTCACGCCATGATCGATCTGGCTGTTGGTGATGCGGATCTTCGCGTTGGAATCGCGCGGGTCGCGGTTGGTTCCCGTCCACAGGAACAGGCGGTTGGGCGTGGTGCAGGTCTGGGCGGAGCAGAAATAGTGGTCGCAGAGGGTGAAGGCGTCCGCGAAGGCATAGTAGAACGGAATGTCCGCGCGGTCGTAATAGCCGAGCGTCAGCGGCATGGTGGCGAAGTCCTGGTGGCCGGACTGCTTTTCGCGCAGCCAGTGATCGTGCTTGCCCTCGTTTCCAGCCGCGACCTGCGAACCCCGGTCATGCGGCAGACAGCTCATCCAGGTGGACTTCGATTCGTGAATGTTCAACCCGAAGGGAGCGAACGTTTCGCCCCGCACATCCGTCTGGAGCCACACGGGATTGCCGCCGGGAATGGTGATCGCCCGCGGATCACCAAATCCGCGCACGCCCTTCAACGACCCCAGTGCGTGGTCGAACGAGCGGTTCTCCTGCATCAGGATGACCACGTGCTCGGCATCCATGAAGGTGGTTCCCGCGTCGGGCTCGATCGCCATCGCCTTGAGGATCGACTGGGGAATGGCGGCCAGTGTGCCGAGCCCACCGGAAAGCAGGGCGGCCCGTTGGAGAAATTCGCGGCGGGTGAGCATGGATGGAAAGCGGAAAGGACCCGCACATTAAGCGATGGAACCGTATGGTATTTCACCAGCCCGTTCGAAAAGGTGGAGTGGCCAATGTCGGTGGTCAAAATGATAAGGCCGACAGCCTCTCCTGAAACGCAAGCGGCCGGACGTCCCCGTCCGGCCACACTCATTGCATTACCCATGGAAATTTGTCGGCCCCTGCGATTCGGACCACGGTGAATTGATACCCTGATTGTCGGCGCGTGGCAGTGGCAAAACCGCCGGGATCTTTGGCATTTTCAATCAGCCAGGCTGCAATCCTGTTTCATTGAGGTCCGGCTCCGTGCGTTGAATTTTCTGATTCCATTGTGTCAAAGTGGCATTGCCGGGACACGTGGAATGAAGAAGATCATGGAAATCGATTACAACAGTCAGATCTTGGAACGCAGTCGCGGAGGCGACCTCGACGCCTTTGGAGAGCTCGTATCCATGCACGAAGGCTGGGTGCGTGGATTCCTGAGGTCCCGCATTCGCGATTGGGCGGCTGCGGACGATCTGGCCCAGGAGGTGTTTGTCACAGCCTTCAGGAAAATCCGCGATTTCCGCGGCGAGTCGGAATTCGAAGGCTGGCTGCGGGGCATCGCGGTCAACCTCCTACGGAACTTCATCCGCAAGCGGTGCGAAGTTTGCATCGGAGGAAGCGGTGAACTCCAGGATCTGCTCGACCAGCAGCCCCGCGAAATCGAGTCCGGCGGCCCGGCGCTCGATGCCCTCCACGAGTGCCTCAGCCGGATCGACGGAGCGGCCCGGCAACTGCTGGACGCCCGCTACGTGAACGGCCGCAGTGTCCGTGAACTCTCGGCGGAAACCGGGCGCGGTTATTCCGCCCTGACCATGCACCTTCACCGCCTGCGCGAGGTCCTCGCCGACTGCGTCCGTAAGAAACTGGAGGTGACGGAATCATGAACGATCCCGACGAAATCCTCGCGAAACTTCTGGCGGGCCACGCCAGCACGGAGGAGGTCCGCCATCTGACGCAGGCGGCAGTTCACGATACGGCCCTGCGTGCCAGGATTTCCTCCCACGTCGACATCGATGCGCTGTTGGGCATCGCCCTCGAGGACAAGGTGGCGCGGGAACGCCGCCACCTCCGCGTCATGGAGGCGGTGAAGTCGTCCGAGCGTGACGCTTTCGTGGGCTCCGTGAAGTCCCGTATCACACACGGCCGGTGGAGTCGCCGGGTGATGGCCGCGGCCGCCGTCTTGGTTCTTGGTCCCGCCGGGTGGTTCATGACGACTCGCGCCAATCGTGCCGTGGCCACCGTGGATCGGGTCGAGACCGTGAGCGGGTCGCCGGGATCGAAATACCAGAAAGGTAGTAAATTCAAAACCGGAGAGCATTTGAGATTCGACGCGGGCCTGGTCGAGCTGGAGGTGGGAAAACGCGGCCGCATGATCGTCGAAGGTCCGGCCGATCTGGAATTCACGGGTCCTGAAAAAGCCCGGCTCCATCGCGGGCGGGTGGTCATGCGCGTGACCCCCGCCGGGCACGGCTACCGCATGGAGACCCCCCGGGGGGCGGTGGTCGACCTCGGCACCGAGTTCGGCGTTTCCGTGGCGGACGACGGAAAGGTCGAGACACACGTGCTGGAGGGAGAGGTGGAGGCATACCCGGATGGCGGCGGAAAAGTCCTGCTCAAGCGGGACGACGCCCTGCGGTTTGCCAATGGCGGCGAGCGCATCCCGGCCGATGGAGGAGCGTTTTACACCGCCCTGCCACCCCTGCGCCGCACACCGGTCAACTTCATCCACTGGGCACTCGACGAAAATACCGGGAGCCAGGCCGCCGCCATCGAAGCGGGACAACTCCCGCCCGGCCCGAAGGAACTGGAGCTGCGCAAGATGGAGAATGGCGGGCCGCCACAGTGGACGCCCGGCGTGTTTGGCAGCGCCCTGTCCTTTGACGGAAAAGGAGCATTCGCGGAAAGTGGATTTCGCGGCATCGGCGGCTCCCAATCGCGTACGGTATGCTTCTGGGTCAAGGTGCCCGGGGATCTCTCCGATCACGAAGGCTTTGCGATTCTCTCGTGGGTACGTTTCGAGGCCAGCCGCCCCGGAGAGGTTTGGCAAATCGCCGTCAACCCGCTTTCGGCGGATGGGGAACTCGGGCGCATCCGGGTAGGCACCCATGAGGGCCAGGTCGTGGGCACCCGTGACCTGCGCGACGACCGCTGGCATCACATCGCCGTCGTCCTGTACGGAGGTTCCCAGGCAAATGTCGGCACCCACGTGCTGGTCTACCTCGATGGCGAGCTCGAACCGATCTCCCGCCGCGCCCTGCGCGAAATCCGCACCAACGTCGAGGACGCCGGCCACGGCGTCTGGCTCGGCCGCGATATCACGTATACCGAGCCGTCTCCCGGACACGCCCACCGCGGATTTTTCCGCGGAGCCGTGGACGAGCCGTATATCTTGGATGCCGCCCTTTCCCAGGAGGAGATCCGCCGCCTCATCGACACGAACTCGTTCTAGGAGGAATTTTTGCTGCCAAAAACCGGTTCTGCGGGTTTTCTACGTGCATGTCCGTCTGCCATTCCAGCTTCCTCATGGCCGCACTGTCGCTCGCATTGATTCAATCGGGCGCTAGCGCCGAGACTTTCGAGCGCAAGGGTTCCGAGTTCCTGCTTGATGGGAAGCCGTATCAGATCCTCTCCGGGGAGATGCACTACCCCCGCGTGCCGCGTGCCTATTGGGAAGACCGCCTGAAAAAGGCGAAGGCGATGGGGCTCAACACGATCTGCACCTACCTGTTCTGGAACCTCCACGAGCCGAAGCCGGGCGTCTGGGACTTCGAGGACAACAACGATTTCGTGGCATTCATCAAGGCCTGCCAGAAGGAAGGCCTGCACGTGATCGTGAGGCCCGGCCCGTATGTCTGCACCGAGTGGGATTGCGGCGGCATCCCCGGATGGACGCTCGCCGACCCACAGACGAAGATCCGCACCAACGATCCGAAGTTCATGCAGCCGGCCATGGCCTACCTCGAAAAGGTCTCCGCCATGCTCAAGCCGCTGCAGGTCGAAAACGGTGGGCCCATCCTGATGGTCCAGGTGGAGAACGAGTATGGCTCCTTCGGCAACGACAAGGCCTACCTCCAGGCCCACATGGACGCCATCCGCAAGGGCGGCTATACCGGCACGCTGTTCACCTCGGACGGCCCCGGGGAAGACATGCTCAACGGCGGCACGCTTCCCGATCTCACTTCCACCATCAATTTTGGCGGAGGGGCGGAAAAGGCGTTCGAGACTCTCGCCAAATTCCGTCCCGACCAGCCACGCATGAATGGCGAGTTCTGGGTCGGATGGTTCGACCACTGGGGGGCTCCGCATCAGGAGACCGCCGCCGCCCCAAAGGCCGCAGACTACGACTGGATGCTCTCCCATGGCGTGTCGGTGAACATCTACATGTTCGAGGGCGGCACCAATTTCGGCTTCACCGCCGGAGCGAACTGGAATGGCGGGCGTCAGGAGGTGGATACGACTTCCTACGACTACTCGGCCGTGCTCGATGAAGCGGGGCACCCCACCGCAAAGTTCGGAGCCTTCCGTGATGTCATCAAGGCTCGCGTGCCTGGGGCCACATTCGGGGAGCTGCCCCCTCCCACTCCCACCATTGCCATTCCCGAGATCCGGTTGCAGACTCGGGTGCCGCTTCTCGCGTCCCTTTCGAACCCGGTTCGCAAGGACACCCCCCAAACCATGGAGTCTCTCGGGCAATCGTTCGGCCACATCCTCTATCGCAATGCGGTCAAGGGCCCCCTCAAGGGCGAATTGAGCGCCATCGTCGGCGACCGCGCCATTGTCATGATCGACGGCAAACGCCAGGGGCTCCTCGAACGCCGCCCCGCGGAATCCAAGCTCGCCATCGACATCCCCGCGGGCGATCACATCCTCGACCTGCTGGTAGAGAACCTGGGGCGCGTCAATTTCGGCCACCAGATGCTGAACGAGCGCAAGGGCATCCTTTCACCAGTCAAGATCGACGGTCACGAGCTGACCGGTTGGGATCACTACGTGCTGCCGCTCGACGATGTCGGCAGGCGACAGATTGAGGGCACCTTTTCACCCAATTCCGTATCGCCCACACTCTATCGCGGGGTGTTCGCCCTGACCGAGGTTGGTGACACCTGGCTCGACATGCGCGGTTTCGGCAAAGGAATGGTCTGGATCAATGGACACAACCTGGGTCGCTACTGGCGCCAAGGGCCGCAACAGGCGCTTTATGTACCCGGCTGCTGGCTCAAGGCCGGAGACAACGAAATCCGCCTTCTGGAGCTCGATCTGCCCCAGATCCCCGCCACGCTGGCCAGCCTCACCGCTCCCGTCTGGGAGGTGAAGGTCGAGCCCTCCCGCCTCGCCCGCAAGCCCGGCCAGACCTTCAGCCCGGAGGGGCTGACGGCCGCCCTCAAAAGCGAGTTCGCCGATGGTACCACGCTCCAGTCCATCGCCCTCCCGGCGGACAGCAAGGGGCGTTACTTCGCCCTCGAATGCCTGGATGCCCACGATGGCCAGCCATTCGCTGCCGTGGCCGAACTGACCTTCCAGGATGAAAAGGGTGCCGACCTCCCACGTGAAGCGATCAAGGTCATCTACGCCGATAGTGAGGAAGTGCTTGCCGAGGACGGATCGGCGAACAACGCCATCGACAACCAGCCGACCACCTTCTGGCACACCGAGTGGAAGCAGCAGAAGCCCGCCCCGCCCCATTACCTGATTCTGGACCTCGGTGCCTCCCACACGCTTTCGGGCTTCCGCTATCTGCCCCGGCCTGGAGCCAGCGGCGGCCACATCAAGCACTTCGGTGTCTACCTTTCGGACAGCCTCTTCAAGGGGCTGTGAAACCAGTTCCTGAAGATAATCTGGAGCTTCGGGTTTGAATTCCGAGTCCCGGAGGGACGGCGTAATTTAGCCGGTGTACGCAAGCCACCGGACCGCATGCGAACACGTTCCAAGCCCCGGTTAGGGGCGACGCTGCGAGGTCGTGGGGCGATCCGGAGGTCGGCAACGTGTGCTGGATCTGACCGGTTGGGGAGGACCTACCGTCCCCGGGCTGCCCCGAATCTCACCGGACCCCTCCTTCAAAGATCCGGCTCTTCCACCACCACCGGCGGAGGAAGCAGTCCGCGCTTCGTCAGGAAGTCATCGGCCGCATTCACCGTCAGCTCGAAGAACGTCCCGCTGACGTTGAAATTGAAGAAACTGTGGTCGGCCCGATCATAGTCCACCAGATCGCAGACATTGCCCCGCCAGTGCAGCTTGCGGGCGAACTTGCGCGCTTCTTCGATCGGGGTCACCCGGTCGTTCTTGCCGTGGAAAAGCATCATTGGCGGCAGCTTGCGGCGCGCCATCGAGAGCGGGCTCAGGCGCTTGGCCGTGCGTACATCGGGAAACTTGGCTGACATCGTTCCCTTCGGCGTCGTGTTCAGCAGCGTGCTGAAAAGCAGCAGCGCCTGGGGACGGCAACTGACACCATCCGCAGACGGCATCTCCTTGTCCTTCGGCAGCGTCACCATCAGCGCCAGCCACGCCCCACCGGCAGCCCCGCCGACCGTGATTTTTTGAGGGTCGATTCCCAGCATCTCGGCGTTCCGGCGGGCCCAGCGGATCATTTCACGGGCATCCTCCATCGCTTCCACCGGACCGGTGCCATGCTTGGCCGACACGCGGGTCTCGACGGTGATGGCCAGCGCCCCGCGTGCGGCGAAATGAAGGCAATGCGGCACAAACTGCGTCACCATCGAGGTGTCCCAGAAGCCGCCATGGAAAAAGATCACGCATGGCCGTGGGCCGATGGCTGGCAGCGAGGCCGGCGGTGAAAAGACGTGGGCGGTCAATTCCCCCTGCGGCGTCTCGCGATAAACGTGGGTGGATGCGGATTTGAGCATCTCCCGGTCGCGCGCTTCGCCGATCGGGGCCACTTTTTGCAATATGCTACTCATGCGGGGGTGAAAGCCGACCGGGAAGCGTCGGCGCGAGATTCTTTGTTGTCCAGAGTCGTGCTTTGTCCAATCGTTTCGTTCGTGAGACCTTCGTTTTTATCCCTTTTCGCGGTTGTCGCCATTCTAGCCCCTGCGACCATGCAGAATGCAGAGGCTCAGACCGAACTGCGCGGCCCGCTGGAGACCACCTACAACCAATGGCGCGCCGCCATGATCAAGGGGGATGTGAGCAGTTGGCAAGCCAGCACCGCGAAATATCGCCAGATGGAGATTCACAACCGGCTGGTTTCCGAGCGGCTCCAGTATCCCGCGGCGGTGTTTCAGATCCCCGCGCCACCTCCAGAGCTGAAGGGCCTGAAGTTCCTCGAAGCCCGCCAGAAGGGCGCCACGGCGAAAATGTCCTACTTCGGCAAGATCGACTTCGGCGTCGATGGCAAGCCCTCCGACAACCTGCTCGTGCTCTCCTTCATTCAGGAGGGGAGTGCCTGGAAATATGACACCGCGGATTTCGTCAACCTCGCCGTCCTGCCCGCCGTGCGCACCGAACTTGCGGCCGGCAACCTCCACTACCTCGAAGAAGCCCCGGAAGCCCGCCCGTCGGGAGAAGTCCCGCCCATCCCCATGAGCGCCCCGGCCGCGAAATACGTGGCGAAAGTCTACGTCTTCTGCCCGGGCCGCGAGGTGCAGGTGCAGATCAACAAGTTCAGCCGCCACAAATTCGCCAACGCCAAGGAAGCGGAAACCGTCATCGGCGGCGTGGTCGACGGCTCCAATGAAATCCAGTTCACCACCCGCAAGCTCGAGGGCGGCACCGGCAAGGAGGCCATGACCATCCGGGTCTACCTCGTCACCGACGCGCAAAGCACCGACCCTTCCAAGTCCTTCATCAAGGTCTTCGAGTATCAGATCCAGCCGGAAGGCGTGCCCAAGGAATCCGACACCCGCGTCTTCAATATCGACCCCGCCACGGCCGCCAAGGTGAAGATCAAGTGATGGGAACAGCGCGGGGAGGTTTCAGACCAATCCGACAAATAATGTGACGCTAAGGTTTCAGGGTAAATGACCCCAGATTTTACAGATTAAGAGGATTTTCAGATCAGAATCATGGAATTCTAAGTCCCTTCTTCAATCTGTGAAATCTGCGTAATCTGTGGTCAAATTCTTCGGCACTCGGGAAAAATCACATTCATTCAGGAAGTCGGTATCAGACCCCGGCCACCATCTCCGCCGCCAAACGGATCGCCCGGATCATCGAGGACGCGTCCGCCACGTTCTTCCCGGCGATCCCGAACGCCGTGCCGTGGTCCGGGCTGGTGCGCGGCTTTGGCAAACCGAGCGTGACATTCACCGCCGTATCGAAATCGAGCAGTTTCAGCGGAATCAGGCCCTGGTCGTGATACATCGCCAGCACGCCGTCGAACTGCCCGCGCGCCGCATCGCGGAAGATCGCATCAGGCACACCCGGCCCGCTGAAAATGCCCAGCCCGGATTCATTCAGCCTCTGGATCGCCGGACCGATCACACGGATCTCTTCGTCCCCGAAGGCTCCGTCTTCCCCCGCATGGGGGTTCAGTCCCGCCACGGCGATCCGTGGCAGCCCGGCGCTCTTGCGAGCCAGGAAGCCCGCCAGCAGCAAGCCCGTGCGCACGATGCCCTCCACCGTCAGCAATCCCGGCACCGCCGCCAGCGGCACGTGAATGGTCGCCAGCGCCACGGTGAGCGTGGTCCCGCTCAGGCACATACCGAAGTCCGTGACCCCCTGCGCGGCGGCGAAAAACTCCGTCTGCCCGGGAAACGTGAAGCCCACACTCTGAAGCTGCCCCTTCGAAACCGGAGCCGTCACCACCGCGTCCGCACGCCCGTCGTGCAGCATCGCCGCCGCCTCCATGAGCGCCTCGTAAGCAGCCAGCGCCGAGGCGCGGTCAGGCTTGCCCGGCGTTCCCGCCTTCGCATCGCCGATCAGGAGATACTCGCAGGCGTCAGGCAACTGCCCGGATTCCACGGCCTTGCGGACCACTTCCGGGCCAATGCCGGCGGGATCTCCCAGAGTAATCGCAATGCGGCGCATGGCGCGGCGACGTGAGGAAACCAATCCGCAGGTCTCAGATGCGGCGTTCGATCATCGCGTGCTTGCGCTTCGATTCGATCCACTTGTTATACTCGCCTTCGGTCTTCTTGCGGCGCACGCGTTCCTCCACCATTTCACGCACCTTCGGATCCGAAAGCGGCGGGGAAGGCCCGAGCACCTTGCTGATGACCTTGACGATCGAAAACCCCTGCGGATCCTGGAGCGGGCCGATCGCCTTGCCGGGCTCGGCCTCGAACAGGATGCCGGAAAACGCTGGCGAAAGATCGGTCCGCGGCACGTTCTCGCGGACACCGCCCTTTTCGGCGAACGAGTCCTTTGAATTCGCCTTGGCCAGCTCGCCGAAATCGGCACCACCCTGGATCTTGCCGTAAAGTTCCTCGGTCACCGCCAGTTGCACCTGCGGGGTGATCGTCGGGTCCTTCGAATCGGTCGCCGGAATGAAAATCATCTGGAACGAAATCGTGTCCTTGGAAATATCCCGGATCGTCGGCTTGATTTCCTCGTAGGCCTTCTGGATCTCGTTCGGCAGCGGCGGCGGCGCATCCGAGAAGTGCTGGGCGCGCATCGCCTGCACCACCAGCTTCTCGCGGGTCATCTCGCGATAGCCGTCCATCGTCAGGCGGTTCTTTTTCAACTCCTCGGAGAACCTGCCCCGGTCGTTGTTGTACTGCTCGCGGATCTGCCGGCTGATCTCGTCGTCGATGAACTGCGGCTTGAGCGTGGCACCGATCACCTTGAATTCATCCAGAATGATCTCCCGGTCGATCAGCTCGTTCATCACCTTGTCGCGGCCTTCCTTCAGGCGCTTTTCGAACTCCGGCCCGCGGCGCGGAAACTGGGTGGCCAACTGGGCGTAGAACGGAGCCAGCATGAACGAAACCTGGTTCTTCGTCACCACGCGCCCGTTCACCTTGGCGGCGATGCCGTTGACCTCGATCGGGCCACCGGAGGCGGGGGCCGTCGGCTCGGCATGAGCGGCGGCAGTCAGGAGGAAAATGGCAAGGTAGGAGCGGAGCTTCATGAGAATTCGCGGGAGGGCAGGCCGACCGGCTGGCGATAGCCTGCACGCACGAGCATCTTTTCCTCCGCCGTCGATTGCAAGCTGGGAAAAAGCTCCCGCACACGGGACTCCTACCCCTCGGACTGGAGCCCCATCTTCCTTTCAAATCTGAAATTTCAAATTTCAAATCTCCGCTCCCGCCCAGCCCGGCCCAGCTCGTGGCTGCGCCGTCCCGGCGCAGGCCGTGGTTGTGGCGTCCCGCCGCAACATCACAAAACCGTGGCTGGAATACCGGCGCAGCCGGAATGGACGAACTGACTACCTCATCCAATCCTTCGTCAACGTCCCGCTCCAGTCCGTTGCCGGAGCATCCTGCTC